>Ga0302324_100000760_pt1 | contig 81615 bp, 66 predicted proteins | sample Palsa_T0_1_FD_201949 | JGI IMG/M metagenome (GOLD analysis project Ga0302324, IMG submission 201949) | Peat permafrost microbial communities from Stordalen Mire near Abisko, Sweden - Palsa_T0_1 | ecosystem: Environmental > Terrestrial > Soil > Palsa > Peat permafrost | place: Sweden: Abisko...
TTTCCGGTTTCTGGTCCTTGTAAATCCCACCAAACCACGAGACCGGTACCACCGAAACCACCCCGGGCACCGCCCGAATTTTCTCCCGATAGAAACCGGGCAAACTAAACGTCAAAGAAACGCGGTGGCGAACCACCAGCCTCTCAGCGGACTCGGCGCTGCCCTCGTCCAGATAGAAAGCCCGCCAGATGGTCATCATGAGCGTCAGCAAAAGCAAAGAAAAAGCGATGCTCAACACTGTCAGGATACTGCGGCGCTTGTTGCGGAAAGCGTTCTTGGTGACGAACCGGCTCAAAGTCATATTTTGAAACCCAGTTGAAAACCCAGGAAAAAACTCGGCATGCTGGACGGCGAACAAGCCTAATCCAAGTAGGGAACAAGCATAAACGAAATCCCCGGCTTCTCACAACCAATCCACGCCCGAAGGGGACGTTCAAGCGTCTGTATCGGATCGCGGTCCTGTTCCCATTCCAACTGCGCTTCCAGTGCCTGCTTCCAGACCAGCTTCGTCTGACGGTAAAGGTCGCGGCAGTACCCGAGCGACAAGCTATCTGCATGGTGTTATTGCCGTGGATGCAGTGGCGAAAACCCGAACTGCTTTCGTTGTTCGATCCAACTGAGCGGCACTAGCAATCCGATCTGCACTCCCACCCGTATTACTGAAGTAAGACAGAGGCCGGGAAAAGCTCAACGACAACGGGAGCTTGACCCTCAACTGGTTTACCAGGGATCACGCTTCAATTTGCGAACCGCGAAGCTCGAATGCCAAAGTGGCGAATCTTTCTTCTAAGTCTTTTCGCTTCAGCAGGGTGGTGCCAGACCGAATCATCGAAACCAATCGCGTCGGCCAGCCTAAGGCTTAATTCGGAGACGGACAAACAAGTTCAATCCCTTCAGCTTCATGTGAAGCTGGCGCCGAGTGATTACGCAGGCTACGACGAGTTAGGCTCCGCTTTTTTTCAAAAGGCCAGAGAGACTGGCGACATTGCCTATTACGACTTGGCCGAACAAACGCTTACGATGGCATTCCGTGGAACAACAATAACGCCGAGCACGCCATCAAGTCGAGAGGCTTCGCAATGTTATCGGCGGGAAAAGTTCAGCCAAAGGCATGCGTGAGTACCTCGTGCTGCTAAGCATCTGTGAATCATGCAAATACAAGGGAGTAAGTTTCATTGATTTTCTCCGATCACGAGAATCGGACGTCAATACTTTTGCCGACGCCCGGCAGGGTGACGTCTGGTCGCACTAAACCCACATCCGGAACCTAGGCGGCAGTGCAAGGCGCCGCCCTAATGAGGTCCTCAGGGGCCGACAAAAGTCAACCCGCTTTCGCCGAACCGTCGCTGTGTGATCGCATTGCATTCGCCGTATGGAGTCTTTGAAACCGGACTGCCAATGGGCCCTTCAGAGAAGGGCGCGACAAAGCTTGCCTGCGGCTTAAAGTGGGACACTTTCTCCGGTCCGGTTCTCGAGCAAAATCTGCAGAATTGCGGCAATTTCAGCGGTTTTTCGAGTAATATCGCCGGGGTTCTCTGCAACCCAGACTGCGTGGCGGAGGGAGAGGGATTCGAACCCCCGGTACGGTTTCCCGTACAGCGGTTTTCAAGACCGCCTGTTTCAACCACTCACACATCCCTCCGGACCGTAAGCGGAACGCCCATATTATTCTACACTCGGCGGAGCGGGAGCCAGCTTGTCGACTGCGAACCCAGGGGGACCGCGGTCTGTTGGCGCGCCCCGGTTGCACAGCTCTCACGATTTAAGCGTGGAAGTGCAACTACGCATGACGCGGCTCGGCAAAGAATTCGGCGGGACGGCACACTTTACTGCGGGTCCTCACCACAACTCAGAGACTCCTATTGGATGAGACCAAATGCCCTCGAATGAAATTCCATCACCTCAGCGAAGTGAGAGAGGAAATACGGCAAACTGTGGTCGCCGGGATATGGATGATATTTGTGCTTCACGTTCTCTCTCTGGAGTTGCTCGTGCAATGCATCTGCACCTTTCTCGAAACCGTAGTTGTCCTCCTGTCCACAGTTGAAATAGATTGCGAGCGTTCGCACCTCGGCGATATTTTTCCGGGCAAGAACAAACGGACTGTTGTCCTTCCAGTGAGATATGTTAATCGGATCCCCGAAGACTTCTGCCAGGACCCGTCCCAGCGGAGCGCCGGAGCGGGCGGCAACGTCAAGTTCCTGAGGTGACTCCGTGATGAGCGCGGCGCTTTGCGCGCTGACGGCAGAGAACATTTCGGGGTGTGCAAAGGCGAAACGAAGTGCACCATAGCCACCCATGGAGATGCCGCTAATCGCCCTGTTGCTTCGGCCGCTGGCAACGCGGTATTTATGCTCTATGTGGGGAATGAATTCTTGCAGAAAAAAATCGCTATAGCGCACCGAGCCGTCGGCAGAATTGATGTAGAAACTTCGTCTGCCTTCCGGGGCGACGATGAGAAACTCGCCGACCTGGTGTTGCTTGCGAAGATCGTCGAGCAGCGTCCAACCGCCGGTATTGAACAGAGTTTGCTCGTTGTCGCCCAGGCCGTGCAAGAAATAAAGGACCGGATATAGCTGGGCAGGATGCTTGGCCGCAGCTTCGTAGCTGGCAGGAAGATAGACGCAGTAGCGGACCGGATATTTCAGTATCCGGCTGGTCAGCGCGTTGCAGTCGATCCGGCTCTGTGCATGAGCGGGAAACGAAGCCGAGATCGCGAGCAGGATGATGATTTGGAAACAGCGATGCATGACTTGAGTTTATTCGTAACGTAACGCTTGAACCGGATCCAGCCGAGCCGCCCGCCCTGCTGGGTAAAGGCCCGAAAGAAGACTCACGATGAAAGCAAACAGAATTGCTGCGCCCACAAGCCACCAGGGCACGGTCCAGAAATGTTCAGGCGGCAAAGACTGCCGCTTGAGATAGATGTTCGTTCCCAGATTGATGACCTGGCCGATTGCCCAGCCCAGAGCGACTCCGACTATGCCGCCTAGAATGCCCATGGCGCCCGCTTCCGTGAAGAAAAGTCTCTTTATGTCGCTGTCGCTGGCGCCGATGGCCTTCATGATGCCGATTTCGCGTCGGCGCTCGAGAATCGCCATCACCAGCGTATTCACGATTCCGATGGAAGCGACAGCCAGGGCGAGGCTGCCGAAGATTCCAAGGAACAAATCCAGTACGGCAAAGAATTGCTGTAAACTGCGCGTGGCGTCCAGGATTGAGAACGCATTGAAGCCCATCTTCTTGATCGCATCTTCAATCGCGCGTATCTGCGCGGCATTTTTCACCCGCACACTGATTGACGAATACACCGGCTGATCGCGGGCTGCGCGCGAGATTTCCCGCAGATCTGTCGGCTGCATCACGTGTAAACTCTCCGCCAGCCTGAGTGGGAGAAAAACTCGCGCACGGGTCGGCCCGCGCATGCTCTCGGGATCCAGGTCGGCGACTCCCACAATCTTTAGCTTCATCTCACGCGAGGCCACGGAATAAGCGGCGCCAGCAAGGCTCTGGTCGGCAGGGACCGGAAGGTCGCTATCCGCCGTCGCCGGCACGGCTTGTGCCGGCTCACGCTGGGCGTAGCGCATAATCAATTCCTTGCCGAGAAGCGGAGCGGCCAGTTCCGCAACATTTGTTTCATCAAGACCAGCCTTTGGTGTCTTACCCAACAGTTCTTCGGCGAAAACTTTCTGAACAATTACTTCGGGCGCGTTTTCGGACGAGAAGAAATGTCCCTGCACCCCATCAAATGCGTCGCTCGATTTGGCCGAGGCGGGCAGGGCCGCGACCATCGTCAAATGTGGCTTGTCGTCGTAGCGCAGTTCGGTGATGAAGCGAATGTCGGGATAGGCTTCAAGCACATTCGGCAGATGCTCGATTTCCTGCCGCGTGGGTTCGTCCAGAACGCGGCTTTCTCCCGGCGCGGGCCCGTTACGCTCGTCTTCGCGGTTGAAGTTGCGCAGATCGCGGCGCGAAGTGACAACCACGGTATCGAACAATCCGGACTTCATCAAACGTCGCGATGCGAGCTGTTGCAGGCCGATACCCAGGGAAAGCATCGCGACCAGCGACGCCACACCCACCGAGATGCCAATCGTGGTCAGTGAATTTCGCAAGAGTGATTCGCGCAAATTGCGCAGGGCGAGTTCGGCCAGATCGGGCAGCTTCATGACCGTTTTGCCTCTACTTCGGTACTTTCCACCACCGCCGAGTTCGCTTCATCGCCAACCAGCATGCCATCCGCCAGGAAGATGAGGCGCTGGGCGTAGCGCTCCGCCAAAGCCCGCTCGTGCGTCACCATCACCACCGTCATGCCCAACTGCTGATTGAATTCGCGGACCATGTTCATGATTTCGGTTCCGGTGCGGCTGTCGAGATTTCCCGTGGGCTCGTCGGCGAGCAGGAGTTGAGGGCGGTTGATGAGCGCCCGTGCCAACGCCGCACGTTGCTGTTCGCCGCCGGAAAGTTCGCTGGGACGATGGTTCATGCGCGCTTGCAGACCGACTCGCGCGAGGGCTTCGCGCATGAGACTGCCGCGCTTGCCGCGATCGATTTCCGCGAAGCGCATGGGCAATTCCACGTTTTCCGCGAGCGTCATGCTTGCGATCAGGTTGAACGATTGGAAGACCATTCCGACGGTATGAAGGCGATATCCCGCAAGCTCCGCGCGCGAAAGTTGTGCGAGATTCCGGTCGTGAACAATCACGCTGCCCGAGGTAGGCCGGTCCAAACCGGCGATCAGGTTCAGCACCGAAGATTTTCCGGAGCCAGAACTGCCCAGCAGAGCGACGAATTCGCCAGCACGTACTTCAAGCGTCACGCCATCCACGGCGCGGATGACCGTCTCGCCCATACGGTAATGGCGGCAAAGTTGTTCCGCGCGGATCGCCGGAGCACGGGTTGCCAGAACTTCGTTCTGTGCAGATCTGGCCGTGCCATTCATGGGCTAACGGACCTCTCCTCTGAGCACGCGCAATGCGTTGGTGGCCTTTGCGTCGTCGTTGCGCGCCCGGCCGGAGTCTCCGTTTTCGTTCCCTTCGAGAATGTCTCCCTCACCGGGTGCGAGAAACAGGTTGCCCTCCACTCCATGCTGCCGGGTATAGAGGTCGTAATAGCGGCCTTGTGCGATATAGAGCTGCGCGTGGGTGCCGCGCTCAACAATTTGGCCCTGTTCCATCACCAGAATCTGGTCGGCGCGGCGGATGGTCGAAAGCCGGTGCGCTATCACAAACGTGGTCCGGCCTTTCATTAGATAAGAAAGCCCCTGCTGGATCATCTGCTCCGATTCCGAGTCGAGGCTCGAGGTTGCCTCATCGAGAATCAAGATGCACGGTTCGGCCAAAATGGCGCGCGCAATAGAAATCCGCTGCCGCTGGCCGCCGGAAAGCTTCACGCCGCGTTCTCCCACCACCGTCTCGTACTTGTCGGCGAACGATTCGGCGAACTCGTCCACGCGCGCGATCCGGCAGGCTCGCAGGATTTCCGTTTCGTTCGCGCCGGGTCGCGAAAACGAGACGTTCTCGCGAATTGTTCCGTCGAACAGAAACGATTCCTGCAGTACCACTCCAAGACGCGTGCGGTAGGAGTCGAGCCGAACCGTGCTCAGGTCCGTCCCATCCACTAGAATCCGGCCTTTGGTCGGCACGTAGAAAGCGGAGATCAAACCAATGGTTGTGGATTTTCCCGAGCCAGACGAACCCACCAGCGCGGTTACTGTTCCGGGGTCGGCCCGGAAAGACATATCCCGCAACACTTCGCGAATTCCATCGTAGCTGAAGCCTACGTCCTGAAACTCGATCCGTCCCACGATGTCGCGCAACGGCACGGAGCGCTTGGGATCCTGATCCTCCGGCCGTTCCCTCATAATCTCCTGCGTCCGCTCGAGTCCGGCTAAGGCTTCGGTGAGCTGCGTTCCGATGGAGACGATCTGCATGATGGGCGCAACCAAGAAACCTAGCAGCAAGATGTAGGAGACGTAATCGCCAACCGTCATGTGGCCCGACGCGATCTGATGCGCGCCGACATACATGGTGACCGCTCCCACGCACCCCAGCAAAACGCTTGCGGAAAGGCTCATGACCGAAGTTGCGGTCAGAGTGCGCATCACGTTGTCCAAAAGGCGGCGCACTCCGGTGGCAAAGATTGCTTCCTCGCGTGCTTCGGCGTGGTACCCCTTGATCACGCGCACGCCCCCCAGCGATTCTGTAAGACGCCCCGTAACCTCGGCATTGATTTTGCTGCGCTCGCGAAAAATGGGCCTGATCGTCGCAAATGCTTTGTTCAGTGCCGCCGCAAAGCACACCAAGGAGCCGACAGCGATCAGGGTCATCTGCGGACTGGTGCGGAACAACAAGACGAGCGCTATTCCAGAGGTGACCAATCCCCCGGCGAAATCCACCAGCCCGGTGCCGAGCAAGTTCCGCACGCCCTCCACATCGCTCATGATGCGGGACACCAGGGCGCCCGTCTTGTTGCCGTCGTAAAAGGCAATGGGTAGGCGAGAGATGTGGACCTGCACCTGTTGGCGCAATTCCGTAATAAGGCGCTGTGCTGCTTTCGATAACGATTGCGTAAGTGAAAAAGACGTGACGCCCTGCACCAAGGTTGCCGCTAGCACGGTTAGAACGAGCGGCTGAAGTTTCTCCAAGTGATGATTGTTGATGACGGTATCGATCAGGAACTTGGAGGAATAGGGCAACACCAACCCAGCAACACGGTTGATCAACATCAGCACAAAGCCGAGCGCGAGCAGCCAACGCCGCGGACGCATCAGCTTCCAGACTTCCGGCAGAACAGCGCGCAGTCTCTCGGCTTTTGGGATCTTCTGAACTGGTTTAGAGTCGGTACTCAATCTCTTGTTGGACTCCGCCAGACATGGAATGGCTTCATTTAATACCTCATTGTGACACGCTCCGGCCACCCGTTGTATCCTCGGGACGTGCCACGTCCGCCTTCACCGGAGCGTTCTCCAACCCTTGGGCTGTTGCTCGGCCTGATGGTTACGCTCGCTGCCGTGGTGGCGTATTCCGCTTATATCACTTGGCAAGTGGGAGGCTTGCGCAGGCTTCAATCCGAATTGATTGACCGCAACCGCAAGGATTCCCTGCAGTTGTTGCGCATTCAGAACGACCTGAACCTGCTTGCCGTCGCCATGCGCGATATGATTGACAACGACGAGCCGTATCCACTTACCGCCTGGTCGGCGCAGTTCCGGCGCATCCGCACCGACCTGGATGACGCCATGCACCTGGAAGCCGGATTGGCGCCAACGAGCCGTACGGTCGAGCAAAGCGCTTCTCTAAGCGGTTCTCTCACGCAGTTCTGGGATGCTGTAGACCGTGTATTTGCCTTGGCTGGATCAGGCAAAGAAAAGGATGCAAGGGTGCAGATTCAGCTCTCGCTGCAGGCGCGGCAGGCGGCACTCAGCACGGCCGTAGCCCGTTTGCTGGTGCAAAACAGCGAGAACGAAGAACACGCCGCACAGCGCATCATTCAGATCTATGATCGCGTACAGCGGCAGGTATATGTGTTCCTGGCCGCGACGTTGGGCGCGATCCTGCTGACTGGGGTTTCCATGATTCGGTGGAATCGCCGGCTGTTTGCGCAAATGGCAGAGCTCTCAGATCGGCGCAGTGAACTGGCGCAGAAACTGATTGCCACGCAGGAATCGACGCTGCGCTATATTTCGCGCGAACTGCACGACGAATTTGGCCAGATCTTGACCGCCATGGGATCGATGCTCGGCCGCGCGGGTGTTCAAGCGCCAGAGGGCTCGCCTCTGCGGACCGACCTGCACGAAGTTCAGCAGATCGCCCAGGATACTTTGGATCGGGTTCGAAGTCTGTCACAGGCGCTGCATCCGGTTATGCTGGATGAAGCTGGCCTCGAGACCACGCTTGACTGGTACGTTCCCACCGTGGAAAGGCAGACCGGAATTGCCATATCCTATGCGAAGCAGGGCGCTCCCTTTCCGGTGAATGCCAGCGCTGCGGTGCAAATCTACCGTGTGTTGCAGGAAGCGTTGAACAACGTTGCGCGGCACTCCGGAGCGAAGCAGGTTTGGGTGCGATTACGCTTTCTGCCTGCGGCTCTGGAGTTGGAGGTGGAGGATCACGGCGTAGGCTTTGGCGAACGGCCCGCGAAGGCGGGAATCGGGCTGGTTGCGATGCGCGAGCGTTCGGAGTTGATGGGAGGAAGGCTTGCGTTTTCTTCTCCCGCTGCCGGCGGCACTTTGTTGCAACTGACCGTACCACGCGAGAAACTTGAGCCTCATGATGTTGAGTCGAATCACCGAGTCCAATAAGATAATGACGAAAAAGATCACGGTATTACTGGTGGACGACCACGGCTTGGTGCGTCGTGGTTTCCGGCGCATGTTGGAAGACGAACCAGACATGGAGGTCGTCGGCGAAGCCGGCGACGGGGAAGAAGCCGTCAGACTGGCACGCAAGCTGAAACCGCAAGTTGTGTTGATGGATTGTGCTTTACCAAGAATGAACGGCCTGGAGGCAACGCGGCAGATTCTTGAAGACTCGCCCCACACAGCTGTGCTTATGCTGAGCATGCATTCGGAGAACACCTGGGTGCGGCAGGCGATCGAGGCCGGCGCCAAAGGATACATTCTGAAGAACGCCATGAACCTGGAGCTGGGACCGGCCGTGCGCCGTGTGGCCGGAGGAGAAACGCTTTTCGATCCGGAGGTGGAGCGACACTCTGCGCTCAAAGGCGAGCGCAATAGCGGCCTGACTCCTCGCGAACTTGAAGTCTTGCAAATGATTGTGGACGGCAAGACCAACAAGGAAATCGCAACGGTGCTCGATCTCAGCGCCAATACGGTTGCGGTTCACCGCGCCAACATCATGAATGCGCTTGGCATTCATAAGACTGCCGAGTTGGTGGTGTACGCTATTCGCGCCGGTCTGGTCAACGTTCCGTGAATCGCAGATCCTTTCTGCGGGGCATGGCGGTTCTGGCTTCGGTCCCACAGCGGCGGCTGCCGCTCGCTCTGGGCGCGGCCGCAAGCACAACAGTTTCGCCCGGTTTCCGGTTTGTTGATGTAACCTCCCATGCCGGCATTCGGTTCCAGCACAACAGCGGCGCCTTTGGCGGAAAGCTTCTGCCCGAGACTCTGGGCTCCGGCTGCGCCTTTCTCGACTATGACCGCGACGGCTGGCAAGACATTCTTCTGATCAGTGGGATGGATTGGCCCGGCCACAAGCAACGCCGCTCCACGCTGCGTCTTTACCACAACGACGGGAATGGCACTTTCACCGACGTGACCTCCCGCGCCGGACTGGATGTCGAGATGTATGGTATGGGAGTGGCCGTGGGAGATTATGACAACGACGGATTTCCCGACATTCTGGTGACCTGCGTCGGGCAGAATCGGCTCTTCCACAACACTGGAAAAGCAACGTTCGTGGATGTAACCACTGCCAGCGGCTTGGGCAAGCGCGCGGCGTTTAGCACGTCCAGTCTGTGGTTCGACTATGACCGCGACGGCCTGCTCGATCTTTTCGTGTGCAACTACGTAAAGTGGTCGCCCGAGCACGACGTGTTCTGTAGTCTCGATGGCAAGCACAAATCCTATTGCACCCCGGAAGCCTACCGCGGTGAAACCTGCTGGCTCTTTCACAACAGGGGCAACGGCACTTTCGAAGACGTCACCGCATCGAGCGGTATTTTCGATAGCAGTTCGAAATCTCTCGGAGTCGCCATGCTCGATGACGACCAGAGCGGCTGGTGCGATCTGCTGGTCGCGAACGACACCCAGCCGAACAAGCTGTACCGCAACCTGCACAACGGAACTTTTCGGGACGCTGCCGTCGAGGCTGGACTCGCCTTCAGCAGCGAGGGCAAGGCGCGAGCCGGGATGGGCGTGGATGTCGCCGATTTTACTAACTCAGGTCATTCCGGCGTAGCCATTACAAACTTCGATAACGAAATGACTGGCCTCTACCAGTTCGGAGGGAAAACCTACGAAGACGTTGCGGCGCAGGCTGGCGTGGGTTTGGCCTCCAGAAATAGTTTGGGCTTTGGATGTATTTTTCTCGATGCTAATCTCGACGGCTGGCTCGATCTTGCGGTGGCCAACGGCCACATCGACGAGACGGTTCGCAACATTCGCGGGAACGTAGGATACGCGCAGCCGCCGCTGTTCTTTCTCAACGATGGCCAGGGAAGGTTTCACGACATGGCGGCGGAAATTGGCGGCGGATTCGATCAGCCGAAGGTTGGACGTGGGCTTGCCTATGCGGACTTCGATCGCGATGGCGACCTTGACCTGCTCCTGACCACCAATAACGGTCCCGCCTATGTCTATCGGAATGATCAGTTGGCGGGGAATCGCAGCATTCGTTTTCGATTGGTCGGCACCAAGTCGAATCGCGATGGAATCGGCGCCATTGTCCGCATTGTTTCCGGCGGCTTGAGCCAATCGCGTATGGTCAAGAGCGGCTCCAGTTACCTTTCTCAATCCGAACTTCCCGTTACTTTTGGGTTGGAAAAACGCGACCGGGTCGAGAGCGCCGTCATCCTCTGGCCAAGCGGCAGAACCGAAGAGTTCAAGAACCTGGCGGCGGGGCGATGCTACCAATGCACCGAAGGCAAGGGAGTCTCGCCGCAGGATGGATACTGATGAAGAACTCAAGGCTGGATCACGGTTCCATCCGCGGTCACATCGATGTCGACTGATTCGTTCACTCGCAAGAACAGCGTGCTCGGATTTTTCATCCCCCAATTCACATAAGGAACTGCGAAGTGAATCGTTGCGGACCATTGGCCCGAAGTCATCTCCACCTCGGCAGGCGCGGTGAGTTCATGGTCCGAACCGTGGATGGTAAAGATTCCATGCACGCGCACTGAGGACTTTCCCCTCAGAGCCACAACGCCCTCGACGCGATCCGGACGGAATGCAATCTCCGGATAGCGATCGCTCTCCAGAATTTCCCGATGCATTTTCCGGTCGCGCATCCCGCTGCCGCTGTCCCCGCTCTTAGCGTCGACAATGATTTCTCCCGTGAGTTTGCCCAAAGCCGGATCAAGGCGCAGCGATCCCTGCTTCAATTGGAATGTTCCGTGGACCGTATGCAGCACATCCCCGAGCGTGAAATGGATCGTTGCATGCTGAGAATCCAGCCGGAACGCGACATCTTGCGCGGCAGCCGCGATGCCGGCTATTCCGATGAACAAGATTGCAGCCGCGAACCGCCGGCGCACTCGACTGCGGCGACACGCCCGAATTTTGTATGTCATTTGGATTACGCGGTCAACAGCCCCCACCCCAAGGTGAGCCCGTCGAGCGCGAGGTGACAAGGTGACAGAATTCCTGCATGCAGGGCGAGCAACCGGCGAAAAAGTTCGGGACGATTGCCCAGGGCCCGGAGAGTACGTTGCTGAAACCCTGAACGGCCGTCGAGCATCAGCATAAGCCGCGCCATCAACAGGGGACGCAATAAAAGGCGCCGATGCGCAGACTGGTAAAGGGCGAGATTGCCAGATCTGAAACATTCCGCCAGCGCTATCGCCTGGCTGAAAGCGAGGCCGAGCCCTTCACCGGTGATCGCATCCACCGTGCCGGAAGCGTCACCGATCAACGCGACGTTACGCCGCCAAACCCGCTTCAATTTGCGATTGGCAGTCGCCGCGCCTCTTTCTGCGGAAGCTGTCTCAGCTCCGCCTAGCCGGGCGTCGAGCGCAGGAAGCGCGCGTAAAGATTCCTCAAGCCGAAGTTCGGCGTGGCGCGTGGCGACGGCGACACACACTTCTTCATTGCTAACCGCGGTGGCGTAACCCTGACTGTGCTCTCCCCAATAGATTTCCATGCGGTCGGTCCAGGGCTTCACGCGGTAATGCCGGCGAAAAGCATATCGGACGGCTGTTCGCGAGTGGGCATCGAGATTTGCCCAGCGGCGCACGCGTGAGTTGCCGCCGTCGGCTCCGACGATCCACTTTGTGCGGATGGTGCGTTTCCCCGCCTGCACTTCGTCGCTCGAAATCCTCGAGACCACGCTATGCCACAACAGGTCGACTCCCAGCCCCGCGGCATGTTCGGCCAGGATGCGGTGTAGTGTGGTTCGGCGAATGGAAAGACCACGACTTTCGGAAGGGAAGTCCGCCTCCGCGGAGAGCCCGGCGCTGAGAAAACGCACCCCGCGAAGATGACAGGCGTCCGTTGCTGGCGCGGCAACTCCCAGATGTTCGAGCGCAGTAATCGCGTCGGGCATCAGCACTTCGCCGCAAGCTTTGTCAATCGGCGGCTTGGCTCCGTCGGCAACCACTACGCGGAACCCTTGCTGGCGGGCCGCAATCGCCGCCGCCAGCCCCGCTGGGCCGCCGCCGATTACGAAGACATCTGTCGAATCCAGCAACTGCGCTACCTCACCATTGCAGAAGTAAAAGCTCGGAACAGAAACCGGGCCCCATGGCGGCAAGAAGGCCGAGGGCGCCAGGCTCGGGCCGCCGGTTCTTCATCACATCTTCCAGCACACACAAAACCGAAGCCGACGAAAGATTTCCTACCTTGCGCAAACAATCCCAGGAGGCATCTAGTTCTCCATTGTGTAATCCCAGCGCGGTGGCCGACGCATCCAGCACCTTCGGCCCGCCCGTGTGCAGAACAAAGCTCTTGAGATCGCTCCTCTGATGTCCGTTGTCCGCCAGAAAAGCGTCCACATCACGCCCCAGGTTTTCTCGAATCAGATTCGGCACCTCCGTAGACAACAAGATGCGGAACCCTTTCTCGGAGATGTTCCACCCCATCATTTCTTCCGTGGCGGGATAAAACACGGAACGCGTTGCGAGAATCTTAGGCCCGGAAATCTCCGGCCCCGCCGATTCGAATTCTTTACCCGTCACAATCACCGCGGCTGCGCCGTCGGCGAAGAGTCCAGATGAGATTAAGTTGGCGACAGAGAGATCTTCGCGTTGCAAAGTGAGAGAACAGAGCTCGACCGATACCAAGGCCGCCGCCTGCTTGGGATACGCCCGAACGTAATCTGAGGCGCGCGCGATTCCGGCTGCGCCGGCCACGCATCCCAGGCCAAAAATCGGAGTCCGCCGGATATTGGCGGGGAGTCCCATGCGGTTGATCAGGAGCGCGTCGATGGACGGGCTCGCCACTCCCGTGACCGTCGTGAAGAGCAAGGCGCCCAGATCTTCCGGCCTTAGCCCGGCATTGTGCAGCGCCAGGCACAGTGCCTGCTCCCCGAGCTCCTGCGCGACCCTGATCCAGATGTCGTTGGCCTCACCCCAGGTCTTGATGTCTACGTACTGCTCCGCGGGGATCGCCAGATAACGGCCGTCGACGGTTACATTGCGATGCAGCCGGGCCAGCAACAGAGGGTTTTTGAGTTGGGGTCCCCAATAGTCTTGGAGCCGTTCGAGAAGAACCTTCTGGGTATAGTAGTGTTTCGGAAATGCACTTGCCGCGCTCGCGATCCTCATGAATTCCGAGTCCTCAAGTCAGTCCCGGCACGGAATCAAGTCCAAACCCAATGAACCCGCTGGCTTCACCCGTTTAGTGATGGGTTACCCGTTGGGTGGCTGTGCTTGGTAATCGTACCGACTCTGGCATTATCGCAGACTCCAGAACTTTGGTTTGTCGGCGGTTGGTAAAACAGAAAAATTACGTGGAATCGGCGGGCGCCGTTTGGCAAGCCACTCCCTGATCGTGTCTCATAAGTGGTCTTGGAAGGGCGCGCCTGCCGCCGCTATCGATGCGCTTCACAGCCCTCTCCGGGAACGCTGATGATACCAGTCCGTTCTTACTGCACTAACGCGATCGAACTGGGCGTGTTGCCGGTGCCGTAAGTACCGATAGTATTCAGGCTCCCATTGCTGATTCCAAAAGCCTCAATTCCAGCGGATGCGCCCTGATTGCCCACATACAGATACTTCCCGCTCGGGTCCAAGGCGAGAAAACTGGGCTGGGCTTCGGAGGAAAACGGGGCATCGGTAATCGCCGTTGGAAATCCCGTGCCGGAGGTAATCGAATACACCCCAATATTGCTCGAACCCTGGTTCGCCACATACAAGTTCTGCCCCGCAGGGTCCACGACCAGCGCAATCGGACGCGACTGGGCGTCGGCCAGCGGAGATCCCTGGACCTCTGTCAACACGCCGGTTGAAGCAATAGAGAAAATGGAAATCGAATTTGCAGCGGAATTCGCGGAGTATAGATAGCTGCCAGCCGGGTCGATCGCGAGGCCGGTTGGATTACTGTCCGCGGTATTGGTCAAGCCAACAAACTTGATGACTCCAGCCGTCACGCTAAACACCGCGATGATTCCTGTCGGCTGGCCGGGGGCGCTGATGTAGAGGTAATTCCCCGACGGCGCCAACTGCATACTGCTGAGCGACAGGTTGGTCTCAAATGGCAATCCCACCGCGGTGAGTGCTCCGTTGCTGCTGGCGATCGAGAAAACCGAAATATTGTTCGACGAGGCGTTCGCCACGTACAGGTAATTGCCCCCGGGGTCCATGGCAAGCAACGTCGGAAGCGTGCCCACGGGTGTTCGGGACACTTCGTTCAAAGTGCCATTGCTGGCGATGTCGAACAGGGAAACATCGTTTTCGTTTTGGCCAGGATTGGCGACGTACAAGAACTTATTCGAGGGATGGATCACGACGGACTGAGCTCCGTCGCCCACCGCGTACGGAGTTCCCGCAAGTTGCGTAAGCACGCCGGAGTAGGGATCTTCCCGGAAAACCACCAATTGGCTGGCGGCCGGGATCGTCGCATACAGATAGTGACTTGAGGTGTTACCGCAACTGACGAAAACGCCTGCGCTGGCGAGAACCAATACCACGACCAATGCCTTCTGAAGCATCCGTGACTCCTGCGAGAATTTGAAAGCGAAAGACAATAATACCGGGACAATGAGAAACTCGGCATGAAAACGCCACATTGTCTATCATACGGTCAGCGCAAAGAAAAAGGGGACAGTCCCAGCCACTCGCGACCCAACGCCTGCCGGGCTGAAGGTCTCTTGAGACTGGGCCGGCGGACGCAGTCTTGCCGCTGAATCCTCCGATGCTATGCTTCTGAGCCCAGGTTGCACGCGGTCAATCCGTGCGAGGATATTCTCACTTCAACAGGATGAAAACCGAGGTGCTCAGTGGGCCGGGCTCGGTCTGGGACTGCTGGAAGAATCTTGAGCCAAAGGCAGATTTTCTCCGCCATGCAACACCACCCGCAAGCGGTCGAGATACACATAGACAACAGGAGTAGTGAATAACGTTAGCGCCTGGCTGACGATCAGTCCTCCGACAATCGTAATACCCAGGGGACGGTGCAGTTCCGAACCCGTACCTCTGCCCAGTGCCAGCGGCAGCCCCCCCAGCAGTGCGGCCATGGTAGTCATCATGATGGGCCGGAAGCGCAGAAGGCAGGCTTCATAGATGGCGTCGACCGGCTTCTTCCCTTGCGTGCGCTCCACCTCCAGAGCGACGTCGATCATCATAATGGCGTTCTTTTTTACCAGGCCGATCAGCAGGATGATGCCGATCGTCCCGATCACGTTGAGCTCATTGTGCGTCAACAGCAGTGCCAGCAAGGCTCCCACGCCGGCCGACGGCAGCGTCGAGAGAATTGTGATGGGATGAATGTAGCTCTCATACAACATGCCCAACACGATATAAACCGTAATCAAGGCAGTGAGAATCAGCATGGGTTCGCTCGAAAGCGAATCCTGGAACGCGGCCGCCGTGCCCTGGAAACTGGCCTGAATCGTGGCCGGGAAGCCAATGGAACGCTGGGCGCTTTCGATGGCCAGCGTCGCATCTCCAAGAGAGATTCCGGGCGCCAGGTTAAACGAAATTGTGACCGACGGAAACTGGCTCTGGTGATTTACCGCCAATGGGATGTTGGAGGGCGTCAGGTGCGTAAACGCCGCCAGGGGGATGGGCGTGCCGCTGGAAGAGCGCAGGTAAATATTCTGCAGTCCCTCCGTCGTCTGCTGGAACTCCGGTGCGACTTCCATCACCACATGGTATTGGTTGAGCGGCCGGTACATGGTCGAGACTTGCCGCTGTCCGAAAGCGTCGTAGAGCGCATTATCGATGTCCTGCGCGGCTACGCCCAGCCGGCTGGCGGTGTCGCGGTCGATCACCAGCTGGGCTTGTAGTCCCTTATCCTGCTGGTCTGTATTCACATCGCGGAGTTCCTGCAGTCCGCGCATTTTCGCCAGCAACTGCGGCGCCCAGTTGTTGAGCTCGTTCAAATCTTCGCCCTGCAGGGTGTACTGGTACTGTGCATTGCTCTGGCGGCCGCCGATGGTCAGGTCCTGAGCGGATTGCAAATAGAGAGTGGCTCCCGGCACCACCGCCAGCTTGCCGCGCAGGCGGTTGATCACATCGTCAGCGGTAACGTTGGGGCAGGACTGCCAGAAATGACGCGCTGGACACTTGCCGCGTTCCGCCAGCGGCTTCAACATGATGAAGAACCGCCCCTGATTCGAAACCGTGTTTCCTCCGGCGAACCCCACGATCGTGTTCACCGATGGATCCTTCATCACAATTTCGACGTAACGTTCCATCTTGCCGCGCATCGCCTGGAAGGAAATATCCTGTGCCGCCTGCACCGAGCCCATGATGCGCCCCGTATCCTGCTGCGGAAAGAAACCCTTGGGCACGATGATGTAGAGGTAAACGCTCAGGCACGCCACCAGAATGGTAACTACAAGCGTGACAAACTGGTGTGCCAGAACCCACTTCAGAGAATGGCGGTAGGTGGCCAGGGTCTTGTCGAAGACCCACTCGCTGGCGCGGTAAATGCGATTGCGTCGCTCGTCTTGTGCTGGCGGGCGTAGGAACTTGGCGCACATCGTGGGTGTCGTGGTCAGCGAGACCAGCAACGAAACCCCGATCGCTATGCTGAGTGTGACCGCGAACTCGCGAAACAGCCGCCCCACGATCCCACCCATCAGCAGTAGCGGAATGAACACCGCGACCAGCGACACGCTCATCGAAAGCACGGTAAATCCGATTTCCGCGGCCCCTTTGAACGCCGCTTCCACCGCGCCCATGCCGCGCTCCACGTAACGCGTGATGTTCTCCAGCACCACGATGGCGTCATCGACTACGAATCCGGTGGAAATCGCCAGTGCCATCAGCGACAGATTGTCCAGGCTGTAGCCCAGCAGATACATGCCTCCGAACGTGCCCACCAGCGATAGCGGCACCGCGATGCTGGGAATAATCGTGGCTCGCACCGTCCGCAAAAACGCAAACACCACCAGGATCACAAGAATGATCGAAAGCATCAGCGTAAATTCAATATCCTTCACCGAAGCCCGGACCGTAATCGTGCGATCCAGGGCAATGCTGAGCTTGATCGCCGGGGAAATCGAGGACTGCAAATAGGGCATCAAGGCGACCACACGATCCACCGTCTCGATGATGTTGGCTCCGGGCTGCCGGAAAATGATAATCAGGACGCTCGGCTTTGCGCCAGCCCCGCGCGCCGCGTCCTCCGCGTCGCCCAGCAGTCCGATGTTGCGAACGTCTATGACCGAATCTTCAACCTCGGCCACGTCCCCCAGCCGCACCGGCGCGCCGTTGTTGTAGGCCACGATCAGCGGCCGGTACTGGTCCGCGGTAAAGAGTTGATCGTTGTCGCTGAAAGTCCAGGACGTTGCGCCGCTCGATACCTGTCCTTTGGCCTGGTTCGCATTGGCCAGATTGAGCGCGTTGCGCACCGTGTCCAATCCGACTCCCAGTTTGTTGAGCAGCATCGGATTCACTTCCGCGCGCACCCCCGGCTGTGCCGCTCCCCCCACGAAGACCTGCCCCACTCCACTTACCTGCGCAAGTTTCTGCGCAAGAATCGAGTCGGCCGCGTCGTACATCTGCGGCACCGTCTCCGTATCCGATGTCAGCGCCAGAATCATAATGGGCGCGTCCGCCGGGTTGGCCTTGCGATAGGTTGGATTGCTCGGCAGGTTCGCGGGGAGCTGGCTGCGTGCGGCGTTGATCGCCGCCTGCACATCGCGCCCGGCGGCGTCGATGTTCCGGTTCAGGTCGAATTGCAGCACGATGCTGGTCGAGCCAAGTTGGCTCGTGGAGGTCATCTGGTTCAAGGCTGCGATGCGCCCGAACTGTCGTTCCAATGGCGTGGCCACGGCGGAAGCCATGGTTTGCGGATCGGCGCCGGGCAAGCTGGCGCCGACCTGAATTACCGGAAAATCCACCCGCGGCAACGACGCCACCGGCAGAAAATTGAAGGCCAGTATGCCGGAGAGCAGCAGCGCCGCCGCCAGCAGCGACGTGCCGATGGGTCGCCGGATAAATGGAGCCGAGATACTCATCGTCTAATCGATTGTCATCCTGAGCAAGCGTTCTTTGCGCAGCGAAGGATCTGGGCGAGCCGCGCGAAGCGTCGCGTTCTTTGCGACGCAATAATCGCGCGTCTGGCTCGCTTCCCTATCGATGTCCATGGCACCTCTAATCCGCCGGCAGTTCCTGCGGAATCGGATTGCCAATCTTGTACTTCTCGAATCTCTTCGCCAGCCGGTCAAACCACAGGTAAATCACCGGAGTCGTGTAGAGCGTGAGCATCTGGCTTAGAATCAGGCCACCGACGATCGTGATGCCCAGCGGCCGCCGCAATTCCGCTCCCGTACCCGAGCCCAGCGCCAGCGGCAAGCCGCCCAGCAGCGCCGCCATCGTCGTCATCATAATGGGCCGGAAGCGCAGCAAACACGCTTGAAAAATCGCTTCTTCCGGCGGCTTGTGTTCCTCGCGCTCGGCCTCGAGCGCGAAGTCGATCATCATGATGGCGTTCTTTTTTACGATGCCGATCAGCAGAATGATGCCGATGAGCGCCACCACCGTCAGATCGTTGTGCGTGATCTGCAAAGCCAGGATCGCGCCCACGCCGGCGGAAGGCAGCGTGGAGAGAATCGTAATCGGGTGGATGTAGCTTTCATACAGCACGCCCAGGACGATGTACACCGTAATGATGGCAGCGAGAATCAGGAACGGCTCACTCGCAAGCGAATTTTGAAATGCCGCTGCGGTCCCCTGGAATGCGGCGTGAATGCTCGCCGGCATTTGAATTTCTTTCTCCACTTCCTGGATGGCCCGCGTGGCGTCTCCCAGAGACGCTCCCGGTGCCAGGTTGAACGACAGCGTGACCACCGGGAACTGCCCCTGGTGGTTGACGGCCAGCGGGGCGTTTGTCGTTTGCATCCGCACAAAAGTGGAAAGCGGAACCGGAGGCCCGCTGGTGGCCGCCGCAGACGCATTGGCGGTGGGTGCGCCCGATGCCGGCGTCGTGCTGCTGGGGCGAACGTACACGTCGTTCATCGCATCCGGCGTCTTGGCGAAGGTCGGCAAGACTTCCAGCACCACGTGATACTGGTTCAACTGTGTAAAAATGATCGAAACCTGCCGCTGCCCGAAGGCGTCGTAGAGCGTATTGTCGATGGCCTGCGGCAGGATTCCCAGCCGCGAAGCGGTGTCGCGGTCGATCGACAGGTTTGTCCTCAGTCCGCCGTTAAGTTGGTCGGTCGCTACATCGCGCAGTTCCGGCACCGCGCGCAGTTTATCTACCAGCCTCGGTGTCCATTGCGCCAGTTCCTGTGCGTCGGCGTCTTCAATGGAGTATTGAAACTGCGTGCGGCTCACGCGATCTTCCACCGTCAAATCTTGCACCGGCTGCATGTACAGCGTGATCCCGTCCACTTTGGCTAGTTCGGGCTGCAGCCGCCGGATAATCGCCGATGCATCGTCGTCGCGCTCGTCGCGGGGCTTCAAGTTGATCTGAATGCGTCCGCTGTTAGGAGTCGTATTCGTGCCGTCCACTCCAATAAAAGACGACAAGCTTTCCACGTCTTTGTCTTTGAGAATCACCTTCGCCAGTTCCTGCTGGCGCTGGGACATCGCATCGAACGAGATATTGTCCGGAGCCTCCGAAATCCCAAGAATCACGCCCGTATCCTGCACCGGAAAGAATCCTTTGGGCACAACCACGTAAAGAACCAGGGTAAGAACCAGCGTCCCGAAGGTTACGAACAAGGTCGCGGTTTGATGCTTCAACACCCACTTCACGGTGCGGCCGTAAAACGCAATCACTCGGTTGTAATAATCTTCCGTGACCTCGTAAAAGCGGCCCTTCTCACCCTCTTTGCGATGCTTGAGAAGCTTGGCGCACATCATCGGTGTCAAGCTCAGAGAAACCGCTGCCGAAACCAGGATGGTCACCGCCAGCGTTACCGCGAACTCGCGGAACAGCCGGCCAACAATATCTCCCATGAACAACAGCGGAATCAGGACAGCGATGAGAGAAACCGTGAGCGAGACGATGGTGAACCCAATCTGCCCCGATCCCTTCAGCGCGGCCTCTAGCGGCGAATCCCCCGCTTCCAGGTAGCGGTCAATGTTTTCGATCATGACGATGGCGTCATCCACCACGAAGCCGGTCGAGATGGTCAAGGCCATGAGCGTCAGATTGTTGAGGCTGTATCCCAGTACGTACATCACGCCAAACGTTCCCACGATCGACAATGGGACCGCGACGCTGGGAATGAACGTGGCCCGTAGGTTTCGCAAGAAAAAGAAAATAACGATGACCACCAACACGATGGTCAGCGCCAACTCAAATTCGACATCTTTTACCGAGGCGCGGATGGTGGTAGTCCTGTCGGTGAGAATCTGCACCTTCACCGCGGAGGGCAGCGACGCCTGCAACTGCGGCAGCAGTTTCTTGATCCGGTCGACTACGCTGATGATGTTCGCCCCGGGCTGGCGCTGGATGTTGACGATAACGGCTGGAGTCGAATTCATCCACGCCGCAAGCCGCGTGTTTTCCGTGCCATCGATCACGTTCGCCACGTCGCGGAGCCGCACCGGCGCTCCGTTGTGATACGCAACCACCACCGGCTTGTACTGCTCGCTGGAGAAAAGTTGGTCGTTGGCGCCGATTGTGTACGACTGTCGCGCCCCGTCGATGACGCCCTTCGCCTGATCCACATTGGCCTGGGCCAATGCCGTGCGGACATCTTCAAGACTCAACCCGTAGGAAGCGAGTGCGGTTGGGTTAACCTGAACCCGCACGGCGGGCTTCTGTCCACCGCTGATCGAAACCAGCCCTACGCCCGGCAACTGCGAAATCTTCTGCGCCAGCGCCGTGTCGGCGAGATCCTCCACCTTGGACAGGGGCAGCGAGTCCGAAGTCATGGCCAGCGTGAGAATCGGAGAATCGGCAGGATTTACTTTGTTGTAGACCGGAGGATTCGGCAAGTCCGTTGGCAGAAACGTTGCCGCCGCATTGACCGCGGCCTGCACTTGTTGCTCTTCCACGTCAATGTTCTGATCGAGGGCAAACTGCAGGGTGATGACCGAACTGCCAAACGAACTCGTCGAGGTCATCTGGCTCAATCCCGGGACTTGTCCGAACTGCCGCTCCAGTGGCGAAGTCACCGACGACGCCATTACCTCGGGATCGGCCCCTGGATAAAACGTCACGACTTGAATGGTTGGGTAATCGACTTCCGGCAGGGCGGAGACAGGCAGCTGCAGAAACGCAACCCACCCCACCAGCAGCACGCCCACCATCAACAGCGTGGTCGCCACCGGCCGGAGAATGAATAACCGTGAAGGACTCATGAAGCCGGAGTTCCTGTCGCCGCTGTTGCTGGGTTGCCGCTGCCGTTTTGTCCGCTCGGCGTATTGCTGGGGCCTTGGTTGCGCGGTTCGATTTTGCTTCCCGTTTGCAGTTTGTCCTGACCGTCAGTTACCACCGTATCGCCGGGACTAAGGCCGCCGGTAACGGTCGTGATATTGCCTTGGGTGAGAGATATTGCCACGTTGCGCGCTTCGACTGTCTTATCGGGCTTTACCGCATAGACGAACGTTCCCTGCGGACCGCGCAGTATCGCGGCCGTGGGCAGCACCGTGCTGTTCTTCCGTGTCTCGAGAAGCAGGTTTGCGTTCACGAACTGGTTGGGCCAGAGCTGGTTGTCTTTGTTGTCGAATACCGCCTTCAGCTTGGCGGTTCCCGTCGTCTGATCGATCTGGTTATCGATGGTCTGCAGCTTGCCCGTCGCCAGCTTGGTCTGATCGTCCCGGCTGTAAGCTTCCACCAGCAGAGTCGAGTTCTTCATGTGCTGCGAAACCGTCGGCAACTGATCTTCCGGCAAAGTAAAGATCACCGCAATCGGTTGCAATTGCGTGAGAATCAGCATCGGGTTCGTGTCGGCGGCGTGCACGATATTCCCCGGATCCACCTGCCGCAAACCGACGCGCCCTGTGAATGGCGCCGTGATGTTGCAGTAAACAAGCTGCAGCTTGGCGTTATCGATCTGCGCCTGGTCCGTGCGCACCTGGCCGTCGAGCTGGTCCACCGTGGACTTCTGCGTATCCACTTGCTGCTGCGCAATGCTGCCGGAGGGAATCAGCGTGGTATAGCGGTCCAGGTTCAGTCTCGCATCGCGCAGCGACGCTTGGTCCTTAAAAAGCTGTGCCTGCATCTGCTCGAGTTGCACTTGGTACGGACGCGGATCGATGAGAATCAGCAGGTCGCCTTCCTTTACGATCTGCCCTTCCTGGAAGTTGACCCGCATGATCTGCCCGTCGACGCGGCTCTTGATATTCGCCGTGTAGAAAGCGGTGACCGATCCCAACCCAACCAGATAGACCGGTACATCCTGCCGTTCCACCTTGGCAACGGCGACCGAAACCGCATGCGGGCCTGCGGCTTGCGCCTTTTGCTGTTTGGAGTCCGCGCTGGCGCAACCGGAAAGGGATGCGCAAAGCGCGCTCAGCGCGACGGCAACCATGAGCCGAAGGCGCGAGCGCAGCGCGACCGGCGTTTTTTCTCGACGGAAAATCGAATCAATCGTATTCACAGTTTTATTTGAGTCCGGCTTTTCCCAAGATCGGCTTTGCAACTGACACAGATTAGACGTTTTCATTTTCGACTCGGTTGCGGCAAACTGCACCAGGAAAGGAGAAAAATCGTCTCACGTCAGGGTCCTCCCGCTGGAGAGGCTCAGGTAGGAACCAAAACGCAGATGCAATAGTAGAACCGTACCAAACTAGCATCAACTGTGGCGTGTAGGCAGGTCAAGACCGGGGCGAAAGTTTTACAAATCTTTACTCGCCTTGACCTTCCGTTTACTGTCGCCGCCCCTGCAGTGTCGGCGGCGCTGCGTGCAGCGCCTCGTACGCAGCAATTTCCGCTTCGTGTTGCAGCGTGAGCCCAATATCGTCCAGTCCATTCAGCAGGCAGTGGCGCACAAATTCATCGACGGGAAACTTGGCGCGAAATCCCCGATCGTCGCGCACCTCACATTGCTCCAGATCGATGGTGAGCTGGTAATCGTTACCCTCGCAGGTTCGCCGCATCAACTCCGCGGTTTCACTCTCGCTCAGCCGCACGGTGAGGAAACCATTCTTCGTGCTGTTGTTCGCGAAGATGTCCGCGAAAGAAGACGAAATCACGGCTCGGAATCCGAAATCCGCCAGCGCCCACACCGCGTGCTCCCGCGAAGATCCGCAGCCAAAGTTCCTTCCGGCAAGCAAAATGCTTGCCTCCCGGTAACGCGGCTCATCCAGCACGAACCCTTCGCTCTTCTTCCCGTCGGCGGAGAATCGCCAGTCGTAAAACAGAAATTCGCCAAATCCAGTCCGCTCGATGCGCTTCAGAAATTGTTTGGGAATGATCTGGTCGGTATCCACATTCACGCGGTCCAGCGGAGCCACTCGCCCTTTATGTACACGAAACGGATTCATATCTTTTTCCCAGCCTTGTCATCCTGAGCGGAGCCGTTCTTCAGGCGTAGCGAAGGATCTCAGTCGGCACTCCACTCGCAAGGAATTAATTCCATCATCGAAACTTCCAATCCCGGACATCCGTGAAATGCCCCGCAATCGCCGCCGCCGCCGCCATCATGGGACTCACCAAATGAGTCCGCCCGCCACGCCCCTGCCGTCCTTCAAAATTCCGGTTGCTGGTGGAAGCGCAACGCTCGCCCGGCTGCAGAATGTCTGGATTCATCCCCAAACACATCGAGCATCCCGACTCGCGCCACTCGAACCCCGCATCCAGAAAAATCCGGTCCAGTCCTTCCTGTTCCGCCGCCCGTTTCACCGTCTGCGATCCCGGCACCACCATGGCGCGCACCTTCGCGCTCACGTGATGCCCTTTCGCCACGCGCGCCGCCGCCCGCAAATCCTCCAGCCGTGAATTCGTACACGACCCAATAAACACGCGGTCGATGCCAATCTCTTCGATCCGCTTCCCCGGCTCCAGCCCCATATACTGCAAAGCAAGCTCGGTGGCCCGCCGGTCGGAGTCGTTCAAACTGCCAACCTCCGGCACGCGCCCCGTCACCGGCGCAACCATTCCTGGATTCGTCCCCCAAGTCACAAACGGAGAAAGCTGTGCCGCATCAATCTCCACCACCTTGTCGAACGCCGCGCCGTCGTCGCTCGGCAATCCGCGCCAGTACTCGACCGCCTTCTCCCACTCGCCATCCCGCGGAGCGAACCGCCGCCCGCGTACATACGAAAACGTAGTCTCATCCGGCGCAACCATCCCCGCGCGCGCCCCAGCCTCGATGCTCATATTGCAGAGCGTCATGCGCTGTTCCATCGAGAGCGCACGCACCGCCTCGCCCGCATATTCCAGCACGTGCCCCGATGCGCCGTCCGTACCAATCTGCCCGATGATTCCCAGCGCCAAGTCCTTCGCCGCCACGCCTTCCGCCAGCCGTCCGCGCACCTCGATCTTCATGGTCTTCGGCCGCTGCTGCGCCAGGCACTGCGTCGCCAGAACGTGCTCCACTTCCGACGTTCCAATGCCGAAAGCCAATGATCCAAAAGCTCCGTGCGTGCTGGTGTGGCTGTCGCCGCACACAATCGTCATCCCCGGCCGCGTCAGCCCCAGCTCCGGCCCAATCACATGGACGATCCCCTGATCCGGCGAATCCATATCGAACAGCCGCACTCCAAATTCTTTGCAGTTAGCCTGCAGCGCCGCAATCTGCTTGGCCGCAATCAAATCGGTAATCGGAGTCCCGCGCGGCTCAGTCGGAATGTTGTGGTCCACGGTGGCCACAGTCCGCGCCGGCTGACGCACTTTTCTTCTCGCAGCTCGCAATCCATCAAACGCCTGCGGCGATGTCACTTCGTGCACCAGATGCAGATCGATGTAGATGATCGGAGACCGCCCGCCCGGCTGCGCCACCAGATGCGCATCCCAAATCTTCTCGAAAAGTGTTCGCTGAGCCATGAGGATGTTACGACATATCCGCACCACCAGTTTTTCACACCCGGCCGAACGGGAGCAAGACCGTGTGGCCCACAACAGCTCATGTGGGGACAGCCGCCCTCGGCTGTCTGGCGGCCCTGATGTATGAGGCCGCAGCTTTCACCTCTGCCTTGTCATCCTGAAGGAGCGCGCTCTTTGCGCGACTGAAGACCGCGCGTAGCTTACATTCCGAGGAGAGACGCAGTAAAATTACGACAAGTCGCCCAGGAAACCGGCATGACCCTAAATCCGGACCAGTTCGCAAAAATCGCCGAATCGCTACGGCAGTACAGACGCGCCGAAATGACAGACTTTCAGGCCGAAGTCGGCGGGAACCCGGTGGAACTCCTTTACGTAGACCCCCTCGAATCCGACGCCGTTCTCAAAACGGTATTACTCAACAACACCACGTTCGTGGTCGGAAGAAAGGGCACGGGAAAAAGCACCGTTTTTGCCAAGGCCCAACTCGAACTGAGGAAGCGACAGGACGCTATCTCGGTCTATGTGGACGTTAAGAGCCTGCACGAACTGCTTGTCAGCAATGAGGCAGCGGTGCAAGCGATACAAGACGCCTCCATTTCAGAGCCAATATTTCACGCCCACAGTCTTCGCAAATCATTTCTAGGTGCCGTGATCTCGGACTTAATCAGGGAGCTCAAACGGGCCTACGAAAATCGATCTCTCGTCCAACGCTGGATCGGCAACGCGCGCGGCTATAGCCAAGTCATCTCTGAGCTAGAACGACTCGCCGCCGACGTGAAGACAGCGAAGCTTTCCCAAGAAGAGATCCCGATCCTGCGGACAATCTCAGCGAAGACAAAAGAGGCCATAACGACGAAGGGCTCTTGCAGCACAGGAGTCAAGCTCGAGGCTAAGGCCAACCCCAAGCCTGAACTGAAAGCGTCGGCGGGAATCGAAGTCTTCGACGAAAGCATCTCCGATAACGAGCTGTACAAGGAGTACGCCGATGCCGTTCTACGATCGTTCCCTTTCCAAGAGCTGTTGTCTCGCATTAGAGAACTGCTCGCCGGAGTCGAACTCGTGCGACTATTCGTGTTTTTCGACGATTTCTCCGAGCTGACGTGGATAGATCAGAAATTGTTCGTCGACGTAATTCTTTCCCCGCTCAACAACGCGAGCGAGGAAACGATAAAACTTAAGGTAGCCGGATACCCAGGCAGGATCTATTACGGAAAAATCGACCCCGGAAAAATCGACATTGTCGGCCTGGACTTCTACCAACTTTACAAAGCCCAGGAAATCCAAACCAGCGAGGCGGCCGCCATCAATTACCTCGAACGGCTTCTGACCACGCGCTTCCGTGTATTCAATGAAAACGTCTCCGATTACTTCGATCCGAGCGTCCCGCTCGGGGATCACTATCGCATGCTTTTCGAGGTTACGCTAAACGTACCAAGACTCATCGGTTATGTCCTGCACTACTGCTACCTTGATCGTATATCGAAAAAACAATTAATCAACAGCGCGGCCATACGTTTGGCGGCACAAAAATACTACGAGACAGTTATCACGCAGTATTTTGACCGTATGAACCGCTTCGCGATGGAGCCCTTTGAGCGGAAGCTAGACCGCCACAACCAACAACAACTGCTCCGTGCACTGGTCGAAGAGGCACGGATCGTGCGCCGCGGAATAAACGCGCGGCAGATCGGAGGCAATTATTTCGACGGCCTCCACAACCCGCCCGTTAGCCACTTCGCAGTGAATCCTTCAATGGAAAGGCTCCTGTCAGCACTAGAACTGAACTTCCTGGTCACGAAGTACCACGAAATGCGCGATAAGAGCGGCAAGGACGTCTCGGTCTACGCATTTTTCTATGGGCTCTGCGAAGCCGAGAGGTTCCCATGGGGCTATCCAAAAGGTCGGCGCGACGATAGAAGCTACTTCGTCCAGCGCTGCTTCAACTATAACGCCGCCATTCAACAGTTTCTGTCGAAGAACCAAACCATTCGCTGCGGAGATTGCGGCGCATGCTTCGGGATGGAAAAAAGAGAACCAATCGAACTGTACAAGTGGAGATGCCCGGACTGCCAGACGGGAACCTGCGCAATCGTGTCGCTCAGCGACGACTTTAAGCGAGAGGTTGAAACGCTTAGCAAGGACACTATGCTCCCGCCCATCGAGCTCGAAATCCTAGAATCACTCAACCAAGAGGACGCACCAATGCGGGCCGGAGAAATTGCCACGCTCGTCGACGCGACCTACCAACTGGTCGGACACCGAACATCTAAGCTGCACGAGATGGGGCTGGTCAGCAAAACTTCGAAGGAGGGAGTGAACCGCAGCGCGATAACGTGGAAGGCGCGCCAACGGTACTTCGGTGCGACACCGCGAACTACGCCAGCTCTCCGCGAACCCTGAACGCCCCTGGCCGACCGCCATTAGAAATCCACAGCCCCATTGTGACATCTGACCTTGTGCACAGCCCCTCACTTGCGCGATCATGGTCGAGGCCGTCGCGGTCGGGTGAGCCCACATCGTGGCACCCGTAAGTTATGCATTTTAAAGAACTTAGTATCTAAGCCCTTTAGATTGCCGATGTTGCCGGGAATTTTCCGCCAACTTGATGATTCTAAAGATTATGCAAAAAGGGGGGGAGGGGGCCTACCCCGTCAAATTCTCTCGCCGCTCTGTCCACTCCGGCCAGCGCCGTCGAAAATTTATTTCGCTGTCCTTCAGGTATCATGGAAAAGTTGGAAGCTTCTACCCTGTGTTTCCCCTGTGTTAGAGATGTTCCAATGATCAACGGCAAGCACATCGCGGTAGTAATGCCCGCCTACAACGCGGAAAAGACCCTCGAGGCCACGGTGGGAGAACTGCCGGACCTGGTCGATATTCGCATTCTGGTGGATGACCACAGCTCCGACAAGACCGTCGATCTCGCGCACCGCCTCGGCTTGCAGGTTTTCCAGCACGACCGCAATTACGGCTATGGCCGCAATCAGCAGACTTGCTATCGCGAGGCTTTGGCCGCTGGCGCAGACGTGGTCATCATGCTCCACCCCGATTACCAGTACACTCCACACTTGGTCACGGCCATGGCCAGCATGGTGGCGTACGATGTTTATGACGTTGTGCTTGGCTCCCGCATTATCGGTGGCGCGGCGCTACGGGGCGGCATGCCGGTTTATAAGTACATCTCCAACCGGCTGCTGACGGCATTCGAAAATCTCTTTCTGCGCGTGAAGCTTTCCGAGTATCACACCGGCTACCGCGCCTTTAGTCGCAAGGTGCTCACCGAACTGCCGTTGCTGGAGAATTCCGACGACTTCGTCTTCGACAACCAGATCCTCGCCCAGTGTGTGCACTTCGGCTTCCGCATCGGAGAAGTCTCTTGTCCCACGAAGTACTTTGAAGAAGCCTCGTCCATCAACTTCCGCCGCAGCGTGAAATATGGTTTTGGCGTGCTGGCCACCACTTTGCAGTTCGCGTTGCAAAGAGCGGGCCTGATCCATCTGCCCCGCTTCAGCGACAAGGGGCGTAAACTCCAGCCCGGCTATCCAACTTACTACGCCCGCACATCCGAGATTGCACGCCCCGCGTAAGAGTCTTTCGCATAGTTGTCCGCGCGGAGTTGCTCGCAGCGCGTTCACTGGATTCCGGAATTATCGTTTCTTTGACAAAAATCCCAGCACCTTGCTGGCGAACTCATCCGAGAATCCGAACCGCGCCTTGGCCCGCGAGTAAAGATCGACGGCCTTCTTATCCAGCCAGATCATCGCCGACTTTCCCCAGCCGTCCTGCGGCCGTGCAAAATAGTCCGTCGAGTGTCCGGTAACTTTGTGGTCCGGCTCGACGGTGTAGTAGTACAAAGCCAGACTCTTGCGCGACTGTCCCTCGGGACACGTCAGAGGATCGGGGAACCCGTGCAACGACCTCTCGTCGGTCGTAAAAATAAGCGCATGGTTCAGCAGCGGCGGATATTTCGCCCCGCAACGCGCCATCTTCCTTTCCCACAATTCGAGTGCGCCACCCCACTCCTCCTGCCAGCCTGGATTCAAATAGAGAATCAGATTTACGCGCCGGTGCCAGTTCGTGTGGAAGTGGTGCATGGAAAAATCCGTGTGCACGTTCAAGTATCCGCCCGGCCCCGACTGGTGCAGCCCGCCGCCCTCTAACATCGGATCCGCCATCAGGTCGGGAATCCCGGTCAACTCCGAAACCCAGGCCACGAACTCCGGAGAGTTCAGCTCGTCAGTCACCGCTCCCAGCGTGGCTGGAAACAACTCACGCTTCGGCATGCCCAGCTTGTTCTCATTGGCGTGCTTGTACTGCGTCCATGCATCGCTCGTGGCCTGGGGAAACTGCGCTGCCATGTCCAAAGCGATTTCAGGATCAAGAAAATCCTTCAACAGAATATGCGGACAGGGTGTGTTCTCCCGGTATTCTCTGGAAAGCGCAGGCTGCGGAGATCCCCACCTCTCATAGGGAAACAGCCGGACAGGGGTTGGCACAGCCCGCACAGTCGACATTTCCTCGATCTCCTTTGCTCCTTGAAATTGTATCCGATCGACGATTGCGGGGAGTTGAATCTTGTGGCACGCAAATTTGCCACAATCGCCTTCAGCGAATCCGGCAAACTCGCACCGCAAGATTCTGGTAGGCGCAATCCAGCCCTGCGACTCCAGGCTGTTGCACCACCACCCAACTCGCACCGTACTTGTTTTTCAACCGCGAAAAATCCTCTGTCCGAAAACTCGACCACGGAGTCTGCGCTTGCACCTGCCCCCACCATTCCTCCGCCAATGGCGGAAACATGCTGACTACGCCATTATCCTTGACTCCGTCGGCCAGGCGGCTTCTCTCCGCCAGGCACCGGAATCCAATCTCATCCTCGCCGGCGATGTGCATGTACTCGGGGTCGAGAGCGAACACCGCATCCACCGGCGTGTTCTGCCGAACCCAGAGAAACGCCTGCGCCCACGGATTCCTGGGAGGGATGCCCGGCCATTCCACCTGCGCACTCGCCGGAAAAAGCGCTCGCTGCGCCCAGAACATCCCCATGCTCAGAGGCGCAAAAAGCACGAACCAGCGCCACACGCTGTTCTTCAGGGCATACTCGCCAAGAAACCCTCCGATCATGACGAACATCACGATATACAACAAGTGCAGGCTGCGCAGAGGCTGCAGCCTCGCGAAGCTTTCAAACCGCGCCGGCAAGTCCACCACCAGCGCCGCTGCCAGAAAGATCAGCCCGTAGACCACGAAGGCACGGCTTACCCGCTCGGCCGCAGCCCACTGTCTCTGCTGTGCCATCCGCCCGAACCACCAGAACAACACCAGCGGCGCAACGATTCCCAGCCACTCATACCATTGCCAGTTCTGGATGTAATGATAGCCGTGCCGTTTCGCCGCCTCGTGATAAGCCGCGGAAGCCGCCGGCGCCAAAGGCATCCACAGCAGAGCCGCGAGCCCGGTTGAGGTCCTGCTCTTCCAACGGCCTTCGAATTTCTCCATCGCCAGCAGTAAGACACAAAACGAAAATGGGAACGCCCACATCAGCGGATGCATGCATGCGGCAAACGCCAGCCACATCAGCGCGCGCACATATTTCTTCTCCAGGGTTCGCGCCACCGCGAAGACTCCCGCGAAAGCCGCCAGATTTCGCGGATTCAAATACTGATCCATGATGTAGAGCGCGGTTCCCGCCACCGGAATCGTCAGCAGCGCGGCGATCAGGCAGACTGCACCCCACCGCGCCCTCGCACTCGGAAAAAACAGCCCGCTCAACTCCCAACATGCCAACAGCAGCAGCAGGATTGATGCCACGTGCCATAGGAACAGCCCGGTCTCCAAGGGCAAGCGAGTCAAGCGCAGAGAGAACGCAATCAGATTGGGGAAGAACGTAAGGCTCGCGTGTGACAGGAAAAATTCCCGCCCTTCAGGGAACAGTCCCGGATGCAGAATCCTCTCCACGCCCGGCAGGTAGATTTCGGCGTCTTCGGCGAATGGATGGTATCCCTGCACCAGTAGCGCGCCGGCCGCCAGCGGCAGCAGCCACAAAATATCCCGCGCCTTGTGTTTGCCAAAAAGAATTTCGCTCACTCGGCTGTCACAGTCGCGGTCTGCGGCAGGATCTTCGCTCGTCTTCGCGCGCGTTCGGCAACCCACGAAGCGGCCGCGTAGGCCGCCAGCACCACATATTGCGGATCGATGGGCCGCCGGTAATAATCTTCCGGGTGCGTCAAGTAATAAATTACGGGGAAAAACAAGAATACCAACACATAAGGCATGGCGATCGCCGCATCCGCGCGCCACGCCCGTCGAAGGCCCATCAGAGTCAGCACGGTGAGACCCGTGCAGAACACGATATTGAAGGGATCCGCCGGCTCTTCCTGCAGATAACGCTGGTCGAAGCTCCAGAACCCCGTCCAGATATAAACCACCCGCCGCAGCGTCTGTTCCGCATAAAGCAGCCGATGCGACTCGATGAACGCCATCCCCTCGTGAAATTTCTTCGACGTGTATGCAATCTCGCCGAGCTGTTGATACTCCCGCCACTCGTTTTCGTTGTCCGAAGGGTGATAGCCCGGAGGGCCCCAGTGCCACGAATCCTGATTGTTGCCAAAGTAAACTTCCAGTCCCAAACAACTGCGAAACGGAATTACCTTGTGAAACGTCTCATAGTTCCGAATGAACCACGGCGCGACCACCAACGCTACCGCCAGCACCGCTCCCGCTCCCGGAGCCAGCCAGCGTCTCCCGCTTTTGTACAAGCGATACCAGGCCCACGCGCCCAGAAACGGCGCCACCGACATCACCACCGGATCGGTCAACCCTCCCAAGCCGCTGAGCGCCCCAAATCCCACCCACAGCCAAATGGAAGTCGAAGTCTCGAGATGCAGGGCCATAAGAAAGACCAGGCTCATCAAAAGCGTGGTCAGAGTTGTTGCCCAAATGAAGTCCGCGGAGAAGAAAATTCCGTAGGGAAAAAACGCCCACGCCCATCCCGCCCACGCAGCGGCCGCGCCGCCAAAATGTTTCTTCGCAATGAAATAAACCGGCAGGCATGTCAATGCCGAGAGCAAACAGTCCAGTGCCAGCGCCGCGATTGCCGAAGCCTTGCTGTAGACGCCAAATATCTTGAAAATCCCGGCCAGCAGATAAGGAAACACCGGCGCCAGCCACGCCGTGGGGCCGGTCGTGCCAAATAAAGGATTGCTAAATCCTTCGCCCTGCGCAATCGACCGTGCAATTCGCCCAGCCTCGCCGCCCAGCCGCCAATGGTCACGGGCGAGGTCCGTCCGCTCCGGATACAGAAACGCCATAACCGCAAGCCGCAGCAGCAGGGCTACCACCACCATCCAAAACAGCGAACTCCAGGTGTTCCCCGCTCTTTTCTGTTCACACGCGTTCAGTTCTGTCGCTGCTCCCGAAGAGGCCATTCGCTCCAATCGAATCGAGTAATCCCAACCATCTCTACTTTGCCACAACAAAACATTCCCAGCATGTTTTTCTTGGGATGCCGACTCGCTTCTTCCGCGCTTGCGCCTTTCGCCTCCTCTACGTAGCATCTAACCTACGATGGCCGCTGCCCTCATACCCGATCGCCTTCGGCCACACATGGCCTTTGGCGAGATCATCGCATTCGCCTACGACACCTTTTGCAGCAACAAGGTGCGCTTTATCTTGACTGCGCTGGGCATGGTGATCGGTACCGCGTCTCTGATCCTCGTCGTAACCATCGGCATGACCGGGCGTCAATTCGTGCTCAACCAGATCCAGGCCATTGGAACGAACGAAATCTGGGCGGAATATCTCGGCGGCGCGCCGCACATCAGCAATTCCAACCCCGACCCCCTCACCATCGACGATCTTCGCGCCGTCCAGCAAGTTGTCCCCGGCATCGCCGCTTCTTCTCCCATAACCCAACTTTCCGACCGCGTTCCCGTCGGCAACGGCAAAGAGAAAGACGTCACCATCCTCGGCGTCAGTCCCGAGTACGTTCGCGTCCGCAATCTCGTGGTCCCTTCCGGAAGATTCTTCGATCAGGAGGACTCTCAAGCCCACAACAAAGTCGGCGTAATCACCGAGAAAATGGCCATAGAAGTTTACGGCTCGCCGCAAGCCGCCGTGGGCAAAGTCATCAAGCTCACCGGACTGCCCTTCACCATCATCGGAACCTTCAAAGAGCGCGTGGAAACCTTCGGCCAGTCGGAGATCGTCGACAACACCATGCTCATCCCCTACTCCGTCAGCCGCTATTTCATGGAAGTACCCAACGTCAAGCTCCTGTATTTCTCCATGGAAGATCCCTCCATGGTGATTTCGGCCACGGCACAGATCAAACGCGTCCTGCAGTCCCGCCACCGCTCGGAGTCCGTTTACGACGTCGCCAACCTCACCGCGCTGCTATCCATGGCCGACCGTATCGCCTCCGGCCTCACCTGGGTGCTGCTCCTGATTTCCATGGTGACCTTGGTGGTCAGCGGCATCGGCATCATGAACATCATGCTGGCCACCGTGACCTCGCGCATCCGCGAGATCGGCATCCGTAAAGCCGTCGGCGCCACCAACCGCGAAATCCGCTTCCAGTTCCTCGCCGAGGCCATCCTCATCTCGCTCATCGGAGGCTTCGCCGGCATCGTCATCGGCCTGGCCATCCCTTACTCGGTCCGCTTCCTCACCGAGTACCGCATCCCCATCTCCGGCTGGTCCGCCATCATCGCCATCATTGTCTCTTCGGTAGTCGGAGTAATCTTCGGCACCGTCCCCGCCACCCGCGCAGCGCAGCTCGACCCCGTCGAGAGCCTCCGCTACGAGTAAGTTGCAGCCCTAGCGAGTCTTAGGCGCGGCAGATCAGGTTGAGAAAAAAAGTGTCAGATCGAAATCCATAAAATATCTGGAATCAATAACTTAGCGACTCTCGATCTGGCCGGGATCTGGCTAAAATATTGAATCCAAAGAATTTATCCGCAAAATATTACCGATAAAGGACTTAGGTGGTCAATCCGCCATCGTAAATCGTTTGGAATCAGTGACCAGATTTGGAACTTGCCTCCTAAAATCTTGCGCTGCAATGGCTTCGCGGCAAAATATTGGAGGGAAAGAAGTTAGCTGCACGCTATTGAATTGCGAAACATTTTATAACTAAAAGGATGAATCATTGCGGGAGAGAAGTCAAGGGAAATTGTGGAGACAATCGTATCGGGGTGAGGCGAGCGTACCATCATCATCGATCCGGGAACAGTATTTAGGATTAGGAAGTCAAAGGCCCTGCCCCTTCGGCTTCGCTCAGGGCAAGCCCTGTTCCTGCAAAGAACGCAGGAACAAGCACGGGGCAGCCGTACATCGAGCAACTAGAAAGGCAGGCCAGCCCCTGTCATGATTCATATCATGCATCGAAGCCACCTTGAAACCCCACCCCGCCAATGTCATCATTAATCTATTAGGGGTTCCCCCGAGTCGGCACCGCGCACCAACTCCCCCAGCATTACGATTTCAAATCAATCTGGCATGAGGTAAACAGATGCCTTTGGCTCCCCGGCCTGTATTTGCAGTCTCGAGATTTCATCGGCGGTTGGCCGTACTAGCGGTCGCAGTTATTTTCTGCGCCAACCTCTTGTGCGCAAATCCGGCCACCGCCCAAGTCAGCGTCACCACCTATCACAACGACAATTCCCGCACCGGCCAGAATACAAGCGAAACGTTTCTTACTCCGTCGAATGTGAATTCCATGCAGTTCGGAAAGCTCTTTGCCGGCAGCGTGAATCTCGACAGCTGGTCCGCGGGACAGCCCCTCTACGTGCCGAACGTGACGATCGCCGGCCTGACTCACAATGTGGTTTACCTCGCGACACTTAACAACAGCCTTTATGCGTTCGATGCCGACAGTGGCGCGCTGCTCTGGACCGGCAATTACGGCCTGCCCACTCCCTTCGCCAATTTGTGCACGGACAACGTCTTTACCCAGTCGCCCTCCGGTGGCGCCGGCATCATAGGCACGCCGGTCATCGATCCTAACGCCGGCATCATTTACTTCGTCACTAAAACCGGCGATGGCAATGTTGCGCCCTTTGCCTTGAGCGTGCACGCAGTGGACTTCACCACGGGACTCGATGAAGTCGGCAGTCCTGCGACCATCGCTCCCACTTCCGGGCCCACATTTTATGCCGAGTACCAGATGAGCCGTCCGGCACTGCTGCTGAACAATGGAACCGTTTACGTGGCGATGGGTTCCACGGGATGTGTCAGCCTGCCTGGCTTCCCGGCGATCAACAATCACGGGTACGTGTTCGCCTTCACCGCTTCGAACCTGAGCCTGGCGCCCTCCTTTTTTGTCACCACGCCCGGTGTCAACAATGGCGGCGTGTGGCAGAGCGGCGCGGGACCGGCCGCCGACGCCGATGGAAACGTCTACGTAGAGACCGCCAACGCGCCCTTCGACTACAACACCGGAGGTTCGGATTTCGGCGACAGCGTGCTCAAACTCTCTTCCACCGCCAGCTTCCTCGATTATTTCACTCCCTACAACCAGGCCTACCTGAATACGCAGGATTTGGATTTGAGTTCTTCCGGTCCGCTTCTGCTCCCCGATCAGACCTCCGGCCCTACACACCTGATGGTTGCCACCGGCAAGGCGGAAGAGATCTACCTCATCAATCGCGATGCCATGGGCGAATATTGCAACAACTGCACTTCCAACACCAACATTGTGCAGGACATCCTTCCGCCCTCCGGTTCCACCGGCTGCGTCAACGTGAACGGCGTCAAGACCTGCACCTATGGCGCGCCTTCCTACTGGAACAACACTGTGTACTTTCCCGGCGTGATTGCGCCGATGATGGCCTATCCGCTCACGAACATTGGAGCCGGAGGCAGCCTGGCGACGCTGCCAACTTCCCAGACCACGGGAACTTTCTCCGGTTTCGGCTCGCCTTCGATCTCATCGAACGCAACGAATAACGGCATCGTGTGGAGCGTGAGCTGGGGAAGCGGCACATGGACGGAATACAACGGAACCTTGCACGCCTACAACGCCACCAACCTCGCCACTGAGTTCTACAACAGCGACCAGGCGGCGAACTCGCGCGACACGGTGGGCAACGTAGTTAAGTTCATCACCCCGACCATCACCAACGGCAAGGTGTACACCGCCACGCAGACGCAATTGCTCGTGTACGGTCTGCTGTTTCCCTTGAAACCGAGCGCGGGAAACAAGCAAAGTGGCGCGGTCCAAACCACCTTACCGATTGCACTCACCGTCCAGGTTTCGAACCCATACACCGGCAAACCTGCCGCGGGAGTGCCCGTCACTTTTAGCGATAACGGTGCGGGCGGCACTTTCGGTACGCCCAACACAACCACCAATTCCAGCGGGAAGGCGTCCAGCACTTACACGCTGCCCTCGAAAACCGGCCCCTACACCATCACGGTTTCCGGCCCCACTGCGATCCCGACCGCTCTTTCCGAAACCGCTGTTTCAGGGCCGGCCGCAAAGCTGACGCTGGTTTCCGGCGGTGGACAAAGCGGCGTCGTGCTGACAGTTTTGCCGCAGCCGATCGTCGTCGCGGCAAAAGACGCTTACGGCAATCTCGTTGCTGGCGCATCCGTCACCTTCAACGATGGCGGCGTCGGTGGAACGTTCTCGGCGAACCCGGTAACCACCGGCTCCAATGGCCGCGCCTCGGTAAACTACACCTTGCCGTCCAAGGCCATTTCCATCTCGATTAGCGCGTCGCCCTCTTCTCCGCCACTCACTGTCGGCGAGAAATCCCTCGCCGGTACGCCGGCTTCGGTAAATTACGTTTCCGGCAATAACCAGTCTGCTCAGCCGAACAGCCCGTTGCCCAATCCGCTGGTAGTTGCGGTGAAAGATCAGTACGGCAACCTGGTGGTGGGAGCCACCGTCACCTTCTCGGACAACGGCGCTGGGGGCACCTTCCCGAACAACGGAGTTGTCGCCACCGGCAGCAATGGCCGCGCCACCGTGACCTACACAACCGGCTCGAATGCCGGCACCGTGAACGTCTCCGCGACTGTGTCAGGAGTGTCGCCGTTCTCCTTCGTCGAAACCGTGCAGTAAACGCTGGGAGGTGGCGCCGACGGCTTCGCGAATGCCGATCTCGCGGAGTGCGCGAGGTCACCGCGGCCAGCATGGTGCCGATGCCGCTGACCACCAAGGCCCTAATCTTCGGCACCGTCCCCACCGCCCGGGCCGCCCAACTCGACCCCGGTCGAAAGCTTGCGCTACGAGTAGATGGTAGGCTGCCGTTGCGTGGTGTTCTGACGTTTCCCCTTGACAGGTCCCAGGAACCGGGCCACAATCGCCAGGCTTGGCAGAGTTTCCGCCGGCATCCCCACACTCGCAGTTCGCTTTTTTCTGGGCCGAACCCAAGGTAGAAAAAACATGACACGCACAGTCACCGTCGTCGCCGCACTCCTGACGTTATCGCTGGCGCTCAACCCTTTCTCCCTTTCTGCGCAGAACGCCGCAAGTGAGCCGGGCGCGCCAGCGTCCTCGCCCGCCGTCCTGGACCCCTTGAAGGTTGCTCTGCTCAAGTGGTATGGCGCGAACACGACCACCAGCTTTGCCGTGGGCAAAGAGCCGCGCGGCGTGTGTTTCGATGGCGCCAACATCTGGGTGGCGAACTATGGCAGCAACACCGTGACCAAGCTGCAAGCCAACGACGGCACTGTCCTCGGAACCTACGCCGTGGGCACGGAACCCGCCAATGTGGCCTTCGACGGCGCAAATATCTGGGTCACAAACTACGGCAGCAGCAACATTACCAAGCTGCGAGCCAGCGACGGTACAGTACTCGGCACGTTCCCCGCAGGGCCTACGCCGTTCGGCTTGGCATTTGACGGGGCGAATATCTGGGTGGGCAACGGCGGCGCTGTAACTAAGCTCCGGGCCAGCGACGGCGAGATCTTGGGCACGTTTTCCGATGCTGGGCAGTGCTACGGAATCGCCTTCGACTGGACCTACATTTGGGCCACCAACGGGAACGCTGGCACGATCACGAGATTCAAATTGAGCGGAGCAAATGCCGGAGTGTTTACCCCCGGAAGTGCGGGCGTGCCTTGGGGGATGGCGTTCGACGGGGCCAATATCTGGGTGGCTGACCTCGAGGCTCAGGGGATGTTAATCAAGCTGCGGGCCAGCGACGGTGCAGTGCTAGGTTCGTTCCTGGTTGGCTCCGGCCCATACGGGGTAGTTTTTGACGGGAGCTACGTCTGGGTCACGACTGGCAACAACGTCGCCCAGGTTCGTCCGAGCGACGGTGCCATACTGCACACCTACAACACCTCCGGTAACTCGTCCGGCATTGCGTTCGATGGAGCGAATCTGTGGGTGGCTGAATACGACGTCAACAGCATTTCGAAGATGTAACGGGCCCGAGCAAATTCGTCGGATTTTCATCCTGACGCACTCGGCTCCCACCTTTTGCATTCTAGCGCGAAGGTGAATTTCCACAGCCACCGTGTGACATCTGACCTTGCGCTCCACTCCCAATCTGTTTCATGATTGCCCCAGCACAGGCAGCATATCGAGCAATAACGAGACCGACGGCCCCGGCCAAATCCGGCCCGTAAGTCCTTTGCTGTCTTGATTTTGACCTCTAAGTCCTTTAGGCTCCGGATTTTGCGGTGAACTTCTTGCTAACTCGATGATTCTAAAGAATCGGGGGTAAGGGGGGAGGGGGGTAACTATAAGGTACACCACAACCTGTGGTAGGGAACAGCCCGGTCTTTTGCCGAGCGGAGTCTGCCCTAGGCGAAGCCCAGGGGTGGGGGATGCAAATCTCCACAACTTCCGGCGGTCCAGCTACCGCCTTACTTCCCCACCCCGGCCTCGCCGACAGGTCAGTTGCTGGCATCGATTGCGACGCTGTCCACGAACGTCAGAGGCGAACCAATGCCGCCGCTGAAGCCCCAAATCGAAAAGCCTTCGAGAGACTTTCCCGGGGCGAGGTCGCTGGTCACGTCGAATGACTCCCAGTAGCCGTTGGAGGTGTCCACCACATACTCTTCGTCGGATCCGTCGGTGTAAAAGAGATCAAAGGCCGCGCCGATGGCCCCCTCCGGATGCCGTAGCCAGAAGGTCACGCCCGTGATGGAACTGGTCGCGGTGGCCGCAAAGTTCTGCCTCAGCTCAAAGTTGCCCTGATCCGCGGCATCGAAATTCCCCTCCCAGGGGTCCTTGGGAATCACCGCCCACTGCTTACACGGCGCAGAACAAAAATCGCGGCCTTGGAACCACGGCGCGAGCGTGCCGGTTTCGAAGCCGCCATTTCCAATCAAATCGATGGATCCGTTGCTTTCCTCCGTGACGTTGAGCAGCACGCTAACCAGATTCCTGCCCGGCAGGGACACAGCCTCGTCCACCTGGCCATCGCCGTTGAAGTCCGCGAAAACCGCGGACGCGGCTTGCGTCCCGCTGCGATAAGCCGCCTGCGTCCGCAAGCGGACCAACTCCGGCGGCGCGTGCTGTGCGCCCATTTCAACATGCGCCTCGAAGCCGCCATCGCCGCTGCCCAGCAGCACGCTGATCTTGGTGCCGCCCGCGTCTCCCACCACAATATCCGCCCGCCCGTCCCCGTTGAAATCGGTAATCACGAGCTGGCCCGGGACAACTCCAATCGCATAATCCGCAGCTTTGCCAAACGTCCCGTCTCCGTTGCCCAAAAGCACGCTCACCGTTTTGCTGGCGCGATTGGCAACTGCCAAATCGACTTTCCCATCCCCGCTAAAATCGCCCGCTGCGATGGCAACGGGGTGATTGCCAACAGCGTAATTGCCCGAGGCTTTGAACGCACTGCCGAACGCAGTGGAGTCGATCGCCAGCAGGAGCAGAAAACTTAGAGCCAGCATAAGTCGATCGTGGGGTCGAGACATGGGAATCTCCAGTCGAGGATTTTTCCGACTCGTTGCGAACCCTCCCGGTCTCCCTTGGCCTGCTTCGTCTGGGAGATACCACCGGGGCGAGCCCGGAACGGTCGAAGACCGGAATTGTACTAGCAGGGGAGATACTGTCAAGCGGAAAAGCCGTTAAAACCTCGGCCCCGCAAGGGAATTCGCGTACTCGTCACAATCGCGCAGTTCAGGAATATGCCGGGGACCCACCTTACCCATCCGCGCTTCTTGTCTGGTATTGAAACTGGCCCCAGAGGTGGACGGCGGGGCTCCTGGCGGGCCGGATCGCCCGCCGACGGGCGAAAAATCCACAGCGATGCCTCCTGCCACAAAAAAGTTGCATTTTTCGACCGATACGAAGTAATATCCATTACGGAACTTGACAATCGTTTTCCCAGAGTTCCAGACCCTGTACCGCTAACCAAACTTCCAGAATCGCAGTTCAGCTTGTGTAACAACATAAGAGGTGGGTTGGTCCGCCTCCGTCCCGGTTCGGAGAGTTGAATATGTCGTGGTACGCATACTGCCTTACTGAGCATCAGACCCTTCCCAACGGCACCCGTTCCCGACGCCCTTTTGTAATTGAAAACGTTCAAGGCGTGAACGGAGCCCCTGTCCTCAGCTACCCCAGCGGCGAGTTTGCTGTGATAGTGAGCGAATACGACCAAAATGCTGGAGAACTTGACCAAAAAGCGGCCATCGACCACGCCCGCGTCGTCAGCGGCTGTTTCCGCAATTCCACCGTGTTGCCGTTCCGTTTCGGAACCATCTTCGAAAGCGATGACGCGCTTCGCCACGCCGTCCGGGTCAACCGGCGGGCGTTCGGCGTAAGCGTCGCCAAACTTCGCGGCAAGTCCGAGATGCACATTAAGCTGACGGTGAGCGATGGCTCACTGCGCGAGGCCATGATCGATGTCATCCTGCCCGACACTGTCGGCGGCGACTATCTTTCCAAGCTGCGCGTCAAGGCTTCCCGTGAGCGCGAGCGCCAAACCAAGGCACGCGCCCTCTCGGTGCAAGTTCACAAGTTGTTTAACCCGCTGGAAGAAGAAGTGAGCTGCAAGAAAGTTGCCCCTCAGGGTATGCTCATCGATATCGCCCATCTCATCGACTCCAAGTCGGTCGAGAAGTACCAGAACCGTTACAGCGCCGCCGCGAAGCAGTTGAAGAACTGCCAGGTAGCCATCAGCGGACCCTGGCCCCCTTACCACTTCCTGCCCGGGAAGCTGCGTACCGTGGCCGGAAACAGCTAGTCTGAAATCCCTTCGAGGCGCCGGTTCACCCCGGCGCCGCCGGAGCCACTTGGGCTCCTGTTCGGTTTTCGCAAAGATTCAGGCCGCGGCAAGGTCAAGCTGGCAGATTTGAACATCGCTCCCGTTGCCACGCAGCAACTGCAGATCGGAGCCATGCAGAAGCAGCTTGGCATTCCCGATGAGGCGCACTGGGCTCTGGTTACGCTGTCCAGTGCTGCGCCCCCGAACGATCTGGTCGCCATCGCCTCCAGTTACGACTCAGGGCGTCCCCCTGCAATGAATGTGCAGCCTTGTGCACTTGCCTCCTCCTCGATCTTCTGCGGGCCGCCTGCCCTCCGGCCTCAGCCAGGCCCTAACCATAGCTCGTTCAACCACTTATAGGCGCCGGTGAGGCCGGTCACAGATTCTACCGTTTTGGTTCGGCAAGTGCTCCTCTCAAGGTACTAAAGAGGCCACGAACCCAAATGACCTTCACTCTTTTCTCCAGCCACCATTTCCCGAAGTGCCATTCCGCCCGGCGGAGCGGTTACTTGCATCGCCTTTCCTGACATCACCTACCCTTTTGACCTCTTTGAAACGTGGCCCCAGCAATGGGGCCGCTTTTTTGCCCGGAACCGGAAAAGACGGTTAGAAAAGCCGCCACACAAAGTGCGCCAACAGCGCGAACAGCAGCAGCATAAACACCCCGCCAATCCAGACCAGGAAGTTCACTGTCAGTTTCGTCGAGTTGATTTCTTTCTTGTCCATGCCTCACGCTAACACCGCGCTTTCCCGCAGACTGCTCACTCGGATACACTGCCAAGCAGCTATGACCAACGCCTTCCGCTTCTCCATCGCATCCCCAATCGCACTTCTTCTCATCTACCCCGTACTCTCGGGCGCTCAAACCCCGCCCCAGACGCCGCCCTCCCTGTCCGCGCGGATGGCTGCGCCGCAAACCTCCCCAGCTGACCAGCAGAATTTCCCTTTGCTCCTTCTGCAGCAGCTTTCCGCCATCAAGGCCGCTGCGCTCAATGACGACTACGCCTACCGCCAGCTCACTCACCTCACCGAGAACATCGGACCGCGCCCCACCGGCTCGCCCCAGGCCCGCGCCGCCGCCGAATACGTCGCCGCCGAACTGCGCCAGCTCGGTCTCGAAGTCCGCCTCCAGCCAGTCACCGTCCCGCACTGGGTCCGCGGAGCCGAAACCGGCGCCCTCGTCGAGTATCCCGGCATGGTTCCTAACACCACACAAAAGATCGTTCTCACCGCCCTCGGCGGAAGCAGCTCAACTCCGCCCGACGGCCTCACTGCCGAGGTCATCGCCGTCAGCACCTTCGACGAACTCGCCGCTCTCGGTCACGACAAAGTTGCCGGCAAGATTGTCCTGTTCAACGAACTCTTCGACAAGCAAAAAGCCGCCGCCGGGCTCGCCTTCCCCGCCTACAGCGAGGCCGTCCGCTACCGCGGAGCCGGACCCAAAGCCGCCGCCGATCTCGGCGCGATCGCCGCGCTGGTCCGCACCGTTGGCAGCGCCGATTACCGCCTCCCGCACACCGGATTCAGTTTCCCCGCCGGAATCCCCGCCGCGGCCGTCACTGCCGAAGACGCCGACCTTATCGTCCACCTCGCCGCCGAAGGCAAAGTCCGCATGCATCTCACTCTTACCCCGCAAAAGCTCCCCGACGAAACCGGCTACAACGTCATCGGCGATCTCAAAGGCTCCGAGCATCCCGAGCAGATCGTCGTCGTCTCCGGCCATCTCGATTCCTGGGATCTCGGCACCGGCGCCATCGACGACGGCGCCGGCGTCGTCATCGCCATGGAGTCCGCCGAAATCCTGCAGCGGCTTCGCCTGCGTCCCGCCCGCACCCTCCGCGTCATCGCCTGGATGGACGAAGAAACCGGCGGCTCGGGCAGCCGCGCCTACACCGCCGAATACTCCAACGACTTTCCTCACCACATCGCTGCCATCGAGAGCGACGCCGGCGCCGCTCATCCTCTCGGCTTCGACGTCAAGTCCAGCCCCGCCGCCATCGACGCCCTCGGCCCCGTTTCATCCGTTCTTCTGAGCATCGGCGCCACCGTCCTCCAGCCCACCACCTACGCTCCCGGCGCCGACATCGCCGCCATGTCCGAAGCCGGAGTCCCTGCCTTCGGCGTCCTGCAAGACGGCCGCACCTATTTCAACTACCACCACTCCGCCGCCGACACCCTCGATAAAGTAGTCCCCACCGAACTCCGCGAAAACGCCGCCGCCATGGCCGTCATGGCGTATGCGCTGACTAATATGAAAGGGTCACTGCCGAGGTAAGGAAGACTTGGGCCGCCACAACTCGTTTGGGCACGGGGCGAGAACCGGGACGTTCGGGAAGAGAAGGTTGGGAACTCTTGGGATCGCAATGCTTTCGCGGTTCTCGTGAAAGGAGTGGGAGCTTGGGGCACACCCAAGCTCGGCAGCCGACAAATACCGGTTCAGACCAGTCTGGCCATCTTCGTTGCGATCAGCACTCCCAAAACAGTGGCGGTGTTGCGAACGCTTCCCGAGATCGTCAGGAGCGCCTCTGACACCAGCGGATGTTGCTCCGCCAGTGTCACAAGACGCTCGCTGACTTCATGGAGTTGCTCAACTTCGCGCAGGATAGCCTCAAAAGGCATGAGTGGCACCCAATGGACCTTCGCCGTCGGGAATGGTCAATCGTGTCCTGGTGACCACACGGCTCACGATGTCTTCCGCGTAATCACGGAACAAGGTGTGCAACGTGCTGCGCCAGCCTTTGAGTTCACCACGCGCGAACTCGGTTTCCACCCCCGCGGGGTCTTTCTGGTGCTCGTCGTGGAAGCTCTTCAGAAGGAATTCGCCCTGTTCCACCAGACGATTGATCGTTTCCGCGTTTTGCAACCCTAGATGCATGTTTGTCATCCTTGGCGATCAAGTGCAAGTCGTTTAGCCCAATAACTGTAGGCGTCTTTTTATGCGGTTACGAGTTCGGGCTGATGCAGGGTCGAAGTGACCACGTCAAAGGTGTGAACGTGGGGCGCTCCCTCGATAAATCTTGCCAGCGTCGTCAACAACATTTGGGGAAAGGTATGGGTGTTGTAAATGTCGGCAGCGTTCTTGTTTTCCCACAGAGTGACCGCGGTCACATCAACTCCGCCGGGGCCAGCCAGAGTGATTTCGTCCTTAAAGCCATTCAGTTTGCGAAGTAAAGGCAGAACGTCTTTTTCAAATGCTCGCGTGTACTCGGACAGCATATTCGATTTCAAATGGATAGAGATATTGCGCGCAAACATAGGCAACCTCCTTAGGGTTGGGGTTGCTAAGAAAGACAACTTCAGATGGGCTGACTTAGATCAGGGAACCTGAAATGAGGAGAAGGTGGAAACCACCTCAACTCTAACTCTAGTCTCATGCGGTGGGACTGTCAACCCGCACTCAACGGTCTTCTTCATCCGCTGCGGCCTCCGTTTTGGCTGGCTGATTGCGCGGCGGCTATGGCGGGGAGGGCTTTTCTGATTTGTTCGGTGACCCGTTTTCCGACTTCATCCATGCGGACGTTGGCGGAGGGACGCTTGCCGGCTGGCTGTGGGACTGAACCTTAGCCAGTGGAACTGAACCTTAGTAAGTACCAGACTGAGTAATCGGCGGCCAGCAATCAGTTTCCAGTACGCCTACCCAAACGTAAAACCGGGGACGGTTGGCCGTCCCCAGTTCGAACGCTTGCTGCGCTGCTTGCGAAAGCTATTGCGCTTGCGTCTGCGTTTGTTCGTCCAGTTCGACGCCGTCGCCGGCGTGGACATCTTCCATGGCAAACACGATCATTCCCGTGGCCGTGGTGGCGGTGGTTCCGATGACGACGATCTCGCCGACGGCGCGCCGCGGCAGATCGCGGACGTGAATCACCGGTCCGTTGCCTTTCTCGAACATGCCGGGGTCGAACGACGGCTGCTTCTTCTGCGTGTCTTCACTGATGGCAGCTTTGAAGGAAAGCGAATCGACGGGATCGGCAAGGTCCGCGGTATAGCTGCGGACGGCGCGGAAATAGTCGCCGACCTTCACGCCCTGGTTCGCTCCTACATTAATGTAGACTTTCTGGCCGGTTCCCAGCTCTGAATCGAAATCTTTTCCCATCACGATGCGCCCGGAGACCTTGCTGCCGTTGGGCAGGAAGCGGTCAAAGCGAATCGGCGAATGGAATGCGATGGTGGGTTTCTCGGCGAAAGGGATGGCCGTGTCGCCCGGATTAATGGGGTCACAGGAGTATTCGACCAGAGCTACGGCGGTTTTGCTGCGGGTATCGATAACGCGGACGCGGCCTACTTCTTCGTAAGGCTGGCCCGTAGCCTTGAGCAGCTTGCGCTGTCCGGGAAACATCTCATACTCGTTGATGTCGCGCAAAGCGCGGATAATCTCGTACTCCGCCCCGGCGCTGTAGCCGGCGCCCTGCAAATAGACCAGGTCGTTCTTGGTGAACTTGGTGGTGTTGGGAGTCTGCAACCCGCCGGCCACGAAGTTAGCGTCCGGCAAGGACTGGCGGCTGATGAACCCGGCGCAGAAAATATCCGCGTAAGTAGGCATTTGGACGCGCTGAATCGGGAAGCTGGCGGTCGTGGGCACCGTTCCCGGCGGGGTGGTCGAGTCTAGAGCGTTGCCATCCGCCGCCGATTGGGCCCAGGCCGCGGTCGCGGCCAACAGCAATAACACTAATGTTTTCTTCATGTTACCTCCGGGAAGAGGCACAACGCGCCGCTTTCCCCAGTCAAATGCCATTGGAAGCAAGACTTCAGACTGGAAGGTAACAAGAGGGTAAGAGGGGGTCAAGGTTACGAGGGTGTTAGGCTGTACGTGGAAAGAGTTTTTCTGGGGAATTGTGAATCCACTGTTGCATCTGGAATTCGACCCCTGTAAGATTCGCGCCGGACCTAATTGATGCAAACCGATTCAAACCATTGATTCAAGATGATTTCTGCTGGCAAAACTTATCCCCCCCGCCTGCCCTTGCGGCTGCCGCGGGTCTGCGTGGCGGTTGCCGCCTCCGACCCCGGTGAATTGATCGAGAAAGCCGAAGGACTGTTTCGTGATAACTCCTTCCTGGAGTTCAGGTTGGACTATCTTTCGAAGCCTGGTTTGGCGCTTCCCAAGGTCAAGCATTTTCTGGAAACGCATCCTGGAACCGTGGTGATTGCGACCTGCCGCCGAGCCGCAAGCCGTGGGAAGTTTCGCGGTTCCGTCGCCTCGCAGCTCGACATCTTGACCAAGGCCGCGGGCGCAGGCTGCCGGCTGGTGGATGTAGAACTCCAGACGGCGCTGCAGTGCAAGCCCGAGCAGCTACAGAAGCTGCGCAGCCATGCCGACCTGATTCTTTCCTTCCACGACTTTCGTGGCACCAAGAAGCTTGACGCAACTCTGGAAAAGATGCGTGGCTTTCCCGCCGACTTCTACAAAGTGGTCGGCACGGCCACCACTCTCTCCGACAACGTTTCCATGATCCAGTTTCTGGGGCGCCAGAGCGACAAGGATTCTCTTGTCGGAGTGTGCATGGGCGAGCAAGGCATCATCAGCCGCGTGCTCGGAGTGCGGGCTGGCAGCGTGTTCACCTTCGCCTCCGTCAGTCCAGGAGAAGAAACCGCGCCCGGACAAGTGACCGCACAGGATCTACGCAGCCTCTACCGCATCGAGCAGACCGATGCGGCCACGCGCGTGTACGGAGTTGCCGGAGATCCCGTCGCGCACTCGCTCTCGCCGGCCATTATGAATGCGGCATTCCGGCGCGAGAACGTGAACGGCGTTTACCTCGCCTTGCACGCCAAGACTCTCAAAGACCTGCTCACCTGCGTGCGCGAGATTCCCATCCATGGCCTCAGCATCACCATGCCCTACAAGGAAGCCATCCTTCCTTATCTGGACAACACCGACTCTCATACCACGAAGATCGGCGCCTGCAACACCGTGGTCCGCGCCCAGGACGGCAAACTCTACGGCTTCAACACCGACACTTCCGGAGTGGTGCGCCCGCTGGAGCGCCGCCTGAGCACGATTCAGGACGCAAAGATTCTGGTGCTCGGCGCCGGAGGCGCGGCTCGCGCCGCGGTCTTTGGATTGAAAGAACGCGGGGCGGAAGTCTTCATCCTCAACCGCAACGTAGCTGCGGGACAAAAGCTCGCCCGGCGTGCCCACGCACGTTCGGTGAAACGCGCCGACCTGAAGAAGTACGCCTTCGACGTGATCGTCAACGCCACGCCCGTCGGCATGGGCAACAACCACGAAACGCCGCTGCAGGAAAAAGAAATCAACGCCCGCTACGTCTTCGACATGATTTACGACCCCGGCGAAACCCGCCTGCTGCAACTGGCGAAACAGCGCGGCGCGCAGATCATCCCGGGAATAGAAATGTTCGTCCACCAGGCCGCCCGCCAATTCGAAATCTGGACCGGCAAGCCTGCTCCGCAGGACGACATGCTGCAGGTGGTGTTGTTGGCTCTGCAGGAACGCGCCACTCGCGCCGCCGCAGCTGCGGCAGCGAAGAAGAAGTAAGCAAGCAGTTCACTCCCACCCAGTCGAAGTATCGCGAATGGCGGAACGGTTCTTGACAACCGTTGTCAAATGTGACAACTTAACCGATTGAAGGAGATTCTGCGATGAAAAGCGGAAAGCTGGAAGTAGTGCGGGGAAGCGGCAATGTGTTCCGCGATCTGGGGCAGGATAGCGCCGATGCTGAACAGTTCAAGGCGATCCTCGCGGCTGAAATCATCAAGGCGCTCGACCGGGAACACTTGACGGTTCGCGCCGCGCACGCCCGCACCGGCATTGCCGCCGCCGACTTCTCGCGCATCCGCCACGCCGACCTCGGCCGCTTCACCGTGGATCGCCTCATGTCGATCATCAACCGCCTCGGCTCCCGCGTTGAAGTCAAGATAAGGTTGCACCGAGCCGAGACAGTCGCCTACGAAGCCCGCCCGTGAGCCAGGCACGAAATGCGCATCCGCCAAGCCGCCCGCCACTTCGAGATCTGGATCGGCAAGCCCGCACCCCAGGACGATCACTTTCATAAATCCCCACCTCTTCATCCCGCGACTGCCTCGCGGAGACCGGCCGGACGCTTTCGCCGTCGAGTGACCACCGCCGACCAAGGACCCATAAACACCACAAAGCCGGGCTGGTTGGCCCGGCTTTCTCTTTGCGTGGAACTGGTTCGGCGAATCTTGGTTCGATCGGGCCGATCCAGAATGTCAAAATCTCGAAGCTCTTGCCGTTTGCTCTGGGGGCGTCTAGCACAGCCTGGGCTGCCGTCTCACCCATGAGCCCGACAGTCTCAATTCTGGCTGGGTTTCAACGCTTGCGCCGCACGGGAACACCGGTCCGCGCCGCGCGAAGCGTTACATCACCAGCGCGAGGTTCTCCAGTTCATACTGCAGGACGGGCAGAGCGCACCCGGCCATTTCCACGCGTCCCGCCGCGTCGCGAGCCGCTGTGTGCGAAACGCCATAGCCGCGGCCCATCAGAAACAACTGCAACAGTTCGGCGGCCTCGTAAGAATCGATCATGCCGCCCTGCAGCAGATCGCACCGCAAGGCTGCCAATTCGGTGGCCGTGAATCTGTCTTTGTCGTTGGGGGCACCTTGGTTCATCCCACTCACGAACGTCCCTGCTCCAAACCCGGTTTCTTCCATGGCCGTCATCACCTCCGACTCCGACCTTATTACTGCGTTGGCTATTAGACTCATCGGCAGCCAATCAAGTTGCATGCAATTTTGCTGCCGTGGCTGGCCCTTTAGTTTCATATACGGAAAGCCAGCCGGTTTAGATTCATTAACCCCTGTGAATATTAGAAGTTGCGGGCACTCCCAGCGGCGGGCCGGGACCTTCCGGAAAGTCTCGCTGGTACCGCTTCGGTCTCAAAAGTGACACGGAGTGTCGTTTCGGGCGGGACTCTGGAAGGGACGCTGGAAGACAGGCTGCCAAGGCGCGACGGGCCCCCGGAATCAATTCACCACAGATTAGGGCTGTTGTTCCTCGAAGGTTGCCTCGTCCACCAGCATGATGGGAATGTCGTCCTTCACCGCATACACCCGGTGGCACTGCGTGCACTTCAAGCTCTCCGGGCTCTCGCGGTACTCGAGTGCCTGCTTGCACGCCGGGCAGACCAAAATATCCAGCAAGTCCTTGGCAATCATGAGAGGCATTGTACGACAGGCAGGATCGATTCACCACGGAGAACAGGAGTACCGAGTACCTAGTACCGAGTACAGAGTGGCTCTCTCGGTACTCGGTACTCGCGACTCTCTGTCCCGTCCATGCGATAGAATCTCAACGAAGCGAGATTATGACGGCTACCCTCCTCGACGGCACCAAGATCGCAAATGACATCCGCGGCGAAGTGGCGGCGGAAGTGAAGAGTATGGCTGCCGCCGGAGTCCGCCCCGGTCTGGCCGTCGTCCTTGTCGGCCACAACCCGGCGTCGGAGATTTACGTGCGCGGCAAGGTCAAAGCTTGCCAAGAAGTTGGCGTCTACAGCGAACAGCACACGCCGCCTGAAAGCGCGACCACCGCCGACCTGCTCGCACTGGTCGAAGATCTGAACCGCCGCGACGAGATTGATGGCATCCTGGTGCAATTGCCGCTGCCCGCGCAAGTGGACTCGAAGCGAGTGCTGATGGCGGTCGACCCCGCCAAAGATGTCGATGGCTTCCATCCCGTCAACGTCGGCTTTCTCTCGACGCAGCGTCCGGGTCTGGTTCCCTGCACGCCGGCCGGAGTCATCGAGATTCTCAAGCGCAGCGGCATCCCCATTGCCGGGCAGGAAGCAGTCGTCGTGGGACGCAGCGACATCGTAGGCAAACCCGCCGCCATGCTGCTGCTCAACGCCAATGCCACGGTCACGGTCTGTCATTCGAAAACCCACGATCTGCCGGGAGTTTGCCGTCGCGCCGATATTCTCGTGGCCGCGATCGGACGTGCCGGCATGATCACCCGCGATTTCGTGAAGCCCGGTGCGACTGTGATTGACGTCGGCATGAACAAGGTGACCGACCCTGCGGAATTCCAGCGCTTGTTCGCGGGCAACGCAAAGCGGGAAGAAACTTTCCGCTCGAAGGGATCGACGCTGGCGGGCGATGTGCATTCCGAAGTGGCCGAGGTTGCGGGAGCGCTAACTCCCGTCCCGGGCGGCGTCGGTCCGCTGACCATCGCGATGCTGATGTACAACACCGTGAAAGCCGCGAAGATGCGGAGAGGCAGCCGCGTGCCGGAACTTACCAGCAAATGAACGGCCTTCCACCACGGAGACACAAAGACACGGAGAAATCTTCTTTGTTTTTCTTCAGTTTTTCTCCGTGCCTCCGTGCCTCCGTGGTGAAATCGCCTCCGGTGGCCGCATGCTGAAAGTCGGCCTCACCGGCGGCATCGCATCCGGTAAATCGGCAGTCGGCGAGATGCTGGCTGCGCTGGGCGCACATCTGATTCACGCCGACCGCATTGCGCACGAGCTGATGCTGCCCGGCCAACCCGTCTACAACGAGGTGGTGCGCCATTTCGGCGGCGCGATTCTCGATCCCGACGGCAGCGTGAACCGCTCCAAGCTGGCGGAAGCTGCTTTTGGTTCAGCCTCGTCCGCAGCGGAGAGCAAGTCCGCGGGGCCGCCATCCCCAGCGGTTTCTCCCGCGGCGGCTCAAATCCCATCCCGCATTCAAGAGCTGAACCGGATCGTGCATCCCGCGGTAGTTCGCAGTCAGGAAGAATGGATGGAGGGGATAGGACGGCTGGATCCGCGCGCCGTCGCCGTCGTGGAAGCCGCGCTCATCATCGAGGCGGGCGCGGCGAAGCGTTTCGACCGCCTGCTGGTGGTGACTTGCAGTGACGAGCAACGCATCGCCCGCTTCGCCGCACGCCAGAAGTTGGCGCTCGACGCCGCCCGCAAAGAAGTCGCGCGCCGCATGGCCGCGCAACTGCCCGAATCGGAGAAAATCAAAGCCGCCGATTACGTTATCGACAACTCCGGCTCGCTCGAGGAAACACGGACGCAGGTGCGCCAGGTATGGGAAGACCTGCGTGCCAAGGCGGGAAATTAAACTCCGTTGCGACGGGAGGCAGGCCGAATTATTCGCGCTGCCGCGCTTTATCCTCCGGTCTCTTGGGAGAATTGGCGCAAACATGCAAGCCAAACTCTTTGTCGCGCTGCAGTTCGAAGTTGCGCATCATTTCATCGAAGGATGTGCCGCTGGGCGGACCAGAAGGTTCGAACCGCCAGCCGCAGTGGGAGCACCCAAAGCCCCGAAAACGCGGTTGCTCAATCCATTCCAGCTTCCGGTTCATGGCTACCCTTGTCCCTACGCCCCAACGTCGTCCGACTGCACGCCCAGTACCTGCCTGCCGTCAGGGAACGAACGTTCTTCTTTCACGCCGGCGTACTGAATAGTTGCGGCAGAAAACCTGCGGACGTGGCGGGAGGAGATGCATAGAGTGATGGCCGAAGTTTACACACGCCCATTTGGGTGGTCTGTCGGGCAGCTTACATACATGGCAAAGTTTTGTTCGTGGCAACGTTTGAGCTCGTCGCAGCGGTGAGGCCAATGTAGGGTACGCTACAGAAGCGCCGCGCTTGGAGCCTGTATACTCTGCCGGGTAGTGCGAATGAGCGGAGTCCCTGATTCGCACGTCGTGGCGGGTGAGTTCATCCCCGCGTCCTGGAGGCTCTTCGGTTCCGGTTTGTGGTGCGCAAAGACCTCCAAGTCGTGCAGTCTGGCGAGCGGACGAACGCCGCGGGAAAGCCAGTCAGCAACAAAATACTTCTATCGATCTCCGATAGCGAGTACAACTTACTGCGCCCTCATCTCGAATACGTCCGCTTGCCAAACCATCTGGTCCTTCACGAATCAGGTGGGAGGCTGGAGTTTGCGTATTTCCTGAATCGAGGTTTGATTTCTCTTGTAGTCGTAATGCAAGATGGAAAGACCGTCGAAGCTGGCGTAGTTGGGAATGAGGGTTTTACGGGAACACCGTTGGCAGTTGGCCTGAGCAGGGGCCCGCTGCGGGCGGTGGTACAAATCTCGGGGGAGGGATTCCGGGTAAAGGTTGGAGCTTTGCAAAATACTTTGGAATCCGCTCCGCACCTGCAAATGATGTTGAACCGCTATTCCGCAATTCGGGGTATGCAGGTTGCACAAACGGCCGCGTGTAATCGGCTGCACGATATTGGGCAGCGCCTGGCGCGGTGGTTGTTAATGACTCAGGATAGAGTAGGTTCAGGGTCGCTGCCCATCACCCATGATTTTCTCGCAACCATGCTCGGGACAGACAGGCCTACTGTAAGCGTGGCGGCCGGTGTTTTGCAGCGGAAGAAGCTCATCGAATACACTCGTGGCGCAGTGAAGATCGTGAACCGCAAGAAACTCGAAGACTCCACCTGCGAGTGCTACGGGGTTATCCGCCAGTACGATGGTGAGCTGGGCTTGTTGAAGTAAGTCCGCGAGTGAAAGGCGATCCTTCTTTTAATTGCCAGTTTGTCTCTTCTCCCATGCCCGGTTGTTTAGGATCATCGTCGCATCGGCGCGGCGAAGCTGATCCTCCAGACGTCCGATAGGCCATGTGACATCCAACCTTGCCTCTGTAACGAAACGGCTCATCCTGGTCAAGGCGAAGGCAACATGGTCCATGCCCACAACATCAGAGCTAAGTGCTTTGTTGTCTAGATTGTGCCCGCAAGTTATTGGAAATAAAGACCAAAGCGACTGCGGGAACCCGCATGGTTATTGGCGATTCGCGAAACCGGGGGTGGGGCATACCACTCAACCTGGTCTCAAAGCTACAAGAACCTGCGCTCACCGGCATGTCCGAAGGCGTGCTGCAAATATTTTCCCGCATAAATCCACAGACCCATCGGGAGTGTTCGCCGCGTGCCGCGCGACGGAACATTGTTTAGAATCGAACGTAGAATTGAATGGGCCTTCTGCACAGTTCCGGTTCGCGGCCCGAGGGTTTGTACCTATGAGACTCCTACGTCCTGCAATATTCGCGCTGGTAATCGCCGGCGCGTTCTTTTACTTCACCACCTGGCGTTCCAATGCGAGACTCGCCGGCTCCAACCCCGCAGGCTGGTTCGGTCATCCCGCACAGGTGGAGATCACAGAGGCCTCGGGCGGCGAAGCTCTCGACAGCGAAGAGCAGAACAACATCAGCGTCTACCGCAAGAATATTCCATCGGTGGTCAACGTCACGTCGCGCGCCATGACCTTTGACTTTTTCTACGGGCTGCAGCCGCAGGAAGGTCAAGGGTCGGGCTTTGTGATCGACAAAGATGGCCACATCCTCACCAACTACCACGTCATCGCCGACGCGCGGCAAGTGGAGGTCACGCTGCACAATCGCAAGAAGTACAAGGCGACGGTGGTCGGCACCGACCCGGCGCACGATCTGGCCGTCATCCAGATCAAGGCGCCCGACCTGGTTTCCGCAGTGCTCGGCGACTCGCGCAACCTGCAGGTGGGGCAGAAGGTTTATGCCATCGGCAATCCGTTCGGGCTGGCGGGGACGATGACGCGCGGCATCGTGAGTTCAATCCGCCCGGTGCGCGAACCCAACGGCGCCACCATTGACGAGGCGATCCAGACCGACGCTGCTATCAACCCGGGCAACTCGGGCGGCCCGCTGATGAACTGGCATGGAGAAGTGATTGGTATCAACACCATGATACTTTCGAGCGTTGGGCAGAACTCCGGCGTCGGTTTTGCCATTCCGATCAACACCGCGAAAGCCGTGCTTAACGATCTGATGACGCTGGGCCGCGTGCGCCGTCCCGCGCTGGGCGTGCGCACCATTCCGATCAGCGCGGAACTGGCCGATGAAATGGGCTTGCCCGTGGACTACGGTTTGCTGATCGTGCAAGTCACCCCCGGCGGTTCGGCCGAACAAGCAGGACTGCACGGCGGCTCCGAGCGCGCCTATCTGGGCAATATTCCCATCATGTTGGGCGGCGATTTGATCGTCGCCATCGACGGCGAAAAAGTTGAGGACGAGCAAGACCTGTCGCAAATGATGAACAACCATCGCGCCGGCGACACGGTGAAGGTGACGATCTACCGCAACAAGAAAAAATTGGATGTCACCGTATCGCTGGCTGAGGCCAGGGAACAGGTCTGAAGGGCAAGCCATCAACTAGTGCACGGTCTAGTCGAGCCCATCGAGACTGGACGAAGACTCCGCGCGATTTTACGCGGCGGATGAAACGCGCCGTTTTTCTCGCTGCGAGCACAATCCTGGGAACGTTGGTTGTGGGGATTTTGCCCGCATTGGCGCAGGGCGGCCCTCCCATGCAGACAGACGATCCCGGCACGCCCGGCAACAATAATTGGGAGATCAACGTTGCTTCCACTATCGCTCGTACGCAAGACCAAAACGTTTACGGCGTGCCGATTCTCGACATCAACTACGGGGCCGGGCCCCGAATACAATTGAAATATCAGGTGTCGTATCTGTTCCAGAGTACGAACGGCGGGCCGCTGGAGACCGGGCTAGGCAAGTCGCTGGCCGGAGTGAAATGGCGTTTCTACCAAAACGACAAATATAAGCTGAACATCTCGACTTATCCGCAGCTCGAATTCAACAATCCCAACGACTCCGTAAAGCGAGGCCTGGCCGATCCAGGCACGCGCTTTCTCTTGCCGTTCGAGGTCAGGAAAGTTGAGGGCCCGCTGGAATTGAACGTTGAAGTTGGCACCTGGTTTCTGAAAAACAACGGAGTCGATGGCCACGTCCTCGGGTTTGCCGTCGGCCACCAGATGACCAAGTCGCTGGAATTGCTGGCGGAGGTCTACAAGCTTACCGACAGGGCGCCGGGAACGGAGTTTACTACCGACTACGGCTTTGGCGGCCGCTATGAATTCCACAAGGGAAGGCTGTTCATTTTTGAGGGAGGCCACGGTTTCGGCGGTCCGTCGGGCGAGCAGCCGTCATTTGTTGGATACTTCGGGGTACAGTTTCAGATCGACCACGGCAAGCCGTCGGATTAACCGCCGAGATCTTAGTCTCCATACGCGGTTGTAAACTGGGTTGCCATGAATGTCGAGTCCATTCGCAAGTATTGTCTTCAATTCCCGCACGCGACCGAAAACCTGCAATGGGGCGACGATCTCTGCTTCAAAATAGCCGGGAGGATTTTTGTCATGTTAGGCCTCGACAATCCGCGGCTCTGTCTCAAATGCACGCCCGAGATGTTTAACGAATTGATCGAGCGCGAAGACATTCACCCAGCCCCGTATGTGGGGCGCTACAAGTGGGTGATGCTGGATCGGCTGGATGCGGCGCCTTGGGACGAGCTGCGGGAGTTGATTCGGCAGTCGTACGAAATGGTGGCGGCGAAGGCGCCGAAGGGGAAGCCTAGTCCGCCCGCCAGCAAGAAAGGCTCTGGAAAAGCCAAGGCTCGCAAGAAGAGGGCTAAGTGAGATGTGCAGGACTGATTTGACTCGGCTTGCCACGGTCGGCTAGCCTCAAGAGTCCGCTCGTTGCAGGACACCGTCGATCGGCATGCGATCCCGACACAAATTATCCATTTTGCTGCTGATGGCGGCTGTGGCGGTCTACGGCGCACAGGCCGCTGCCGGCTCGACGGAGCCGGTGCATGCCCAGCATGGCATCGTGGTCAGCGTTCACGAGTTGGCTTCGCGCGCCGGAGTGGAGATGATGCAGGCCGGCGGAAATGCGTTAGATGCCGCGGTGGCTACGGGGTTCGCGCTGGCGGTGGTGCATCCTGCAGCGGGAAACTTGGGCGGCGGTGGATTCATGCTCCTTCGCATGGCCGACGGCAAGGTTCATTTCCTCGACTACCGCGAAAAAGCTCCGGCGGCGGCGAAGCCCGACATGTTTCTGGACGCGCAGGGCAACGTGATCGAGGGCGCCAGTGATATTGGATACAAGGCGATCGGAGTGCCGGGGTCGGTCGCGGGCATGGTTTACGCCGAGCGGAAATACGGCAAGCTGACGCTGAAGCAGGTGATGGCTCCGGCGATCCGGCTGGCACGCGAAGGTTATGCGCTGAGTTGGGTTGAGGCCCGCGATATGCGGGACGACAGACATTTGGGCGAGTTCGCCGAGTCGCGGCGAATTTTTCAGCGCGACGGCAATTACTACCGGGCGGGAGAGATTTTCCGTCAGCCCGAACTGGCGCGAACGCTGGAGCGGATTGCCGCGAAGCCCGACGATTTTTATCGCGGGGCCATGGCGCGGGAACTAGCGGCGGCGCTGCAGAAAGGCGGAGGGCTGATCACCGCTGACGATCTGGCGCAGTATGAAGTGAAGGAACGCGAGCCGGTTCGTGGGACGTATCGAGGATATGAAATCATCAGCGCGCCTCCGCCATCTTCGGGTGGAACGGTTTTAATTGAATCGCTGAATATTCTGGAAGGCTACGATCTAGCCAGGATGGGAAGCCGCTCGGCGCAGTCGATTCATTACACCACCGAGGCGTTCCGGCGGGCATTTTTCGATCGCGCGGAATTCATGGGCGATCCGGACTTCGCGAAGATTCCGGTGGCGCAGCTCATCGACAAGAAATACGGCGCGGCGTGGCGGGATTCGATTGAAGCAGATCGCGCCAGCGCAAGCAAAGAGTTGAAGCGGCCCGAGATTTTCAGCGAGCTTGAGCAATATGCCGCCGCCCATCCGCTGCCGGTGGCGAATCACGAGTCGCCGCACACCACGCACTATTCCGCGGTGGATGCGGAAGGTAACGCGGTTGCGGTGACGACGACGATCAATGACTGGTTCGGATCGCGGGTCACGGCAAACGGCCTGGGCTTTTTGTTGAACGACGAGATGGACGATTTCTCGGCCAAAGCGGACGTGCCGAATTCGGACGGATTGATTCAGGGCGCGGCGAATGCCGTTGGCCCCGGGAAGCGGCCGCTCTCGTCGATGACGCCGACCATCGTGGTGCGTGACGGCAAGACGTTTCTGGTGCTGGGTTCGCCGGGCAGCTCGAAGATCATCACGACGGTCGCCAACGTCCTCATGGGCGTGATCGATTACGGAATGAATATTCAGGAGGCGGTGAACGCCCCGCGCTTTCACAACCAGTGGCTGCCCGACGTGTTGAACGTGGAGCGCTGGTTTTCGCCAGACACGGTGCAGGCGCTCCAGAAGATGGGATACGAAACGCAGGTTGGCGTGCATGAAGGCGACGAGGTGCATCCCTATTGGAGCGATGCCGAGTGCATCGCCATCGACCCGAAGACTGGTGAGCGGCTCGGCGCCAGCGATGGCAGGAACAACGGAAAGGCAGTGGGATACTGATGCTCAGAGCGGTATCAACTTACTTGTACGTGAGGGAGCGGCTGCACCCGGGAATTCTGGACGGTTTGGCTCGCGCAGGAGTGCAGGCGATTGAGATTTTCGCGGCGCGGCAGCATCTCGATTACGCCAACCGCAAGGCCCACGTGAAAGAGATCGCGGAGTGGTTTCGCGGCAGCGGGGTTCCCTTGAGTTCCGTGCACTCTCCGCTCTACGCCGATTACGAGTGGGGCCGCGCCGGAGCGCCGCCGATCAACCTGGCATCCACCGACCGTGCGGGGCTGGTGGAGGCTATGGATGAGGTGAAGCGCGCGCTGGAGATCGCGGAACAGATTCCATTTCGTTTTCTGATCCAGCACTTGGGACTTCCCAACGAGAGTTTCAGCGAGAAGAAGTTCGAATCGGCAATGACCTCGATCGAGCACTTGCGCGCGTTTGCCAAGCCGCTGGGCGTGCGCATCCTGCTGGAAAATATTCCCAACGACCTTTCCACGCCCGAGAGACTGATGGAGATGATCCACACCGCCCACTTTGACGATGTGGAGATTTGCTTTGACTTCGGGCACGCCCACCTGATGGGTTCGGTGAGCGGGGCTTTCGAGATCGTGCGCAAGCTGGTGCGCTCGACGCACGTTCATGACAACGCCAAACTCCAGGATTCGCACTTGTGGCCCGGTAATGGAACGATCGACTGGAAAGAAGCGATGGCACTGCTGCGCTCAGCGCCGCAGTCGCCGCCAGTGATGCTGGAACTGGCGGAGGATGAGAAAGTGAATCCACTGGAAAAATTCAGGGCGACCTTCGAGAGGCTGGAGGAAATTTAGACCATTTGGTAATTGAGTAATTCAGTAATTGGGTAATTTGCCACCCCCCGCGCTGGATTTTCAATTACTCAATTACCAAATTACATAATTACAAAATTTTATGTCCCCTGTAACTACCATCGCAGAAATTGGAAAGCACGAAGGCCAGACGGTTACGCTCCGTGGCTGGCTCTACAACCTGCGCGAGAGCGGGAAGCTGCTGTTCCCGCAGTTTCGTGACGGCTCGGGCGTGATTCAGGGCGTGGTGCCGAAGAACGCGGTCACGCCGGAGGTGTTCGAAGCGGTCAAGACGTTGACGCAAGAGTCGAGCGTGATCGTCGAAGGCAAGGTTCGCGCCGATAAGCGCGCGCCCGGCGGCTACGAACTCGATGTGGCGAACGTGCAGGTGGTGCAGCGCGTGGCGGAGTCCGATCCTTATCCCATCACGCCGAAAGAACACGGCGTAGATTTCCTGATGGAGCACCGGCATTTGTGGGTGCGGTCGCAGCGGCAGGCCTCGATTCTGCGGGTGCGCGCGGAAATCATTAAGGCGGTACGTGATTTCTTCGACGAGCGCGGCTTCACGCTCACCGATCCTCCTATCATCACCCCGGCGGCTTGCGAAGGCACGAGCACATTGTTTCCCGTGGATTATTTCGACGAGCAGGCGTACCTCACGCAGTCCGGCCAGCTTTATATCGAAGCTACGGCGATGGCGTTGGGCAAGGTGTATTCGTTCGGGCCAACGTTTCGCGCGGAGAAATCGAAGACGCGCCGTCACCTGACCGAGTTCTGGATGGTGGAGCCGGAGGTTGCCTACGCGGAACTCGACGATCTGATGGATTTGGCCGAGGGACTGATCAGCTTTGTCGTGAAGCGCTGCCTGGAGCGGCGGCGCGTGGATCTGCAAACCATTGGCCGGGACATTTCCAAGCTGGAAAAGATTGAGGCGCCATTCCCGCGGATCAGTTACGACGACGCGGTAAAGAACTTGCAGGAAGGCCACGCCAAGGGCGCGCTGGAAGCGAAGTTCGAATGGGGAGGCGACCTGGGTTCGCCCGATGAAACCTATCTCTCCGCACAATTCGACAAGCCGGTGATGGTGCATCGTTATCCGGCGCAGGTGAAGGCATTTTATATGGAGCCCGATCCGCAGCGTCCCGAGTTAGCCTTGTGCGTGGACGTGCTGGCGCCGGAGGGTTACGGCGAAATTGTCGGCGGGTCGCAGCGTATGGCGTCGCACGAATTGCTGGTGCAGCGCATTCGCGAGCACAACCTGCCCGAAGAAGCGTTCAAGTGGTATCTGGATTTGCGCAAGTACGGCAGCGTGCCGCACGGCGGCTTCGGCATGGGCATCGAACGGGTCGTGGCCTGGATCTGCGGGCTCGAGCACGTGCGGGAGACGATTCCTTTCCCGCGGATGCTGCACCGGCTCTACCCATGAAGAATTGAGTAAGTGGGTAATTTTGTAATTGGGTAATTCAAATACCTGCTGCGCCCCAGGTTTTTCAATTACCAAATTACCCGATTACGAAATTACCAAGTCCTATGACGACAACCATCAGCGCCACCAACATCGTCCCGAAAAAGATTCGCGTGATTGGCGTCCCCCTCGATCTGGGCCAATCGCGGCGTGGCGTCGATATGGGGCCTTCGGCCGTGCGGGTGGCAGGATTGGAAGCGCGGCTGGAAGCGCTGGGGCACGAAGTTGAAGATGGCGGCAACGTTGCCGTGGCAATTCCGGAGCAGAAAAAAGAAGGCGACACCCACGCCAAGTATTTGAAGGAGATCACGGCGACGTGCACCAAGCACGCGGAGTTGGTGATCAAGACGCTCGAAGCGGGGAAAATTCCACTGGCGCTCGGCGGCGACCACTCCATGGCCGCGGGCACGGCATCGGGAATGGCGGAATTTTATCGCCGCCAGAACCAGCGGATCGGGCTCATCTGGATCGACGCGCACACCGACATCAACACACCCGAAACTTCGCCGAGCGGCAATGTGCACGGCATGCCCCTGGCTGCTCTCATGGGACTGGGTCCGGCGGAGCTGTCGAACATCTTCGAGTTTTCTCCGAAGGTGAAGCCGGAGAACTGCGTGCTGGTGGGGGTGCGTGACATTGACGCGGTCGAAAAAGAAAATGTGCGCCGCGCAGGCATCGGCGTTTTCACCATGCGCGATATCGACGAGCGCGGCATGCGTACCGTCATGGAAGAAGCCCTGCGCATGGCCGGACGCGGCACCGCCGGCTATCACATCTCGCTCGACATGGATTGGATCGATCCCGAAGACGCGCCCGGCGTGGGCACTCCGGTGCGCGGCGGCGCGACTTATCGCGAAGCGCACCTGGCGATGGAAATCATTGCCGATCACGGACGCATGTTGAGCTTCGAGATTGTCGAGGTGAATCCGGTCATCGACGAGCACAACCGAACCGCGGACCTGGCGGTCGAGTTGGCGCTGTCGGCATTTGGGAAGAAGATTCTGTAGAACGCCATGAAAAAGCTTCGAGTTGGCATTCTCTTTGGCGGGCGCAGCGGCGAGCATGAAGTTTCGCTGCTCTCGGCCGCGTCGGTTCTCAACGCCATCGACAAAGATAAATACGAGGTTGTTCCCATCGGCATCACGAAAGACGGCCGCTGGCTGACTGCCGATGATGCCGAGAACCTGTTGCAGGGCAGGCTGATCCTCGAGCCGCGCCAGCTGCGCGCCGGCGATCCCGAAACCACCTCGGCCGCCGCTGTGCTCGCTCGCGGTGAGTCGGTGATCGTCCCGCCCGAGCCAGTACACAGGCAGACTGGGCTCGTTCCTTTTCAAACGGATGTGGCCCTTACGCGGCGCGCCAGCGATCGCGCAATTAACGTCGACGTGATCTTTCCCGTGTTGCATGGCACCTTCGGCGAGGACGGAACCATTCAGGGCCTGCTCGAACTGGCTGACATCGCTTACGTCGGCGCGGGTGTGCTGGGCTCGGCCGCGGGCATGGATAAAGACATTATGAAATCTTTATTCATTGCCGCGGGCCTGCCCATCGTGAAGCATGTCACCATTCTGCGCAGCGCCTGGCACAAAGAGCCGAAGAAAGTTGAGAGATTCGTCGGGAGCAAACTGAAGTACCCCGTCTTCGTGAAGCCCGCGAACCTGGGATCGTCGGTCGGCATCAGCAAGGCGCACCACGGCAAGGAACTCGGTCCGGCCGTCGAAGAAGCCGCGAAATTCGACCGCAAAATCGTCGTCGAACAGGGTGTTGGCGGAAAGAAAAACAAGGCGCGCGAGATCGAATGCGCTGTGCTCGGCAACGACCAGCCAGCCGCTTCGATCCCCGGCGAAATTGTTCCGGTCAAGGAGTTCTACGACTACAACGCCAAGTATCTCGACGAAGGCTCCAAGCTGGTGATTCCGGCGAAGCTCACGCAGGCAGAAACGAAAAAAGTTCAGCAACTGGCCGTGCGCTCCTTCAAAGCCGTAGACTGTTCCGGTCTGGCGCGCGTGGATTTTCTAATGGATCCGGCCACGCGAAAGATTTATGTGAACGAGATCAACACCATGCCCGGATTCACCGCGATCAGCATGTATCCCAAGCTGTGGGCGGCGTCCGGCCTGGAATATGCGGACTTGATCGACCGGCTGATTCAACTTGGCATCGAGCGCCACGAGGATAAAAAAAAGAATCAGTACAGCCGGTAAAGTTCGCCAGGCGACACCGCCAGCGGCGAATACGTCTGCCGCACTCCAGCCGAATGACCGCAGAACGCGACGGGCGGTTGTTCATCCGTCAGTCACAAGTTTCTAGCGTTCCCGCCCGAAACGGACGACAATTCCTTCGCCGATCCGCAGATTATTCTGATGATCGTTCCCGCCGTTGTCAAAGCGTGTCAGATAGTAATCGGCCTGCAAGAGGCGCAGTGCCACATGCCTCCCCAGCTTAATGTCCACGCCGCCGCCAGCCGCCATTGCGAATGCGTTCTCCGACCCTGAACTTCCGGACGTTAAAGCGCCGCTCGCGTGCGCCCCTCCCACGAGAACCTCGCCAAATGGGGCGATGCGATGGCCGCGATGCCAGGCAAACCGAGGCCCAACGAGGAACGAGGTGAGGGTAAGGTCCGCAGTCGTGCTATTAATGTTCGAGGCGTACTGGCTGCCTACTTCTCCTAACAATCCCAGGCCACGGCCGAAGTTGTAACCGAACCAGCCGCTGCCTCCGTTCATCGAAAAGCAGCCGCAGTCGCCAGGAGGCGCATTGGTTCTCACATAGTTATAATTCGCGCCCAGTTCCATACGCTCGGATTGCGCCCATATTCTGGAGGCGCTCAACAGGAGCAATCCGAGACAGGCTGCCAGCAGAATCGCGGCTCGGAATAACTTTGCCATTTGTATCTCTCCTCGCATCGATTGCGTGTCCGGTTTTCTCATTGCACCACCACCGTGACCGTGGTCGAGGCTTGTGTGGATCCGCTCGTGCCGGTGATGGTAACCACATAGCTGCCGGGCTGCGTAGTCGGCGGGCCCAGGAATCCGCCGCCGCATCCAAGGAGCGTTGCCGCCGCACCGGCGAGAACGGCGAAAGCCAAGGCTCGCTTGAGCATCCTGGAACCACGTTTGCGCCCGCAACCCGCGCCGAACAAGCCAATCGTCAGCGCAAAGGCGGCGAACGGAAGCTGTCGATACGGAAAATTTCGATGCGGATCGAACATACCCGCGGCCAGGGCCGCCAGTTGAATGGTCAATACCGTCGGCGCGCCCGCCGTCCCCGGTGTGACCGTCGGAGGATTGAAGGTAGCGCTTGCGCCCGGCGGCAGCCCGCTAGCCGAGAGCGTGACTACGCTGTTAAATGCTCCTCCCAGCGGCGGCACCGTAATGTCGATCGTCACCGCCCCTCCCGGCGCGACCGTGACCGGCGTCGTGGGAGCGGTTACGGTAAAGGCTGTCATTACCGTTTCCGTAAGCGCTGAACTGGTCAGCGTCGAGAAGTTACTGTCGCCGCCGTACACTGCCGTAATCGAAAGCGCGCCGACGGGAAGATTTGTGGTCGTGTAGGTTGCCACGCCTCCAGCTAGCGTGCCTGAGCCGAGCAACGTGGTTCCGTCATAGAAGCTGACCGAACCGCTGGGCGTGCCCGCTGAAGATGTGACCGTCGCCGTGAAGGTAACGGCGCTTCCCACCCCCGCCGCGGCCAAAGAGGAAGTAAGCGCCAGCGCCGGCGTCGCCTTGGCTACCGTCAGAGATGCGCTGGCGCTGGTCGAGGCGTAGGTGGACGCGCTGGCGGGCGTGAACGTGGCCGTGAGCGTATAGCTGCCCGCTGCCAGCAGGGTTGCGCCGGTGACTGCGACTGCGCTGCCGCCCGCGGGCGTAGCCGTGTAAGTGAAAGTGCCCGCTACGGGCGTCGATCCGCTGACCGCGGACGCGTTCAGAACGCCGCTCAGGGTTGCTCCGTAAGTAATCCCGCCCGCCGGTCCCGTCCAGTTAATGGTCGGCACCGCCGGACCGACGACTACCGGGATGGTGACGGCTGTCGAGATCGCGGCATAGTTGCCGTCGCCGCCGTAGGTCAGACTCACCGTATAGCTGCCTGCGGCGAGCGAGCTGGCTAAGGGTACGGTTGCGGTCGAGTCCGTGCTGCCTGCGGTCAGCGTGGCCGTTCCCGAGGCCACGCTGACGCTGGAGGAATTCAGAACGTTGTAACTCAACGATCCGGTCGGCGCCGCGACCACGCTCACGCTGTAAGGTCCGGTCACTGTGACTGGAACCGAGCCTGCCTGGCCGTTCACCACCTGCACCGGCTGGGTTGCGGGTCCGGCGATGACCGCCGTATCCGTGCTGACAAGCAGTGTGTTGATTGCGCCGCTGGCCAGGAAGGTGCCGGCCACGCCCGGGTAGATGGCCGTGATGGTGTGCACGCCCGCCCCGCTGAGCGCGACTCCGATAAGAATCGCCTGCCCTGACCCATTGAGCGTAACCGGATTGCCGCCGTTGAGCGAGATGGTGGTCGATCCGACCGTATCCATGAAGGTCACGCCGCCCGTGGGGACAGTCGCCGTGTGGCCCGCCGCCGTATCGGTCACGATGGCCGTGATGGCAAGCGGTTGCCCAATATTCGCAGCCGTCGGGTTCGTGGAGACCGCTACGGCAGTCGTGTCTGCCACGCTGACGCCGGTGCCGCTCACGGCCACGCTTTGGGTCGTGGCCGTGAGGTTCAAACTGTTGTTGGTGACCACGATGCCGGCGCTGAGGCTTCCCGCCGATTGCGGCGTGAACTCGACCGAAACGTCGCAGGCGGTCCCGGCACTGAGCGATGTGCTGATCGCGCACAGGTTCGTGTCCCCGGTGTCTTCGGAGAAATTCGCGGTATAGGTTGGATTGGTGGTAAACGCCAGCGGCAGGTCGCCGAGGTTGGTCACGGTTGCAGTCTCCGGACTGCTGGCCGAGCCCACATCTGTGTTAGGAAACGCGGCCAGGGTGGCGCCTGCGACATTCACCGTCACAATCTGGTTGGCGCCGAAGTCGGGCATGAAAACGTTGCCAGAGGCGTCGGCGGTGACCCCATATTCACTGACCAGGGACTGGCCCGGCATCTGCAATACCGAAGCCACCCCCGCGGTGGTGACTTCGACCACACGATGGTTTCCCGCGTCGGCGATGTAGAGGTTACCGAAGGCGTCGACCGCTACGCCTTGGGGAGAGCTTAGAAGCGGAGTGATGCCTGCGGGAACCACCAGCGAAGCCGCGCCCGCCGCCGTGACCTTCACCACACGACTGCCCATGGAGTCTGGAATGTAGACGGTTCCCGCCCCGTCCACTGCGACCCCCAGAACACTGACGGAGGGAAACGTGAAACTTCCGGTCCCGAGCACCGATCCCGCTCCGGAAGGCGTCACCACTACGATGCGGCCGTTTCCGTAATCGGAAATGTAGAGATTGCCCGCCGCATCCATCGCGGTTGCCGTGGGCAGGCTCAAGCCCGTACTCAGGCCGGTGATGGTCAGCACGGAAACCACGCCTCCCGCCGTAACCTCCAGGATGCGGTTGTTGTCGTGGTCGGAAATGTAGAGATTGCCCGCCCCATCCAGGACTACGCCGATGGCTCCCGCCAGCGTGAACCCGCCGGTGCTCACCACGGTGGCCGTGCCCCCGCCGGCCGGCACTCTTACCACGTTGCCGGCGACGTTTCCATAATTCGCCACGTACATGTTTCCCGCTCCGTCGAACGCCACCTGAAAGGGTTGCACCGTGGTTAATGGCGCCGTGCTCACCAGGCTCGCCGTCCCCGGCGAGAGCGCCGCCAGCGGTGCATCGCCGGTGCCATAGATAGGCACGGTAAGAATCGGGACGTTCGGGCTCGCGTCGTTGTAAATGACCATCGCGCCTTTGCGTAATCCGGCAGCTGTGGGCAGAAAGGTTATATTCACCGTGCACGCCCCGTTGCTCGTTACGCCCGCCACGCAGGTGGTCGAGGCCACGGTGAAGTCGAGGCCCGCAGCGCCCTGAGTAAACGCCTGCGCGCTTCCGAAAGTTTGGTTATATGCAATCGTGATGGGCAAGGTCAGGGTCGTCCCCGATCCCGCCTGAAGCGGCAGGTGCCCAAGGCCCACGTTCGTGCCCTCGACCTCGAGGACACGGTTGTTGTTGCTGTCGGTGATATAGACGGCTCCGAAAGCCGTCACCACTACGCTGCGCGGGGCGCTAAGCGTGAGACCCCCGGTGTTCACCACACCGCCTGCGCCCGCGGCAGTGACAGTCACGATACGATTATTGTTATAGTCCGCGATGTAGACGGTCCCCAGCCCGTCTACCGTCACACCCACGGGAAAGTTTAGAGTTATGCCACCGCTGATCGTGAGTACCGAACCCACCGCGGCTGGCGTCACCTTCACAACCCTGCTGTTGCCGGCATCCGCGATATACAGGTTTCCCGACGCATCGAGTCCCAGCCCCGCTGGTGAGCTTAGATAGCTGAGCGGGGTGCCCACGCCGCTAATGGAGAGTGGCACCGCAGTCCCGCCGCCGGCAGGCACCTCTACGATGTAGGTAAGCTGCGTGTCGGAAATATAGAGGTCGCCCGCGGCATCGACCGCCACCCCATACGGCTGCATCAACAGGCTGCCCGTATCCACGACCGACGCCACTCCCGCAGCCGAAAGCTCGACCACGCGGTGGTTCGCGCTGTCGGCAACATAGAGGTTCCCCGATCCATCTACCGCCATACCCCATGGGCTGTTCAGAGCCGGGCTCAGGCCAGGGAAAGCCACCACCGATCCGACACCGGCTGCGGTCACCTTCCAGACCTGGCCGACCTGGGCGCCGTTCGAGATGTAGAGATTTCCCGAGGCGTCCATAGCCATGCCGTAAGGCGTGCTCAGCGTGATGCCGCCCGTGGAGAGCACGCTCACGTAGCCTTGAAACGAAGTCCCGAAAAGTGCCCACAAGAGCGCAGGAGCCAGCAGGACCAGCAACCCGGGCGCCGCATATCGCAGAAATTGTCGCCGCGCGCCCTTCGCCGCCGGCCGGAACGAGATCCACTTCGCAAAAACGCAGACGCACGCAACGATAAACAGACTCATAACAGCGGCTGTTGCTTTAGACATTTTGGTTCGACCTCGAATCCAATCGGGAGATTTTTGCTGGCTGAGAGCGTTCTTAGAAACGCGGCCCGCTCGGGAGGGAAACATGCAAATCCATTGCCAGCGGTTCCGCGGGTTGGAGAATTTCGCGAAGGCGGCGATCCACGAAAGGTCGTATTGCATCCGGGAGACGAGACGAATTCGTCGCCGCACCTTAAAACGGGCGCGCAGCAAGGCTTGGCGCGCGTTCGACGCGCCGCCAACGTATTCTGCCCACACTCCCGAAATGCGAAATGCAGGAACGGCAGCGGCAGCGCAATCGCTCCGGAGGAACGAGCGCGAGGCAGGTCTTGTCAGAAAAACCCGGAAAAGGAAAGAGGGCGTGGGAGCCGGGGCCCGGTCTGGGAAACGTCAATTGGCTGCGGCGCGAAGTCCTCGATTGCGGAGGCTCGGGTTCTTTCGGGCGAGTAGGTCTGCACTATCGTTTTAACCACCTGCGGCGGGGAACATAATCCGTTGGAGGCTTTCAGAAACTGGGAACCTGCTTCTCTCCACAGTGCTAAACTTTGACCATGCCCGAACGACGTTCCCGCACCCTGCTCTGGATTCTGATTGGCGGAGGAGCCTTCTTCCTCTTTGTGCTGGCCGTGTTTTCGCTGGTTTACCTCACGCTGCACGCGGGCGGCAATGAATCCTCGTTTGGCGGATTCGGCGACCGCATCGGCGTGGTCGATCTCGACGGCGTCATTCTTTCGCCGCAGCCGGTGGTCGGCGAACTCAAGAAGTTTGCCGACGATTCTTCCATTAAGGCCATCATCCTGCACGTGAACTCGCCCGGCGGCGGCGTGGCTGCGTCCGAAGAAATCTATCGCGAGGTCAAACGCATCCACGAGGAAAAAAAGAAGCGCATTGTGGTTTCCATCGAGAGCGTCGGTGCCAGCGGGGCTTACTATGTCGCATCCGCCTCGAACAAGATTTATGCCGACAACGGCAGCATCGTAGGCTCGATCGGCGTAATCGCCGAGTGGGTGAACTATGGCGATCTGATGAAATGGGCGAAGCTCAAGAGCGTCGTGTTCAAGACGGGCGAGTTTAAGGATACAGGCGATCCGGCCCGCGACCTCACTCCCGCCGAGCAGGCCTACATGCAGTCGCTGATCGATAACATGTTCGGACAGTTCGTTCAGGCCGTGGCCGACGGCCGCGGCATCAAGGTCGACGACGTCAAAGCTATCGCCAACGGCAAAGTGTGGACGGGCGCGCAGGCGCTCGACATGAAGCTGATCGACAACGTCGGCGACTTCGAAGCCGTCGTCAAAGACACGGCGAAATCGGTGGGGATTTCGGGCGAGCCAACTCTGGTGCATCCGGAGAAAGACCGCAAGACGCTGCTCGATTTAATGCTGGGCGACGTTTCGCAATATCTACCCAACACCGAAAAAATGCTGGAGCAGCATGTGGGTTTCTACTACCTTTGGAAGTAGGCAACTTGGTTTCGGGCGACGATCCAGGGCCGCTTTGGTGCCGGTCCCAAACCCGAGACTTGCGTACAACCCCTGAAATTTGAGAAGGTTATGAAAGATTGCGACGCGCGAGCCGCCGCCAAATGGCGGCTCCTCACCAAACGCAGCCCGGGAGCGAAGAGGCCTTATGACGAAAGCCGATTTGATCGATGAAGTCTCGCATTTAGCCGAACTTACGCGCAAAGACAGCGAAGTAATTGTGGAGACGATCTTTGACAGCGTGGTCCGCTCCCTGCGCGCGGGCGACAAAATCGAGATCCGCGGCTTTGGCAGCTTCCGCACCCGCCAGCGCCAGCCCCGCATGGGCCGAAATCCGAAGACCGGCGAAAAAGTCGAAGTGCCCGCCAAAAAGATTCCTTTCTTCAAGCCCAGCAAGGAGTTGAAGGATCTGGTGAACGAAGGAATCGCCGACACGCCTGCGCCTCCTCCGCCACCTGCGGCCGCAGCGCCCACCGCGTAGAAATAACGCAGAAGTCAGAAGCAAGAATGCAGACGTAAAGGCAAATCCTCTCTTCACTTCTGCATTCTTGCTTCTGACTTTTGCTTTCTACATCACCCTCGAATTCCGACCACTCCCATCATCCGTCCCGTCTTGCCCTTCTCGGCGCGATAAGAAAACAACAAGTCCGTACGGCAGTTCGTACACAGCGGCGAGGCTTCGATACTCTTCGCCGGAACCCCAACAGCCAACAGTTGTTGACGATTGGCCTCCACTAGGTCGAGAAAAATCTTCTTCGGCAACTCGCTGTGCCCGGGTGCGCGCGCCGTCAGAAACAGCATGGGATATTTTTCGCGCACCGGATCTGTTTCCTCGACCTCCCGGAATAGCTTCGCCGCATACGCGAATTGCGACTCGAACTTCTCGCGCACTTCCTCGCCCACTTCATAACAGCAACCGTGAATCCCCGGACCAATCGCGGCCTTCAGATCGCTCGCCCGGCTGCCGAACCAGCGCCGCATCTCTCCCACACCTTTTTCCGCGATCCGTTTGACCGTTCCCCGCCAGCCCGCGTGAAATACGCCCACGGCGCACCTCTTCGGATCGACGAGCACAATAGGTAGGCAATCGGCGGTTTGAATGCCGAGCAATAAACCAGGAGTCGCCGTGATCAGCCCATCGCCAACCAGCTGCGGTTCGGCAGGCGAATCGACAAGCCGGATAATGTCGGAATGAACCTGGCGCAGCGCGACCAGCTGCCAGCCCTCGGTCTGCGAGGGTCCCCCTCGCTCGCTCCCACCCGCACCGACTTCACGCAGAAATGCCGCCCGGTTGCGCTCCACCGCGGCCTTGGAATCGTCCTTGGTAAATCCAAGGTTCAGCGCGCCCTTCCCATACCCGCGCGAGAATCCCCCCACCCGTGTGGAAAATCCGTGGACAAGCCAGGGAACTTTGCTAAGGTGTGGGACACGAAGAATGTTAAGTGTAGCTTGTTTAAAAACACGATTCGGCACCAAGCTATGTTACCCGAAGCAACCACGGCGCGGCGCAGTGGCGCAGGCGAGAACCAGACTCGGTCCCACTGATGGGGAAATGTGAATGCGTAAAGTGATTGTTTCCAACGTGGTCTCACTGGACGGCTTCTTTGAAGGGCCAGGCAAGGAATTAGATTGGGTCGTCACCGACGAAGAGTTTTTTGAATATGCCAGAGAGATGCTGCGTCAGGCGGACACGCTCTTGTTCGGGCGGGCGACGTATCAACACATGGCCAATTACTGGCCCTCTGCCCCGGCTGATGAAATCGCGGACCAGATGAACAATCTGCCGAAGATTGTCTTTTCCAAGACTCTGCAAAAGGCGGACTGGAATAATTCGAGGCTGGTCGGCAACAATATTCAGGAAGAAGTCTCGCAGTTGAAAAACCAGCCTGGCAAGGACATGGTGGTATTGGGCAGCGCCAACCTCGCATCGTTTCTTCTGCAACTGGGGCTGGTGGATGAGTACCGGGTTATTCTTAATCCTATTCTGATTGGCGGCGGTAACCTTTTGTTCCAAGGCATAAAAGAAAGACTGCGATTGAAACTCTTGAGAACGAAGTTGTTCGGGTCAGGCGTTGTCGTGCTTTACTATCAGCGAGCCTGACCGCACAACTGAAGATGAATAAAAGAAAAAATAGACTGGCATTAAGCCCGGAGAGGACTAAGCAATGAGCAGAGTACGAGTTCTGGTCGGCACACGCAAGGGAGCATTCATCCTAACAGCAGACGGAAAGCGCCAAAACTGGGAGGTCAGCGGACCTCACTTCGCCGGCTGGGAGCTTTATCACGTCAAGGGCTCGCCCGCCGATCCCAATCGCATCTATGCGTCGCAGTCCAGCGGTTGGTTTGGGCAGCTGATCCAACGTTCCGACGATGGCGGCAAGACCTGGCACCAGCCCGGAACGCCGCCCGGAGAAGAGCCCGCCCCAGGTCCACCGAAGGCCGCGAGCAACAAGTTCGTCTACGATGTGTCGGCCGAAACCGGCAAGCCGCTCACCACGCACCAGTTTTACGACGGCACCCAGCATCCTTGGGAGTTCAAGCGTGTGTGGCATCTTGAGCCTTCGCTCACCGATCCCAACACGGTGTATGCCGGCGTGGAAGACGCCGCCCTCTTCCGCTCGACTGACGGCGGCGAGAACTGGCAGGAACTCTCCGGCCTGCGCGGGCACGGCACCGGCCCCAAGTGGCAGCCCGGAGCGGGAGGCATGTGCCTGCACACCATCATCCTCGATCCCAGCAACCCGGACCGAATCTTCATCGCCATCTCGGCCGCCGGCGCATTCCGCACCGACGACGGCGGCAAGACCTGGCAGCCGATCAACCGCGGTCTGTACTCGAAATACATTCCCAACCCAACCGCGGAAGTCGGCCACTGCGTTCACCACGTCGCCATGAACCCGTCGCGGCCCGGCGTCCTGTTCATGCAAAAGCATTGGGATGTAATGCGCAGCGACAACGCCGGCGATTCCTGGCAGAAAATCAGCGGAAACCTTCCCACCGATTTCGGCTTCGTCATCGACGTCCACGCCCACGAGCCGGAGACGATCTACGTGGTCCCGATCAAGAGCGACGGCGAGCATTTCGTTCCCGACGGGAAACTGCGCGTCTTCCGCAGCCGCACCGGAGGCAACGAGTGGGAGCCGCTCACCAAAGGCCTGCCGCAACGCGACTGCTACGTCAACGTCCTGCGCGACGCCATGGCCATCGACTCTTTGGATGAGTGCGGAATTTATTTCGGCACCAGCGGCGGGCAGGTGTACGCCTCAGCCGATGCCGGAGATAGCTGGAATCCGATTGTGCGGGATTTGCCCACGGTGCTGAGTGTCGAGGTGCAGACGCTGGGGTGACTCACACTGACGTGATCGGGTAGGGTACGTGTGGGGGGTGGGGTATGGAAGTTTTAATCTCGACACAATGGTCTGTGGGTAAGTTGGTCGACCAGTTCCAACAGGGGTCGATTGCAGTACCGGAAATACAACGCGATATCGTTTGGTCGTCTGACCAGGTCAAGGACCTACTCGATTCCATTCACCGCAACTTTCCTTGCGGCTCACTCATTGTTTGGGAGCCTAGGTTAAAAGATGAAAAGCTAATGAGGGAGATAATCAGGCCTGAGCGACTAAAGTATTACAAAAATCAGTTGCCTAAATACTTCTTAATCGACGGACAGCAGCGCATGACGGCTCTAGCATCGGTACTGCTCCGGCAGGGCTTCTTGAAGAGCGTCGAACCTGAGATCGAGGATCAGCTCTCCTCGCTTTATGCGGACCTAACCCGCTTTCCCACCGAGATCGTGGCCGGAGCGGACGGTGAGGCCGACAAGTTCCCATGGGTCCCCATGAACGACTTGTTTACAGGCGCCCTTAAAGATCGTTCTGCTTATAAGCGCAGCCTCTCCGCCGAGCAAAGGAACAAAATCGAAACTTACGTTCAAAACGTGCGTGATTACCAGTTCCCAGTGCAGATAATTCAGGAGCGAGGCTACGCGGAGGTTGGGCAGATCTTCTCCAGAGTGAACTCGCAAGGTACCCAGCTCACCGGTGCAGAGATTCATCTTGCCAGCATCGTTCCATACTGGAAGGGCATAGCAGCCGAGTTCCGACGGTATCGTCGAGATCTTCGCAAGACTGGATTCGATCTCGATCTCACGTTTCTGATGCGCACCATCACCGTCATCGGATGCGACGTACCGCAAATAAAAAAGCTCGCCGATAAGGTTAAACAAGAGAAGATCTCCAGGGCTGATTTAGATCGGCTATGGACCAGCAGCAGAAACGCCATCAACACCGTGACCCAGATCTTGAATACCGGGTTGTTACTAGATCGGACAAAGTTCGTTCCGTCGAAAAACGCTATGGTCCCGCTTGTTTACTACGCGGCCAAATCTGGCAAACGTCGGCTAGACCGGAAAGCCATGATGAAGTATTTCTTAATTTCACAGCTTGGCGGTCACTACAGTGGCGCGGGTGAAACGGTGCTTCGTAGGGACCTGAAGTACTTGTCGGAACCAAGCGTGGCGCCCACGGAAGGTTTACGCGAACTCCTAGAAGTTGCTGAAAGGGAGGCGAAACAAGAATATAGAGGTCTGAAGATCACCCCTCGGCAGATTGCAGGGCCGTGGTCGAAAACCGCGATCCTGTTGCTGATGTACATCTCCATGCGCAAGAGAGGCGCGACGGACTTCGGGCTATCGGATGCGCAGGACCTGCGGGAGGTTCCGAGTGACGAGCTTCAGGTTCATCATATCTTCCCGTTCGATTTCATGATGCACGACAACAAAGGGAAGATTTACCAGAAGGATCATGAGCTACGCCCGAGCGAGTACGGAGCAGATCAATGACATCGCCAACATGACTTTCCTAAGCCGCAAAAAGAATGTCCAGATTGGAAATGTCTCGCCCTGGCAGTACCTGCCAAACGAGACAACGAGTCAGATCCGGAAGGCGCACTTCATTCCCGAGGACGGGAAATTGTGGACCGTTGAAAACTTCGATAAGTTCTTGGATCAGCGGCGGAAACTGCTGGCTGAAGCCATGAACGCCCTCCTTCATGGACTACGATAAAGAGCTACGGCGGCCCGCGAACTTCCCAATGTCCAGAGCCCAGGCTTCTTCCTTATGATCCGCCTCATCCTCCCACCCCATCTGCGAACGCTGTCGCACACCGGCAACGAGGTAGCGCTCGAAGTCGCAAGCCCGGTCACCCTGCGCTCGGTGCTCGACGCGCTCGAAGCCCGCTATCCCATGTTGCGCGGTACCATCCGCGATCAGGTCACGCAACAGCGCCGCCCGTTCTTGCGCTTCTTCGCCTGCGAGCTGGACCTCTCCCACGAATCGCCCGACGCCCCACTCCCCGACGCGGTCGCCACGGGAGCGGAACCGCTGATTGTCCTGGGCGCAATCGCCGGAGGCTGATCGGCAACGCGCCGTGATAATATTCTGCCCGTGCCTCTACCGCGCAGACATGGACGCGGCGTTGGAGGCTCACAAACGGCAGTCCTTAATTCAACGTAATTGACCTGGCCACAGGTTGGAAGATCGACTTAATCATCCGCAAGTCCCGACCCTTCACTGAGTATTCTGCTTGACACTTTCTCTCTGGGTTCCTATCATAATGGATGCCAAGATGACTATGAAGACAGCTACGAAGCTGATTAAGAGCTATACCATAGATCCTGAAATCGGCGAATATGTTGCGACCACCAAAGGCAGCCGCTCCGCCAGTGAACGCGTTAATGCCCTGCTGAGGCGGGCCATGATTCAGGAACAGGACGAAAAGCTCGAAGCTGAAGCGGCGGCTTTCTTCGCGGCCGCTAGGGGAAAACGCCGAAAGGGTGATTTGGACTTTCAGGAGGCGGCGCTGCGCACCTTTGACCGCGATTGATGCCACAGTTCCCTACTCATCCCAGACGCGGAGAAGTCTACCTGGTTTCCCTTGGAACCAAGCGGCGTCCGGCTGTCATTCTCTCGGTCGATGCCCTGAACCGCCATGCCCTGGACGTATGCGTCGTGGGCCTCACCACGGTCGAACACGCAAAATTCAGCATGCGCGTTCCCATCAAAGCCGGGGACGGCGGACTCGACGCCGATTGCTGGGCCAAGTGTGATCAAGTGACCACGCTAGAGAAAATCCTGCTGCAGTACCCCGCGCTTGGCCGATTGTCGGAGGCGACGTTCGAGAAGATTCAAGAGCAAGTTAAGATTTCATTAGGTCTGTGAGGCCGCAGTGTCGAGGATTTGTGCCCTGCGGCGGAACGCCTCGGACCTTACAAAGCCGTTTGCCCCGCGCCGCATCCCTCCGCTATAGTTTTCCTAGCCGTGTTTGAAGACTTCACCGCCACCGACCGCTGGACGAAGAAGCAAGTCCACTGCGTCTACCAAGCCTTGATCGTCGCCATTGCCACGCGTCACGCCGATGCGGTCGACGTCAAGTTTCTGGTCGATGGAAGAACGGTCTGGGTCGCGTTGCCGCATCCGGCATGGGTGGAGTACAAACGGCGCACCGGCAAGGCCATCACCGATTCGCTGGCCATAGAAATCGCCGGCCACTATTTGCAAGCCGCGCTGCAGGCCGGCGAAGGCTTGGGGCGCGACATGTACTCGCTGACCATCGAGGAAACGCTGGCCCACCTGGAAGCCGTGGTCACCGCGATGCAGGCGCCGGTCACCGCTTAGAAAGCCGTGTTGACTAAGGGCTGGCTCCCTGATTGTGTCCTGCTTCCATCGCACACATTCTCCTGCCATTTTGGGAGGATCGCATCTCTATGATTGTTCTCGGCTTGGGAGCCGCAACGCACGCGAACGCTACCTCGGTTGTGATCTCCGCACTTGGCAGGTTCCCACCTTTGAGGCACAATACGGCGTTTGCCCTTTTTGCCCGCACCTAGGAGATTTCATGGCTACCGCAATCCATGTCAGCGATGTGGCGGAGTTGCTCAGTGACGGCCGAACCCACTTCAACCTTTCGCCGGCCGACCTGGTGGAGCACTCCATCCGGCGCAATGAAGCCAAACTCGCGGCTAACGGTTCGCTGGTGGGCTACACCAACCGCACTGGCCGCTCGCCGAAAGATAAGTTCATTGTCAAGGACGCCGTAACCGCAAACTCTGTGGCCTGGGGCGCCGTGAACGCTCCCATGGCATCGGACAAATTCGACGCTCTCTACGAGCGCGTGATGGAGCATCTGCGCGGGCGCGAACTGTTCGTTCAGGATCTTTTCTGCGGAGCCGACCCGGAATACCGCCTGCCCGTGAGGATCGTTAACGAGTATGCCTGGCATAACCTGTTCGTGCGCCAGCTGTTTCTGCGGCCTTCCGCGGCCGAATTGAAGACGCACCACCCGGAGTTCACCGTAATTTCGGCTCCAGAATTCCACGCCGATCCTCAGCGCGACGGCACCAACTCCGAGGTTTTCGTTGCGCTCAATTTCACGCGCCGCACAGTGCTCGTCGGTGGAACGTCCTACGCCGGAGAGATGAAGAAATCGATTTTCAGCATCATGAATTTTCTGCTCCCGGCGCGGAATGTCTTCCCCATGCACTGCTCGGCGAATGCAGGCCACAACGGAGTGACCGCTCTGTTCTTCGGCCTTTCGGGAACTGGCAAGACTACGCTTTCGGCCGATCCTTCCCGCGGCCTCATCGGCGACGACGAGCATGGCTGGAGCGCAGGCGGCATCTTCAACTTCGAAGGTGGATGCTACGCCAAATGCATCAAGCTGTCGCAGCAGAACGAGCCGCAGATCTGGAATGCCCTGCGGTTTGGTTGTGTGCTGGAGAACGTCACGCTCGATCCGCATAGCCGCATTCCCGATTACAACGACGGCAGCAAAACCGAGAACACTCGCGCCGCCTATCCCGTGGATTTCATCGACAACGCCGTGATCCCGGGCATGGGCGGGCACCCCAGGAATGTAGTGTTCCTCACCGCCGACGCATTCGGCGTTCTGCCGCCGATTTCGCGGCTCACGCCCGATCAGGCGATGTATCACTTTCTTTCCGGCTACACGGCGAAGGTCGCGGGAACCGAAGCGGGCCTGAACGAGGCGCAAGCCACGTTCTCCACTTGCTTTGGAGCGCCCTTTATGCCCCTACCGCCGAAGACCTATGCGGAGATGCTGGGCCGCCGCCTGCGTGAACACAGCGCGCAATGCTGGCTGGTCAATACCGGCTGGCAAGGCGGACCTTACGGCGTGGGCAAGCGCATGGAGATTCCCTACACCCGCGCCATGGTCGATGCGGCCGTCGAAGGGCACCTGATCAAAGAGGAATTCGAGACCGAACCCACGTTCGGATTCAGCATTCCGAAGACTTGTCCCGGAGTGCCGCCGCGAGTTCTCAATCCGCGCAACGCCTGGTCCGACAAGGCCGCTTACGACAAAGCCGCCGAAGACTTGCGCAACCGCTTCGCCAAGAACTTCGAGAACTTCGACGCTCCGCCAGATGTCAGTGCGGCTGGGCCGAGAGCGCAGAAGTAAAATCTACAGAGTCGCCTCCATCTGCAGGCCTTCGATCATGTCGTTGAGAGTTCTCTGCGCGGCCTCGCGCTTCTGCTGCAAGTCGGCGATTTCGTGGTGCAGTGACTGCACGCGGTCTTCTTGTTCGTTCAGTTCGCGGACGTAGCGCGCCACCAGCGCCTTCTCTTCCACGCTGCCTTTCAGGGTTTTCATGTTCTCGCGCACGCGCTGCTGATCTTCCGAGATTCCAGAAATCTTCAACTTGCGCGAGGCCATCTCCGCATCCAGAGCGGCGACGCCGTCCTTCTGCGCGATCACCTTCCGCAGAGCCTGCTCAATCGCGGGGTTGATCATCTTCTGGTAGAGAAAGAACTTGATCTGATCGTCGGTGACGTTCGACACCTGATAGCTGTTGGTGACCGGATGGTACTCCTTGACCACCAAGGTTTCGGTTTTCTTCGGCTCGACGGTGAGGCGGAAGCGGTGGAACGATGTGGAGCTCTCGGCCGGCTTGGCATCGTCGGTGAGCTTCCAGCCGGGGCGCGCGGGATGCTCGATCACAACAGTGCGCGCGGAGGTATCGCGGTTGCGGATGGTGTAGGTATTTTCCTGGCGCTCCTGGGTCGATTGCGACATCGTGCCGTGTGCGATGAACACTTTGGTGACGCGCTGGTTCTCGGCTTTTTGCTTGCCATCGATGAGGACGCCGAGGTCGGCTGCGTAGGAAAGCAGGCGCTTCTCGCCGGGCTTGATTGCGTCCATGAGGCCTTCGCCGGCAAAAGCATCGCTTTCGAGCACGTTGAAGCTGCCGCCATCAAGGGTGAGGCCGCTGGTATTGTCGACCCAGAGAGCGCGCAGTACCGAGCTTTCTGAAGGATTCCAAACGGAGACCTTTTCGGCATCGATGCGCACCTGGAGAATCGGCACCAGCGCTGACTGATTCTTGCGGATGGTGACGCGATCCGGGAGTTTGTATTCGAAGAGATCGCCGAGGTCGCGAGTCTGGGCGGTGGTGGTGGCGGCCTCGAGGGATTCGGCCACTTCAGTGGCATCGGGGCGACCGGCCCAAGCCTTATACATCCCGCCTCCAACGCCACGGACGCCGCCTGAGCCGACGCCCATCTGGAACTGAGGTGCACTACTGGCGATCCCGCCGATGATACCTCCCACCTGGCCACCCGCAATCCCCCCCGGCACGCCACCCACCACGCCGCTCGGCTTGGCAAGTGCTCCGTTCTGAACCTCCGTTTCCATCGTCGCTTCATGCGTCTGCGGGGTGATCATGGCATTTTGCGGCAACGCCACCACCGGGCGCCGCGCGTAGTAAGGCTGCGAAAGCTCCTGCACGAAAGATTGTGGAGCTCCGGCTACCAGAGACAATTCCACGTTCTTCCAGTCTTCGCCGACTGTATTGTCGACGATGGCCCAGCCTTGCAGCAACGGCTTACCTTCGTTCGGGATCACGATCCGGTAAGTGCTTTTCCACACCGGGACTTCGCTGATGTAGCTGACCAGCAGGTTACGCTCGCCCTCGCCGGCGGTGGAGATGGTCATGCGGCGCAGATCCTGATCTCGTGTGGAGGCAACGAGAGCCAGGTATTTTCCGACCTCTTCGTTCACGTCTTTTTCGGCGACGCGGACGCTGGTGGAAGGAGTGAGATCGAAGACGCGAACCTCTCCACTGTCGCTGACGATGGAAATCTGGTCAATCGTGACCTTCTGGTCGCCTTTGATGGGGATCTCGCGCTCATCGATGCTGAGCAGACGGCCGGAGGCGCTTTCCGATCCGCTGCGCACTTCGAGGCGCGCGCCGCGCAATGCGTCGAGAAACTGCGCCGTGGTTGGGTTCACACCGACGGGCAGATGCAGAGAACCGAGACGGCGCTCGAGCGGAGCGTTCGAGTTGTAACTGACTCCGGTGATGCGTCCCTTGCCGAGATCGAGCACCGTGAGGGACTTCAGCACATCATTCAGTTGCGCGGTGGTGAAATCCACGTCGATGTCCTGGCTGTCGCGCACGCGGCCGGCATGCTCGAAGTAGCCGACTCCGTTCTTGTAAAGGACGACGCGGGTCACCGGCAGGCGCGCGGCGGAATCGGCCGCGGTTGCCGAACTCGAGGACTGAGCGGATAAAGAAATTGAGGCGAGCAACAGACACACGACTGCAACGTTCGGAGAACGCATGGCTCCTCCATCGATCGTCGATCAGAGTCCGTCAGCCAGACAAGAACGTGTGATGCCGTCGTTCTTGCGCGAGGGTGCGGACTCTGCAGGGATTTAGACACCGGAGCGGAGGTGTCTGGAGCCGTGGATGCAAGTGCGCTATCTCGGGATGGCCAAGTAGCAAGCCGAAGTTGTCGCCGAGCGATGCTTATGCCTTCTTGAGAAGGCGTGTCAGCCAGATCAGGAAGATGGCGCCAATGATGGCCACCACGATGCTCCCGATAATGCCGCCTCCGGGGTAGATGCCGAGCGCGTTGAAGATCCATCCTCCGATGATTGCGCCGACGACGCCCAGGACGATATCCATGAGCGCACCGTAACCACCTCCCTTCATGATTTTGCCGGCGGCCCAGCCGGCGATGAGTCCAACAATAATCCACCAAAGCAAATTCGTGATCATGCGATCCTCCTGAGAGTTTTCCAGATTTGTTCGAGCCGAATGGCTGCCATTGCCGCTCCAAACATGTTGGCCGCGCGGCGTCACAAAAAACAATGCTTGCGCAGACTAGTGATCGCAGCGACAACTGTCAAGCAACGCATCGGCTCTGCTGCGTGCCGCCTGTGGTTAAATCAAGGCATGTTCGCCCGCAAGATTCGCGTCGAGTACATGGACAAGGGCCAGAAGCTGCCCTGCCCTCTGAAGTGGCTGGATAGTTTCTCCATGCGCAACTTCACCAACGCCAGCGTTTTTGACGATACAGTGCCAGCCGGCGATGGGCGCATGGAGATCGGAACGAATGTCCCGTTGCACCAGCTCCGAGAAGCGATGGAAGACTGGTTTCGCCGCAAGAGCTATTTGCCCAAGGACTCGAAGTTGTCACTGGAAGAGATCTGACAACTGGCGGACACTAACCCGTTAATTTGGTTTTTCCGGCAAGCCTCGGTGGAGCCCAGGAAATCCTCGGGATTCGCCGGGCAAAGCCTGATCGGGAATAGCAGGTTGGGCCGCAGATTGGGGATTTATTAACATGTGCATGGCATGACTGCAACCTTCCAAGGCTGGAAGTTGTCCTATTTTATACAGTTGCGACACCGTGGGACATGGCAGTCTATTTGCAGGGATAGGTTTGGAGGTGCGGATGTTATGAGCTACAAATCTCAGCTCTACCCCCTGTCCAGCACTGGCAAGAACTCGTGGCGATTGCCGATCCAAGGTGCATGGGGATCTTCGCCCACGGATTTGCAAGACATGAAGCTCCTGCGCTCCTGGCTTGTCTACGACTCCGAAATCCAGACGGGTGCACCCGCGAACCGGAGCTGGCTTCTGGGATTCGCGCTGGTGTTCGGCATCAACGCAAGCTTTTGGACGGGAATCGGGTTGATCATCGCTCGCGTGTGGTAGGCCGCTCTGGACGCTACTGGTAGTCGCAGCCTTCACTTGTCGTAGTGCAGGAGCGATGTGACATCGTAACCTTTGAGCTTGTCTCGTCCGCGCAGAAAGTCCAATTCCACGACGAAGCCGAGGCCTACAATCTCTGCGCCCAGCAGAGTCGCGAGTTTAGCCGTGGCCTCGGCGGTGCCTCCGGTAGCCAGTAAATCGTCCACGATCAGCACGCGCTGGCCTTTCTGGATGGCGTCCTTGTGCATCTCGAGCGAGTTGGTGCCGTATTCGAGCGCGTAATCGAACTTGACGGTTTCGGCGGGGAGTTTGCCCGCCTTGCGCACGGGAACAAATCCGGCATTCAAGCGGTAGGCGAGCGCGGGAGCGAAGATGAAGCCGCGGGCCTCCATGCCGAGGACGAGGTCGATCTTGTGCGCGACGTAGTGCTCGGAGAGCCGGTCGATGAGCGTGGCGAAGCCGGCCTTGTCTTTCAGCAGAGTGGTGATGTCGTAGAAGAGGATTCCCTTCTTGGGGAAGTCGGGCACTTCGCGAATGAGGTGTTTGAGTTGGTCTTCATTCAGGCTTGGGTTCAGGCTTGAGTGGGGGGACAATCTACCACGCTCCTTCGATGCGGAATGAACTGATACCGGCGGTGGAGCGGGCCTCCGATTCTTCCACGCCATCGACGCGAGCGGCCCGCGGCCCGTCACGCAAGCGCGAACGCAGGCCGGAGAGTTGATTGCGTGTGCCCTGGGCGAGCACTTCCACGCTGCCGTCGTGATTGTTGCGCACCCAGCCGGCGATGCCGAGAATGTGCGCTTCGCGCTCGACAAACCAGCGGAATCCTACGCCCTGCACGCGTCCGCGGACCACAAAACGGCGGGCTTGCATTTCTTCTGGCATTGGGCTTTATCAAAATAACAGCCCGGCGCATTTCCCACAACGGCAGGTCCATCAAGCGGAATTCTCGCGCAAGCGGGACGGTTCTGCGTTGGTCGGTCTAAGACATAAGTATACCATGGTATAGTGGTATAGTATGAGTTGGGGTTCGCTATGTCCCGGGCATTCAACGGCCAAATTCACGTCAGGGTTCCGCCAAGCGTTCACG
>Ga0302324_100000761_pt1 | contig 81489 bp, 71 predicted proteins | sample Palsa_T0_1_FD_201949 | JGI IMG/M metagenome (GOLD analysis project Ga0302324, IMG submission 201949) | Peat permafrost microbial communities from Stordalen Mire near Abisko, Sweden - Palsa_T0_1 | ecosystem: Environmental > Terrestrial > Soil > Palsa > Peat permafrost | place: Sweden: Abisko...
ACTACGACAGACGCCGAGACAACTGGATGACGACACGTGGTTGGCGCGTGCTGCGTGTCACCTGGACCCAGCTGATCGACGAGCCCGAGCAGGTGCTCGTCTGGATAGCGACCGAGCTGGCCCCCGCCCGGTCTGCGCACTGACTGCACCGACCGAGCTTGCCCCCGCCCGGTCTGCGGCCTGACCGAACGGACCGAACGGACCCAGCTGACCGAACGGACCCAGCTGACCGAACGGACCCAGCTGACCGAACGGACCCAGCTGACCGAACGGACCCAGCTGACCGAACGGACCCAGCTGACCGGCAAGCTGGCCACTCAGCCGGCGAGCGAGACGGCGGTGTTGTGGTAAGGCCGGTACGGCCGGCACGGCTCCCCCCGCAGACCCGGGCACGGCGGCAGGCCCGTCGGCACCCGCACGCCGGGGACGATCGGCAGGATCAGGCGCGAGGGCATCGCGCGTGAGTGGCCGATCCAGACCTTGGCCGGCCGCGACGGGCTGGTCTGCGCGAACGCCCAGATCGGCTGGTCGCCGCCAGGCGCCGAGATCGTCAGACGGATCCGTGAACCGCGCCGGTAGGCGTGCCCCTCGTAGTAGAGCGGGATCGTCACCTCGGAGTAGCGCCCGGCGGGCAGCGGCCGGACGTCCTGCGCCTCGAACGTGGGCACCGGCTCGAGCAGTGTGCTCTGCGACGGGTCGAGCTGGCGCTCGTCGGCGCGCAGCCAGCCGCTCTGCACGAACGTCTCGTTGCCGTCGGGTCGGACCTCCGAGATCGTCGCCTGCAGATCGACGCTCGGCGCCGACGCCTTGACCCACACGTCCACCGCCCCGGCTCCGATCGCGACGAGGTTGGAGCGCAGCGGCGCACTCAGGTAGGAGGCGGCGGTGCCAGCCGGGTTGTATGTCCACCGGTAGTCGGGTGACGCGGTCCAGAGGCCGCCGGGACCGTTTTCGGCCTGCGAGGGCTTGGCGAGATCGGTCGCCGCACGCGCCCGCGGGTTCCAGTTGAACCGGTCCGCCCCGCCGCGTGAGGGCGGCGCCTCGGCCATCGAGCCACCCATCCCCAGATACCAGGAGCGCGCTTGCGTGCCCGGCACCGGGAACGACCTGAAGCCGGCCTGGAACGCCGGGTAGGGATCACCGGGCCGGCCGTCGCCAAGCGGACCGGCGCCGCCGCCGTTGTCGAACAGCACCCGGACCTCGGGCTCGGCGTCGAATTTCTCAAGCGCCGCGCGGTAGGACGACAGCCCCTGGACCGGGTCAGGCGGCAGCGTGATCCCGGAGATGTCCATCTCGGCCTTGTACAGGACGCTGCCGATCTCCGAACGCAGCGCCGGCGACAGCACCGGCGGCGCGATGTGCTCCACGTACAGGTCGTAGAAGTCGACCAGCCGCGTCAGCGTGTCGGGGTCCAGCGAGTCGATGTGGGCGCCGTTGGTGAACGTGAACCACTTGCGCCGCGTCCCGGTCATCTGCTGCGCCAGATCCGGGCAGTGCCCGCCGGTCTGCTCGTCGGTGAACTGGCAGACGACGAATGCCGGCGCCTTGATCTTGTGCACGAACGTAATCGGATCGAGCGGGTCGGCGATCGCGGGCACGATATGGGCGTTGCGGTGGATCTCGGCGACGAGGTTCGTTGCCTCGCCGTGCAACGCCTGGTTGCGGCGGCAGGTCTGATCGCCCGCCCGGATTCGCTGGTAGGCCCACGCCTGGCCGCCGGTCGGCGATGCCGGGAGCGCGTCGTGGACACGCTGTTCTCCCCAGCTCAGCGCGAACCCGGTGTTGAGGATGCCGCCGGGGTACAGCGTCGTCTGGGTCGAGTCGAGCACCGACAGCGGCGCGATCGCCTCGAGCGCCGGCGGATCGGTCGCCGCGGTGAACAGCTGGCTGATGCCGCCGTAGGAGATCCCGAGCATGCCGACCTTGTGCCCCAGCACCCACGGCTGATGCGCGATCGTCTCGACGACGTCGTAGCCGTCCAGCGACTGCAGCCGCTCGAAATAGCTGTAAGCGCCGCCTGAGCAGCCGGTGCCGCGCATGTTGACGTCGACGACCGCATAGCCGAGCAGCGGCAGGTACGAACCCAGCCCGGACTGCGGCGGGCCGTACGGGGTCGCGTAGCCGTAGCCGGAATACTCGATCAGCGTCGGCCACGGACCCGCACCGACCGGTGTGTGCACGTCGATCGCGAGCTGGGTGCCGTCACGGGTCGTGAGGTACTGGTAGTTGGCGGGATCCGGCGCGGTCAGCTCGCCCTCGCCGGGCTCCGCGGTGATCGACTGGTCGTACAGCTTCGTGCTCGGGGGCGCATCGCGGCCGGTCATCACCGTCAGCGGACCGGACGTGCGCGCGCCCGAGCGGATCTGGTAGCCGCCGCCGGGCGCGAGGCCACGGAACAGGACCCCGCCCGCAGCGTCGGCGCGGCGGGTCTGCACCCGGGCCCCGTGGCGCAGCAGGGTCGCTGTCGCCTGACGTGGCAGCCCGGTCGCGTACGCCTGTTCGACGCTGCCGTGCGCGACCAACGGCGTCGTGCCCGCGGCCTGTGCGGAGGTCGACGTCAATCCCGTCGCAAGCAGGGCTCCGACACCGAGCAGCAGCGCCACGGAGGTCCGCCATCCGCACATCCTCATCCTCCTCGCTCACCTACGGGCGCCGCCACCATACCGCGCGCCGCGGGCGGGCGGATATGAATCCGCGGCGGCGGGTCAGCGGCCGACGGTACGGGTGAGCGCGCGGGCCTTGACCGGGACCGTCGCCAACAGTTCGCGCACGTTGGTGAGCCCGGCGCGCAGCTCGGGGTCGCCGACCTCGACCGGCAGCATCGAGTCCTGCAGGTCGGCGATCGCCTGATCGGCGTCCTGCGCCGCGTCGACGCCGCGCTCGATCAGCGCCTGCACCGACTGGGATTGGGCGCCGGGCGTGTGCGCTTCAAACGTGCGCGCCCGCAGGTTGCTGCGCGCCGCGAACTCCGAATAGGTCCGCTGCGCCCGGCCGTACGCGTGCTGTACGGGACGGAACAGCTGCTCCTCCAGCACGTCGGCGCTGTGCTCGTCGAGCTGCTCGTAGGCCTCGCCGAACGCCGCCAGCGACTCGGCGATCTGCTCGATCGCGACCGCCAGATCGCTCAGTATCTGCTCTCTGCCTTCGGCGGTCGTGTATGCCATCTCACCGGCAGCTTAGTGCGCGCCGAAGTCACCGGTCTCGGTCCATCAGCGATCGTGCCGTTCGCTGGTCGCCGCGCCCGGCGGCGGGAGGTTTTTCGGTCACCGAGCTGCGGCCGGGAACGGCCGGTAGGCTCGCGCTCCATCGCGACGATCGTCTTCTTCCCCGAGGGCGCGTTCGGCCCCACCAACAACTGCGTCGGGATCGGCGCGGTGCTGCGCGCGCGAGGCCATCGGGTCGTGTTCGTGATCGAGGAGTCGTTTGCAGGCACGCTCGCCGACAAGGGCTTCGAGGAGCGGCTGATGCGGCTCGGACCGCCGCCCGCCGAGCCGGAGGCGCCGGGGCAGTTCTGGAAGGACTTCGTCCGCGATACCGCGCCGGTGTTCCGCGGCACGACGACCGAGCAGCTGGCCGGATTCATCGTGCCGACCTGGCGGGCGCTGCTCGACGGCGCCCGCTACGTCGACGAGCGACTGGCCGAGATCTTCGCCGAGCTCGACGTCGACGTGATCGTGCAGGACAACGTCTGCGCGTTCCCGGCAATCGCCGCATCCGGCCGGCCGTGGGTGCGGATCGTCTCCTGCAACCCGCTCGAGGTCCCCGATCCGCTGCTGCCGCCGGCGTTCAGCGGGCTGGCGCTCGACGACCGCGACGGCGCCGAGACGTTCCGCCGGGTGTATGCCCGTCAGGTTGGCGAGCTGTGGGCGCAGTTCAGCGACTTCTGCGTAGAGCGCGGCGCACCGCCGCTGCCCGGGCTGCAGATGATCCACGAGTCGCCGTGGCTGAACCTGACGATCTACCCCGACGAGCTCGACTATCCCCGCTCGCGGCCGCTGGGTCCCGCTTGGCACAATCTGCAGACCAGCGTCCGTGCGACCGACCCGGACTGGGAGCCGCCGCCGGCAGACGGGCGCCGGCTCGTGTACCTGAGCCTCGGCTCGCTCGGCTCGGCCGACGTCGAGCTGATGCGCAACCTGGTGCACGCGCTGGCCGAAACGCCGCACCGGTACATCGTCAGCCGCGGTCCCCGCCACGACGAGTACGGGCTGAGCGACAACATGCAGGGCGCCGAGTTCCTGCCTCAGACCTCGGTGCTGCCGCACGTCGACGCGGTGATCACCCATGGCGGCAACAACACCGTCACCGAGTCGATCTGGTTCGGCAAGCCGATGCTGGTGGCGCCGATCTTCTGGGATCAGCACGACAACGCCCAGCGCGTCCAGGAGACCGGCTACGGGATCCGGCTGCCGACCTATTCGTTTGCACCGAGCCGGCTCCGCGCCGCCGTCGACACGCTGCTCGACGACGCGGCGCTGCGCGACCGTTGCGCGGCGGCCGGGCGGCGGCTGCGCACCCGGCCGGGGACGGTCACCGCGGCCGACCTGATCGAACGGGTCGCGGCCGGCTGAACGCTCGCCGGCGCGCTCAGCGGGCGGTGGCGCGAGCGCCGAGCGGCGCGGCCGGGCGCCGGGAATCCGACAGCCGCCAGCAGAACGCCGCGGTCACCGCCGAAACGACGAGCACCGACGGCCAGGCGCCGATCACGAGCCCGAGCACGTGCGAGATCGCGAACGCCAGCAGCCCGGTGACGGTCAGCTTGACCGCCGTGCAACGGCCATCGCGGCGCAACCAGACGGCAATGCAACCGATCCCCAGCACAGCCATCACCGAACCGCCCAGCGGGCGTGATCCGCTCGCCACCGCGACCGCGAAGCCGCCGATCAGACCGGTCGCGGCGATCGGCGCGGTCGGCACCCGGTCGACGAACTCGGGGAGCGACGCGCGATCGATCGACACCGGTGGATGATCCCACAGCGGCGCCGGCGAGCGAGCCGCGTGGTATCCCGGCCCCCGGACGGGTAGCGTTCCCGCAGGACCGACGTTGCCAGCGACCAGGAGACGAAATGGGTTTCGACCAGTACCACGAGCCACCTGAGGAGCTTCCCCAGGCGACCCGAACGTTCGCGCGCCTATGCGCATCCCTGACCGAGGAGGCCGAGGCCATCGGCTGGTACGAGCAGCGGATCGCGGTCGAGACCGATCCGGAGGCGATTGCGGTGATGCGCGACGCCGTCGGCGAGGAGTACAAGCACTTCAGCATGGACCTCGAGTTCCTGCTGCGGCGCACGCCCACCTGGCGTCAGATCGCGGAGGGCGTGCTGTTCAAGGGCGGCGACATCGTGGCCCACGGCGAGGAGGCCGAGGAGGAGGCGACCGAGGGCGACGACGCGGGCGGCGCCGGCGACGGCACCAGCTCGCTCGGAATCGGAAGCCTGAAGGGAGCACTGGCATGAGCAACCATCTGCTGCGTTCGCACGCGCCGCTCAGCGACGGAAACTGGAAGCTGCTCGATGACGAGGCCCGTCAGCGGTTGTCGGCGGCGCTCGCGGCGCGCAAGCTGGTCGACTTCTCCGGCCCGCTGGGCTGGGAGCACTCGGCCACGACGCTCGGCCGCGTCGGCGTGGTGTCCGACGCGCCGTGCGCGGGGGTCAGCGCGCTGCAGCGCAAGGTCCTGCCGCTCGTCGAGGTCCGCGCTGAGTTCGACATCTCCCGTGCGGAACTGCGCGACGACGACCGCGGCGCCGCGGATGCGGACCTCAAGCCGCTCGACGACGCCGCCCATCGGATGGCCATCGCCGAGAACAAGGCGGTGTTCCACGGTTGGCCGCAGGCGTCGATCACCGGCATCAGCGAGGCCTCGCCGCATGACGGGTTGACGCTCGGCGCCCACGCGGACGGCTATCCGCGTCCGGTCGCGGGCGCCGTCGAGATGCTGCTGGAGTCCGGGATCAAGGGGCCGTACGCGCTCGCGCTCGGCTCCGACTGCTTCAAGCGCGTCGCCGAGACCGCCGAGCATGGCGGCTATCCGCTCCGTGACCACCTGGCGAAGATCCTCGAGGGCGGCCCGATCGTCTGGGCCCCGGGCCTCGACGGCGGTGTCGTGCTGAGCCTCCGTGGCGAGGACTTCCTGTTCGAGTCCGGCCAGGACCTGTCACTCGGCTACCTCAGCCATGACGCGGCCAACGTCACGCTGTACCTGGAACAGAGCTTCTCGTTCCACGTGGCGACGCCTGAGGCCGCGGTCCCGCTGGCCGAAGCCAGCTGACGTCGATCGCCCGCCGTGGCCGGCTACGAGAACATCGGCGCGTCGCTGTTCTCGTAGCTCGTCACGCCGTCGCCCTGTCCCTCCTGCAGCCACAGCACGCGCAGCGGCTCGACACCGACCGCGCGGAGCCCGTGCGGCGTGCCGGACGCAAAGCCGACGTAGTCACGCGGACCAAGGATCGCGCCGTCCTCGCGATCGAGCACGGCGGCGCGTCCCGAGATCACCACGTAGTGCTCGGCGAATGGATGTGCGTGCACCGCGTGCGCGTTGCCCGGCAGGATCTCTGTCGTGCCGAGCGAGATCTTGTCGTTTGCGGCAGCGTTCGGGGCGATCGCGGCGTCGCCGCCGCCCGCGCCCGCCCACGCGGTCCACGAGCGCATCGTGCCGCCGACCTCGGCGCCTGGCTTGTCGCGGCGCTGCTGGAGCTCAGACCAGCGCACGACCTGCACCTGCGGCGTGCCGGACGACCAGCGATCGTCGGACTCGTCGTAATAGACCGACGTGCCGATCTGCTCGTTGGCGTCGTGGCAGAAGAACAACACGACGTCCTCGTCGCCGGACGCTCGCACCGCGTGCGGAGCCTTCGGCGGCATATAGAGGACATCGAGCGGACCCGCCCGCTGCGTCCGGCCCGGCTCGATCGACTCCACCTCGCCCCGCAGGATCACGTAGATCTCGGTGATCGTGTGCTCGTGGACGCCGAACTGCCGGCAGCCCGAGGTTAAGTGCATGATCCCGGCGTGACCCCGGTCGCTGATCAGCCCGGTCTCCCGGTTCTCGTTGAGGTAGCCCTCGTCGCCGCCGTAGTAGCTGATCAGCCATCGATAGTGCCCGGGATCCCGGGCGTGCTTGGTGTTCCACCTGGGGTCCAGGTCGTCGAAGCGGACGACCGCCCCGTCGCTGGGAGCCTCGAACATCGCGATCCTCTCCGACTCGCTTGGCGGGCGGAGTATCGCGGATCTTCTGGCCGCGGTCGCTGCTTAAACGCCAGCAGCGAGGCGAATCTCAGGGTTCGCCTCGCTGCCGAAGGTGGACGCTGACGCAAAGAATTCGAACCGCGGCATGGATCCGGGTTGAGACGGTACTCATCGACCAGGCTGACATTCCCGTCTGCATGCGGATCGCTGATAAGGCGAAGCAGCTGCGCCAGCTGGGCATGCGCGACAAGGCGAATGACGCTGAACAACGTTCTTACGAGAGTTCGTCTCGTTGACCGGCGCGGGTCTCACTGAGCTGATGGGGGCGCTGTTCATGGTCGAGCAGGCCGGGGCTCGGCAGGGACGCGGGGGGCCGGCACGCCGGTCCCTTCGTCGCGTTCTTGAGGACATTCGGGCCGCCGTGGGCCCCAGCACCCGCAAACGCGACCAGACAAGGCCCACAGGTCGGTGACATGCCGTCAGGCGGCGACCGCTGCGTGTCGCCCAACGCGGTCGGGCGGTTCGTGCGCGTCAGTCGGTGACGAACCATCTGGCATCGAGCGCGCTTGCGGTCCGCGCGGGGGATTCAACTGGCGCTCGGAAGGCGTTCGGGCTCAGCCAGGCTGTTCACAACGCCGAGGCTCTCACGGATGGCCAGATGAGCGTTCGCGTCGCCGAGTTGTCCGTCTACTGGCTTCGCGATGACGACACCGGCTGGCGGTCGATGGCGGCCAAGCTGCGGCACCGCCGCCGCGATGACGGTCGCGATTGGCGCTTCTACGCCTCCCGTTCGGACGTCACCCGTGCTCTGACCAAGGACGCCAGCGCCGCCGGGGAGCTCGTCGTGAGTCCCGTGGCTGAGCACCGGGCTTCAGCAGCTCTGCTGCGCCGCGGGGCGCTCGGTCGTGCCCGGGCCATGACTACCCCGCAAGCAGGTCGAGCACGGCCAGCTCGATAGCGGCCCGGCGCTCCTCTTCGGCGAGACTCCGGCCGTCGATGCGTCGCAGCTCGCCGGCGATGGTCCAGCCAGACAGGAAGCGGTCGAACACGCGGGGATCGATGTATGACCCGCGGGCGACGGCCGGCGTGTTGCCGAGCACCTGGGAGACCTCGGTCGTCGCCTGGCGGATCGCCTTGCGCCGCCCTCGCTCGCTGACGCAGTCCTGTTCGCAGCCGGCCAACGCTACGGCCGCCAGCAGGGTGCCGTTCCAGGTGCGGAAGTTCTTGGCGCTGAACGAGTCCCCGATCAGGCTCTTCAAATGGGCGTTGATGAGTGGGGCGTGGACCTGGTGCCACGCCCGCCGCTCGCGAAACGCGAGCAGGTGGTCACCGCCCCCACGTCGTCTTTTCAGGGCGCCCACGATCTCCACGCAGCAGGGGTCCGCGACGGCATGGACGCGGTGGACGCCCTCTTTGGCGATGTAGTCGAAGACCGCGCGCCCCTGCTCGATCGAGACATTGGCCTTGGCGATCGTGGCCAGGCCGAGGTGGCCGTCCTCTTTCTCGTAGACCTCGCTGCCGATCCGAAACATCCCGACATCGAGCAGGCGCACGGAGCAGTCCAGTACTCGTGTTCGGTCGAGCGCGTGCCCAGCGCGCATCGTGGCGAGCACGCGCTCACGCATCGTGGGCAGGGTGCGGGCGAAAGCAAGCATGTGCTCGAACTTCGCGTGGGCCCGCTGTTGGCTCCACAAATCGTGGTAGCGGTATTGGCGACGCCCCACCGCATCCACGCCGGTCGCCTGGAGGTGGCCGAGCGGGTCGGGGCAGATCCATACGTCACGCCACGCAGGCGGGATCGCCAGCGTTCGAATCCGAGCGAGAGCGGCCGGGGCTGTCAACCGAGCTCCGTCGACGTCAAGGTAGGCGAACCCGCCGCCGGAAGCGACCCGCGCAAATCCGGGAAGCGCCGCGTTGGACCGATGAAGCCTGGGAGAGCGGGCCGAGACCGGGTCTTCAACCATGATCGCTAGCACACCGGCTGCACCATGTTTCCGGACATCTCCCGCTTCAATTACCGGTGTCAGGTGCTGATTCGCACCACGGTTTCCAGGGCGTTTTCCCTGGAAACCAGAGAGTGGAGACGGCGGGAATTGAACCCGCGTCCGCGGTCGCGTGAAGGGTGACGTCTACGAGCGTATCCGGCGCTCTGATCTCATCCCCCGCTCGCCACGCCGGCCGGGTTGTGGGGGACCAGCTCCAAAAGATCTCCCCGGGGTCGGCTGGAGCAAACCTAGCCGGGCAAGCCTGCTAATTGATCCCGGCAGATCCGCCGCAGGCGAGCGGTATGGCCGGGACGCTCCGGGGCTCTAGCTGTTAGGCGAAAGCCGGGAGCGCGTACTCGTGAGAGTCCGCACTTATGGTTTTCCGGGGTGTTTTACGAGGCCTCCCCGGACCTCGACTCGCAACCACCCCCACGAATCCGACCACGTCGAAGCCTGTCGTCCCCGTGGGTATGTCCTGACCAGTATAGGTCGGCCGACCCCAGGGCAGCCGAGACGGGTGTGATGGATTTGGCTCGCCATGCGATACAAAGCCGACACGCCGCCCCCGGCGCCCGCCTCAGTCAGATCGTTGAGCAGCCGTTTGGAGAAGGTGCCGATCGCCTGCCGCACCGGCACGTGCGTCAGCGACCGACCTCGCGCAGTTCGCGCTGGACTTCGCGCGCGGTGTCACGGGACTTGATCGCCTGGCGCTTGTCGTACAGGTCCTTGCCCTTGGCCAGCGCGAGCTCGACCTTCGCGGTGGAGCGCGGCCCGGCGAAGTAGATCCGGGTCGGCACGAGCGTCAGCCCGCGCTCGTTGGTGCGGATCGCCAGCCGCTCGATCTCCCGGCGGTGCAGCAGCAGCTTGCGCGGCCGGTCGGGGTCGTGGTTATCCCGGGCCGCAGGCCCGTACGGCGGGATGTAGAGCCCGTACAGCCAGACCTCGTCGTCGCGAATGCTCGCATAGGCGTCCTTGATCTGGGCCTTGCCCTCGCGCAGCGACTTGACCTCGGTGCCGGCCAGCACGATCCCGCACTCGAACCGCTCGAGCAGGTTGTAGCGGAACGACGCCTGCCGATTGCTGGCGACGTCGCCGGCGCCGAGCTTGCGCTTCTTTCCTTTGGCCATACCTCAAAGCTAGTCTGCCGGACCGTCGGCCGGGAGCAGGTCCACCCTTCCCCGCGCCGCATCGATCCGAGCGACGCGGACCGTGATCGGGTCGCCCAAGCGAATCGAGCCGCCGTTGCGCGTGCCGACCAGGATCGTCGCCTGCTCGTTGAGCTCCCACCAGTCACCGCGCAGCCGCCGCACCGGCAGCAGCCCCTGGTACTCGCCCGCGTCGCCGAACGCGACGAACGCCCCGGCGCCGATCAGCCCGACGACCTCCCCGTCGAAGGCCACGTCCTCAGTCCGAGCGACCGTGCCGCCACCGCCACCGCCACCGCCACCGGTGCCGAGCGACCCCGCCAGCAGAAAGCAGCGCGCGATGTCGTCGGCGTCGCGTTCGATCGTCATCGCGCGGCGCTCGCGGTCCGATGTCCACGGCCCCGCCGCGTGCACCCAGGCCGCGTCGGGCACCGGCTCGCCGGCGACCGCCGACAGCACCGCGCGGTGGCAGATCAGGTCCGGGTAGCGACGGATCGGGGAGGTGAAGTGGCAGTAGCGCGCCGACGCCAGCCCGGCGTGGCCGAGGTTGCGATCGCTGTAGTAGGCCTGCTTCAAAGCGCGCAGCACCAGTGAGTTCAGCGCCCGCCCGCCGCGTCCGGTCCGCGCCACCCAGCCGGCGACCAGCGACGACGCCTCGGACACGACCTCGGCCGCCTGGGTGCCCGACAGATGGCCGTCGGGCACCGGCGGCGTCGGCACGCCGAGCGACGCCAGCTGGTCGATCAGCCGGTCGACGGCCACCGACTCGGGCCGCTCGTGCACCCGGTACAGCGTCGGGATCTTCCGCTCCTCGAGGAACTGCGCCACCTGCTCGTTGGCGGCGATCATCAGGTGCTCGATCAGCCGGTGAGACTCGGTCTGCGTCGTCGGCTCGCCCGCCACCACGTCGCCGCGGCGGTCGAACCGGAAGTCCGGTTCGGAGGATTGCAGCACGACCGCGGAGCGACGGCGTCGCAGCGCATCGAGCGCGGCCGCCGCGGCGCGGGCCGCCGCCAGCGGCTCCCCCCAGGCCGCCGCCGCGGTCTCGGACCCCGCGAAGATCCGGTCGACCCGGTCGTAGTCAAGCCGAACGTCGGATCGGATCAGCGACCGGTAGATGGATCCGCCGCGGACGCCGCGCGTCCCGATCGTCAGCTCGACCGTCAACGTTGGGCGCACGTCGCCGGGCACCAGCGAGCAGGCGCCGTTGGACAGCGACTGCGGCAGCATCGGCTCGACCGTCCCCGGCACGTACACGCTGGTGGCGCGTCGATACGCCTCACGGTCGACGAGCGACCGCTGCGGCACGTAGAAGGAGACATCGGCGATGTGGACCCACACGCGCCAACCGCCGTCGGTCGTCGGCTCGGCCGAGATCGCGTCGTCGAAGTCCCGCGCGGTGACCGGATCGATCGTGAACGTCGGCAACTCGCTGAGGTCGCGCCGCCCCTCGGCCTGCACCTCACGCTCGGAGGCCTCGCGGGCCGAGCGCCCGACGGCCGGATCGACGCGCCCGTCGAGACCGCGGTCGAGCATCAGCGCCGAGATCACGTCGCGCGCGACGTCCGGCCGCCCGAGCCGGCGCAGCACCCTCGGTCGTCGCGAACCGCCCTTGCGCCGCGACCCGGCGGTCCCGGAGGCCCCGGCGTCGCTCGCGCCCGAGAGCTCGACCAGATCCCCGACGTCGTACCGCTTGTCGCGGCTGATCGCCAGCCGCGGGCCGGCGCCGAAGAACGGCTCCGCGACGAGGAACTTACCCTGTCGAGCGATGATCGCGACCCGCGGCGCGGCGCGCGGATCGCGGTCGCGGTCGCTCACCGCGGGGGCGACGGATCGATCGTCACGTCGCTCATCGGTGCAGTTTCGCGACGACCGTCTTCTCGGCCACCTGCAGCTGCGTGTCCACGCGGGAGTTCGGCTTCTCAGCGACGTACACCTGGGGTTTGATGCCGGGGCCGCGGGCGACGTTGCGGCCGTCCCGGACACCGGGAGCGCCGAGGTTGGTTCCGTTCGGCGTGAAGTACTCGCCGACGGTGAAATCGAGCGCGCCACCATTCCGCAGCTGCATGATCTCCTGGAAGACGCCCTTCCCGTAGGTCCTGGTCCCGACGACCGTCGCGCGCCCGTGATCCTTGAGCGCGCCGGTGACGATCTCGGCCGCCGACGCCGTGTCGCGGTTGACGAGCACGACCAGCGGGATCGAGGGCGAGATCGCGTTGCCGGTCGCCATGTAGACCTCGGGCGCCACCGCGCGCCCACGGGTCGAGACGATCGTGCCCGACGGGATGAAGATGCTGGCCGTCTTAACGGCCTCCTCGACCAGCCCGCCACCGTTGTCGCGCAGATCGAGGATCAGGGCCTTGGCGCCCTTGTGCAGGGTCGCCTGCACCTGCGAGCGCACCTCCGCGCCGGCGCCCTGCGCGAACTGCGACAGCGCCACGTAGCCGATCTTGGTGCCGTGGTAGGTCAGCAGCCGGCTCTCCGCCACCGGCACGATCACGTTTGCGCGCGTCAGCGTCTTGGTGAGCGTGTGCGTGCCCCGCAGCACCTTGATCGTCACGCTGGTCCCGGCCGTGCCCTTGATCAGCTTCGTCGCGATGTTACCGTTGCGCGTGGGGTTCGGGCCTGCCAGCGACCGCGAGCCGACCGCGACGATCTGCTCGCCCCGCCTCAGCCCCGCATTGGCAGCCGGGGTGCCACTGTAGACCTGCAGGATCTTCACGCCCTTGCGGGTCCCGACGACGTCGACGCCGATCCCGCTCAGGTGGGGGTCGGTCAGCTGCTGGAACGAGTCGTACTGGCTCGGGTCGTAGTAGTGCGAGTACGGATCGTGCAGGCTGGCGACGATCTGGGTCAGCCCGCGGTTGACGAGCGCGGTCGTGTCGACCGGGCGGTAGTACTCCTTGGACAGCAGTCCGAGCACCTGGTTGACGAGCTTGTCGTTGGAGCTCTCCGACGTGAACGCGCTGCGCAACGGGGACGGCAGCCAGCTCGGATGTCCGCCGAACCACAATCCGATCAGCAGCGCGAGGATCACGCCCGCGATCGTGAGTGCGTAGGCGAAACCGCGTGATCGTCGACTGCTGGAGGGCATCGTCTGGGGAGGGTACCTGCGGGCACCGCGCGCCCGCCGCAGCCGGCGGGCGCGCAGACCCCGGGCTCAGACGCGCAGGAAGCGACGGAGCGACAGGCCGGAGCCGACCGCCGAGACGAGTACGCCGGCGCCCATCAGCACGCCGACGAGCGCGACGAACGAGATCGTCTTCGGCGTCGCGATCAGCGTCCAACTGCTCGCCAGCGGATCGAGCACGAACACCTTCGTGACCGCCAGTACCACCAGCGCCAGCGCGGCTCCGGCGGCGCCGACGACCACGCCCTCGATCACGAACGGCCAGCGGATGAACCAGTCGGTCGCCCCGACCAGCTTCATCACCTCCACCTCGCGGCGGCGTGAGTAGAGCGACAGCCTGATCGTGTTGGCGATCAGCAACACCGAGGCGAGCACCAGCAGGACCGTCAGGATCGCGGCGGTGATCGTCACGAGTTTCGTCACCTGGAGGATCTTCTTGGTGTCGGTCTTCTTGTCGGAGACCGTCGCCACGGACGGGTCGATCATGCCGGGCTTGCCGTCGGCGCGCGTCGGCGTCAGCGCGTCACGGATCGACAACACGTACTGCGGATTGGTCGGGACCACCTGGAAGGTGTCGGGCAGCGGATTGGTCCCCAGCAGCTTGTAGGCCGCAGGATCGGTCTTCTCCTGCTGCTTGAGCGCCGCGAGCTTGGAGACGAACACGATCCGCTTGACGTGCGGAATCTGGCTGATCTTGCGGCGCACGCGGGCCTCGTCGGCCGTGGTCGCGCCGGCCTTGAAGTAGACGTCGACCTCGACGCGGCTGCGCACCGTGTTGGCCGCGCCGTTGGTCGCCTGGACGATCGGGATGAACACCCCGAGCATCAGCATCGTCACGAGCACGGTCGCGAGCGCCGCGAAGCTCGACGCCGAACTGCGGCGCGTGGCGCGGACCGCCTCGCGCAGGAAGAATCCAATCCGCATCGCCTACTCCACTCCCGGCGGGGGCTTCGATGGTGCCCGCAGTCGCTTGGCCAGGTCGCGCGTGGTCTCGTCACGGGTGTAGCGACCCGCCACCTCGTCGCGGACGATCCGCCCGCGGGACAACTCCAGCACGCGCCGGCGCATCTTGTCGACCATCTGCTGGTCGTGCGTGGCGACCAGCACGGTCGTGCCGGTCCGGTTGATCCGATACAGCAGCCGCATGATGTCGATGCTGGTGTCGGGATCGAGGTTGCCGGTTGGCTCGTCGGCCAGCAGCAGCGGCGGATGATTGACGAACGCCCGCGCAATCGAGACGCGCTGCTGCTCGCCGCCGGACAGCTGGGTCGGCAGGTTGTGCAGCTTGGTCGAGAGCCCTGTGAGGCGGAGCACGTCCGGCACCTTGGCACGGATCTCCCTGCGGGTTCCGCCGGTCACCTTGAGCGCATAGGCAACGTTGTCGTAGACGGTGCGGTTCGGCAGCAGCTTGAAGTCCTGGAACACGACGCCGACGTTGCGCCGGAAGTACGGAACGCGCTTGCGCGCAATCGAGCCGAGATCGTGACCGGCGACCGAGATCCTGCCGTCGGTCGGTTCCAGCTCCTTGATCAGCAGACGCATCACCGTCGACTTGCCCGAGCCGGTCGAGCCGACCAGGAACACGAACTCGCCGCGCTGGATCGAGAACGACGCGCGCTCGAGGCCGACGTCGCCCGCGTAGAGCTTGCTGACGTCCCGGAACTCGATGACGGACCGAGTGCCCCTGCCGGCTGATTTGGACCCGCCCGCCCCACCCGTCCGGGGCGGTGTTACCGGAGCCGTGACGGCGCGACGGCGCGTCCGGCTCTTGTGCCGTGATGAGATAGCCATAGGTGCCGGGCACAGTAGCGTCCGGCAGCCGTAACCGTCCTGGTTTTGGCCTGCTTGCAAGCGCTTTTGCAGAACCGTCCCAACTGGGTCCACGCGCGCGGGGATAGAGCGGCGGCCTCGGATCCGGCGGCGGCGTCGCCCCAGCGCGGTACGGTTCTGCCGACATGTCGAAGATCACGATCTCAACCCTGTCCAACGGGCTGCGCCTGCACCGGATCCCGGTCGCCGGCACCCGTTCCGTGACGCTGCTGGCCGCGTTCGACGCCGGCGCCCGGACCGAGCGCGCCGAGGAGAATGGGATGGCCCACTTTCTGGAGCACCTCGTCTTCAAAGGCGGGGAGAAATATCCCCATTACCGGGACGTCAACGAGGCCGCCGAGTCGATCGGCGCGGTGCTCAACGCCTACACCAGCCACGACCTGGTGGCGTTCCATATCACCGCCCGGGCCGAGCGGCTGCTCGACGCGACCGACCTGCTGACCGACTTCGTCGCCCGGCCCCGGATCGACGGCGACGAGCTCGACCGCGAACGCGGCGTCGTGGTGCAGGAGATCGCGCGCTCCGAGGACCAACCGTCGGTGATCGCCGAGCACCTGATCGACCGGGCGGTGTTCGGCGAGCATCCGCTCGGGCGTCCGGTGCTGGGTTCGGCCGAGCACATCAGTCAGACGTTCACGCGCGACGGGATCGTCGCCTTCCGGACGCGCCAATGGTCGCCGTCCAAGGGGGCGGCCTTCGCGGTCGGCAACCTCGAAGCCCTCAACGGGGGCGGTGAGCTCGAGGAGCTGTTCGAGCGGTTCACGCCGGAGCCCGATCCCCCGCCGTTTGACCCGGCGCCGGCCCAGCAACCCCGGATCCTCGTCACCGAGCGCGACTCCAACCAGTCGCACCTGCGGATGTCCTACCGGCCGTCGATCGACGTCTCGGCCCCGCGTGAGCGCGCGGCGCTGGTGATCTACGCGACGCTGCTCGGCGGTTCGATGGGCTCACGCCTGTTCGACGAGATCCGCGAGCAGCGCGGGCTGGCGTACTCGGTCTCCGCGGCCCCGCACGCCTACGCCGACGTCCCGATCCTGCAGCTGTCGGCAGGCCTGGAGTCCGGTAAGTGCCTGGAGGCGTACCGCCGGATGCGGGACATCGTCTCCGAGTTGCGCGACGACGGTCCGACCGCGGCCGAGGTCGCACGCGCGCAGGCGTACGCCGCCGGCGCTCGGGCGATCGCGTTCGAGAACTCGGGCGCGGTGGCGCGGTTCGCGGCCCAGCAGACGATCGTGTACGGCGAGGACGCCGACACCGACGCCGCGATCGATCTGCTTGACCAGGTGACCTACGACGAGGTACGCGCGATCGCCGCCGGGATCGAAGATCGGCTGTCGGTCGCGTGCGTCGGCCCGCACACCGTCGAGGAGCTGGAGACGGCCTGAGACGCGGCTTGGCCGCCGCGGCGGCGCTGATCCTCGTCGTGGTCGCGGTCGTGCTGGCGCTGGCCGGCACGCTGAACGATCACGGAACGCATGCTCCGGGTGCCGGCCGGGCACAGGCCGCGACCCCCGGCGGTCGCCGTGCCGACCCGCGCACGCGCGGCGCCGGGACCGCCGTCGGGTCGAGCACGGCCACCACCGGCCGGTCGACGACCAGCACCGGTGAACCGGCCGCGGCGACGGGACCGGCGCCGCCGCCGGTCCTGACCCCCGCCGTCGAGCGACCGCAGACACCGGCCGAGCACAAGCTCGAGGCCGCGCTCGCCAAATGGCTGCACGTCGCCGGCCCCAACTCCGGGGTGCTCGTCTTCGATCTGTCGGACCAGACCGAGCTATACGGGGAACGCCCCGGGTACGGGCGGCCGCCGGCGTCGGTCGAGAAGCTGTGGACGACGACGGCGGTCCTGAACCGACTCGGAGCCGACTTCCGGCTGGACACGACGGTGCTCGGCACCGGCCACCTGTCCCACGGGGTGTGGCACGGGAACCTGTACCTGCACGGCGGCGGCGACCCGACGTTCGGCGACTCCGAGTTCAATCACGTCTGGAACGACGGCTACGGCCCCACCCCCAACGAGCTGATCGCGCAACTGCGTCGGCGCGGGATCCACCGCGTCACCGGCCGCGTGTTCGGCGACGAGTCGTTGTTCGACCACCGTCGCGGCGGTCTGATCACCAACTACAAACCCGACACGCCCGACCTCGGTGGGCAGCTCAGCGCGCTGACCTACGACCACGGCACGGTGGCGCCGCACGACAACCCGGCGACGTTCGCCGCCCATCAGTTCGTGCAGACGATGCGCGCGCTTGGCATGCAGGCCGTCGCCAGTCGTCACGACGGCACTGCCCCGCTGGACGCGCAGTTGCTGGCGACCGTCGCCTCGCCGCCGATGTCGGTGATGCTGCGGCTGATGAACGTCCCGTCGGATGACCTGTTCGCCGAGCTGTTCGCCAAGCAGCTCGGGGTGCGGTTCGGCAACGGGGGCACGATCACGTCGGGCGCCCGCGTGATCTCTGAGACGATCGCGTCGCGGTATGGGCTGCATCCGACGATCCTTGACGGCTCGGGCCTCGGACGTCAGGACCGCACCTCGCCCAAGCAGATCGTGCAGCTGTTGACCGCGTTGTGGCACACGCAGGCCGGCGATCAGCTGGCGGCGACCCTGCCGACCGTCGGCGTCAACGGCACGGTGCAATCGATTGGGCTCAAGACCGCCGCCGCCGGCCACTGCATCGCCAAGACCGGCTCGCTGAACGACGTCACGAACCTTGCGGGCTACTGCTCGGCGCGCGGCGGTCAGCAGCTCGCATTCGCATTGTTCGTCGACGGACCCGAGAACTCGACCGGCTTCTGGCTCGAGAGCAACATGCTCGCGGCGATCGCTCGATATTGAAACGATCCCCCCGTTCCCGCTGGAAACGCAGGCGTATTTGCGAAACGGGTCACTTGCCTCGACAATCGCACCGTGCAGCTGGCACACGGTCTGAACCTGCGTGAGCTACAGCGGTACCTGGCCCGCGTCGGGGATCGCTGGCCGATGCAGGTGGTGATGCTCGGCGGGGCCCGGGTCGATGACCTTCGCGGTGCGCCCGCTCAGCGCGAGCGCGGGCCCGAGTATGTCGTCGTGCTCGTCTCCTACGGCTTTGAGGGGATCCCGTGGCTGGAGCGCGTCTACCAGGCGACGGCGCTGTGGGACGCGCTGGAGATGGGCGACCAGGCCGACATCCACTGCTACACGGCGCCGGAGTTCCTGCGCCGGCGCACGAGCCTGCGCGTGATCGCCGACATCGTCGAGCGCGGGCTGCTGCTGTTCGAGGACACCGTGCACTCCGCGCCGGTCCCGGCGATGCGGTCGCACCCCGACTGACCCCGCCGCGGTCCCCGGTTCAGCCGATCGCGACCATCCGCTCGATCGGCACCCGGGCTCGCTCGGCGATCCGAGGTGCGACCTTGACCTCGTGGACGCCGTCGCGCAGCGCGTCACGGAGCTTCGGCAGCGTGATCATCTTCATGTATCGGCACGACGCCGCCTCGTTGGCGGCGATGAAGTCGACGCCCGGCGCCGCTTGGCGCAGCGGGTGCAGCATCCCGGTCTCGGTCGCGACGATCGCCGTGCGATGCGACGGGCCGGGATCGGCGGCGAGCTCCCGGGCATATCCGAGCATCCCGCCGGTGGACAGCATCTTGACGCCGTCGGCGGCGATGTCTCCCGCGGCGACGTACTCCATCACGCTCGTCGAGCAGCCGCATTCGGGGTGGATCAGGAAGTCGGCATCCGGGTGGGCCGCGCGAACGATCGCGATGTCATCGGGCTTGATCCCGGCGTGGACATGGCACTCGCCGTCCCACACGTGCATCCCGCGGCCGACCGTCCGCTCGACGTAGGCGCCGAGGAACATGTCGGGGCCGAACAGGATCTCGGTGTCTGCCCCGTGCGTGGCGTAGATGTGCTCGACGACTGCGACCGCGTTGGCCGACGTGCAGCAGTAGTCGGTCTCGGCCTTGACCTCGGCCGTGGTGTTGACGTACATCACGACCACCGCGCCGGGATGCGCGGCCTTCCATTCGCGCAGCTGAGCCGCTGTGATCGAGTCCGCCAGCGAGCAGCCGGCGTCCGGATCGGGAATCAGCACCGTCTTCTCGGGGCACAGCACCGACGCGGTCTCAGCCATGAAGTGCACACCGCAGAACACGATCGTGCCGGCCTCGACGGCGGCGGCGCGCTGCGAGAGCCCGAGTGAATCGCCGACGTAGTCAGCGACGTCCTGGATCTCGGGCAGCTGATAGTTGTGCGCGAGGATCACGGCGCCGCGCTGCGACGCCAGCTCGCGGACCTCGTCCTGCAGGGCGGGGATGTTCTCGAGCAACAGTGGCGCGTCATTCGCGGGTGGGTGGGCCAGTACCGGCAAGGACAAGCTCATGGCAGCGGCTCCAACAGGAGTGAGAGGTCGAGCGCCGGGGCGCTGTGGGTGATCGCGCCCATCGAGATGAAGTCTACGCCGGTGCTCGCGACCTCCTTGAGCGTCTCGAGCGTGACGCCACCGGACGCCTCCAGCGTCGCGCGACCGTCGACATGCGCGACCGCGGCCCGCAGCTGGTCGGGCGACATGTTGTCCAACAGCAGCGACGCGGCGCCGGCCGCGAGCGCCTCGTCGATCTCGGCGATCGACCGGCACTCCACCTCGAGCGCCAGCTCCGGAGCGAGCGCGCGCGCCCGGCGAACCGCCGCGCCGACCCCGCCGGCCAGCGCCGCGTGGTTCTCCTTGATCAGGATCGCGTCATACAGACCCGCGCGGTGGTTGGTGGCGCCACCGGCCGCGACCGCGGCCTTCTCGAGATCTCGCAGCCCGGGCGTCGTCTTGCGGGTGTCGAGGATCACCGGTCCGGCGTCTCTGACCGCCTCCGACACGGCTCGCACGCCGCGGGCGGCCATCGTCGCCACCCCCGACAGCCGCTGCAGGAAGTTCAGCGCGGTCCGCTCGCCCGTCAGCAGCGCGCGGGCGCTGCCGGTCACACGTGCCACCTCGCCGCGCTCGCGCCAGACGCCCTCGTCCACCAACGCCTCGAATGAGACCGACGGATCGAGCGACTCGAACACCAGCTGGGCCGGCTGCAGTCCGAAGATGACGCCCGGCGCCTTCTGCGTAATCAGGGCGGTCGCGCGCGCCTCGGGCGCGACGGTCGCAGCCGTCGTGACGTCGCCAGAGCCGACGTCCTCGGCCAACGCTCTGGCGACGGTGTCGGTGATCGCGTCCATACCGTACGACGATAGTTCGCCGCTCGCGGCCGTCGAAAGACTCCCCGAAGCTCGCGAAAGAGCCTAAACGCAATGGGATCGGGTACGTTCGTGCATGTGCGCAGGGGGGCACGGCGTTCGCCGATGCCCCGGACAACATCGAGAGGGGATTCAATTGCGTGCTAAAGCGAGCGCGCTCGCCGTGATGGCGACCGCCGTACTGGGGGCCGGAGCCACGGCCGCGGGGGCCGCCGGTCCGCCGCCACCGCCGAAGGCGCCGGGCGGCCAGACGGTCACGCAGATCGCGTCCGGCCTGAAGACGCCGACGTCGTTCGCGTTCGGCGCCGGCAAGGTGTTCGAGGGTGACGGCGGCAGCGAGTCAAGCAAGGTGCCCAACGGCGGCGTGTATCTGCTCAGCGGCGGCAAGGGCGTCAAGCTCGCCGGCTCGCCGCAGTTCGTGTCCGGCCTGGCCTGGCACAAGAACGCGCTGTACATCGCCGGCGGCACGATCACGAAGCGAGGCCCGGTCTGGCAGCTGCAGCGCTGGAGCGGCTTCAACGGCACGACGTTCGCCAAGCGCACGGCGATCTACACCGCCCCGAAGGGCTTTGACGGATTCAATGGGATCGCGTTCGGACCCGATGGCCGGCTGTACGTCGGCGTCGACCTCGGCCTGACCGACGGCAACGACCACGGCCCCGCCGGGAAGACACCGTACCTGTACGAGATCCTCTCGCTGAAGGCGAACGGCAGCGGGCTGAAGGTGTTCGCCACCGGCATGCGCCAGCCATGGCAGATGGCGTTCGCCAAGGGCTCGGGCGCGCCGTACGTCTCCGACCTGGGCCAGGACAAGGACGCCAAGAACCCGCCCGACTTCGTCCTGCGGGTCCACCAGGGCGACAACTACGGGTTCCCGAAGTGCAACTGGACCACGGGCAGCCCCTGCGCGGGGTACACCAAGCCGTTCAAGATGTTCGCCCCGCACACCGACATCATGGGAATGGCGATCATCGGCAAGCGTCTGTACATGACCTCGTTTGAGGGTCCGGGCGCCAAGGGCCCCGGCGGCGAGGTGCTGTCGATGAGCCTCAAGGGTGGCGCCGTCAAGCCGCTCGTTACCGGGTTCGTCGCGCCGACCGTGGGACTCGGCACCGACGGTCACTCGCTGTACATCGGCGAGCTGACCGGCCAGGTGTTCAAGGTCACGCCGTAGTCGATCGAACTGGGATCGCCGTGGCGCGCCGCCGGCGCGCCACGGCTCCCGGCGATCCGCGTTTCAACCGGCAGCGAGTCGCGTCACCGCTCCGTTGGCGGGCTCGCCGGCGCGGCGATCGAGCAACACCCGCACGGTCGTGAACGTCGGATCGGCGGCTCCGTGCAGGCGCGCCCCAGCGGTGGTCAGCGCGCGCAGGTAGGCGACAACCTCCTCGGTCACGCGCTCGCCGGGCAGCAACGTTGGGACACCCGGCGGGTAGCCCGCGATCGATTCGCACGAGATCCGTCCGATCGCCTCGTCGACCGGCACCGCCTCACCGCGCCCGAGGAACGCATCGCGGATCGGGACGACGGTCTGGTGCTCGGCCGGCGCCACCGGCGTTGCGATTGCCCGGCCCTCCCCCGGCCGCGCCAGGATCCGCACGGTCTCGGCGAAGTCGTGGGCGAAGCGCTGGAGCGGCTCCACCGGCTGGCCGAGGCCCAGCACCAGCACCATCGTGGCGTGCGTCGCCAGCTCGATGTAGATGTCGTAGCGTGCCCGCAGCTCGGCGGCGAGGTCATAACCGGTACGGCCGGTGCCGCGCACGTCGATCACGATCCGCAGCGGGTCCCAGCCGGCGATCCCGGGACGGCCGACGAGCTCTGGTCCGACGAGCTCGATCCCGGGGATCACCCCGATCGCCTCACGAGCGCGCATCGACGCCGCGATCGTGCGGTCGAGCAGCGCCTCACCGTGGGCGTAGAGCTGACGCCGAGCCGAGTCCAGCGACGCCAGCAGCAGCGAGCTGGGGCTGGTGGAGCGGACCAGACGGACACAGCGCGAGATCTCGTCGACATCGACGAGGCCGTCGCGCGCGACGTGCAGCATCGCCGACTGGGTCAGGCTGCCGACGATCTTGTGGGTCGAGGCGAGCTCGGCATCGGCGCCGAGATGCAACGGCGAGTCGGGCAGATCGGGATGAAAACCGAAGTGCGATCCCCACGCGCAGTCGACGATCAACGCCACGTCTCGCTCGTGGGCGACGCGGGCGCACCCCTCGACGTCGGCCGCCATCCCGTAGTAGGTCGGCGAGACGATGAACGCGGCGCTGATCTCGGGTGAGCGGTCGAGCGCCTGGGCCAGGGCCTGGGGCGTGACGCCGTGCGCCATCCCGAGCTCGTCGTCGTACTCGGGCGCGACGAAGCTCGCGTGGCCGCCCGACAGCACCAGGCCATCGACGATCGAGGCGTGCGAGTTGCGCTGCACGAGCACATGGTCGCCGGGCTTGGCGAGCGCCAGGATCAGCGCGTGATTGCCCTGCGTGGCGCCGTTGGTCAAAAACCAGGTCGTGCCGGCGTCGTACGCGGTCGCTGCCAGAAGCTCTGCCTGCTCGTACGGCGTCGGCTTGGGACCGACGTCGATCCCCTCGATGTCCTGACAGATGTCGAGCGCCAGCGCGCGGTCGCCGATCGCCGATCGCAGACCGGGGTCGGCGCCGGCGCCGCCCTTGTGCCCGGGTACGTGGAAGCGGACCGAGCCGCGGAACCCGTAGGAGACGATCGCATCCAGGTACGGGGCGGTCGGCAACGTCCGTGGTCGCGTCGGATCGGCTTGACTCACTTCGCCTCCTTGAGCAGGTACGCACGGATGAAACCGTCGAGGTCGCCGTCGAGCACGCGGCCGGTGTCGCCCATCTCGAAGTCGGTCCGATGATCTTTGACCAGCGAGTAGGGGTGCAGCACGTAGGAGCGGATCTGTGAGCCGAAGTTGACGTCCTGGGCCTCGCCGCGCTCCCGGGCGATCTCCTCGCGACGCTCGCGCTCCTGGCGCTCGACCAGCTTGGAGCGCAGCACCGCCATCGCCTCGGCCTTGTTGGAGGACTGCGAGCGCTCGTTCTGACACTGGACGACGATTCCCGTCGGCTTGTGCGTGATCCGGATCGCGGAGTCGGTCTTGTTGACATGCTGGCCGCCGGCGCCCGACGCGCGGTAGGTATCGATCTGCAGATCGTCGTCGTTGATCTCGATGTCATCGGACTCCTCCACGACCGGCGACACCTCGACGCCGGCGAAGCTCGTCTGGCGCCGGTGCGCGGAGTCGAACGGCGACAGCCGCACGAGCCGGTGCACGCCCTTCTCCGAGCTGTACAGACCGTAGGCGTTCTCGCCTCTGGCGCGGAACGTGGCGGATTTGATCCCCGCCTCCTCCCCCGGTGAGACGTCGAGCAGCTCGACCTCGAAGCCGCGGTTCTCGGCCCAGCGCATCTCCATCCGCAGCACCATCTCGGCCCAGTCCTGGGCGTCGGTCCCGCCGGCGCCGGCGTTGACGGTCACGAGCGCGTCGCCACCGTCGTAGCGGCCGCTGAACAGCCGCTGCTCCTCCAACGCGTCAAGCCGCCGCTGCACCGACGAGATCTGCTCCTCGAGCTCGGGCTCCAGCTCCGGGTCCTCTTCGGCCAGCTCGGCGAGTGGCTCGAGGTCGTCGACGTCGGATTCGAGCTCGCGGAACGAGCTCAGCCTGCGGCTGGCGCGTGCGTGCTCGGCCGAGACCTTGGCCGCGCGCTCCTGGTCGTCCCAGAAGCCGAGCTCGCCCATCTCCTGTTCGAGCGCCTGCGCGCGCTCGGCAAGCGAAGCGGGGTCAAAGATAGTCCGACAGCAGCCTGAGCTGCCGGCGGACGGCCGCGAGACGTTGCGAAAGCGGCTCTGTCGGTGCGCTTGACATCTGTCGTAGACGCTAGCAACCGGGGCGGTCTGAGTCAGTCGAGCAGCTCGTACGCCGGCAGCGTCAGGAACTCGATCAGCGGCTCGGTCAGCGCGACCGACTCAAACACCCGGCGAGTCTCGTCTGGGCGCCCGGCGGCCCACACCTCGTCGCCGACTTCGTCGTGGATCCTGGCGGTCTCCTGGTCGAGCACCTGGCGCACGAGCTCGGCGGTGACCGTGCGCCCGTCGGTGAGCGTGACCCCGTGGTGGACCCACTGCCACAGCTGCGTGCGGGAGATCTCGGCGGTTGCGGCGTCCTCCATCAGTGAGTTGATCGCCGCTGCGCCGCGGCCGCCCAGCCAGAACGAGACGTACTGAAAGCCGACCGCCACGTTCGCCCGCAGCCCGGCCTCCGTGATCTCACCCGGGGTTGCGCCGAGATCGAGCAGATCTTCGGCCGAGACGTCGACCTCGGGCACGTTGCCAAGTTGGTTCGGCGCCTCGCCGAGCCCTTCCTCGAACACCGCGCGGGCGATCGGCACCAGGTCGGGATGAGCGACCCAGGTGCCGTCGTAGCCTTGCCCGACCTCGCGCTGCTTGTCGGCCTTGACCCCCGCGAGCGCCCGCTCGTTGGCCTCGGGGTCGTTACGCGAGGGGATCAGTGCCGCCATCCCGCCGATCGCGTGGGCGCCGCGGCGATGGCAGGTCGCGGCCAGCAACTCCGCGTAGGCGCGCATGAACGGGACCGTCATCGTGACGTCGGCGCGGTCGGGCAGCACCTTCGCCGGATCGTCGGAGAAGCACTTGATCGCCGAGAAGATGTAGTCCCAGCGACCGGCGTTCAGGCCGGCGGAGTGGTCACGCAGCTCGTACAGGATCTCGTCCATCTCGAACGCCGCGGGCAGCGTCTCGATCAGCACGGTCGCCCTGATCGTCCCGCGCGTCAGCCCGACCGTGTCCTGGGCGAAGTTGAACACGTCATTCCATAGCCGCGCCTCGCGATGGGATTCCATTTTCGGCAGGTAGAAGAACGGCGCCAGTCCACGCGCCAGCAGCCGCGGGCCGCAGTGGAAGAAGTACATGCCGAAGTCGAACAGCGAGCCCGACACGGGGTCTGAGTCGACCAGCAGGTGGCGCTCGGGCAGATGCCAGCCGCGCGGTCGCACCAGCAGCGTCGCGGGCGTGTCGACGAGCTCGTAGTGACGGCCGTCGGATCCGTCGTAGGTGATCGTCTGATCGACCGCGTCGCGCAGGTTCAACTGGCCATCGACCACGTTGTGCCAGGTCGGCGAGGTCGCGTCCTCGCAGTCGGCCATGAACCCGTCGGCGCCGGAGTTCAGCGCGTTGATCACCAGCTTGCGGTCGGTCGGACCGGTGATCTCCACCCACCGTTGCGCCAGCGCCTCCGGCACTGGCGCCACCTGCCAGTCCCCTTCGCGGACCGAGGCGGTCTCGGCCAGGAAGTCGAGCGTCTCCTGCCCGGCCGCCAGCCGACGCCGGCGCTCCGCGCGCGCCGCCAGCAGCTCCTGGCGCCGCGGGCCGAACTCCCGCTGGAGCGCCGCGACGAACTCGAGCGCGTCCGGCGTCAGGATCGTGTCGAAGCCCCGCTCGTCGGGTCCCTGCAGCTGGATGTCTGACCGGGCCATGTGAGATCACCATGCCTTCCAGTTCGTGCACGCCGCAAGCTGGCGGGCGGATCGCGGATAATCTTCAAACCTATGGCATCTCTCAACGACGACGAGGTCAGGGCGCTGTTCGAGGCGCCGAACTACGCAGTGATCTCGACCAAGAATCCCGACGGATCGATCCTCTCCACCGTGGTCTGGATCAGCCTCGAGGACGGCGTGCTGGCGGTCAACAGCGCCGAGGGCCGTCAATGGCCCGCGAACCTCGACCGTGATGCAACCGTGACCGTGCTCGTCTACCCGTCGGGCAACCCGTACGAGTTCGCGACGGTCCGCGGGCACGCGAGCCGGGCCACCGACGGCGACGACGACGCCCACATCGACCGCCTGGCCAAGCACTACATCAACCAGGACACCTATCCGTTCCGCCAGCCCGGCGAGGTGCGCGTCAAGTACGTGATCTCCCCGGATCACGTGCGCTACACGAAGCAGTAACGCGGCGGGGGGTCTTCCGCCGGGCGGCGTGGTGGCGTGGCCGACCGTCCGCCGCCAACGCTCCCGCAGCGCTCACCCCTGCGGCCCGCTCTGCCTCCACCTCGGACGCTCTTGCCGCTCTGGCCCGCGCCGCCCTGGCGCCCATCCCCGCCCGCGCCGTTGCGGCGCCCCTGCTGCCCCGCGCCGCTGCAGAGGCCAGGCTGCCCAGCGCGGCTGCTGCCAACGCAAGCTCGCGTCGGTGCCATCCACTCCGCTGCGGCCCCGTCCCCGCAGCGCTCGCCGACGCCGTGCCCGCGGCAACTGGCCGGGCGCCACACGTCACTGATATATGACCTACGCTAACCGCGCCTCATCCAAGAACGGGTGTTTTAGGCGGCCCAGCCGCCCAAAATCCTCGAACCTCGGCATCGACTATGAGCGGTGGGTGATATGTCACGCCGTCCGCGCGATCGACGAGCGTGCCAGCACGGGACAGCTCACGCACACGACAGCCCACGCACAGGACAGCCCACGCACAAGGCAGCCCACGCCCGCGAACGCCTACGCGCGCCGGACGATCAGGCCCCGTGGCACTTCTTGTACTTCTTGCCCGAGCCGCACCAGCAGGGGTCGTTGCGCCCGATCTGGTCGGCCTCATCGACGCGCCGCTGCTCGACCGGCTCGAAGGCCGCGAGGCCTTGCTCCTCGGCGCCCTCGTAGGCGCCGGCCGCGGCCGCGGCCGCTGACAGCCCGGCAGTCCCCGCGGCGGCGGCCACGGCCGCCGCGCCGGACTGGGCGCCACCCGAGTAGCTGACCCGGCCGCCACCGGTGGGCGAGCTCGCAGCGGGGCTCGGGGTCGAGCGCGGGGGCGCCACCGGCAGGCCGTCCTCGGCCTGCAGGGTGACTTCGACATGGAAGATGAACCGCGCGAAGTCCGACCAGACGTTGTTCATCAGGTCCTCGAACAGCGTGAACGCCTCGTTCTTGTAGGCGACCAGCGGTTCGATCTGGGCCGCCCCGCGCAGGTGGATCCCCTGCTGCAGGTAGTCCATGTCATACAGGTGCTCCTGCCAATGCTGGTCGATGATCTCGAGCAGCAGATAGCGCTCGACCTCACGCATCAGCTCCTCGCCGAAGCTCTGCTCGCGCTGGCTGTACTGCGCGAGCATCTCCTCCTCCAGGCGGAGCGCCAGGTCCTCACGGTCGACCGGGTCGATGTCGAGCAGCTCGTCGGACGGCTCGAAGACCTCCAGCATCCGGCGCATCAGGCCGTCGACATCCCAGTCCTCGATGAACTCGCCGGTGCAGTATTCGCTGACCGTACGGTCGACCAGCTTGACCAGCTGGGCGCGGGCGTTCTCGGAGATGTCGCGGCCCTCGAGCACCTCGTCGCGGTAGGCGTAGACGACCTCGCGCTGCTGGTTGAGCACGTCGTCGTACTCGAGCGTGTGCTTGCGCGCCAGGTAGTGCTGCTCCTCGACCTTGCGCTGGGCCTTCTCGATCTGCTTGGAGAGCATCCCGGCCTCGATCGGCTCCTCGTTGCCGTCGTCGTCGACGGTCCCGAGCTTGTCGAGGATCTTGTAGATCCGCTCGCCGGCGAATAGCCGCACGACGTCATCCTCGGCCGACAGGAAGAACCGGGACTCGCCGGGGTCGCCCTGGCGTCCGGCGCGACCGCGCAGCTGGTTGTCGATCCGGCGTGACTCGTGGCGCTCGGTGCCGAGGATGAACAGGCCGCCGGCATCCAGCACCTCCTGGCGCTGGGTCTCGATCCGGTCGCGGATCGACGGCAGGACCCGCTCGATGTGCTCGTCGAAGTCCGGCATCCCGGGCTGCAGACCGAGCTTGGCCACCTCCAGCCGCGCCAGGTGCTCCTCGTTGCCGCCGAGCTTGATGTCGACGCCGCGCCCCGCCATGTTGGTCGCGATCGTGACCGCCCCGGGGGCCCCGGCTTCGGCGATCGTCTCGCCCTCACGCTCGGCGAACTCCGGCTTGGCGTTGAGCACCGTGTGCTTGATCCCGCGCTCCGAGAGCTGCGCGCCCAGAAGCTCGGAGACCTCAATCGAGATCGTCCCGACCAGAACCGGCTGGCCATGCTCGTGGCGGGCCGCGATCTCGTTGACGACGGCGTTCCACTTGCCGTCCTTGGTCTTGAACACCTGGTCGTTGCGGTCCTCGCGGACCATCGGCCGGTTGGTCGGGATCTCGACGACCGGGAGGTCGTAGATCTTCAGGAACTCGGTCGCTTCGGTCAGCGCCGTGCCCGTCATTCCGGCCAGCTTTTCGTACATCCGGAAGTAGTTCTGCAACGTGATCGTCGCGAGCGTCTGGTTCTCCTCCTGAACCCGGACGGCCTCCTTGGCCTCGACCGCCTGGTGCAGGCCCTCGGACCACCGCCGGCCCTCCAGGATCCTGCCGGTGTGCTCGTCGATGATCTTGACCTCGCCGTCGATCACCGCGTAGTCGACATCGCGCTTGTACAGCGATTCGGCCTTCAGCGCCTGGATCAGGTGGTTGACGAGGTGACCGTTCTCGGCGCGATAGAGGTGCTCGATGCCGAGGTACTTCTCGGCCTTGGCGACCCCCTGCTCAGTCACCGACACGGTCTTGTACTTCTCCTCGAACTCGTAGTCGAAGTCGGCGACGAACTCCTTCTTGGACCGCGGATCCATCCCGTCAGGGGTCTTGCCCGGCTTCAGCCGCGGCGCCAGCCGCGCGAACTTCGCGTACAGCTCGGCCGCCTGCTCGGGCGCGCCGGAGATGATCAGCGGCGTCCGCGCCTCGTCGATCAGGATGTTGTCGACCTCGTCGACGACCGCGAACGTGTGGTACTTCGGGCTCTTGTCGTCACCGGTGATGTCGCGTCCGCCATGCTGGAACTTCTCGCCCAGCGACTTGGCCATGTTGTCGCGGAGGTAGTCGAAGCCGAACTCGGAATTGGTGCCGTAAGTGACGTCGGCGGCGTACGCAGCCGCCTTCTCCTCGGGCGGCTGCATGTTCTGCAGCACGCCGAGCGAGACGCCGAGCGCGTCGTAGATCGGCTTCATCCACATCGCGTCACGGCGCGCCAGGTAGTCGTTGACCGTCACGACGTGGACGCCGCGCCCGGGCAGCGAGTTGAGCACGACCGCGAGCGTCGCGGTCAGCGTCTTGCCCTCGCCGGTGCGCATCTCGGCGATGCACCCATCGTGGAGGACCATGCCACCGATCAGCTGCACGTCGAAATGGCGCATCCCCATCGAACGCTTGCCGGCTTCGCGCACGAGCGCGAAGCACTCGTACAGCAGGCCGTCAAGCGGCTCGGCCGGCTCTGAGTCGCTGCCGCGGGCGCGCGCCCGCAACGCGTCGGCGGCCGCCCGCAGCTCGTCGTCGTCGAAGAGCGAGAACTCCTCCTCGTACGCGTTGATCCGAGCGACCCTGCGCTCATACACCTTGAACTTCTTGCCCTCGCCCATGCGGAGGGCGCGGTCCAGGAACGACATGGAATTCAGGGTAGCGCGGGCCGGGCCGGGCGGAGCGCGCCCGCCGCCCGCACCCGACTCAGGCCGTGTGCGCGACGCCGCCGCTCTGGATCCGCTCGGCCGCCGCCCGGGTCATCCGGCGCTTGCGCCGCTTGACGCGGTGGCGCTTGACCTGGACCGAGATCGCGTCCGCGCACTCGTTGACCGAGCGCAGCAGATCGGGTGAGGCGTTACGGGCCCGCAGCGTTACGCCCTTGAGGTGCAGCGTGGCCTCGGCCACATGCAAGTCGGGGTTGGCCGGATTGCGCTCCTCGTAGAGCTCCAGCTCCAGCTCCGCCAGCTCCGACACCTGGCGGCCCACCTTCGCAAAACGCTTGTCGACATGCTCCTTCAGTCTCGTTGAGACATGCAGGTTGCGGCCTTTGATCTCGATCCGCATCGACTGACCTCCTGGGTCGGAAGGCTTGCTCTATGTGCACCCGAGGTTATTCCCCGGTCCGGCGTTTGTCGAGCGCCTGCTGACGCCGGCAGCGCGCACGACGCGTCAGAATCTGGGACGTGCCGCTGCTGCCCCTGCCGCTCGCGATCGTCAACTTCTCGTCGGGCCCAAGCGTTGATCCGACGATCCAGTGGACGCTTGAGCCCTCGGTGCTGGTCGGCGTCGCTCTGATCACCACCCTGTACGTGCTCGCCTGGCGGCGTGCCCGGATGACCGGTTCTTCCCATGCCCCAGGCTATGGCCGCTTGGCGCTGTTCTGCGGCGGGATGGCGACGGTCCTGATCGCGCTCGTTTCCCCGCTCGATGTGCTCGCCGATCAGTTGCTGGTGATGCACATGGTCCAGCACATCCTGCTGCTCGACATCGCCCCGATCCTCTGCATCCTCAGCCTCAACAAGGTGCTGCTGCGACCGGTGAGCCGGCGGTTACACCAGTTGGAGCGCAACTCCGGACCGTTTGGTCACCCCGCCTTCGCGGTCGTCTGCTATGCCTCGATCGTGCTCGTCTGGCACGTGCCGTCCGCGTATGATTCGGCGTTGCACAGCACGACCGTGCACGCGTTCGAGCACCTCTGCTTCGCGTTCGCCGGCACGCTCTACTGGTGGCACGTGCTGTCCCCGATCCGAGCCCGCCGGCGGCTGACCGGTCTCGGCCCGCTCGCCTACATGGTCTCGACCCGTCTGCTTGTCGCCGCGGTCGGGATCGTGCTCATCTTCGCACCCCACCCGATCTATCCGTACTACGCGCACCAGCCCCACTTCTGGGGGTTGTCGCCAATCGACGACCAATCGCTGGCCGGCGGCGTGATGGCACTCGAGCAGTCGATCGTGATGGGGATCGCGCTCGTCTACCTGTTCTACAAGATGTTGTCGGAGTCCGAGCGCGACGCGCAGCGCGCGGAGCGCTACGAGGTCGTGTAGCCGCGCGGACAAACGCCGCGGCGCATGAGAGGCGAGCCCCCCGCGCCGCGGCGCAGCTGCAACCGACGGTTCGGCCCGGGCCACCGTGACCCGAGCCGACCATGCTTCTACACCGTTACTTGCTCGCCTTGCAGGGAGCTGAGCCCGGGACGTTCGTGACCTGCGAGGCCTGGCCCGGCAGCGTCGCCGTGAACGCGGTCGAGTACGGGCGTTTGCTGCCCTTGCACGCGACCGACGTGATCGCCGAGCTCTTCCACTTCAGCGTCTCCGACCCAAGCGAGCCGACCAGACCCTGCGAGGGGTAGTCGACCGTCGCCGGAATCGGCACGTTGACCACGAGGTCCTTGCCGGACTGCTTGTCGGTCGCCGGATAGGGCGGGACCTGCCCGACCTTGATCGCTCCGCCGAGGCACGAGTGCGTGCCACTGGCGGCCGGGACGAAGAAGAAGGCAAGCTTGCCCGGTCCCGCGTTCCAGACATCCAGGTTCGGGTTGCACGGACCGACAGCCGCGCTCGTGGCGAAGTTGCTGGACTGCCCGAGGACGGCGGCGATCGAGCCCTTGGCGACCAGCGCGGTCTTCGGGCAACCGGTGTCGGTGCCCGCCGCGGTGATCTGGCCGATCGTGCAGGTCGGGAGCCCCTTGACATTGACCTTGAGCCCATAGATCGTGGTCTTGATGTTCAGCAGGATGCCGGCGCGGTTACCGCTGGTCCCAGGCGTGACCGCGATCTTCTGCGTGAACGCGGTCTTCTGCGGCTTCTTCGCCGTGCCCGAACTGCCCGGGCTGAAGCTGTAGGTCGATTTGTAGGTGTTGATCGGCGTGGCCGCGAATGCGACCGTCGCTGCGATCAACATCGCCGCCGCTGTGGCGACCAGGATTATGCGCTTCAAAGACTCCTCCTTGGGGGTGTGTTTAGGACCATGCCGGCGTGACCAGCCGGGCCGATCTCACGGACGCGGCTGCAGATGCGGGAACGACTGCGCCTGCCCCGTCGTCACCGCTCCGAGCGAGCCTTGGTCCTTGCAGGCCGGCCCGGAAGGATCGGATGTGAAGTAATACTGTTGCACAAGTTGCTGCTGCGTTAACACGAGTGGCCCTACGAAAGTTGCTGTCGTCAACGTCGGGCTGACGCTGGGCAACGGATTGGCGGTACACAGATAGCTGCCGAACACCGGCAGACCTGCCAGCAGCTCGCTGTATCCCCCCGGCTTCAGATACGGGTTGGACCGGGTGGAGTAGGGACGCGTCTGGTAGGTCGCCAACGCCTCGGGGCTGATCGGGTTCGATAACCGTACGTAATGCACGATCCGGTTGCCGCTGATCACGCCGCTGGAGACCGCCTGGGTGGAGGCGGTGCCGTTGGCAAAGAACCCGGCCAGCTCGCGCCGGTAGACGTTGATGTAATTGATGACCGGGTCGAGATTGCCGAGGAACGGCTTCAGCGCCGCCAGGAACGGCACGCCGCGGTTCAGGAAGCTGCCGAGCGCCGGCAGACCGGCTTTCCCAGCGGTCGTGAGCGGGCGCAGGTTGGTCATCAGGGTCTGCACCTGGGGCGCCAGCGAGGCGACCGATTCAAGCGCCGGATTGAGCTGCTTGGCGGCCGGGTGCAGCTCGTCGACCAGCGGCTTGGTGTTCGCCGCGAACGCGCCGAGCTTGTCGGTCGTGGCGCGGGTCTGCGCCAGGAACGCCGGGAACGCCCGGATCGTCGCCGCCAGCTGCCGGTCACGGCCGGCGGTCGTCGCAAACAGCTGGTTGGCGTTGCGGACCAAGCTCTGGATCTGCGAGGGCGAGCTCGAGACCGCCGACAGCACCTGGCCGCCATCGTGCAGCAACGTCGAGGTGGCGGACTTCTCGCGTTGCAGCACCGCCAGCACCGAGTTGACGTTGGTGGCGAACGGATACAGCTCGGCAAACGCCGCGTTGAATTGCTCGCCGCGGTTGCTCAAGGCCGCGCCCCCCTGTTGCATCCACGTCTCGAACGCCGCGCGTGTCTTGGGGTCAAACGTGTTGAGGATCTGATCGAGCTGCACGGTCGGCGCCACCTGTCCGCGCGGCAGCGTCGCTCCGTCGCGCAGCTTCGGTCCGTGCGGGTTACCGGCCGACAGCTGCACGTAGGTTTCGCCGAGCAGTGATTTCTGGCGCAGGATCGCCCGGGTGTCGGCCGGCCGCGGCACGTACTGGTGGTCGATCTGGATCACGGCGCGCGTCAGCCCCGTGCGATGATCGAGCCCGACCGAGGCCACGTGCCCGACGGTCACGCCCGCGATCTCCACCTCGGCGTTGGATCCCAGCTCGGTCGCCTGGTTGAACTCGACGCTGAACCGGTAGCCCTGCGCGTTGAACGGCAGGGTGCCGCCGAACGAGATCCACAGGAAGATCAACAGCCCGACGCACGAGGCCGTGAACGCGACCATCGTCAGGACTGCGAGATTGGAGGGCCGTTGCTTGTTCATCGGTTCAGCTGGGGCAGACGGTCTTGGCGATCCCGAACAGGCCCGGGTTGTTTGTCACGCCGGGCAGCTTCGAGACATCCGGCAGGTTGGCGAGCTGCAGGATCAACGCCAGCGATTCGCTCGTCGGCTCGATCGCGTTCTGGTACTCGTCCAGGTCCGTGCAGTTGGCCATCAGCTGGCCTTGCACGACGGCGCCGTTGGCATCCTGGTTGGAAACCAGCGAGTCGGCCAGATGGGCCAGCCAGGCGCCGTAGAACAGGTATCCCTGTTCGCCCTTGCCGGGCTGGTAGGCCAGCTCGTTGAGGACTGTGTTCAGCGATCCCACCGCCGCGCTCAGCGACGGGGTCGCCTGGTTGAGCGCCGCCGCCGCTGGGGCCAGCGTCCGCGCCAGCGGCTGCAGCGAGACCGAGAACGGCCGCAGCTGGTTGGCGATCACCGGCGTCGTGTCCTTGAACAGCGGCCGCGCCGCCGCCAGCGCCGGGCTGAGGTTGTGCGCGAACGGCTCGAGCGCCTCAAGCGTCGTGCCGGCGACGGTCGAGAAGACCTTGACCTTGCCGAGCGTCGTGTCGGCTTGGCGCAGCGTCCCCGGGAACTGCGACAGCGTGTCCTCGAGCTGCGCGTCGTTGTCGGAGATCGCGGTGAAGTTCGTGTCCGACGACCGCACGAGCGACGCCAGCTCGGTGTCGACGCTGCCCAGCGAGCCGGCGACCAGGTTCAGGTCGTGGATGGCGCGCCGGAGGTTGCCCTGCCGTGTCGCCAGCAGGCTCGCGAACGACTCGGTGTCACGGTCGAGCGGCTCGAACCGCTTCAGCGTTCCCCGCAGGTTCGCGACCGCGTCCGGGCTCGGCTGCGTCGAGGTGGTGCCGTGGTCACGGAAGATCTGCGCGCCGCCCGACAGCAGCAGCAGCAGGTAGTTGCGGGTGTCGGCGTCGAGCGACGAGAGGATCTCGGACACGTCGACGTCGGGGTTGGTCTGACCCGTCCCGAGCGTCGAGCCTGCCGGCAGCCGGCCCGCGCTCGGGGTTCCGGGATCCAGCGACAGGTACATGTCCTTCAGCGGCGTGCGCGGCCGCAGCAGCACGGTTGCGTTCCGGTAGACGCGGTGGGCGTACCGCTTGTCGATGTTCATCTGCACGACGGCCTTGCCGTCGCGTAACGAGATCGAGCCGACCCTGCCGACCTGGACGCCGGCGATCGTCACCGGCTGGCCCTGCCCGGAGGTGACCGCCGCCGCCTCGGAGAATTCCGCATCGATCGTGTAGTAGCTCTGACCGAACGTGAACGAGGGCTGGTGGCGCAGGATGTACCCGGTGACGATGATCGCGCCGACGATCAGCACCGCGATCGCGATGAAGTCGCGCCGGTGGGTGAGGATCGCCCGTTTCACGGCCCCGCGCCTGTCGTCGCCGAGTTCAGCGCGGCCGGCGCCTCGCGGCCGCACGAGACGTCCCGATCGATCGGCGGCGCCTTGCCCGTGTACGCGGGGCGGGTGCCGAGCGGCGGCAGCACGGCGTTGCCGTAGACGGGACCGTCGCTGACGTTCGTCGTCCCGGTCTGCACGCGCAGGTCGCCGCCGCCGAGCGTGGAGCGGACGAAGCGACCGTTGCCGTCAAACCCGCCCGACGCCGACGCCAGCCCGACCGCACCCTGGAACAGCTCCTGGTAGTCCTGTAGGCCAGTTGTCAGCGGTGGATCGGAGATCCGCTCGTTGCCCGTCGGGATCACGGTGTGCGTGAAGCACACGGCCAGCTGTCCCGAGCCGTGCAGCAGCTGCTTGAGCGAGACGACCGTCGTGCCCGTGTCCTGAATCGCCGGCGTCAGGTACGTCAGCAGGCTGCCGAGGTCGTCCTTGGAGACGAGCGCCTGCGTCTGCGCGAGCCACGGTAGGCCGGCGGCGATCGTCGGCCCGGTCTGCTTGACGCCGGGCAGGATCGCCGCCGCGAACCGTCGTGTCGGCGCGAACGAGGCCTGCAGTGGGCCGAGCGTGGCGTTGATCGCCTGAAGCGTCCCTGGCAGCAGCGCGATCGTGTCCGACAGGTCCTGCTGGCGGTTGGCGAGCGCCCGCACCGTCGCGTTGAAGCTCGACACGAGACCCGACAGGCGGTTCTGATCCGCCGCCAGGCCCGAGAAGAACTTCTCGGTGCCCGCGACCGCCCCGGACAGGTCGTGCGGCCGCTCGCCGAGGAACGCCTGGTTGACGATCGACGCGGCCTTGAACGCGTTCGCCGAGTACTTCAGCGACTCGTTCAGCGACTGCCCGGCGGTCAGGCCCCGTTGGCTGGGGTCCTGGGAGGCGTCCTGCGCCGCGGTCGGCACCTGGTTGAGCGTCGAGCCCAGCCCCTGCAGGAGGGTCTGGAGGTTGGCGCGGGCGTTCGAGTTCAGGGCCGACAGCACCCGGTCAAGCTGCACCGGTCCGCTGTTATGGGGCGAACTGAGGGTCGCGCCCGACGACAGCGTCGGTGCCTGCGGCGTGCCGGGCTGCAGGTCGACGTAGTAGTTGCCCTCCAGGAACAGCCGCGGCCGGATGTTCGTGGTCGCGTCGGCGTGGATCGGCAACCCGTTGCCCGCAATCGACATCGTCACCAGCGTCGCCGGCGAGTTGCCCCCGATGTGCTTGATGTCGGTGACCTCGCCAACATCGACGCCGGCGATCCGCACCGGCGAAGCGAGGTGCAGCTCGGTCTCGGACGTGTAGACCGCCTTGAGCTCAAAGCCGCTGCCGGCGAACGGGATTGGCCCGCCGAACACGAGCCAGCAGATCACGAAGATCACGAGGATCCCGATCGCGCCCGCCGCAGCGTTGGGGATGCGCGCCTTGCGCCGTCTCAACTCGAGCCGCCCCGGGTCGTCTTCTGGGTCGCCACGCCGGTGTTGCCGGGTGGGTTGCCGATCCGCGCCGCGCTCCCGTTGTAGCGCTCGTTGCCGGCGGCGCACTCCCGCGGCTGACCGGGCGACGCGGTGTTCGGGTACGGATTGGCGTGCAGCGGCCCGGTGAAGCCGGTCGTCGGATCGTTGTCGACCACCGGACCGGTGTACGGCTTGCTCGACGGCTGGCTTTCGAAGTTGAGGTTGGGACCGGGACTGTCACGAATCGACAGCGGCAGGAAGTCCAGGAAGCCGCCGTTGGGCACATGCTCGGAGGTGGCTGAGGCGATGTTGCGCAAAAACAGCGTCACGTAGTTGCAGGTCGCCTGGACGGGCGTCAGGAACGCCAGCGGCTGCTGCAGATGCTTGGCGGTGTAGGACAGGCTGTTGAGGCCCTGCTGGACAGCAGGCGCCTGGCCGAAGCGGCCGATCGTCTGCGACAGCGACGCCAGCTGGCGGTCGAACGGGATCGTCGCCGGCAGGTTCTGCACACCCGTTTCAAACGCGCTCGTGAGCACCGGCGCGCTGGTCCGCAGGGTCTTGATCCCGGGCTCGAGCTGGGTCAGCAGCGATGCGAAGTCGGTCAGGAATGGCCTGATCACCGGTGCCTGGGCGATCACCGCCTCGAACGCCGGCGGCGTCTGCGAGACCGTTCCCTGCAGCGACGGCGCGACCGATGCCAGCGCCGAGAACGTCGTGTTCAGGTTGGTGAACAGCATCGCCTGGGTCTGCGCGACCGGCGCGAGCGCGCCTGACAGGCTCTCGAGACCGCGCAGGAAGCCGGCGAGGTCGGTGCTCGGTGACGCCAGGTTCGTCGTCACCGGCAGCAGGTTGGAGATCAGCGGCAGGAACTTGCCGATCGCGCGGTTGAGGTCGTAGCCGCGTCCGGCGACCGCCTCGCCAAATCCGATCGTCGACTGCTGGACGCCCTTGCGGGTGCGCGGCGAGAACATGTTCAGCACCTGGTCGAGATCGGTCGTGGCACCGGTCTGGCTGACCGGCACGGTCGCGCCGTTGCGCAGCTCCCGGCGCGAGCGCCCGGGGTTGACCTCCAGGTACTTGACGCCGATCGAGCCCTTCAGACGCACGATGAAGCGGGTGTCGGCCGGCAACGGCTCGATGTTCTTGTACAGCTTCAGGTTGACCTCGGCGACCGGCTCGCCGGCGTGGTTGCGGGTGGCGCTGACCCCGCTGATGAGGCCGACCAGCGCGCCGCCCTCGTTGACGTCGTCGCCGGTCTGCAGCTCCGACGCGTCACGCATCTGGACGTGCAGGTTGTAGGTCGGCGTGAACGGCAGTCCGGTGTTGGCCTTGTAGGCGAGCGCGACGGCGACGATCACGACCAGCACGGTCAACGCGCCGATCAGCACCGGGCTCTGCAAAAAGCTCGTCTCGCGGCCCCGGCGGCGCCTCACTTGGCCGTCCCCGTCAGGTAGGACCAGAGGCCGGCGACCGGGCTCGAGGAGCCGCTGCCCGAGCCGATCGCCTGCAGCGCCTTGGCGACGATCTGCTGCTGCAGCAGCGCCTGCCGATCCCGGGACGGCAGCGCCGCGACGTCGTGCTGGAAGTGCGCCGACGAGCAACCGCCGGCCGCGCAGCTCGGCGAGTAGTTGGTGGTGCTCGAGCTCAGCGGCTGCGCGCGCACGTAGTGGCCGTCGGCGTTGTAGCCGTTGACGGCCGAGGTGGCGTTGTACAGCAGGCTCATCAGCTGCTCGTAACCGCCGGTCGTGTCCAGGCTCGACAGCAGCTTCTCGAGGTTGGCGGCGCTCGGCTTGGCGTTGACGCCGACCGCTCTGAGCTCCTGAACCACCGGCAGGCTGGAGACCAGCGGCGCCTCGGACTGCTGCGCCGTGTGCCCGAGCGCGATCAGCGACGTGCGCGCCTCGGTCGCGAACGGCCGCAGCTCCCCGAACTCGGTGCCCAGCGGTCCCGCCGTCTGGCCGAGCTGCTGCAGCACCGGGGTGCCCTTGTCGGCCAGCACGCTGAGGTCGGCCAGCAGCGGCCGCAGCCGGCTGAGGAAGACCGGAAACAGCCGGAACGTCCGTGACTCGGCCTGCGCGCGGGCGGCGACCGCGACCGAGGTCGTGTTGGCCGACCTGATGAACCCGGAGATCTGGTTGCGCTGCTTGGCCAGCGGCGCCAGCACCGCCTGCGAGTCGTCGGCGAGCTGCGCCAGCTGCCGGTTCTGGGAGGCGAGGATCTTGAACACCTTGTCGGTCTCGCCCAAGGCCGGGTTGGCCCGCCGGATGACTGCATTGAGGTCTGACCCGCGCGTCGCCAGACCCGTTCCGAGCTCATCGATCACGACCGCGAGCGCCTGGCGCACGGGCATCTGCGAAATGTTCTGGAGGATGTCGACGTTGATCGGCGAGCTCGTGCGGGTGACCGGCAGGAAGTGCTGGCCCTTGCCCGGCCCGGACTGGAGCGTCGCCAGCGGCTTGTAGTTGCTGGTTCCGGGACTGCAGTCCACGTATTGCTCGCCGATCAGCGACTGGGGCCGGATCGTGCACTTCGCGTTTGCGTAGAACGGGATGAAGTCGGCGTTGTCGATCGAGATCGTGACCGCGGCGCGGTTGCGCGAGTTGACCCCGAGCGACTGGATCGAGCCGACGTTGGCGCCGGCGATCCGGACGTTCTCGCCCGCCGCCGCGTAGGAGGCGTCATCGAAGATCGCGCGGACCGTGTAGGTGCCGCTCGAGGACTGCGCCCGGGTCGTGGCCACGACCGCCACTGCGATCGCCGCCACCAGCGCCGCCGCGAATACCACAAGCCGTCTCATGGCGTCGCCTGCGAGCTGCTGCAGCCGGGCACCGACAGCGGCGCCGAGCCGTCCGGGCTCGCCGTCACGGCACTGCCCGGACAGCGCTCGCTGACGTGGGTCAGACCGGCGTAGCGCTGCGCAGGGGGTTGCGCGACGAGTTCGTTGGAGCCGTTGATCTGAAACGCGAACGAGTCGGGCTGAGTGCGCACATAGTGCCCGTTGGCGTCGTAGTAGGAGCTCGCCTGACCGACGTTGGAGAGCGCCGCGACGACGTCCGGCGTGTAGTAGCGCAGGTAGTCCAGCTGGGGCTTTGACTGCGCGAACTGCTTGATCATCTCCGGGTACGCCTTGGCGGCGGTGCTCGCCAACGACGGGCTCGCCTCGAGCAGCGAGATCAGGTCGCCGCCGCCGGTCGGGTTGGAGATCAGATCGTTGAGCTTCGTGACGGTCGGCAGCGCCTGCTTGGAGACCGCGTTCAGCGCTGAGGCGAACTGCGGCAGCTGCGCGAGGTTCGGCTTCGACGCGTTGACGACGGGCGTCAACGCGTCAAGCGTCGTGTCGAGACCGGCGAACGTCGTCGTCGAGCGCTGCAGCACCCCGGGCAGCAGGTCCAACGACTGCTGCAGCGCCTGGCTCTGACGGTCGATCGCGCCCGCGGTCTGGCTGGTGTTGGAGACCAGCTGCGTCAGCTCCTCGCTTCTGGACGCCAGCGCCTGCATCGCCTTCGCACCCTGCACCAGAAGCCCGTCGAACGACGGCTCGTCACGGGTCAGCTCCTGGGTTACCCGGCTGGCGCTGGCCAGCCCCGGCGCCAGGTACTCAAGCGTCCGGTTGGCTGCCTTGCCGCCGTTGCGCAGCGATGCGGCCTCACCGCGGATCAGGTTGCTCAGGCCGCCACGGGTCTTGGCGTTCAGCGAGTCGAGGACCTCGTCGAGGTTGACCTCGGAGTAGCTCTGCCCCTCGCCGATCGTGCCGCCGGAGTTGATCACCGGGCGGCTCGCCGGCCCGGGCTCCAGCTCGACGTACTTGGATGCGATGCCCGACAGCGAGTCCTCGTAGATCCGGGCGATCGTGCCCTGATGCAGCTCGCCGACGCTATGCAGGTGCAGCGTCACCTCCGCCAGACCGTTGGCCGTCAGCCCGATGCCGGAGACCGTCCCGACCGCGGCCGTGCCGATCAACACGTTGTTGCCGGTCACGAGCCCGCTCGCGTTCTGGAACCGGACCCTGATCGTGTACGCGGAGCTCGATCCGAACGCGAGGATCAGCACGACGATCACGGCCGCGATCAGCGCGCCGGCGGCGCCCAGCCGCGCGGCCAGGCCGCCCCCTGGCCTCGGCACGCGCCGCCCTCCGCCACCGCGGTCCGTATTCGCAATCGGAGTCCCACTGCTGCCGGCGGACGCGCTCAGGTCTCCTCCTCGATCCCCAGTAAGTCCCCGCTGATCAACGGAAATCCTGTCAGAGTTCGCGGCAGGGCGTGCCGTTGTCAGACAGCGCTGCCGTTTGGCTTTCGGCGAACGAGATCCGCGGCCGCCCGTGAGCGGCCACTAATGGTCGTTCAACTAGGCCACCAGCAGCGCCGCTCCGATCGCTCCGCCCAGGTCGCCGAGCCCGGCGATGTGGATGTCCGGAGGACGATCGTCACGGAACAGGTGTGGCTTTGACGCCTCGAAGATCCGGTCGGTCATCGGCTGCCCGAAGCGGACCCCGAGCCCTCCCCCGATCACGACCGCCTCGACGTCGAGCAGGTTGACGGCGGACGCGATCCCGGCCCCGAGCGCCTCGACCGCACGGTCGATCAGCTCGGTCGCGAGCGGATCCTTCTGCTCCAACGCCTGCGCCCAGACGGCGCTCGTGAGTCGCACCCGGCCGCGGTGCTTCATGATCTTGAACAGGTCGGTCTTGGCGCCGTCCTCGTGCTCCTTGCGAGCCTTGGCCTCCATCGCCGCCCGGCCGGCGTAGGCCTCGACGCAGCCGCGGCGCCCGCACGGGCAGAGAGCACCATCCCGTTTGATCACCATGTGGCCGATCTCGCCGGCGCTGCCACGCCCGAGCCACAGCTTGCGGTCGATGATCACACCGCCGCCGACGCCGGTGCCCCACCACACGCCCAGCAGCGAGTCATACGGCCGGCCCGCACCGAGCTGGTGTTCCGCGCGGATCGCCACCTGCACGTCGTTGCCGACCCTGACGGGGGCGCCGAGCTTGTCGCTCAGCGTCTTGGCCAGCTCGAACGTCCCGTCCCAGCCCGGCAGGTTGCGCGCCTGTGACACGGTCCCGGCGTCCTCGTCGACCGACCCCGGCGATCCGACCCCGACGCCCTTCAGCGCCGACGGCTCGAGCTGGGCGGCCTTCGCCGCCTCCGTCATCGCCTCCGCCATCTGCTCGGCCACATCCTCAGGCCCACCCTCGGTCGGCGTCGGCCGTCGCGCCTGCCCGAGCACCTTGTTGTCGGCGTCAACGACGATCGCCTCAATCTTCGTCCCGCCGAGGTCGATCCCGCCGCGCTTGCCGCTGCTCTCAGCCGTCATCGCTGCAGCCTACCCCGCCGTCCCGGCCCAAGCGAAGGGGCGGGGTATCCGCATCGGGACCGCTCGCGCCGCCCATCCGCACCCTGAGCTCCGAGCGCGCTGCGGTCCCGAGGCGGATGCCCCGATCCGCTTCACGAGGGGGATGGCCCAACCGCGCTCCACGAGGACAGGTACTCCGTCTGCTCGTCGGTCGGCTCGTCGATCTGGACCCCGAGCGCAGCCAGCTTCAAGCGCCCGACCTCACGATCCACTGCCGGGCTGACCGCGTGGACGCCCGGCCCCAGCGAACCCGCGTTGACGACGAGTTGCTCGATCGCGAGCGCCTGCAGCGCGAACGAGACGTCCATCACCGCCGCCGGATGGCCTTCGGCAGCCGCCAGGTTGACGACGCGACCGTGCGCCAGGAGGTTCAGCCGCCGGCCGTCCGCCAGCCGGTACTCGGACACGAGTGGACGCACCGCGCGGACGTCGCCGCCGGCGAGCTCCCCCAGCTCGGCCAGATCGAGCTCGACGTCGAAGTGGCCCGCGTTGGCCAGCAGCACGCCATCCTTCATCCGCTCGAAATGCTCTCGCCGCAACACGCGGCGCGAACCGGTGACGGTGATGAACAGGTCGCCGCGCTCGGCCGCGGGCAGCGCCGGCATCACCTCATAGCCGGCCATCCGCGCCTCCAGCGCGCGGAGCGGATCGACCTCGCAGACGATCACCGCTCCGCCGGCGCCGCGCGCCCGTTCGGCAACGCCCTGTCCGGCCCAGCCGTAACCCATGATCACGATCGTCAGGCCCGCCAGCAGCACGTTCGATGCACGAACGATCCCGTCCAGCGCCGACTGACCGGTCCCGTGACGATCGTTGAGCGCACGCTCGGTGCGGGCTTCGTTGACCGCCAGCACCGGACAGCGCAGTTCCCCGCGCTGCTGCAGCCGCCGCAGCCGGACGAGGCCCGTCGAGGTCTCCTCGGTACCGCCGATCAGCCGCTGCAGCGGCTCGCCCCCGCGCGCGTGCGCCGTGACCAGCAGGTCGGCCCCGTCATCGAGCGTGATCTGCGGGCCCCCGGCAAGCAGCGCCAGCACGTGTGCGACGTACTCGTCCGTGCTCTCGCCGCGGCGCGCCCGGACCTCGACCCCGTCGGCCAGCACCAGAGCCGCCGCAACGTCGTCCTGCGCCGACAGCGGGTTTGCCGAGCACAGCGAGACGGTGGCGCCGCCGGACTGCAGCGTGCGCATCAGGCACGCCGTCTCGGCCGTGACGTGCAGGCAGGCGGCGGCCGAGACGCCGTCCAGCGGCCGCTCGCGCTCGAAGCGGGAGCGGATCTGGGCCAGCACCGGCATCTGCCCGGCGGCCCATTCGATCCGCGCCTGCCCCTCGCCGGCGAGCGACAGGTCGGCGACGTCGTGGCGGGGCACCGATGTGCGCGACACCGGTCGCCCGTCCCCGCCCGCCGCGACCGGCCGCGTGCCTAGTAGCGGTAGTGGTCGCTCTTGTACGGCCCGTCGACCGACAACCCGAGATAGTCGGCCTGCTCCGGGGTCAGCTTGGTCAAGCGGACCCCGAGCGCGTCCAGGTGCAGCCGTGCGACCTTCTCGTCCAGCTGCTTGGACAGCGTGTAGACCTGCTTCTCGTACTCGCCGGTGTTGCCGAACAGCTCCAACTGCGCCATCACCTGGTTGGTGAACGAGTTCGACATCACGAACGACGGGTGACCGGTCGCGTTGCCCAGGTTCAACAGGCGTCCCTCCGACAGCACGATGATCGTGCGCCCGCCGGGGAACCGCCACTCATCGACTTGCGGCTTGATGTTGAGCTTCTCGATCCCGTCGATCTTCGCCAGGCCGGCCATGTCGATCTCGTTGTCGAAGTGGCCGATGTTGCCGACGATCGCCTGGTGCTTCATCTGGGACATGTGCTCGGCCGTGATCACGTCCTTGTTGCCGGTCGTCGTCACGAAGATGTCGCCCTCGGACAGCACGTCCTCCAAGCGCGCCACCTGGTAGCCATCCATCGCCGCCTGCAGCGCGCAGATCGGGTCGATCTCGGTCACGATCACCCGCGCGCCCTGGCCGCGCAACGACTCCGCGCAGCCCTTGCCGACATCGCCGTAGCCGCAGACAACCGTGACCTTGCCGCCGATCAGCACGTCGGTCGCCCGATTGATCCCGTCGATCAACGAGTGACGACACCCGTACTTGTTGTCGAACTTGGACTTCGTGACCGAATCGTTGACGTTGATCGCCGGGAACAGCAGCTTGCCCTGGTCGGCGAACTGATACAGCCGATGCACCCCGGTGGTGGTCTCCTCGGTGACACCCTTGCACCCGGCAGCCATCCGCGTGAACCGCTGCGAGTCGGCCGCCAGCGACCGCGCCAGCAGGCCCAGGATCACCGCGTGCTCCTCGTTCTCGGCGGTCGCCACGTCCGGCACCGAGCCGGCGGCCTCGTACTCGACGCCGTGATGGACCAGCAGCGTCGCGTCACCACCATCATCGAGAATCATGTTTGGGCCGGAGACGCCATTCCCACCCGGGCGGGAATCCGAATCCGAATCCGGCCAGCTCAGCGCCTGATCGGTGCACCACCAGTACTCCTCAAGCGTCTCGCCCTTCCACGCGAACACCGGCACCCCCTGGGGGTCCTCGGGCGTCCCGTCAGGACCCACGACGACCGCCGCAGCAGCATGATCCTGCGTCGAGAAGATGTTGCACGACGCCCACCGCACGTCGGCGCCCAACGCAGTCAGCGTCTCGATCAGCACCGCCGTCTGCACCGTCATGTGCAGCGAACCGGTGATCCGCGCGCCCTGCAACGGCTGCGACGCCGCAAACTCCTTACGGGTCGCGATCAACCCCGGCATCTCATGCTCGGCCAGCCGAATCTCCTTACGGCCAAACTCGGCCAACGACAGATCGGCAACCTTGTAGTCGGTCTTCTCGGCGATTGTGCTCATATGCTCTCCGGCGTCTCGATGGTCTGATTCGGGCTGGGGCGGCGCTCGGGTCCGCCAACCGGACCGCCGAGCTCAGGCGCGGTTGCTCAGACCGCCGCCAGCAGCCGTTCGTGCTTTTCCTGCTCGAACCGCAGCCACTCGTCGTCGGCCACGTCCTCGGGACGGCGAGCCTGGGCGCGCAGCCATCCAAGGATCGCGGCGCGCAGCTCGGGGTCGGTCTCGAGCCTCGCCGCGAACGCGACGTCCGACAAGGTCACGTCAAAGCGCGCCAGCAGTTCCTTGAGCGTGCGCAGGCGCTGCAGCTCGGCCGGTCCGTACAGCCGGTAGCCCGAGCCTGAGCGGGCGGGCGACACGAGCCCGGCGTGGTCGACGTATCGCAGCATCCGGGCCGACCAGCCCGTGGTTCCCGCCGCCTCGTTGATCGTCAGCGCCTGCACGAGAACAACCTTACCACGAACGTGTCAAGGTTTGAGCGCGTGCGGAGGCGCGATCCCGATCAGCTGAGCCGGCGCTTGAGGTCCTCGAGCGCGTCGACCGGCCCTGGGTCATACCCGGCCAGCACCGCCATGTAGAGCGACACGAGGTCGCCGAGCAGCACCAGCGACACGAGCCGCTCGGTCCGCGTCTCGCCAACGCTCGACACGCGCTCGTCGACGGCAGCGTGCTGGCGGATCAGCTCCCGGGTCAGCTCGATCCGCTCGCGGACGCGCGGATGCAGATCGGAGTCGTCGAGGAACACTGCCCCGAATCGCCCCATCCGTGAGGCGTCGGACCAGCCGACCAGTTCGTTGTGGTCGAGCTCGGGCAGCTCGGCGAAGAACGCCGGCGTCTTGGCGTTCTCGTTGATCTGGGTCTTCCAGCGATAGGCGATCGGACCGGTGAGCCCTGAGCCCATGATCTGCGGGACGGTTCCGTGCAGCTTGCGCGCCAGCGACTTGGCCAGCGAGTCCTCGGGCGAGTCCGGCCCCCAGGCCGTGGCCAGCCGCTTGGCCGTCGCCGCGGCGACGTCGATCTCGGTCCGCAAGCCCTCGCCGACGCCGGCCAGCGCCGCGATCTCGAGCGCCACGACCAGCATATAGCCGACCGCCGCGCGGGGCTGGAACCCGCCCGGCACGCCGATCACCGGCACCGATTCCTCACGTGCCTGCTGCGCCAGCCGGCCACCGGTCGTGCAGACGATCCGCCGCGCGCCGAGCGCGCCGGCGGCCTCGAACGCCGCCAGCGTCTCCTCGGTGTTGCCCGAGTAGCTCGAGCACAGGACGGTCGTGTCCGGGGTCGTCCAGGCCGGCAGCCCGTAGTCGCGGCTGACCGAGATCCGCCGTGAGGCGCGATCGCCGAGCGCCGCGCGCGCCAACAGACCGCCGACCGCCGACCCTCCCATTCCGGCGACGACCAGCCCGCCCGGCGAGTCCTGAGGCTCGATCGACGCCGACTCGACTCGCCACAGGGCGTCGTCGAGATGGTCAGACAGACCGAGCACGTCGGCGAACTGATTGCTGGCGTCAAACGCCTTGACCGTGTCGGTGCCGAGATCGGTGGGGCTCTCACCCACGCGGCTGGTGGCGGTCAAAACGCGACCGCCGCATCGGGAAGCTCCACACCGGGAAAGATACGGATACCGGCCGTCAGCGCGTTGTCTGACCCGATCTTGACTCGAGCGCCGAGCACCGTCTCGGCATCGATCCGGCAGTGGTCGCCGACCTGCGCGCCGGGGCCGAGGATGCTGCGACTAATCCGTGAATGCGCACCGATCCGGACCCCGTCGAGCAGCACCGAGCTGTCGACGTGGGCACCCGGGCCGAGCGTGACATTGGCACCAAGCACTGTCCGCCCGGCGACCGTCGCACCCGCAGCGATCGTGCAACCCGGCCCGATCACGGCCGGCGCATGCACCGAGCCGCCGACGCCGACCGCGCCCGCGGCGTCCCGCAACACGCCGCCCGACGCCGCCAGCGCCCGCCCGAGCTCGGTCATGATCTCGCCGTCGAGGATGTCGTAGGTCGCCTGCAGATAACGCCGTGGGGTGCCGATGTCCATCCAGTAGCCGGATGCCTCGTAGCCGAACAGGCCACGATCGACGAGCCGCGGGAACACGTCGCGCTCGATCGAGATCCGGGTGCCGGCGGCGGGCATCTCGCTGACCACCGAGCGGTCGAGCACGTAGGCGCCCCCGTTGACCAGGTTGGTGTCGATCTCGTCGGCGTTCGGCTTCTCCAGAAAGCCTGACACCGATAGGTCGTCGCGCAGACGCACGAGCCCGTACGCCGACGGGTCCTCGACGGCGATCAGCGCGAGCGTCGCGCGCGCCCCCGTGCGCTCGTGCTGGCGCAACTGAGCGGTCAGATCGAGGTCGGTGAGCTGATCGCCGTTGAGCATCAGGAACCGGTCCTGCAACAGGTCCTCGGCGAGCTTCAGCGCGCCGCCGGTCCCCAGCGGCTCTCGCTCCTCGACGTAGCGCAGGCGCACGCCGAGCCCGTCGCCGTCGCCCAGCACCGCGCGTACCCCGTCGGCCATGAACCCGCACGAGAGGATCACGTCGTCGACGCCATGCCGGTGCAGCCAATCGATCATGTAGGAGATGAACGGCCGCCCGGCCAGCGGCACAACCGGCTTGGGTATCGAGGAGGTCAGCGGCCGCAGGCGCGTCCCCTCCCCGCCGGCCAGGATCAGGGCCTGCAAGTCAGCGCCCGATCCCTTCGTAGCTGAGTCCGGCCGCGCGCACCGCGTCGCGGTCGACGAAGTTGCGACCGTCGACGACCAGCGAGCCGGCCATCGCGTCGGCGACCTCGGCCCAGTCGAGCGTCGAGAACTCCTGCCACTCGGTCACCATCACGCACGCGTCGGCGTCGCGGACGGCGCCGAGCGCCGAGTCGGCGAACTCCAGGCCGGGCATCAGCTTGCGCGCCTCCTGCTCGGCGACCGGGTCGTAGGCGGCGACGGTCGCGCCGTCGGCATGCAGCCGCGCCGACAGCACCAGCGAGGACGCTTCGCGCATGTCGTCGGTGTTGGGCTTGAACGCGAGCCCGAGCAGCGCGATCCGCTTGCCGACGAGCGAGCCGAGATGCTTCTGCAGCTTGCTGACCACGCGTCGCTTCTGCAACTCGTTGACCTCGATCACGGCGGTCAGCAGCTGGAAGTGATAGCCGCTGTTGCCGGCCAGCTGCTTGAGCGCCGAGACATCCTTCGGAAAGCAGGAGCCACCGAATCCAATCCCGGGTCGCAGGAAATGCTTGCCGATCCGCTGATCGAGGCCCATCCCACGGGCGACCTCGAGCACGTCGGCGCCCGTCTCCTCACAGACGTTGGCGATCTCGTTGATGAACGAGATCTTCGTCGCCAGGAACGCGTTGGCGGCCAGCTTGACCATCTCGGCCGAGGCGACGTCGGTGCGCACGAGCGGCGCATTCAGCGGCGCGTACAGGTCGGCGACCGCGTCACCGGCCCAGTTGGCGTCGTCGCCGATCACGACCCGGTCGGGCTTGAGGAAGTCCTCCAGCGCCGAGCCCTCCTTGAGGAACTCGGGACAGGAGACGTACGCGAAGCCGGACTTGCCGCGCTGGGCGAAGATCCGTTTGATCGACGAGCCGGTACCGACCGGGACGGTCGACTTCATCACCAGCGCGTGGCGATCGGAGGCGGGCATCGCGTCGACGACCGCGTGTACCGCGGACAGGTCGGCATCGCCGGAATAGGTCGGCGGCGTGCCGACCGCGACGAACAGCAGCCGCGCGTGCTCGAGCGCCGGCGCCAGGTCGGTGCCGAAGTGCAGCCGCGCGGCGGAGCGCGCGAGCGACTCGACGAGACCGGGCTCATAGATCGGGATCTCACCGCGGTTCAGCCGGTCGATCTTGTCCACGTCGACGTCGACGCACCAAACCTCCGATCCGAGCTCGGCGAAGCCCGCAGCCGTCACCAGCCCGACGTAGCCGGTGCCGATCACGGCGATGGGTGCTGGAGTATCAGTGCGCACGTGAGCGCCCGAGGGTAGCGGGCCGTCCTACCGCGTCAGCGACGCGGCGATCTCCAGCATCTGGCTGTTGGGGAGGTTCTCGGTGAGGTTGTTCGAGATCCAGTAGGCGTCGCCGTGGTGGTGCCATGCCACCTGCGTGAGCTTGGAGCCATCCTTGTACAGGTACAGCTTGCGGCCGTTGACGACCTTCGTGCCGGCCGGGCTGGACAGGAGTGGCGGGTTGTCCCAGGTCGTCCCCTGCACGCCGTAGTACTCGTCCTCGTAGTTGTTCGGGTTGAGTAACAGCGTCATCCGGTAGGAGTGGTAGCGCTGGCCGCCCGGTCCGATGATCGAATACGCGCGCGGATAGGAGTGGGCATACGCGGTGGCGGGCTCGTCCTCGTTGTTGCAGTTGCCCGTCAGCGCTAGGCAGTAGACCGAGTTCGTCGCAATCAGGCGGGGGAAATAGACCGGCAGCTGGGCGTGCTTGAGCGCGGCCGCCTGCGTCCGGCCGTCGCTTGGATCGGCGATCAGGCCGGCCGTCGACAGCGGCCGCTTGTGGCGCCGCCCCGCCCCGACCGCGCTCTGCTTCGGGGCGACCGGCGTCGGCGCAACGAAGTGCGCCCAGGCGGATCTGACCGCTGCCGGCGACGTTGAACCGACGTAACAGGGCATCACCGCGCCGGTCGTCGGGTCGGTGCCGCCGCATGGCAGCAACGTCGCCGGGAACGGAATCTGCTTGATCGACGCGCCCTTGCCCTCCATGTTGGCGACCAGATCGAAGACCTTCAGCAGACCGTCGACGCTGTGCAGTTGCGCGTCGGACTGCGAGTGCTTGCCGAAGATGCCGAGTAGCCGATTGCGATTGGACAGCAGCCTGCTGATCGGGTACTGGCTCTTGGCCCAGCGGATGAAGTCCTGCTGGCGCGCCTCACGAGTCAGGTCGGTGTCGGTGTGACGGAAGCGCACGAACGACAGTGCCCCGTTCGGCTCGTTGTTGCCGCCGCACAGCTTCTGATAGCCCGGCTCGATGTTGATCGACGCGTAGTTGTCGGGGCTCGGAGCCGGCTCGGACTGGTTGTAGTAGCGATGGTCGACGTCGGAATAGACACAGCCGATCGCGTTGACGAGGTCGGCGAACCCACTGAAGTTGACGTCGATGATGTGGTTGGGGACAAACCTCGGGAACACGTTCTGCTTGATCGTCTTGATCAGCAGGTTCCAACCGCCTTCGCTATAGGCCGCGTTGAGCTTGCTGGTGCCGTAGCCGGGGATGTTGACCATAAGATCCCGGGGCAGCGACATCACGTTGATCGTCGACGACGAGGCGTCGAGGCGCACGAGCAGCATCGTGTCGGTGTTCGCGTCCTTGAACGGCTCGCCGGCGCGGTGGTCGGATCCGATCAGCAGGATCGTCTGCGGTGCGCCGGCCGCCGGAACCTTGATCTGGTTGGACTTGATCGCCTTGTTGAACGAGATGTCGTTGACGAGGTTCTGCACCTGCAGCAGCCCCGCCACCGCAGCCGTCGCTGCGACCGAGCCGGTCACGAGCACGGCCAGCAGGAAGAACCGGAACGCGAGCGCGGGCGTGCTCTTCGGGCGAAACAGCTTCACGCCAGCCCGCCTTCGATCGCGCTCCCACCATTCGTCCGTGAGCCGTCGGTCCCGCTCCGTGCCTGCGCCAGCCAGTCGGGCAGGGCACGCACGAAGCCCGCCAGCGCCCGCCGGTAGCTCGACAACGACGGCAGCGAGACCCACTCGTCCGGCCCGTGATGGCCGCCGCCGGCGGGACCGAACTCGACCGCCGGGATCCCGGCCTCGATGAACGACGCCGCGTCCGACGCGCCGTCGCGCCCGACCGACATCACCTCGCCACGAGTCGCCCTCGCGACGGCCTCCGACAGCGCGTGCACGTAGGGATTGTGACGGGAGACTCCGACGCTGGGATGGATGAACGTCCGCTCGACGTCGATGTCGGGGATCTGGCGGACCTGCGAGAGGATCTCCGCCGCGTCCTGGCCGGGCAGGTAGCGGACATCGACGGCCATCTCGCAGCGGTCGGGAACCTTGTTGAGCGCGTCGCCACCATCGATCCGTCCGAGGTTGATCGACGGGCGATCGAACATCTCCGAGGACTCGCGGCTGAACGGCAGCGTCTCGATCGTGCGGAACGTGTCGATCGCCTTCAGCACGGCGTTGTCGCCGAGCCACGGCGTCGAGCTGTGCGCCGCGCGCCCGTGCACGACGATGCGCATCGCCAGCACGCCCTTGGCCTGGATCCCGATATGCATGTCGGTCGGCTCGCCGGTGATCGCGAAGTCGCCGCCGAGCCCACGGGCGACGACCGCGTCGGTCGAGCGCACGTCGAGCTCTTCTGATTCCTCGTCGGGAACGCACACGAACCGCACGCGGACGCGGTCCTGCTCGGCGACATCGCACACCGCGCACAGCATCGCCGCCAGCCCGCCCTTCATGTCGTAGGCGCCTCGGCCGATCAGCCGGTCGCCCTCGATCCGCGGCTCGAACTGCTCAGGCCGGCCCGGGACCACGTCCAGGTGGCCGTGGAAGACGATGCAGGGCGCATCAGCACGCCGCGAGCCGACGTCCGCGACGAGCACCGGCAACCCACGATGATCGTGGCGGGAAACCTCGATGCGGCGGGCTTGCAGCCACCCCGTGACGAACTGCGCGGCGGCGATCAGCGGCTCGGGACGTGAGGTCTCGTAACCGATCAGCCGCGCGGCCAGGACGCGCTCGTCAGCGCCGGCGGACCCGTCCGAGCTGGTCAGCTGGACGGCTCGGCGATCCGCAGGAACGCCTCGTAGCGGCGCTTGTCGCGCTCCGCGACACGGCGCCGCTCAGAGCCCTCCTCGGCCGACTCGGCCTCGGACTCCGCCTGGCGCAACTGGTCGCGGAGCGCCGAGGCATCCAACGTCCCCGAATCGACGGCCTCCTCGACCAGGATCAGCGCATGGTTGTCGATCATCTGCAGGTAGCCCTCGGCCTGCGCCAGATGCACGATCTCCGTCTCGGACCGGTACAGCCGCAGCTCGGTCGGATCGAGCATCGCCAGCAACGGCTCGTGGTTGGCGAGGATCCCGATCGATCCGATCACGGTTCGCGTCGAGACCATCTCGACCTCGTCGTTGAACACCTCCCCCTCGGGGGTCAGGACCTCGACTCCGAACTTGGTGTGCGCCACGCGCTGCTCCTACTCGTCGCCGGTGGAGGGCTCGGACTCGGCCGCGGCCTGGTCCTCGGCCTCCGCCTCCTCCTCCTCCTCGGAGGTGGAGGACGACGACCCAGACTTCCCGCTCACGGCGGCGGTGACCTCGTCGATCGAGCCCTTCATGAAGAACGCCGACTCCGGGGCATCGTCGTGCTGACCCTCGAGGATCTCCTTGAAGCCGCGGATCGACTCCTGCACGGGCACGTACTTCCCCGGCACGCCGGTGAACTGCTCGGCGACGAAGAACGGCTGCGACAGGAAGCGCTCCATCTTGCGGGCGCGCTGGACCGTCACCTTGTCCTCGTCGGACAGCTCGTCGATCCCGAGGATCGCGATGATGTCCTGCAGCTCCTTGTAGCGCTGCAGCACCTCCTTGACGCGGTTGGCGACCGCGAAGTGCTCGTCGCCGAGGATCTCGGCCTTGAGGATCGTCGAGGTCGAGTCGAGCGGGTCGACTGCCGGGTAGATGCCCTTCTCCGAGATCGACCGCGACAGCGACGTGGTCGAGTTCAGGTGCGCGAACGCCGACGCCGGGGCCGGGTCGGTGAGGTCGTCGGCCGGCACGTAGATCGCCTGGATCGACGTGACCGAGCCGTTGCGGGTCGAGGTGATTCGCTCCTGCAACTCACCCATCTCGGACTCAAGCGTCGGCTGGTAGCCCACCTGCGACGGCATCCGCCCCAACAGCGCCGAGACCTCGGAGCCGGCCTGCACGAACCGGAAGATGTTGTCGATGAACAGCAGCACGTCCTGACCCTCACGGTCACGGAAATACTCGGCCATCGTCAGGCCCGACAACGCCACGCGCATCCGGGCTCCCGGAGGCTCGTTCATCTGCCCGAAGACGAGCATCGTCTTGTCCAGCACGCCTGATTCCTTCATCTCCAGCCACAGGTCGTTGCCCTCACGCGAGCGCTCGCCGACCCCGCAGAATGCCGACAGACCGCCGTGCTCCTGGGCGAGGTTGTGGATCAGCTCCTGGATGATCACGGTCTTGCCGACGCCGGCGCCGCCGAACAAGCCGACCTTGCCGCCACGCGCGTACGGGGCGAGCAGGTCGATCACCTTGATCCCGGTCTCGAACATCTCGGTCGTCGGCGCCAGCGACTCGAACGACGGCGCCTCGCGGTGGATCGGCCAGCGCTCGGTGTCGTCGGGCAGCGGCTCACCGAGGTCGATCACCTCGCCGAGCAGGTTGAAGATCCTCCCCAGCGTCGCGCGGCCGACCGGCACCGAGATCGGCGCACCGGTGTCGATCACCTCGACGCCGCGGGCCAGCCCGTCGGTCGTGTCCATCGCGACCGCGCGCACGCGGTCATCGCCGAGATGCTGCTGCACCTCGCAGACGAGGTACTCATCGTGGGCGGCCGCGATGTCCTCGTCCTCCTCGGCGCTGGCGGCCTCGGGGCGCTTGACGAGGATCGCGTGGTAGATCTCCGGCAGCTTGTCGTGGAACACCGCCTCGATCACGACGCCCTGGATCTCGACGATCCGCCCGACGTTGCGCTCGCTCTCGGCGCCCTCGGTGTGCTCTTCGGTCGTTACGGACATGCTGGTGTCTCCTTATCCGAGGCCTTCCGCGCCGGCCACGACTTCCGCGATCTCCTGGGTGATCTCGGCCTGGCGGGCTCGGTTCATCTGCAAGGTGTAGTCGTCGATCAGGTTTGAGGCGTTGTCCGAGGCATTGCGCATCGCGGTCATCCGCGCACCGTGCTCGGAGGCGGTGGACTCCAGCAGCGCGCGGTAGATCGAGATCTCGACATAGTCGGGCACCAGACGCTCGAGGATCACCTCGGGGTCGGGCTCGTACTCGACCGATCCGCGCGGCGCGTGCTCGTCGCCAACGCCTGAGTCCGCGTCCGAGTCGGCGTTCTCGTCGAACACGCTCGCGCGCTGCAGCGGCAGCAGCGTCTCACGGCGCATCACCTGCGACAGCGGCGAGATGTAGCCGTTGTAGAAGATCTCGACCTGGTCGAGCTCGCCGTCGGTGTAGGCCGCCATCAGCCGCGTGGCGATCCGGCGTGCGTCCGCGTAGGCGGGCCGGTCGCTGAAACCGGTGAACGACTCGGCGACGTCGACCCCGCGGAATGTCAACGACGACGCGGGTCGGCGCCCCGAGGCATAGTAGACAGCCGCGCGGCCCTCGGCCGCGTGCTCACGGCCGGCGGCGATGCCGGCACGAACCGCGTTGGAGTTGAACGCGCCGGCCAGTCCGCGATCGCCGGCGACGACCAGCACCCCGACGGTCTTGATCTGCTCGTGCTCTGAGAGGATCGGCAGCCGCGGCACGTTGCCGGCGGCCTCGGAGGCGTGGCGGGTCATCCGGCGGATCGCGTCCGCGTACGGTCGCAGCGACTCGATCCGCTGCTCGGCGCGGCGCAGCCGGGCGGCGGCGACCATCTCCATCGCCCGGGTGATCTTCTGGATGTTCTTGATCGACGCGATCCGGTTGCGAACGTCACGCTGCGATGCCATCTGAGGTTCTCCTGGGCGGGCGCCGGCGGGTTACGCCGCGACCCCCGCCTGTTCCTCGGCCGGCCGGCCCTCGGCGTCGACGTCGTCGTCGTCGGACGGCTGGACGGGTCCCTGTCCGGAATGCGCCGGCGGCAGGTCGTCGCCCTCGATCGGGTGACCCTCCTCGTCGAGGTCGTAGCCGAAGTCCTCGGCGAATTGCGTAATCGCCTGCTTGAGCTGGTCCTGGGTCTGATCGGACCAGTCGCCGCCCGCGATCGTCTTGAGCAGCTCCGGCTCGTTGCCGCGGACCGATTCGCTCAGATCGGCCAGGAACTTCGGCACGCGATCGAGCGTGATCCGGTCGACGAAGCCGTTGGTCGCTGCGTAGATCTGCACGACCTGGTCCTCGACCGGCATCGGATGCCGCTCGTTCTGGTTGAGCGTCGCCACCAGCCGCTCGCCGCGGGCGAGGGTCGCACGCGTGTCAGCGTCGAGGTCTGAGCCGAACTGCGAGAACGCCTCGAGGTCGCGGTACTGCGACAGCGACAGCTTCAGGGTGCCCGCGACCTTGCGCATCGGTGTGATCTGGGCGTTGCCGCCGACGCGGGAGACCGAGATGCCGACGTTGATCGCCGGACGCACGCCCGAGTAGAACAGCTTCGGCTCGAGGAAGATCTGGCCGTCGGTGATCGAGATCACGTTCGTCGGGATGTACGCCGACACGTCACCGGCCTGCGTCTCGATCACGGGCAGCGACGTCAGCGAGCCGGCGCCGAGATCGTCGTTGAGCTTGACCGCGCGCTCCAGCAGGCGGGAGTGAAGGTAGAACACGTCGCCGGGGTATGCCTCGCGGCCCGGCGGGCGGCGCAGCAGCAGCGACATCTGCCGGTAGGCGTAGGCGTGCTTGGTGAGGTCGTCGTAGATCGTCAGGGCGGCCTTGCCGTTGTAGAGGAAGTGCTCGCCCATCGCGCAGCCCGCGTACGGGGCCAGGAACTTGATCGGCGCCGACTCGTCGGCGGCCGCCATCACGATGATCGTGTTCTCCATCGCGCCAGCCTCTTCGAGCACGGCTGCGAGTTGGACGACCGTCGCCTTGCGCTGCCCGATCGCGACATAGATCGAGATCAGGTCGCGGTCCTTGTTGTTGATGATCGTGTCGATCGCGATCGAGGTCTTACCGGTCTGACGGTCGCCGATGATCAGCTCGCGCTGCCCGCGGCCGATCGGGATCATCGAGTCGATCGCCTTCAGACCGGTGAGCATCGGCTCGGTCACGGGCTGGCGCTGGACGACGCCGGGCGCCTTGTGCTCGGCCGGACGCCGCTCCGTCGTCTCGATCTCGCCCTTGCCGTCGAGCGGGTTGCCGAGCGGGTCGACGATCCGTCCCAGCAGCGCCTCGCCGACCGGGATATCCAGCAGGCGGCCTGTGCGCTTGACGGTGTCGCCCTCGGAGACCTGCTCCCACTCGCCGAACAGCACCACGCCGACGTTGTCGGATTCGAGGTTGAGCGCCAGTCCGGTCACGCCGTGCGGCAGATCGAGCATCTCGAACGACATGCAGTTCTCGAGGCCGTGCACGCGGCAGATGCCGTCGGCGACCGACAGCACGGTTCCGACCTCGGTGAGCTCGGCGTTTGAGGTGTCCAGGCCCTCGATCCGGCTCTTGAGGATCGAGGTGATCTCGTCGGGTTGTATCTGCATCGTGACTGTCAGTGCTCCTTGGCCGCGGCGTGTAGGCCTACGCCTGGGCGACTTGCTGTCGAAGTTGTTCGAGACGGTTCTTGATCGAGGCGTCGAGGATCAGGTTGCCGACCCGCAGGACGATTCCGCCGAGGATGTCGGGGTCGACATCGGCCGAGACCTGGATCTGGCGGTCGACCTGAGCGCCGATCCGATCGCTGATCCCTTTGACCGTCGCCTCGTCCAGTGTGACGGCTGAGGTGATCGTCACCGGCAGCAGCCGCCGCTCCTCGTCCCAGAGCGCGTCGAACTCGGCCCGGATCCGGAAGATCGCCGGCATCCGGTGACGCTCAATCAGCGCCTCCAGAAAGTTCTCGAACTCCGGATTGGGGTCCTTGACCGACCGCCGCAGCCCATCCTTCTTCTCCTGCGCCGAGAAGTACGGCGAGAAGAAGAAGACCGCGAACTGGCGGTTGTCGTGCATCGCGTCCGCGAACGCGCCGAGCTGATCACGGATCTCGTCGAGCGAGTCGTGCTCGATCGCGACCTCGAACAGGGCGCGCGCGTATACCTGGGCGATCTCCTCCATGGTCCGTTAGCGCTGACCCTCGCTCGCGCCCAGCGCGCTGAAGTCCAGCTCCGACATCGCATCCTCGATCAGGCGGCGCTGGTCGTCGTCGGTGAGGGTCTTGCGGGTCACCTTCTCGGTCGCCAGCACCGTCAGGTCGGCGACCTCCTTGCGGATCTCCTGGATCGCGCGGCGAGTCTCAGCCTCGATGTCGCGACGGGTCTGCTCCAGCATCTGCTCACGCTTGATCTTGGCGTCCTCGGATGCGGTGCGCTCGTGGGACTCGGCGGCGCTCCGCGCGCGGGCGATGATCTCGTCCGCCTGACCGCGGGCGTCCTTGAGCCGCTGACGGTAGTCGGCCAGCAGCTGATCGGCTTCCTGACGGGTCTTGTCGGCGGCGTCGATCGACTCGTTGATCCGGTTGGCGCGGGCGTCCAGCGCATCGCGGATGCGCGGGAACACGGCCTTGCGTAGGACCAGGAACGAGATCAGGAACACGACCAGCGTCCAGACCATCAACCCCACGTTGGGGGTGATCAGGAACGAGCCGCCGGAGGCGAGCGGGAGATGTGCGGCGAGCGACGTCATCGTCGGCCTACAGGAAGAAGGCGATGAACCCGCCGACGAGGCCGTAGAAGAAGCAGGCCTCGGTCAGCGCGAAGCCGAGCCATTGGTCGCGCTCGATGTCGGCGCGCAACTCCGGCTGGCGGGTCTTGGCCTGGATCGACGCGCCGAACACGGAGCCGATGCCCGCGCCGGCGCCCGCGGCGCCGCCGCCGGCACCCGCGCCGAGCGCGATCGCGCGGCCCGCGTCCTGCGCGTTCTTGACGGAACCCGCCGCGGCGATCACCGGATGGAAGATGGCCATGAAATGGAGAAACAGCATGTGGGTCGGTGGCTCCTTCAGTGGTTCGGTTCGTGGGTACGGCGGCACCGAGAGGCGTCGCCGGTGGATGCTGGACAAGGACGCGGGCACCGACGACGAAGTCGTTGGTCCGAAGGTGTGCCTCCGGCACATCGAGGTCCGAGGACGCCGTCCAGCGCCGCCGGAGGCGTCTCGAATGTCGTCGTATCTGCGAATCGGGCCACAGCGTCAGTAATGGTCAGTGAGACTCGGCGACCGCGCTACCGAGATAGATCGCGGTCAAGATCGAGAAGATGAATGCCTGCAGGCCGGCGATCAGCACGGCCTCGAACAGGAAGATCGCGATCCCGAGCGGCAGCAGCGCCCAGGACACGACCGTATTGCCGGTGAGTACCCCCAACTCGCCGCCCATGAACGCGATCAGCAGGTGGCCGGCCAACAGGTTGGCCCACAGCCGGACGGTCAACGAGATCAGCCGCAGGAAGTAGGAAAGGATCTCGATCGGGTAGACGAGGAAGCGGATTCCGCCGCCCACGTCCGGCATCAGGCTCTTGACGTATCCGATCGGACCGTGCTTGCGGACGCCCTCGTAGGTGAACAGAAAGAACACCAGCAGCGCCAGCATCAGCGGGAACGCGACGTTCGTGTCGGCCGCGTAGATCTGGAAGGACGGCCAGTGGATCCCGAACAGCAGGAACTTCTCGCCGGTATTGATCGGCAGCGGGATGTAGCCGATCAGGTTCGAGACGAGGATGAACACGAAGATCGTCGCGATCAGCGGGAAGTACTTGCGGCTCATCGACGTGTCCATCGAGCCGTCGGCCAGGTTCGAGGTGAGGTCGTAGAACGCCTCGACCGCCACCTGCAGGCGTCCGGGCCGCTCCTTGAGCCGGCGGGCGATGTAGATCAGCAGCCCGAGCGTGATGACCGTCGCGAGGATCAGGTAGAGGACGCCCTTGTTGAAGTCGATCGGGCCGACGCTGAACCAGGTGTCGAGCTTGAACTCGTCCGTCGGCGAGTAGACGCCGCTGGCGACCGACGGCGCCTTGTCGGAGCCGAAGCCGACGATTGCGACGAAGAAGATGATCCCGGCGAGCCAGGCGGCGCCGACCCCCCAGAGGATCTTCTTGCCGTCGCTCATCCCGCCGGTCTTTGGCACGTCCGGGGTGGTCGCGCTCATGACTCGCTCCGGGTGGTCGAGGATGGAGGCGCGGGACTGGCCGTCGGTGGGGTGGCGTCGGGCGGGGGACCATTGACCAAGCCGATCACGAACCGGACCGTGTACGCGCAGAAGATGATCAGCGCGGCGGCAAGACCGTCTTTGCGGCCGCCGACGAGACCGGCGACGACGATCGCGCCCGCCAGCAGCCAGATCCGGCCGAAGCGCTCGAACAGACTGACGCCGAGCGCCGCCCGCGGTTCGCGCATCTGCCGCGCCCACCTGCGGTCCGCCGCCTGCACGACACGCTGAAGCACCCAGCAGCCCCCGCCCAGCGCGCAGCCGAGCACGGGCGCGCCCAGCGCGATCCCGGCGATCGCGGCAATCACGGCAACGCCGACATCGAGATAGCGGAGTGCGAACATCTGGAATCCGGCCACCCGATGCTGTCCGTCGTCGACCGGGGCCTCTACCGCCAACTCGCGGCCCTCTCACGACTCGCCGCGGCCACCGACGTGCTCACCGCGGCAGCGCAGGCGTGATCGATGGGTGTCGACAGGCTTCTCAAGTCAAGTCCGTGGAGATCGGTGGCGCGACAACGAGGACCGGCGCGCAATCGTACTCCATGGTTTCAGCGGTTCTCCGGCCGCCGAAACCCTCCGGTCAACGCGAACTCAATATAGCGCTTCCGGCCAAACTTTGTAACACGCTTGTAACAGTTTGCCTGAGATTCGTCGAGCTTGTGTCAAACGTTTCGAAACCGCCGCCAAAATGACGACAACGTCCGACCGGCCTCGGCCCCCTCGCCGGTGCCCGTCAGCGTGCGCCGGCGGCCACCGGGGCCCAGCTGACCCCTCCCGACCTGGACTCGGGCAGCGCCGGCTTGGGCAGCTGACCCTCGGCCCACATCGCCGCCAGGCTCGTGCGCGGCAGTCCGAGGGCGCCCTCATAGACGAGGTACCGCGGCTCCCAGCGCGGGAAGAACTTGGCGTTGAAGCGATACAGGCTCTCGATCTGGAAGTACGGGTTGCCGAGCGCGATCAGCTTGCCCAGCGCCGACTCAAGCTGGTTCGCGGGACCATGGATCCATTTCGCGAACGCGGCGAAGTTCAGCGACATCTCGGCGACGCCGCGGCCGCGCAGCGCTTCGATCGCCCGCACGACCATGAACTCGGTCAAACCGTTGGGCGTCTCGGGGTCACGTCGCATGAATGACAGCGACATCGCCGCCCGCCCGTAGCAGGGAACGAACTGAAGCACGCCGCGGATGTCGCCGGCGCCGTCACGGGCCAGCAGCGCCAGCGTGTCACGGTTGTAGGCGCCACAGATCGACTCCATCGCCATCGAGAAGCCCCGCTCGGGCGCACCCGCGCGGCCCAGCTCGAGCACCTGCTCGATCTCGCGCGCGGTCGCCGGATCGAGCGCGCAGACATCCAGCAGCTCGGCGGTGTAGCCGGCCTTCTGCAGACGGCTGACCGACTGGCGGACCTTGCGGATCGGGCGACCCTCAAGCGTGAAGCGTTCGATCTCGACAATCGCCTCATCGCCGAGATAGATCGTGCGCAGCCCGCGCGCCTGATAGCGCTCGCGCATTGCCGAGCTGGAGCCGACGACCCCGAGCTTGAGGCCTCGACTCGCGGCACAGGCGATCAGTTCGTCCAACAGCCCCGCGATCGCGCAATCGGGGCCGACCGGGTCGCCGGCCAGCAGTAGCACGCCGTTCTCGACGCGGTAGCCGACGAACGCCGTCCGCTGGGCGTTGAAGAAGTAGTGCTGGTCGGCGCGCAGCTTGAAGAACGACAGCGTGTCGGCGCCGTGCGCACGGACGATCTCGGCGGCGGCTTCGCGGCTGTGGCCGTCCGGAAGCCGGCGCGGGCCTGCCAGCGGACGGAAGATCACGTACGCCATCATCGCCACCGTCCCGAGCTCCACCAGATGGACACTGTCGGGCAGCCACGCCAGGTGCTGCAGGTGGTGGTGGAAGACCCCGACGCCGCTGCGCCACGCCAGCAGGTTGCCGGTTTCCCGCACGACCGACGTCCACGACGGCCGGTCCTGTGAGACCCACGCCGCGAGCGTCGCGATCGCGAGCGCGGCGGCGCCGAGCGCCGGCACCCGCCAGAACGCCGAGCGTCCGGTGATCCGGTCGTGACGGACGCGGAACTCGTCGCCGCGCCGAGCCAGCAGCGCCGCCGCCGTCCAGGTGATCAGCGCCGTGATCAGGTCCAGGCCCTTGAGCACGTCGAGCACACCGAGGATGACCATCAGCACGACCGCGGCCTGCCAGGCGCGGTGCCGGCGCTTGTAGAGGTAGGGCGCCAACAACAGCAGCGCGGCCCCGGAGGGGAGCGCGAACGCATGGAACAGGCGGATGGCCTGGACCGGCTCGACGTCGAGTAGCAGGTGTCCGCGCCAGCTGAGGCCAGGCCATACCGCCGACGCGACGTTGACAACGCCGATCAACGAGGCCGCCAGCGCGGAAGCGGCCGGCGTCGGCCGCAGCGCGCGCAGGCGTGTGGTGGTCAGGTCCGCTGGCATCGGTCTTTTGGTCTGCTGAATCGAGTTGCGGCGCGCTGACGATCACCCCGTCGCCGCGCCCCTTCGTGCTCCGGGAGCACCGCGACGCTAGCGACCGCCAGGTCGGCAGACGCAAGCGTGACCGAAGAGGTATCGAAGAACTTACGAGTACTCGCGGATGCGTTGCTCGACGAGCCGCTGCTTGTCCTCGAGCTCTGAGGCGAGCTGCGTCAGCTCGCTGAGCCGGGTACGCACCATGTCCAGCTGGGTGGAGATGTGGCGCTGGACCTCCTCCAGCAGCCGCTTGCGCTCGGCGGGCGCCTCGGTCTTGGTCAGCTCGCGTCGCAGCTGGGCGCGGGCGCTCTCCGCCTCCAACAGCTGCGAGAGCTGTTCGAGTGACAGCCCGAGCAGGTCACGCAGGCGCACGATCTCCGAGATCCGCTCGACGTCGGCCTCGGCGTACAGGCGGTGCTTGCCCTCAGGTCGTTCAGACTGCTCGCCGAGCAGCCCGATCTCCTCCCAGTAACGGATCGTCCGCGGCGTGACGCCGGTCCGGTCGGCGACCTCGCCGATCCGCAGCGTCGGCTCGGTGGCGGGCGCGTGCGGCTCGGCGGCCGGCGCGTGCGGCTCGGCGGCGGGCGCCTCGGGCGCGGGAGTGTCTGCGATCGTGGTCATGACATCACGGGCTCGCGGCTGGGCTCGGCCTCGACGTCCCGAGGCACCGAGCTCGCGGCCTGCGGATCGGGCTCGATGCTAGACGGGACCTGCGCTGCGACGTGCTTGGGACGGGCGGCGGAGATCGCCGCGCCGAGTATCGAGACGCCCGCCAGGCACCACAGCGCGGTGTGCATGTTGGCGATGAACGGCCTGAGCTCCGCGGTCGAGATGTGGTTCGCCAGGCCACTGAAGACGCTGAACAGGACGTGCTTCGGCACCGCGGCGGTGATGACCGCCAGCACGAATGCGATCGAGAGCACCGCGCCCGTGTTCTGCACCAGCACCCGCGCGCCGGCCGCGATCCCGCGCCGGTGCGGAGCGACCGTGCCCATCATCGCCGCGGTGTTGGGCGAGTTGAACATGCCCGATCCGATGCCGACGATCAGCATGTAGAGGCCGGGCCAGATATAGGCGGTGTCGCGCTGGAGCGTCGTCATCAGCGCCAGCCCGGTGGCCGTGACGAGCATCCCGAGCACCGCCAGCGTCCGTGACCCGTGCCGGTCGGCCCAGATCCCGGCGAGTGGCGATGCGATCAGCATCCCGAGCGCCAGCGGCGCCAGCTTGATTCCCGCCAGGAGCGGCGAGTCGCCCTGCACGCCCTGGAAGTAGAAGACGAACACGAACATCAGCGCAAATCGCGCCAGCCCGTTGGCGAACGCCGCCCCCGACGCAGTCGCGAACAGCCGGTCCTTGAAGATCGCCAGATCGAGCATCGGCTGGCGCTGGCGCTGCTCGATTCCGACGAACAGCGGAAGCAGCACCACCGCCGCGATCAGCGACGGGATCACGAGGGGCGCGGTCCAGCCGCTCAGTCCGCCCTTTGAGATCCCGTATACGAGGCCGGTCAGGCCGGCGAGGAACGTGATCGTGCCGGGCCAGTCGAACGACCGGTCCTCCGCGGAGCCGGTGACCTCGTGCAGGATCAGCCACGCCCACAGGCTGCCGGCGAGGCCGAACGGGACGTTGAACCAGAACACCCAGTGCCAGCTGAGGAGGACGAGCGCGCCCCCGAGCACCGGGCCGATCACCAGGCCGACAGCCGCGACCATCGTGTTGGTCCCCATCGCGACGCCGAGCTGCTCACGCGGGAACGCGTCGGTCACGATCGCCGCCGAGTTGGCGAACAGAAATGCGCCGCCGATCCCTTGCAGGATCCGCCACAGGATCAGCTGCGTGCCGTCCTGCGCGAAGCCGGCCCCGAGGCTGGCCAGCGCGAACACGACGAACCCGCCGATGTAGGCGTTCTTTCGTCCGAACTGATCAGACAACCGGCCGGCGCTGAGCACCAGCACGGTCGAGGCGATCATGTACACGAGGATCACCCAGACGAGCTCCAGCAGGCTCGTGTGCAGGCTGCGCTCCAGGTCGGGGAGCGCGATGATCAACGTGCCCGAGTTGATCGTCGCCAGCAGCATCCCGAGGCTGGTGCACGACAGCGCCCACCACTTGTAGTCGTCGTGCTCGGCGCTGACTCCCAACCGCCGCCGCTGCGGCACGGCCGCCCCCGTAGCTCGTGATCTCGACACTGGCGCTGCCTCCTTCGGCCCAAAGCGTATTCTTACGTAAACGTAAGATAACACACGGCCCAAACCGCGACGGCGCCGGGGACCCGCCGACGGCTACGGCCCCCGCCCTGGTGGACGAGGGCCGCTCTGTGTCGGTCAGGGACGGGATCCATGTCCGTACGGACCCCTTCTGGGGAGCGCCAGCGGCAACGCTCCATAAAAAAGGGTCTACCCGATCTGCGGTGGCGAAAAACTAAAAATCAGTTTTACTTACGGCGGCGTGGTGCCGCCGCCCGGTGGCCCGCCGTCCCGACCCCGTCACTGGAACGCGGCGACCACCGCCAGGATCACGAACCCCGCGCACAGCGCGACGCCCTCGAACTGCGTCGCCTCCCCGTCGCCGGTGATCTGCCAGACGATCACCGCGGTGGCGAACAACGCCCCGACGTAGACCGGGGCCAGCGCGAACGTCAGCGTCGTCGCGGTCAGCAGCGAAACGAGCACCATCAGCGGGAACAGAAACGCGGCGACCTGCCCGACCGAGTTCTTGACGACCGAGATCGCGAGCTCGGAGCGGCCCTTGGCGGCCAGCACGACGCCGACCGCGTGCTCGACCGCGTTGCCGGCGATCGCGACGATCACCAGGCCCGCGAACTCCTTGGAGATCCCGACCGAGTGGATCGTCGGCTCCAGCGCGTGGACGAACCAGTCCGACACGAAGCCGGCGGCGGCTCCGGAGACGATCAGCAGCGTCAGGCTCGCCCGCGTCGACAGCCGCGGCGCCTCTCCGGCGTCGTCCTGCGGGTGCTCGGTGGTCAGGTACTGACGCACCCAGAAGCCGTAGACGATCAGCAGCGCCACCGCCGAGATGATCGAGATCGTCTTGATGTGGTGGCCGGCGGGGCCGTGACTGTTGGCGACGATCCCGACCAGCAGGATGATCAGGCTGGCGACCAGCAGCAGCGTCGCGGTGTCGTTGGGGAGTCTCGGGCTGAACCGCATGATCCCGTCCGGCTCCCGCCGGGCGCCGGCGACGAGCACCAGGCCGAGCACGAGCAACGCGTTGACCAGGATCGAACCGAGGATCGCGGTCTGCGCGACGATCAGCTGGTGGGCTTGCAGGGCGAACAGCACGACGAAGAACTCGGGCAGGTTGCCGAGCGTCGACTGCATCATCCCCGTCGCCGCGACGCCGAACCGGCCGCCGACCTGCTCGGTCGAGAACGAGACGATCCAGGCGCCGCCGGCGAGCGCCAGGCCGGCGATGATGAACGCGACGATGCTCGGCACCCCGCTCACGTACCGAGCGACGCCGGCCAGCACGGTCAGCAGCGCCACGACCCCGAGGCCGGCGCGCTCCACGCGGGTCAGACCCGACAGCGAGGCTACCCGCCCGTCAGCACGGTGTCGTCGTCGGAATACGCGGGCGAACAGCAGCACAGCAGCACAAGTGGCTCGCTGCGGTCGTTGAACAGCTTGTGCGCGGTCCCCGGCGGGATCACGACGCAGTCGCCGGCGACGACCTCAGACACGTCGGAGCCGAGGCGCATCCGTCCCGTGCCGGCGACGAAGTAGTACAGCTCCTCGGACTGGGGGTGGTAATGCTCGGCCGTCTCTGCCCCCGGCTCGACGGTCGCCTCGGCGAGGCTCTGCGCGCGTGCCGCCGTCCATGATGTCCCCGCCAGCTCACGGATCGTCGACCCGTCGGCGGTCACGAACGACGGCAGCCGGTGCAGGTTGGCCTTCTCGATCACGGCGTCACCGGACCCGCGTGAACTCGCCGGTCTCGACGTCCGGCGCGGCCCCTTCGCGCGCTCCGCTGCCCTCACGGCGCGGCATCTCGACGCCGCCCGGAGGCGCGCCCGGGCCGTCGGCGGCGAGCGGCGGAGCGGGCTGGCCGGGCGGCGGCGCGCCCGATCCCGGCTCCCCGTGCGGCTGCGGCCCAGCGGTCGACTCGAACCGGGGCAAGCCGGGGAACTTGAAGATCTCCAGCACGATCACCAGGTAGATGCTGAACGCCAACGCGACCAGCGCCAGTACCACCAGCACCGCGAGCCAGGCGTCGGAGTAGTGGGTGTTGTGCGGATGGATCGGCAGCACGCGCAGGGCGACCGCCAGCAGCGCCAGCAGCGCCGACCACGTGTAGAGGTAGGCGACCGTCTTACGTTGCGAGAAGCCGATCCGCGCCATCCGGTGATGGAAGTGGTTGGCGTCGGCCGACCACGGTTTGCGTCCGTACTTCAGGCGCTTGGCGACGACGAACGCGGTATCGAGCACCGGCACCGCGAGGATCACGAACGGAACCAGTAACGCCACGACGGCGTTGGTCTTCAACGTTCCCACGACCGCGACGACGCCGAGCAGATAGCCGAGCAGGTTCGCGCCGGCGTCGCCCATGAAGACCGAGGCCGGGTGGAAGTTGTGCACGAGAAAGCCGAGCGCTGCGCCGGCGGTGAGTGCCGCGAGCACGGCCGCGCCCGACACGTGCAGGCTGAAGGCGATGATCGTGAACGCGATCCCGTCGATCGCGGTGAGGCCCGCCGCAAGGCCGTCGACGCCGTCGGAGAAGTTGATCACGTTCATCAGCGCAACCAGCCAGATCACGGTCAGCGTGCCGCCGGCGTGGGGGAACTGCAGCGCGCCGACGAACGGGATCGTCACGTCGGTCACGACCGCGCCGGCCTTGACGGCGATGATCGCCGCGGTCACCTGCCCCAGCAGCTTGACCAGCGGCGGCAGATCGAACACATCGTCGAGCGCGCCCACCAGCGCGATCAGGACCGCGCCGGCCATCAGCCCGAGCGTGTCGACGTGGCTCGTAGCGCCGCCGGAATGCGGCGTGAGCGGCAGCCGGATCGAGTGCGGCATCCAGATCGCGGCGCAGATCAGGACCGCCGCGAGGATCGCCAGGCCGCCCAGCAGCGGCGTCTCCCGCGCCGCCAGTCCGCGCTCACGCGGGGCGTCGACGGCGCCGATCATCCGCGCGAGCCGTGCCGCCAGCGGCGTCACCGCCGCCGCGACCGCTGCGGCGACCACGAACGCCAGGACTGCGTGCCAGTAGTCCATGTGCCCTGAAGGATGGCAGCCGGACCCGACCCCACGTCGGCGGAGCCGTCGCCGGGGTCAGACGGCTGCCGCAGCGCTCAGCTGCGCGTACAGGGGGTAGCGGTCCGCGATCGCCGCGGTGCGCTCGCTCAGCGATGCGCGCAGCGCATCCGAGAATGTCGGGCCGGCGGTCAGCACGGCCGCGATCACGCGCCCCACCTCGACGAAGTCCTCGAGCCCGAGCCCGCGTGTCGCGAGCGCCGGTGAACCGATCCGCAGCCCGGACGAGACCGCCGGCGGCCGCGGGTCGAACGGGACCGCGTTGCGGTTGACGGTGATCCCGATCGAGTCCAGCCGGTCCTCGGCCTGCTTGCCGTCGAGGTCGGACTCCCGCAGGTCGACCAGCACCAGGTGCACGTCGGTGCCGCCGGTCAAGACCGAGACGCCGTGGCCGGCCGACAGCAGCTGGCCGGCGAGCGCCCGGGCGCCGTCCAGCGTGCGCTGCTGGCGCTCGCGGAACGCGTCTGACTGGGCGATGCGCAACGCCACCGCCTTGCCCGCGATGATGTGCTCCAGCGGACCCCCCTGCTGGCCCGGGAAGACCGCCGAATCGATCTTCTTGGCGTACTCCTGCGTGCAGAGGATCATGCCGCCGCGGCCGCCACCGATCGTCTTGTGAGTCGTGGTCGTCACGACATCGGCGTACGGCACCGGCGAGGGGTGCAATCCCGCCGCGACCAGGCCGGCGAAGTGCGCCATGTCGACGAACAGGTAGGCGCCGACCTCGTCGGCGATCTCGCGAAACCGCGGGAAGTCCAACTGGCGCGGGTACGCCGACCAGCCCGCGACGATCATCTTCGGCCGGTGCTCTGAAGCGAGCCGCGCCACCTCGTCCATGTCGACCAGCGAGGTCTCGCGGTCGACGTGGTAGGCGACGACGTTGTAGAGCTTCCCGGAGACGTTGATCTTCATCCCATGGGAGAGATGGCCTCCGTGGGACAGCTCGAGCCCGAGCAGCGTGTCGCCGGGCGTCAACAGCGCGTGGTAGACGGCATTGTTGGCCTGCGCGCCCGCGTGCGGCTGGACGTTCGCGTGCTCGGCGCCGAACAGCTCCTTGGCGCGGTCGATCGCGAGCTGCTCGCCGATGTCGACGTACTCGCAGCCGCCGTAGTAGCGCCGGCCGGGGTACCCCTCGGCGTACTTGTTGTTGAGCACCGAGCCCTGCGCCTCGAGCACCGCCAGCGGGGCGAAGTTCTCCGACGCGATCATCTCCAGCGTGCGCTGCTGGCGATCGAGCTCGAGGGCCAGCACCTCGGCGATCTCGGGGTCGACCTCGACCAATGGACGGTTGAAGAAATCGGACGGCAGATCGACGCTCATCGGTCGGATCCTAACGCGAGCGACTCCCGCATCTGGTACAGCCTGCCCCCGTACATCCCCACCAGCCGCGCCTTCGTCGGCCGGCCCGCGAAGTGGATGAAGTGGCTCGGCCACGGCTCCCAGGTCGACGGCGAGCCGTGCGCGTAGATCCGCTCCCAGTCGTAACCGTCGGCGTCTGAGTCGATGTGCTGCTGGGAGACGTCGATCCAGCTGGTCCGCTGACCGACCCGCCCGACCGCCTCGACCACGCCGACGTGCCCGGGGCCGCCGATGCCGTCGGTGCCGTCGTCCCATTCGGCCACCGCGCCGACGGTCGCGATGTGATCGACCGCCACGCCGTGCGCCGCCGCCGTGATCGCCCATGAGCCGCCGTCGCCAAGGATGTATCTGGGCGGGGGAACGCCGTATACGGTCTGCTCGACGTACGCGGCGTAATTGGTGCATTCGTCGCCGGCGCTCATCAGCCAGTACGAGCTCGAGGCGTGCGCGCCGTAGCCGTGCGACGGAAACCCGGCCGCCGTGCATGCGGCGTAGCCGTCGCAGACGCGCGTGCCGGTCGCCCGGGCGCCGGCCGACAGACATGCCAACGTGACGAGCAGGGAGGCGCACGCCGCCAAGACGTGCGCGCGACCACGGCAGCGGTCGGTTCGGGCTCGGAGCATCCGGGCAGGGTAGCGGCGGGTCAGGCCGCGATCCGCGCGACGAGCACTGCCAGATCCTGGTGCGTCCAGCCGACCGACACCTCGAAGCCGGTCTCCGCAAGCCATACGATCAGGTCCGACAGCGTGTCGGGGCGGTCGAATCCCGGCGTCAGCTCGATCGTCACGTCGGCCGGGTTGACCGGAACGATCACGTCGGCGAGCACGAACCGCCCCTGTGGCGACAGCGCCTCGCGGATCCGGCCGAACAGGCGACGCTTCTCGGCCGCGCCCAGGTGGTGCACCGCGAGCGCCGAGGCGACCAGGTCGAACGGCCCGTCGGGGAGCGGATCCTCCAGCCGTGAGACGACCAGCGAGACCCGTTCGGCGGGCAGCCGGGCAGCCGCCACCGACAGCATCTGATCGGATTCGTCGACCCCGACGAGGGTTGCGGCAGGATGGCGGGCCAAGAGCCGCCGGGCCGTCTCCCCGGTGCCGGTTCCGAGCTCCAGCACGCGCCGGGCGCCGTCGCCGCTGGCCAGCTCCAGCTGCTCCTGAAGCTGGGCGTAAACCGGGATCTCGGCCTGAATCGTCGTGTCGTATGACCCCGGGTCGAAGTGGAATTGGGCATGCAGCGCCGCGTCGACCTCCTGCTCGGACACCGCACCGGCGCGGACGATCGACCAGCTGCGGTCGTGCTCGTAGCCGCGCAGGTCGATCACGGTCGACGGAGTACCGGGCAGCTCGCCGCCGTCGATCACCATGTCGGCCTCGGCACGCAGCTGCGGGGGCACCTGATCCAGCGTCTGCGCCTCGGCGCCGCCGGCGAGGTTCGCGCTGGACTGCAGCACCGGCCAGCGGACGCCCTCGAGCGCCGGCACGACCGCGACTCGCAGCCCGAGCGTCGTCGGGTCCGCTCCGCACGCCAGCGGGAAGCGCCGCTCGGGGTTGGGCACGAGCAGGGTGACCTGGCCCGGCAGTAGCTGGGCCAGCGCCGCCCGGGTCCGCTCGCCAAGCTCCGGCAGCGCCGTCAGGGCCGTCTCCAGATCGAAGAACATGACCGCCGAGGGCTTGTTCAGCGGCCTGCGCTTGAGCGCGTACAACCGCCTGATCACGTCGCCGGTGTTGCCGGCGTCGCACGCCAGCCCGTACACCGTGTCGGCCGGAAATACCGCGATCCCACCGACGCTCATGCACCGCTCGAACGTCGCCGCGGACTGCCCACCGGTCATCACACCGATCCGATCACGATCCGGTCCAGGCCCGCGAGATCGGTCTCGACGCGAACGCTGGCATACCCGGCGGCCGCGACCAACTCCGCCACGGCCGGCCCCTGGGCGGCGCCGATCTCCAGCGCCACGAGCGACGGGCGATCGCCCGGCGGACGTGCTGCGATCATCGCGGTCAGGCGCCGGATCAGATCCAGCCCGTCGGCGCCGCCACGTAGCGCTTGGGCTGGCTCATAGCGCGCGACGTCGTCGATCAGGTCGAGCTCGTCGGCCACGTAGGGCAAGTTGGCCAGCACCGCGTCCCAGCAGGCGTCGTCGAGCAGATCGCCCACACTGAATCGCACGTCGAGGTTGAGCTTCGCAGCGTTGGCACGCGCCACCGCGACCGCGTCCGGACTGACATCGACACCGGCGATGCCCAGGTCGGGGCGCTCGTGCTTGAGCGCGAGCGCGACCGCACCGCTGCCGGTGCCGAGATCGAGCACCGAGGCGCCGCGTGCCAACCCGAGGCCGAGCTCGACCAGCAGCTCGGTCTCCGGCCGGGGGATCAGCACCCGCCGGTCGACGGACAGCGTCAGGTACCGGAACGCGCGACGACCGAGGATGTAGGCGATCGGCTCACGCGCCTCGCGGCGGGCCAGCAGCTCGCTGAAGCGGTCGAGCTGCGCGCGATCCAGCGGCAGCTCGCGATCGAGGATCAGGCGCTCGCGGCCGCTGCCCAGCACCTCGGCCAGGAGCAGCTCGGCATCGAGCCGGGGGGTCGGCGACGACTCGCGCAGCCGCGCCGTCGCCACGCGCAGGGCAGCCCCGACCGAGGTCGCGGCGGCCGGCAGCCCCGCCGCCTCAACCACCGGGCGCGTCACCGTGCCGAGGCATCCCTCACTCACCGGCCGCGTCCTCCAGCCGACGGCGCTTCTCATCGTCCTGCAGCGCGTCCGTGAGCTCGTCGAGCTCCCCGAGCAGGATCTCGTCGAGGTTGTGGACGAGCAGGTTGATCCGATGGTCCTTGACCCGCCGCTCGGCGTAGTTGTACGTGCGGATCTTCTCGGCCCGCTCGCCGGTGCCGACCTGCGCTTGGCGGCTGGCGCCGATCTCCGCCTGCTGCTCGGCGAGCGCTCGTTCGTACAGCCGCGCGCGCAGCACCCGCATCGCTCGTTCGCGGTTCTGCAACTGCGATTTCTCGTCCTGCATCGAGACGACGACCCCGCTCGGCTTGTGCGTGATCCGGACCGCGGAGTCCGTCGTGTTGACCGACTGACCACCGGGCCCTGAGCTTCGGTACACGTCGATCTGCAGATCGTTGGGGTCGATCTGCACCTCGACGTCCTCGGCCTCCGGCAGCACCGCCACGGTCGCGGTCGAAGTGTGGATCCGGCCTTGGGACTCGGTCTCCGGCACGCGCTGGACACGGTGCGTGCCGCCCTCGAACTTGTAGACGGAGTACGCCCCATCGCCCTTGACGGCAAACACGAAGTCGCCATCGCCGACCGACAGCGGCTCGACCTTGAATCCTCGCCGCTCGGCGTAGCGCGTCAGCATCCGGTAGAGGTCACCGGCCCACAGCGACGCCTCGTCGCCGCCGGCACCGGGCCGGATCTCGATGATCACGTTCTTGTCGTCGTTGGGGTCGCGCTCGACCATCGCCAGGCGGATCGCCTCCTCGAGCGTCTCCATCCGCTCTCGGGAGGAGTCCAGCAAGGCCCGCAGCTCGGAGTCGTCGCCGTCTTCGGCCAGCAGCTCGCGCGCACCCTCGGCATCGTCGGCGGCGTGGCGGTATTCCTCGGCCAGCTTGGCCGCCGGCTCCAGCTCGTGGTACGCGTGACCGGCGGCCGCGTAGCGCTCGCGGTCGCTGATCACCTCCGGATTTCCGAGCTCGGATTCGAGTTCGGCGAACCGCGTCAGGATCCGTGTCGCCAGCTCGTTGATCATCGTCGCCGGAGTCTAGGAGTCCGACTCGCCGCTCCGGGCGTGCCGCGTGGCGAGATGCCGATCAGGCGACGACTTCGACGCCGAGCAGGTCGTCGGCCGTCAGCTCGCCGGGGGTCTCGACCTCCAGCACCGCCTCGAGCGCCGCGATCGAGACCGCCAGCTGGTCGAGATCGGGCTCACGCGTGGTCAGCTTCTGCAGCTGCAGACCGGGATACATGATCCACTGCACCCACCGCTTCGCGCGGTTACGCCCGGCCCACTTGATCACCTCGAACGACAGCCCGGCGATCACCGGCACGCCGACGATCCGTGTCAGCACGAGGATCCACAACGCCGGCAGCCCGACCGGGGCGAACACGAAGATCGCCATGATCATCACCACCAGCAGGAAGCTCGTGCCGCAGCGGGGATGCAGCCGCGAGTAGCGCGACGCGCGCTCGGGTGTGAGCTCGTCGCCCGCCTCGTAACAGGAGATCACCTTGTGCTCGGCACCGTGGTACTCGAACACGCGCCGCAGGTCCCGGATCCGGGACAGCAGCGTCAGGTAGCCAAGGAAGATCGCGGTGCGGATCAGCCCCTCCACCAGCCAGAACAACCACGACGAGCCGAGCTGATGGCGGATCAGGCTGGTCAGCCCGACCGGCGCGACGAAGAACAGGCCAATCGCGAACACCAGCGAGATCAGCACCGTGCCGAACCAGATGCCGCCGGAGATCACATCATCGGGGTCGGCGTCTGGATCGGCGCCCTCCTCCGGAGGGATCTGCGCGTTGGCCGAGATCGCCAGCGCCTTCATCCCGATCGCCATCGAGCCGACCAGCGCGACAACGCCGCGCAGCACCGGCAGGCGGTACAGCCGCCGCCAACCCGACCGCATCGAGCCGGGATCGATCTCAAACCGGGAGATCGAGATCTCACCAAGCGTGGCCGGCTCGACCGGCGGCTTGCGTGCGGCGACCGCCCATGTCGAGACGCCTCGCATCATCACGCCTTCGAGCACGGCCTGACCGCCGAGCGGGGCGTCCCGCGCGGCGGTCAGCCGCGCTTCCGGCTCGACGCGGCTCATGCTCTGATCAAGGCAGGCCTTAGCTTGCGCTGGTGCCGGCCGGTGTCCGGGTCTGACGACGGCCCTTGGCGACCCGGCGCTGGAAGCGCTCGACCCGTCCGCCGGTGTCGACCAGCTTCTGGCGGCCGGTGTAGAACGGATGACACGCCGAGCAGATCTCGACGTGGATCGCGTCCTTGGTGGAGCGAGTGACGAACTCGTTCCCGCACGTGCAGGTCACGTGCGTTTCGGTGTACGACGGGTGGATTTCAGCCTTCATGATGCTGGTCATTCTAGTGGCCCGCGGCCGCGCTCAGCGGGTCGGCCGCAGCGGCGCGCGCGGCGCTCATGGGGCCGGGCAGGTGACCGTCAGCGCGTTATTGGAGCGGTCGGATTCGTCGACTGCGCCGGTCGGGTCGGCCACAACCGTGGGCGGGCTCGCCGCGTCGCAGGCCGGCCCGGTGAACCGCACCGTCGCGCTCTGACCGGGGCTCAGCGATTTGACCGGCTTGGTCTGCGAGCTCGCGCCCGTGCCGCCCGGATCGAACAGCAGCGCGAACGGGCCGGACGGGCTGCCTCCCTGATTGACGACCGTCGCGAGATACCGGTCGCCTGTAGGCACCCCCGTGATCGACCTGACCTTGACCGAGCGCACCGTCAGATCGGGCCGCAACTCCTTGATCGTGCAACTGGAGCTCTCGAGCGCCGCCGTCTTCAGCACCTTGCCGTTGGCGCCGAGCCAGCGGAACGCGACCGAGAACTGGTAGCTGCCGCCGCCGAGGTTGTAGACGGCCTTCGACAGCTTCCAGATATCGCCCGGGCGCTGCCCCAACGTCGGATCCGACGGGGTCAGCCACTGACCGAGGCCGCCGGCGACGACCGGCGCGGTCGCGCCGGATGCGGTCAAGCTCAGGCTGAACCTGATTTGCAGCGTCTGCGTGCCGAGCACGTTCCGCATCGTCGCCTGCACCGAGACGTCGCGCTGCAATGGGTCGATCGCCTGGTGGCAGGCAATCGCGCCGAGCGCGTCACGCGGCGGCGGTGTCGCCGCGCCGCGCCGCGCCGCGGACGCGGCGGGGGCGGCAACCGCCAGCGCGGCCGCCAGGCAGGAGCAGATCATCGCCGGACGCTTCATCTACAACCCGTTAACCAGCGCACGGGTCGGAAGTTGCAGCGACCGGCGCCTACGTCAGCTGATATAGCGGCCCGTCACCGCCCTCGGGTGGGGTCAGCCGGCCGCCCTTGGCGGTGATCGCGCCGCACTGCACGCAGTTGGTGTAGTTCACGGTGACGTCGACGAACCCGGTCTCGGGCGCGTCATCGGGGATCTCGTAGACGCCGGCCGGGCACATGTAGCGCCACCCCTCGGCGATCTCCCGCGGCACGTTGCGGTGGATCCTGATGTGGTTCGGCGCATCGTCGCGGGTCGCGTTGCCCGAGATGTAGACGCTGGAGAGCTTGTCGAACGTGTACTTGCCGTCGGGCTTGGGATACAGATCGCGGGTGTCGCCGACGAACAGCGCCTCGGTGTCGTCGCGCAGCCACTCCTGGCGTCCGCGCGGGACCCGGCCCCGGGACATGATCGACGGCCCGGCCAGCAGGCTGCCCTTGATGAAGCCCTTCTGGAACGCCTGACGGGTGTTGCGCACCTGGTAGAGCTCCTGGCCGACGCTCGAATCCTCGATCGCCTGTTCGTAGCTGTCCAGGGTCGCTTCGCCCTTCAGCGACATGTAGATCGCGTCAGCGGCCAGGATCCCGGATTTGATGCAGTGGTGCACGCCTTTCAGCGCCGCGGTGTCGACCATCCCGCCGGAGTCGCCGACCAGTACCGCGCCGGGCATCGACAGCTTCGGCATCGACCAATACCCGCCACCTGGCAGCGCTTTGGCTCCCCAGGCGACGCGCTCGCCGCCGTCGAGGATCCCGCGCACGAGCGGATGCAGCTTGAACGTCTGCAGCAGGTCGTGGGCCGAGGTCGTCGCGTCCTTGTAGTTGAGGTCGACGACCAACCCGATCGAGACCAGATCGTCGCCGGTCTTCTCGTCCTTCATCGGGTAGATCCAGGTGCCGCCGAGCTGCCCGTACTTCGGCGAGATCTTCATCGGCCACGGCTGGGTGAACGTGTGGATCACGCGATCCAAGGGCTGTTTGACCTTCCAGACCTCTTTGACGCCGAGCTCCCAGACCTGCGGCTCCCGTCCCTTGGCCAGGCCGAACTCCTTGATCGCAGCCCCGGTCAGATGGCCCCAGCAGCCCTCGGCCAGTACGGTCACCTCGGCCTTGATGTCGGTCCCGGGCTCGAAGTTGGACAGCGGCTGCCCGTCCTTGCCCCGGCCCTTGTCGCCCGAGCGGACGCCGACGACCTGGCCGTCCTGCACGATGAGCTGGGTCGCCGCGGTCTCGGTCAGCACGTACGCTCCGGCTTCCTCGGCCTGGGCCTGCTGGTAGCGCGCCAGCGCCGAGACCGAGATCACCTCGTTGCCGTGGTTCTTGAAGTTCGGCACGAACGGGATCGGCACCGAGAGTTTGGTCTTGGCGCTCGGCAGCAGATAGACCGACTCCCGGGTGACCTCGCCGAACGCGAAGCGCTGCTCGCGCCAGTCCTCACGGGACAGATCGGGGAACAGCTCCTGCAGCGGCCCGGGGCGCATCACCGCGCCCGACAGATTGTGGCCACCGCAGGTCTTGGCCTTCTCGATCACCGCGACCGGCACCTCGCCGAGACGCTCGGTCAGCGCCTCGTCGTCGGCCAGCCGCTGCAGCAGCCGGTTGGCGCACGCCAGACCGGCGGTGCCGCCGCCGACGATCGCGACCCCGACGTCGATCCGCTCGTCCTCGCCATCGAGTCCACGCTTGACGAACTCCTTGACGACATCGACGGGCGGCGGAAAGTCGATCGGCGCCGCTGTCCCGTGATTTGAGGCCATCGTGATCAGCTGTCCTTCTTGGCCTTGATCGCCGCGGTCAGCTTCGGCAGGATCTTGTTCAGATCGCCGACGATCCCGAGGTCGGAGAACTCGAAGATCGGCGCGTTGGCGTCCTTGTTGACCGCGACGATGTTCTCCGAGGACTGCATACCGACCTTGTGCTGGATCGCGCCTGAGATGCCGGCCGCCAGGTATAGCTTCGGCGACACCGTCTTGCCGGTCTGACCGATCTGAGCCGCGTACGGATACCAGCCGGCGTCGACGACCGCGCGCGTCGCGGCGACCGCCGCGTTGCCGCCGAACGCCGCGGCAAGCGCCTCGGCCAGCTCGAAGCCCTCGGCCTTGCCGAGGCCGCGGCCGCCGGCGACGAGGATGTCGGCGCCCTCGATGTCGACGTCGGCGCCACGCTGCTCGCCGCGCTTGACCATCGTCGCCTGTGAGGACCACGGCGAGTAGTCGACGTCGACGTCGACGATCTCGGCGGCCTCCGCGGTCGGCGGCGCCAGCTCGAACGCGTTGATGCGCCCGATGATGATCCCGAGATCGCCGCGGTAGTGCGAGTCCGAGATCTTCGAGTCCTGCAGGATCGGGCGCTCGGCCACGAGCTTGCCATCCTCGACCTTGATGTTGATGACCTCCATCGTGACGCCGGCGTTGCGGCGGGCGGCGAGACCGGCTCCGATCTCGAACCCGAGCAAGCCGCCGCCGAACAGCGCGTAGGAATGGCCGTGGTCTGAGATCACCTTGTCCATCGCGTCGATCACCGGCTGGGCGAGGCCCTCGGCGCCCTTGGCGCGGAAGACCTTCTTGGCGCCGTAGTTGCCAACCGTCTGGCAGAGCTCGTCGGACAGGTCATCGCCGCCGACGACGACCGCGTGGCACTCGCCGCCGGTCGCGGCGGCCTGCTTGGCCCCCTCGGACACGGCGCCGAGCGAGTTCTTGTTGAAGGCGCCCTCGTAGTGGAGGACGTACACGAGTACATCGGCCATCTAGATCAGCTTCCTCTCGTCGAGCCAGGCGACGATCTGGGCGACCGTCTCGTCGGTGTCCTCGTCCTCGATGATCTGGCCGGCGGACTTCGGCGGCGGGTCGTGGAACTGTCCGCACTGCACCCGCGAGCCCTCGCCGCCGACCAGTGACAGGTCGATGCCGATGTCGCCGGCGGCGACCGTCTGCAGCGGCTTCTTCTTGGCGCCCATGATCGCCTTCAGCGATGGGTAACGGGGCTCGTTGATCGCGTCGCCGACGGAGATCACGGCCGGGAGGGTGATCTGCACCGTGTCGTAGCCGTACTCAGCCTGGCGCTCGCAGGTGAGGGTGGCGGGGGTGGTGGGCGGGTCCGAATCTGAGACGTCCATCTTGATCACCTGGGTCAGCGACGGCATCTTCAGGTGGTCGGCGACGACCGCGCCGATCGTGTAGCACTCGCCGTCGTCAGACTGCTGGCCGAGGAGCACCAGGTCGGGTGACTCGGACTCAAGCGCCTTTGCCAGCGCGTAGCCGGTCGCGGCCACGTCAGAGCCGGCCAGCGCGTCGTCGGTCAGGTGCAGCGAGCGGTCGGCGCCGAGCGACACCGCCTTCTGCAACGCGCGGGTGGCCGTGCCCGGGCCCATCGTGACCGCGACGATCTCGTCGACCTCGACGGCGCCGCCCTCGCGGATCTGCATCGCGGCCTCGATCGCATGGGTGTCATACGGGTTCAGGTTGCGCTCGCCGGAACGGTCCATCCGACCCGTGGATGGGTCGATCCGCTTCTCGACGGCGGCGTCCGGAACCTCTTTGACCAGGACGCAAATTTTCAAGTGTGGCCTCCTATCGGTGTCCTGAAGTGGCCCGATGATATCGAGTTGACTGACGAGTCAATCGGTCGATGCACGCTTTACAACCACGGCGCTCAGCGCAACCGCTTGGCGATCTCCGCCGGAGGGGTCGGCGCCATTCGCCGCCGGACGGATCGGCGCAATTCGCCAACCGCAATTCGCCAACGCTTGCACCGCGACCGGCCGCGCTCGCGCCCGCCTACGCGCGGACAGCGCCGCGGATGAAGTCGATCGCCGCCTGCGCGGGCGCGCCGGGCGTGAACACCTCGGCGACGCCGAGAGCCTTCAGCTGCTCGATGTCATCGGCCGGGATCGTTCCCCCGACCGTCACGATCACGTCGTCGACACCCTGCTCGGAGAGCAGCTCCATGATCCGCGGCACCAGCGTCATGTGCGCGCCGGACAGGATCGACAGCCCGACCGCGTCGGCGTCCTCCTGGATCACCGTCTCGACGATCTGCTCGGGCGTCTGATGCAGGCCCGTGTAGATCACCTCCATGCCGGCGTCGCGCAGCGCCCGCGCGATGATCTTCGCGCCCCGGTCATGCCCGTCCAAGCCGGGCTTGGCGACGACGACTCGGATCTTGCGGTCGGTGGCGGTCATCACACGGTCAGCACGGATCTTATGGGCTTTCGGCTCCCGGGGCCCCGTACGTCGCCGTCCGGTGAGCGAACGGTCAGTCCCGGCGGCTCGCCAGCGTGGCGCTCGCGACCCCACCGGCGGCAGCGGCGCCTGCCAGCGCGATGCCGGTCTTCAGCCGACGTCCGATCCGGTCCAGACGCATCAGCTCCCAGCCGCGCTCGCGCGCGATCGCGGCCAGCGCGCGGTCGGGATTGACCGCCACCGGGTGACCGACGGCCTCGAGCATCGGCAGGTCGGACACCGAGTCGGTGTACGCGTAGGACTGGTCGAGGTCGATGCCCTCGCGCGCCGCCAGCTCGCGGATCGCGTCAGCCTTGCCGATGTGGTAGGCGAACAGCCCGGTGACGCGACCCGTGTAGACGCCGTCGACGACCTCCGACAGGTCTGACCCGATCGCGCCGTCGAACGACAGCACCCGCGCCAGGATCTCGGCCAGCTCCAGCGAGGCGGCGGTCGTGATGTAGACGCGCCGGCCGGCGTCCTGGTGGGCGTACGCGACCGCCAGCATCCGCGGGTACACGCGCGGCAGCACCCCCGCCAGCACGCCGGGACCGAGCCGCTGCAGATCGAGCACGCGGCGTCCGCTGAGCCCGGTGGCGATCCGCTGGCGAAGCGCGAGCGAGTCCGCGTCGCTCGCGCCCCGCAGCCTGAAGCGCGTGTTGGCCCAGGCGTCGGCCACCAGCCGCCGGCGGCTGAGCAGACCGTTGCGGTAGGCGGCGCGCGCGAACTGGAACGCCGACGACCCCTGCATCAGCGTCTTGTCGAGATCGAAGAACGCGGCGCCGTTGGCCGGCGCCGCGCCGCGCCAGGGCGACCCGTCAGCCGCCATTGACCTCCACGATCACCGCGTCGCCCTGGCCGCCGCCTGAGCAGATCGCCGCGCAGCCGAGCCCGCCGCCACGGCGGCGCAGCTCGAGCACGAGCGCGCCGAGGATCCGCGCCCCCGAGGCACCGAGCGGGTGGCCGAGCGCGACCGCGCCGCCGTTGACGTTGACCTTGTCCTCGTCGATCCCGAGCATCCGGATCGAGTTCAGCGTGACCGAGGCGAACGCCTCGTTGATCTCCCACAGATCGATGTCGTCGGCGGTCTTGCCGATCTTCGCGAGCGCCTTCCGCGCCGCGTTCGCGGGAGTCCGGGCCAGGTAGGCGAACTCGTCGGCGACCGACGCCTGCGCGATGATCGTCGCCAGTACCTCCTTGCCGTGCTCGGCGGCCCAGGCGTCGGAGGCGAGCACCAGCGCGCCGCCGCCGTCGTTGACGCCCGGAGAGTTGCCGGCCGTGTGCGAGCCGTCCTTGGCGCTCAGGCCGGGGAGCTTGGCGAGCGCCTCGAGGGTCGTGTCCCGACGCGGCGCCTCGTCGATCTCGACGACCGTCTCGGCTTTGCGCGTCTTGACCGTGACCGGCACGATCTCGTCCGCCAGCCGGCCCTCGTCCGTCGCCTCGATCGCCAGCCGGTGCGAACGCAGCGCCCAGCGGTCCAGATCTGGACGGGTCAGCTCCAGCTCGTTGCCGACCTCGGTCGCCTCGTCGAACATCTGACGGCCGCTGAATGGGTTCGTGAGGCCGTCGGAGAGCATCGCGTCAAGCATCTTGCCGTCGCCCATCCGGTAGCCGAACCGAGCCTGCTTGAGCATGTAGGGCGCGTTCGACATCGACTCCATCCCGCCGGCGACCGCGACGTCGAGGTCGCCCGCGCGGACCGACGCGTCGATCATCCCGGCGGCCCGGATCCCGGACGCGCAGACCTTGTTGATCGTCTCCGAGGAGACGTCCTTCGGGATCCCGGCCTTGATCTGCGCCTGGCGCGACGGGATCTGACCCTGCCCGGCCTGCAGCACCTGGCCCATGACGACGTGCTGGACCACATCGGGCGCGACGTCGGCCCGCTCAAGCGCCGCCGTGATCGCCGCCGCGCCGAGCGACGTCGCGTCAAGCGTCGAGAGCCCACCCCCCAACTTGCCGATCGGCGTGCGGGCGGCCGAGAGGATCACTGTCTTGGGCATCGGGGCTGGCTCCCTTGCATGGGCATCGGTGGCGGAGATGCAGATCCTAGTGGTCGTCCGTCTGCCGATAAGGTCCGCGCCGATGAACGTCGACCCGATCACCGGCCCGGCGCTCCAGTCCGGCGCAGACACGATCGCGGTCGGTCTGCTCGACGGCGAGACCGATCCCCTGGACGCGCTCGGCCTGCGCGCGCTGCTGGACCGCGGCGAGGCCAAGCCCGAGTTCCGCCACCTCGCGGTCGACCACATCGGCGAGCTGCGGGTGATCGTGATCGGGCTCGGCGCCCCGGCCGATCTGGACCCCGAGCGCATGCGGATCGCGGCAGCACTCGTGCGCGACCGCGCGGGCGAGCTCGGAAGCTCGCATATCAGCTGGGAGCTGCCCGCCGGCGCGGGCTCCGAGCTCGCCGCGGCACTGGTCACGGGCACGATCCTCGGCGCCTACCGGTTTGATCGCTTCAAGCCGTCCGACGCGCCCGCCGTGCCGCGGCGGCTGACGATTGCGGGTGCCGGTGACGACCAAGCCGACGCGGTCCGCGCGGCCGCAATCGTGGCCGACGCCCAGAATCGCGCGCGTGACCTCGGCAACAGCCCGCCGAACCTGATGACCCCGGCTGCGCTGGCCGACTACGCGGTCGGGTTGGCCGATCGCCACGACGCGCTGACCGCGACCGTGCTCGACGAGGGGCAGCTCCGCTCGGGTGGGCTGGGAGCATTCGCCGCGGTCGCCCAGGGCTCGGACCTTCCGGCGAAGCTGATCGCGCTCAGCTACGAACCTCCGGCCGCGGCCGGGGGCCGGCGACTGGCGCTGATCGGCAAGGCGGTCACGTTCGACTCCGGCGGCCTATGGCTGAAGCCGACGGCCAGCCAGATCGGAATGAAGTTCGATATGGCGGGCGGCGCGGCGGTGATCGAGGCGGTCGCGGCGCTGGCGCAGCTTGAGGCGCCCGTCAGGGTGCTGGCGGTGATCGGTGCGACCGAGAACATGATCAACGGCGCCGCGATGCGGCCCGGCGACATTCTCACCGCGCTCGACGGGACCACGATCGAGATGAACAACTCCGACGCCGAGGGCCGGCTGGTGCTGGCCGACTGCATCACCTGGGCCAAGCGCGAGGGCTGTGACGCGCTCGTCGACATCGCCACCCTGACCGGCGCTGCCGAGGTCGCGCTCGGCTACGTGTACGCCGCGCTGTTGTCCAACGACGACGAGCTGGCGGCGCTCGCGCTGCGCTGCGGCGAGCAGACCGGCGAGCGGTTGTGGCGGCTGCCGCTGGACGCGCGCTACGCCGAGATGG
>Ga0302324_100000762_pt1 | contig 81381 bp, 78 predicted proteins | sample Palsa_T0_1_FD_201949 | JGI IMG/M metagenome (GOLD analysis project Ga0302324, IMG submission 201949) | Peat permafrost microbial communities from Stordalen Mire near Abisko, Sweden - Palsa_T0_1 | ecosystem: Environmental > Terrestrial > Soil > Palsa > Peat permafrost | place: Sweden: Abisko...
GAGAGCTTCGACAAACTGGATGCAGTTGTAAATCAAATGAAGAAAGAGCAGGTCAGAGATGACAAAAAACACGGTGAACGAGACTGAGCGGATGGTTGTTACAAGAGTCTTTGATGCCCCACGCGAGCTGGTTTGGAAGGCGTGGACGGAGTCGAAGTACGTGATGCAATGGTGGGGACCGAAGGGCTTTACGTCGCCGGTTTGCAAGATGGATGTTCGCGTTGGAGGAAAGTCCCTCCTCTGCATGAAGACGCCGGATGGGTACGAGGGCTGGAATGCGATTGAATACCACGAGATTGTTCCCCTAGAAAAGATCGTTTCCTCCATGTACTTTTCGGACTCGGAAGGAAACAAGATTGACCCTGAGCAATTAGGAATAGAACAGGAGGCCATCGACGGAGCGTACGACGTGACCATCTTTGAGGATCTCGGAAACGGCCAGACGAAACTCACCTTCATTGGAAATGAACCCATGGAGAGCGCGAAAAATAGCGGTCAAATGGAGGGCTGGATCGAGACACTCGATAAAGTTGCCGAAGTTGTTGCGGAGCTGGCGCATGGGAAATAAGAAGCTGAGGATTTGGTTCGCGAAAGTCTTTCGAGGAGAAAGAATCGTGGAGAAAGAAATGAAAAGAATACCGTTTCTCGCTATCGTCCTGCTGGCATTCGCATTTCCCGCCCATGCCCAAGATGCGATGAAGAATGACGCGATGAAGAAAGATGCGGCCGTCAAACCTCCAGCCGTCAAACCTGCCGATCCGGAATTGAAAGTCGTGCTCGATTCCTGGAATGAGGTTGGCCGCAAACTCATCGCCATGGCCGAGGATTTTCCTGAGGACAAATACGACTTCAAGCCGACACCCGCGCAGCGGAGCTTCGCAGAGCAGTTGCTGCACGCGGCGGGGGCAAACTATTTCTTCACCAATCCCGTCATGGGGAAGGAGCCGCAGGCAGCAGAAGATCCCAAGCGCGACCAATACAAGTCCAAGGCCGACATCGTTGCGTTCGTCAAGAAATCCTTCGCCGATGGCGCAGCCGCCATCCAGTCGAAAGGCGAAAAAGGCCTGATGCAGACCGTAGTATACGGTGATCAGAAAGCGCGCGTTCTCGACATCGCATACGGCATCATCGAACATAGCGGCGAACACTACGGCCAGCTCGTTGTGTACTACCGCCTCGCAGGCCTTGTGCCGCCGGAGTCGCGGCCCAAGAAGTAAAGCTCAAAGAGACCAGGTACCCCTTCCTTATCGCGCGCCGTTTGCGCGGGGTGGGACATAAAGACCGGGGCCCCGCAAAGTCCGCGTTGCATTTAACGCTAAACCTCTGTACTTTTCGTTGCGTCGGCGCTGCGTCATGAATAATGAATAAGCGAAGAAACCCATTCCACAGCTGGCAAGTAAGCGGCGCAAGAACCAAGAACATGCATAGAGCGGGTGACGCGAACTCGAATACGCTCGCCACGAAGGATCAGCCAATGAAACGAATCGCAATTGCAGTGGCGTGTGCATTACTCGCCTCCAGCCAGGTGCAAGGGCCGAACGCTCAGGCCCATTCCTCCGCTACAGGCGCCGAGGCTTCCTCGCAGGCTTCTAGTGCGGACTGGGCCGTTTATCACGGCAATCCGCACGGAACACACTATTCGACGCTCGATCAAATCAATACAACGAACGTCAAACGCCTGCGGGTCGCGTGGACGTTTGAAACCGGTGATGGCGCCCCGACCAACGACATGGAAGGTGACACCATCGTCGTCAAAGGACGCATGTATTTCGCCTCTCCCAAGGGGCGCATTTTCAGTCTCAATGCGGCCACTGGCAAGCAGAACTGGGTCTACGATCCGGCTGAGGGAGCACCGGTTAGCGGCAATGGGCGATTGCGCGGCGTTTGCTATTGGGCCGACGGAACTGATGAGCGGATTTTGTTCACCTCGCGCAATCGACTGATGGCGGTAGATGCCAACACCGGAAAACTGATCGAAAGTTTCGGCAATACCGGTAAGGTCGACCTGAGTCAGGACCTTGGGCGAGATCCACGCTCGGTATCGGTGAACGTCAATTCGCCCGGCGTGATCTACAAAGACCTCATTATCCTCGGGAGCACTGGCGCGACGCCCGGTCATATTCGCGCCTATGATGTGCGCAGCGGAAAGCTGAGGTGGATCTTCCACACGATCCCGTATCCCGGCGAATTTGGTTATGACACGTGGCCCAAGGATGCATGGAAGACTGCGAATGGCGCCAACGTATGGTCCGGTCTGAGCCTCGATCCTGAGCGCGGCATTGTCTACCTTCCGGTGGCGTCGGCGGGCATGGGATTTAAGGATTTCTACGGCGCCGATCGCGAGGGCAGTACGCTCTTTGGCACCTCGCTGGTGGCGCTTGACGCCAATACCGGCAAGCGTCTGTGGCACCATCAGCTCGTGGACCACGACTTGTGGGATCGCGATCCACCGACGCCACCGACGCTCGTCACCGTTCGCCGTGACGGTCGGGACATTCCTGCCGTAGCCCAGATTACGAAGTACGGTTTCGTCTGGGTGTTCAACAGGGTCACCGGCGAAAACCTATTTCCGGTGCAAGAGGTTTCCGCCTTTCCAAGCACCATTCCGGGCGAGAAGCCCGCGACACGCCAGACCTTGCCTGCGGCGCCTGAACCGTTCGCTCGTCAGCGACTCACGGAGGAGACGTTGACCCAGCGCACGCCCGCCGCCAACGCGGCGGTGCGGGCGCACCTGGCGACGCTGAGCAACCGTGGCCGCTTTGATCCACCCTCGCTCGAGGGCACCGTCATCTTTCCGGGACTGGACGGTGGCGGCGAATATGGCGGCGCTGCCTGGGACCCCGAGACCGGCATCCTCTATATCAACTCCAACGAACAAGCCTACATCCTGCAGTTGCGGGCGCAGGTCAAGAACACCAGCGGTGAGGCCTCTGCTGCCGAGATCTACAGCGCCTCCTGCGCCGGTTGCCACGGCGTCGACCGCAAGGGCAACCCCCCGTCGTTCCCCGCATTGCTTGGACTGACCAAGCGGATGGCGAGCCAGCAGATCGCACAAATGATTGCCCATGGATCGGGGAGGATGCCCGGATTTGAAGGCAGCCTGAGCAAGACTCAGATCGACGGCCTGACGACTTACATCAGTGATGACAACTCGAAGCCGGCGACTACAACTGACAACGCCAGCGCGAACGTCGACTATGTGTTCCAAGGCTATACAAAGTTCCTGGACCCGGATGGCTACCCTGCGGTCAGCACGCCGTGGGGCACGCTGAATGCGTTAAATCTCAACACGGGTCGATATGTCTGGCAGATTCCGTTCGGTGATTATCCGGAGTTGAATGACCCCACCACCGGCAGTGAGAACTATGGTGGGGGAATCGTCACGAAAGGCGGCATCTTTTTCATCGCCGCAACTGTCTACGACAACAAGGTCCGCGCGTTCGACAAGCTGACGGGCAAGCTCCTGTGGGAAGACACGATGCCGACGTCGAGCGTTGCCACGCCCTCGACGTATGCCGTTAACGGCAAGCAGTATTTTGCGGTGTCCTCCGGCGGCGGTAAGAATCCCAAGGTGAAGGTCGGCGGTGGCATCATTGCCTATGCTCTGCCTTAGGGCCCGATCTCTTTACCCCATCCCCCGGGATCATCGACAGTGATGCTCAATAGGATAGGGCGACGTCGTAGCAGCACAGCCGTAACGATTCGGACGGTTGCTGAGCAGGCGCGTGTATCCATGATGACGGTCTCGAACGTCATCAATGGCACCGGCAAGGTCAGTGACCAGACTCGCGCCAGGGTGCGTCAGGCGATTCGCAACACCGGATATGTTCCAAACTATGAGGCGCGCAGGCTGGCGAGCGGCGGCTGCAACCGAATCGCTCTGCTCTGTTCAGATCGGCAGACTCCTTTCCTGGCGCAGGTCCTTCTGGCTGCGATCAATGCCAGTACAGCCTACGGGGCTCAGTTGCTCGTCCGTTCGAGCAATAGTCCAACCAAAAGATCGGCCGAGAAACTGGTGCTGAATGCTGCTCGCAGTGGCGTTCAAGGTCTGCTGCTGGTTCCTCCTTACGCCGAGCTACTCGCCGGGAGTGCGGTGCTTTCTGAAATGAAAGCAACAGCAATTGCGGCCGCAGGTCCATTGCCGAGCGTGAACACTGTGCGAATTGATAATCGGTCTGCGGCTCGACAGCTGACCACATTCCTGATCCGACTTGGGCATCAGCGAATCGGGTTCATCAGCGGTCCGCCCACTAACGGCGACAGCCTGGAGCGGCGCGCCGGCTATCAGGACGCGTTGAGAAAAGCCGGGATTCCAGTGCAGATCGAACTGACCAGAGAGGGGGACTTCACCTTTGAGTCCGGGCGCGTTGCTGCCAAACGAATTCTCGATCTCCAGAATAGACCGACGGCGATCGTGGCCAGCAACGACGATATGGCGTCAGGCGTAGTGTGGGTGGCGCATCAACGGAGGCTGAAGCTTCCCGGCGATCTCTCCGTCGCCGGATTTGATGACACGCCAACGGCGCTGAAATCCTGGCCACCACTGACAGTGATCCGACAACCCATCGACAGGATGGTCGAGCACGGTGTCTCTTTGCTCTTGGACTCAGTGCGAACGCCTACAATGTCGGTGCCACAAGATGTCGTTTTTGACTATACGCTCGTTGAGCGCGCGTCCACGTCGGCGGTTGGCGCTCGGGCGCGACAGAGAGCCCGGCCCGATATCACCGAATGAGGTCGATGATTTGACGGTTGGCCCCCATCTGCCAAGGGTATCGCTTTTGTTTTCGTTGACGGAACAAATGAAGTGGGTGCCCCTCGATAAGAGCGAAGGCTGTGTCAAGGGCATGAAGAAATGCAGCGACAGACTGGACGTTCCCCCGTTTTTTCGACCGCCGCAGGTTTGCTTGGTTTTCCGTAAACAGGGGAACGTTCCGTCTGTCCCCAGGTTTCTAAGCTGCAAGCCCATCTCGTATTGCCGCTTCAAGCGCATCGATATTTATATCCTTCAGAGCTTTAAACCGAATGCAATATCCGGTTACGCTCGCCTTGCCAAGTTTTTTTCCATACGTTTTGGCCAGGTACTTCTTATCTTTGAGACCAAGGATATAGACAGAGATTCCAGTTTTGTTTCCGCTCACACCAACTTGAAAACACTCTCTACTTTTTCCATTGGCATATTTTATTGTGTGTAATCCATATCCAATCGTAGGGTTGGAAACAGTATGATCTTTGCTGTCTTTACCATCGGAGAACCACAATTTGCATTCTGGTGACACTTGAAGTGTGAGCCGATGCAACTCTCGGATGTCACTGCCTTTTGACTCCGGTTGACTGGTAATATACTTCTCGATTTGTTCCTGTACGTTCATATATGCTCCCAAGCGCGCACGAGATTATACGGCGTTTAATCCTTCTCCCCGTTGCGAGGGCTGTCTATCGGCGTTCATCCGCGTTCATTGGTGCACCGACTGGATTCGCGCTAGAAGGACGAAAGATTACGAGATGCGAAAAGGGTTTACGAGAAAGCCAAAACCAGACGAGCCCGGGCCGCCGGTCAAGAACTACATCACGCCGAGCGGACTGGAGCGGCTTAAGGATGAGCACCGTTTTTTGCTCACCAGGGAACGCCCGGCCGTGACGGAGGTGGTGGCGTGGGCTGCCAGCAACGGCGATCGCAGTGAAAACGCCGACTATCAGTACGGCAAGCGGCGGCTGCGGCAGATCGATGGGCGGATTCGCTTTCTCACCAAGCGCATTGAAGCCGCGGAAGTGGTGGACCCGGAAGCTCGAAGATCGGGCCAGGCCGCGGCGAAGGCATTCTTCGGAGCGACCGTGCGCTATGCCAATGCCGCGGGAGTGGAGCGAGTGGTGAGCATCGTGGGCACGGACGAAATCGATCTCAACCGCAACCACATCAGTTGGGTGTCCCCTCTGGGGCGCGCGTTGATGAAGTCGGCAGCGGGTGACAGCGTAGTCCTGCAATTGCCGGGTGGCACAGAATGCCTCACCGTATTGGATGTTCGTTACGAGCGCATTGCCGTGGAACCGTTCCGTGAACCACCTGGAGCCGAGGCCTCGGCAAAGGGACTCCCGCGCCGACGCTAATCCACCTGGCCGAAGAAGAGACAACAACGGCACAGGTGCAGGTCACAACGACTACTTAGACGACTGCGATCATGTGCCGCTTGGCCAGAGCCTCAATTTCAGGCTCAGTCACCGCCGAGAGGTCTGCGTTTTCCGTAGCGATGACCCGCCGGGAAATGTCGGGATGATGAGTCTTCAAGTATTCTTTCAGGAAGTCGGCGGCGTTGCTTTTTCCCGTGGCGTGACCGATGAGGACAATCTCACTGGCTGGAGTGATATCTTTCGCGACCTCCTCATAGAACGAATCCTCTTCCGGTACGCGCTCGCCGCGGTAGTGAGCTTCTTTTCGATGAATCAGATGATGATGGAAATTGTAGGGATCGTAAGGTTGCACCTTGCGTTCGTCGGCCGGACGGCTCCCACCGAAATCCTTATAAACGTGGGCGGCGTGGTGGTCGATGACGACGATCATCCGGCTGGGCTGGGCCAGTTCTTCTACTGGCGAACCTGATTTATTCGCATCCCGTCCGGCTTCCTTCAAGAATTTACGCAGCCGAGAAACTTCCTCCACGCCAAGATCGTGGGTGTGCGGCTTCTTGAAAAAAACGCGTTGGCCGTTGACCACGAACACAAATTCATCGTTGCCGTGCGGTTGGACCTCACCGATATGCTCGACCAGATCGACGGCCTCGCTCCAACTCAGGTTATGTGGCAGCTTGCCGTTGAGAAGATTCTGATATAGCGACTCGAGATGCTTACTCACGGTGTGTTCTCCTTCACAAATAATTAAATTCGACCAGCATGCATCTCGAACCAGCACCATTAGACCACGCGCGACGGGACGAAAACAATTGGACCTTGGTATCGGCGACAGCTCCTCGAATCAATCGATACCAAGGTACCGCCAATACTATCGTCCAATTGCGTGGTCCAGGTCTTTTTGGCTTAATCGCGACAGTCAAGTTCACGAGGAGACAGAAATGAAACTCTCGCAAATGTACCGAACTGCTCTGATCGCAGCCACGATGTTGGTCCTGTGCTCTGGGCTCAACCTGAGAGCATTCGCTCAGACGAACTCCCCGCAAGGGGTCAAGAATATCGTCCTGGTTCACGGCGCCTGGGCGGATGGATCGTGCTGGTCCAAAGTAATTGCGCTCCTCCAAGCAAAGGGTTTTCATGTGGTCGCTGTGCAGAACCCTTTGACCTCGCTAGCTGACGATGTCGCGGCGACGAAGCGCATCATCGCGTTGCAGGATGGACCAGTGATACTGGTCGGGCATTCCTACGCCGGCGTGGTGATTACCGAAGCCGGGAATGACCCAAAGGTTGTCGGGTTGGTCTACGTGGCGGCGTTCGCCCCCGGGGATGGTGAGTCCATCAATTCCGTCACCAAACCGTATCCGCCCGCTCCGCTGGGCGCCGAACTCCGGCCCGACGCTCAGGGTTTTCTGACGGCAACTCCAAAAGGAATTGCCGAAGACATGGCGCAGGACCTCCCAGCCACTGAACGGCAGATACTCACGGCAACGCAGGGCCAAACGTCGTCATCTGTTTTCGGAGCCACAATCACAAAGGCGGCGTGGAAGAGCAAGCCTTCATGGGCCTTGATTGCGGGCGACGACCGCGCGATTCCGCCGGGACTCGAGAAAGCTGAAGCGGCGACCATCAAAGCAACTTCGATCACCGTATCGGCGAATCATCTGGCCATGCTGTCTCGCCCGAAAGAAGTGGCAGAGCTGATCGAGCAAGCCGCGGCCAAAGCCAAATAAAACAGATGAATGGCAGTTTCTCCGGGATTCGCTTGGCACTCTGAAAGGATTCGTTGAGATGGCAACCTACGTTCAGACAGTGGACATCGGACATTTTGCAACGGCGGAGGAACGCGAAGCTCTCACTCGCGAAGCTCTCACTCGCCAGGCTCTCACTCGCCAGGCTTTAACTCGAGAAGCTTTAACTCGAGAAGTTCGGCGCGGCTTGAGCGCACGGCCACGCTCGCTCTCACCCTGGATGTTCTACGATGCGGAGGGATCGCGCCTCTTCGAGCGCATTACGACGCTTCCCGAGTACTACCCGACCCGCACGGAAAGGGCTATCCTGGCGGGACACGCAGATGCAATCGTCGCTCGATCTCACAACGCCGCACTTCACAGGGACAGATCGTCGCCGTTGCGTCTTGTTGAGTTGGGCGCCGGCACCGCTTCCAAAACCTGCATGCTGCTCGAAGCCGCTTTGCGCGTTTCGGACGATGTCGCCTACGTGCCAGTCGACGTCTGCCCTGATGCTCTTGAGTTGGCGTGCCAAAACGTTGCATGCGCGTTGCCCGAAGTGCGCATGCAGCCCATCGTCCGGAATTATGTAACTCACCCGCTCCAACTCGACCCCTTCGACGGCACCACACTCGCACTCTACATCGGCACGAGTATCGGCAACTTTACGCCGGAGGAAGCGCGACTCATCCTGCGAAATCTGGGTTCTCAGCTGCAAATCGGAGACGCACTGTTGCTCGGTACAGACATGGTGAAAGACGAACCCACGCTTCTGGCTGCATATGACGACCGCGAACAAATCACTGCGGCTTTCAACCTGAACATCTTGCATCGCCTCAATCGAGAACTGGGGGCCAACTTTGACGCCGCGTGCTTCCGTCATCGCGCGCTTTGGAACTCCGTTGAGTCTCGCATCGAGATGCACCTCGAGAGCGCGCAAGAGCAGCGCATAAGTATCGAGCACGCGGACCTTGATCTTCACTTCCTGCAAGGCGAAACCATTCACACCGAGAATAGTTACAAGTTCACAGACAAGAGCATTCGAGCGCTTCTCGGAGACGTCGGTTTTGAGATCAGAGGGGCGTGGAAAGACTGTCGTGGCTGGTACACCCTCACGCTTGCGTGTTTCGGGTAGCCGCTTCGGCTCCTATTTCGATCGACCATCGATGTCGGCATGGGTCGTCTAAACTCACTCGGACTCTACTGGCTCAAATTGATCCGGGGCAGCCGGTTTTGCTAAGGTCGTGAGCATGCCCGAGCGTGTCAGGTCCGAGCGTGTCAGGTCCGAGCGTGTCAGGTCCGAGAATTCGCCCGACGACTCCCCCAAGCAGATACATGACCGGATACGCGAATTGCTCGACTCCCTTTACCGCGAGGATTCGGGACGAATCCTGGCCACGCTGATCCGCTTGCTCGGTGACTTTGATCTTGCCGAGGAGGCCATGCACGAAGCCTTTGCCGCCGCCCTGAGCCTGTGGCCAAGCAGTGGTGTGCCCGGCAATCCGCGACCGTGGCTGATTTCCACGGCCCGATTCAAAGCCATTGATACTCTGCGTCGGCGGGCAAGATTTGATGCCTCGCAAGACGAGCTCGTGCGATATATCGAAGCGCAAGGGAGTTGGGATGAAGGATCGAGTGCAGATGGCAGCCTTGACGAGTTTCTCGAAGACGACCGGCTGCGGCTTATTTTTACCTGCTGTCATCCATCTCTGGCGCCGGAAGCGCACGTTGCGCTCACCTTGCGCGAGGTGTGCGGGCTGACCACCGAGGAGATTGCCAAGGCCTTCCTCACCACTCCGCGTACGCTGGCGCAGCGCATTGTGCGCGCCAAGGCGAAGATTCGAGAGGACCGGATTCCCTACGAGGTGCCGACGCCGCAGGAATTGCCGGAGCGGCTGGGCGCGGTGCTTCAGGTCATCTATCTCGTCTTTAACGAGGGCTATTCGGCCGCCGCGGGAGCCGAGGTCACGCGCGCCGAGCTCACCGGCGAGGCGATTCGACTGGGCCGCTTGCTGATGGTACTCAAGCCTGAACCAGAAATAATGGGCCTGCTTGCCCTGATGTTGCTGCAAGAATCCCGTCGCGCCGCGAGAACCTCTCCGACCGGAGAACTGATTTTGCTGGAGAATCAAAACCGCACGCTCTGGAACAAAGAGCAGATCGCCGAGGGAGTGGCATTGCTGGAGAAAGCGCTTAACTCCCGACGCTTCGGCCCCTACACCCTGCAAGCTGCGATTGCGGCCGTTCATGCCGAGGCGGAATCGGTCGCTGCGACCGACTGGCGGCAGATTGTCGCGCTCTACGACCAATTGCTACGAATTCAATCTTCGCCAGTCGTACAGCTCAATCGTGCCGTGGCTATTGCCATGCGCGATGGTCCAGAGGCCGGTCTGGCGCATATCGACACGGTATTGGAACATGGCGAATTGGCGAATTATTATCTAGCCCATTCCGCCCGCGCCGATATGTACCGCAGGCTGGGCCGGACATCCGAAGCTCGGGCGTCTTATGAGAAGGCGCTGGCCCTTACCCAACAGGAACCCGAGCGCCAATTCCTGCAAGAGCGGATTCGGCAGTTGAAATAAAAGATTCGTCAAAAGAAATCGTGGGCAGGGGGCTGGCCCAGCCGTACGCTAACACGGCACTGGATGCCCCACCCGTGGCAGTCTCACGGGTGGGCTGCTGCGAACTCTCCTTACATATTCATCGGTCACAGCGAAATCGGCAAGTCGAGGGTGGTTATGAAGCATTAGCCATTGCGCCTATGGCGAACGCCCGGTTCTGGTCGATGAGGCCCGAAATGCGGAGATCCGCATGCGCAAAACCTCCTGATCCCATCGGCATTGCGGCCCACCCGTGAAACCGCCACGGGTGGGGGATCCGGCTCGTCGTAGAGTGGACGAAATACATTGGCTGGGCCAGCCCCCCATTGGACACCATTCGCCGCGTATGAAAGTCTTTTACAACGGTTTTACTTTTTCATGACAACTAAGGGATTCTGCTCCTGTTAAATGTCTACGGGGTAAAACCAACTTAGGATTTTCATGAGGGGGCAAAACATGAGGGGAACAAACATGACCAGCAAGATTCGTACATTGATTGCAATGGCAGTGCCAGTTTTGGCCTTCGCCCTGGCGCCGAGCGCAGCCATGGCGCAGAGCTCCACCGGCAGCTTCACCGGCAACTATCCAGTAGTAGTGACCGAGGTGAAAGCTGGCATCGCTGGCACCATCCCCGGCGGCAACGTAAACTTCTGCCTGGAGCTGACCGACGATGGCGACTACGGCAGGCCGCACAGCGGCACGGCCACGCTGGGGGATTATGAAGGCGGCACGCTTACTGGTGGGGAGTTCTATGTTCTCGGCAACATGATGTTTGTGAACTTCGCAGTAGGCTCGGACACTGGTGAGAGCGTGGGCCTGGTGCTATTCGCCCCCGTCACCAACGGAAAAATCGGCACCGGCATTTTCGGGGACACCGGCGGACTGCCGTCCTCTGGTATGGCGAAGGTCGGCGCGAAAGGCGGCTGTTGAGCTCACCTCGGTCGGATAAAGCGGCGGGGAAAAAAACATAAGATGCTTGACCCGCGAGCCGTCTTAGGACGCCACCCTCGGCAGGTTCCAATGGAACCAGACGCTGAGCACTCGGAGCGCAAAGCAAACCACGCCACCCAGTATCGCCGCCAACGTAGACCGGACTCCTAGCCTTCGCCCCACCACCATCACTACGGAACCGGCAAGTGCTGCCGTGGCGTAGATGTCCGCGCGCAAAACGTTGGGGATGTGCATGAGAAGGATGTCCCGGATCGTTCCTCCACCCACGCCTGTGATGGTGCCCATCAAAGTGGAGATGAATGGAGGAATGCCGTAATCCAGGGCCTTCTGCGTTCCCGCCACGGCAAATAATGCCAGACCCGCAGCATCCAGAATCATGACGAGTTGCGACGGAATCTGCTGCGCAAAATGATAAAGAATGAATACTGCGCCGCTCGTGGTAAATGCCCAAACGGCATAGCGCCAATCGCGGATGGCCTGGGGAGGGCTGGCGCCAATCAGCAGGTCCCGCAGCACACCGCCGCCCAGTGCGGTTGCAAACCCAACCACCATCACACCAAAAAAGTCGAGATCGGCGCCGATCGCCACGAGTGCGCCCCCCATCGCAAATACAACGATCCCCGCACAGTCAACTACCGCTAACAGTCTGTCCGGCTGATTCTTCATAATTCCTGAAAAGAGGAGATGCGGAGACGGGCGGGACTCTCCCCATTTCTAAGGCTTAGAAATCGGGACTCGTCCCGTCCGTACTCAGTTTAGTTAGGCCGCGCGTTAACCGTAGGTGAGGGTAGTGCTCTGCCCGACCTCGATAATGTAACCGTCAGGATCGCGGATGTAGCAGCGAATCTCGCCGTACTTGGGGATCGGTGGCGTGATGAACTCCGCGCCTCGACTTTTCCATAATTCATAGCATGCGTGAATATCCGCGACGCGGAAATTCATGAAGCTGTTGATGTGATTCGGGTCGGGGACGCTGAGCGTTACCGTCGGCTTATCCGGGGTCGGCCCTCCCCCAACGTTGAGAATCATCCAGATATTCGCCAGCTGAAGGTACGGAGGCGCGTTGCCGTCACCCATGGTCAGAATGCGAGCGCCAAAGACCTTCTCATAGTAGCGAGCCGATCGCTCGACGTCGGCGACGGTGAGAAAATGCGCGACGCTGATTCCCTCGCGCGGGGGCATCTCATAGCTCTTCTGGTCGACTTGTACTGCGTTCATTGACGTCTCCTTTCGATACAGGGCTCATTACAAATGTAGTATTCCGCGAGTTCCGGTTTCCATTGCAGGTCTGCGACCGTGACAATGCTCATGATTTCTCCAGCCAGTCGCTGACTTGATTAAGCCAGAAAGGCGACGACGAATCTATTAGACGAACGTATCGATCCTAGCAAGATTGGTTGGACATTGCCGGGTGCCCCATTTAGGCATACTTTCGCGAATGGGAGATGGGGGCCAACCCGATGGAAGAAGAAAAAAAACTAGGGCCACGTGTCGAATTCCGGCGGGACCGTTCGACTATGTGGTGAAGGCCGGGCAACCGGCCCGCCAGAAAGGGTTTCGCGGGTGATACGCTATGCGACAAATCTGCAAGTCGCGTGTCGATTCTCCGCCAGCCCGTTCGACTAGTCAGTGGAGCCGGCACCGCGCACCCGGCGCCTGGGAAGTTTCCGGGCCCAGCGCGGTCCAAGCTCTTATATAAGAGTAGCGGCCCGGATACGGTGTCCGCACAACATCGATACTCGATACCCAAACTCGATACCCAAACTCGATACCCAAGGAGAACACCATGCGCTTCATGATGATTATGTTTCCGAAAGTCTACGAAAACGCAAAACCTGGCTGGGCACCCGACCTCAAAGACATGGAGGCAATGGGCAAGTACAACGAGGAGCTAGGGAAAGCCGGGGTGCTGCTCGCGCTTGACGGGCTGACCCCGCCCGCGACGATGAGCGCGCGCGTCACCTTCAAAAACGGAAAATCGAAAGTGACCGACGGTCCGTTTACTGAAGCCAAGGAAGTGGTCGGCGGCTACTGGATCATCCAGGTGAAGTCGCGCGAAGAGGCGCTCGAATGGGCCTCGCGCATCCCCGGAAAGGATACCGAAATGGTCGAAGTTCGCCGGATGTTTGACATGACCGACTTCGATTCCGAGACTCAGGAGTACATCCAAAAGAAGTTCGGCGACGATGTTGCCGCTGAGATGCGCCAGTAGTAAAAACTCTCCGCGCTTTGTCGATTTCGCGAGGCCTCGTGGGGATGGAGAACTCGTGAATCAGTATCTAGTCGGTGGCCCGTCTTTCGCGTTCTTCGCGGAGGACGGGTACCACGACCGCAACGCAGCGGGGTTTGTGCAGAACGGACAACAGTTGCCCCGGCGGCATCGTCGCCCACCCTTGCAAAGAACGAAAGATTGGCACCCTCCCCGTCGGAATGGTTTACGCAAGGATCGTCGTCATTGAAAGACGGCCCACGAAAGACGGCCCACCCGCCGGTTGGCCGACAAACTCCAAAGGGAATCAAGAATGAGAAATGTAATCTTCGCGATCAACCTTACCCTGGATGGCTGCTGCGACCATACCAAATTCAATCCCGATGAAGACCTGCATGAACATTACACGCGCCTCTTGCGAGATGATGCGGGAGTGCTTGTCTATGGGCGCAAAACCTATCAATTGATGGTTCCGTATTGGCCTGATATCGCAAAAAGCCAGTCCGAGACAAAAGCGGATATCGAATTTGCTCAAGCCTTTGTCTGCAAGAAGAAGGTTGTTTTTTCTCGATCGTTGGCCAGCAATGACGATGGAAACACGAGAATTGTTCGTACCAACCTTCGCGACGAAATACTTAGATTGAAGCAGGAACCAGGCGGAAATATTCTGGCCGGTGGTGTTGATATTCCTTCACAACTGATGGAGCTTGGCCTGATTGACGAATATCGCTTTGTCATTGCGCCAATCATTGCTGGCGAAGGGCGACGGTTGTTCGAAGGTATCGGCCTCCCGGAGAAATTACGACTGAAACTCGTCGAATCAAAGACTTTTAAATCAGGAAGTGTTGCGCTTCGCTACTTGAAACAGTGACAGAAAAATCTGCTCAACCCAAAGGAGATTTCGCAATGCGATTCATGGTCATCGTCAAAGCAACCCCAGAGTCAGAAAAAGAGGGCGCCCTCCCCGATCCACAGCTCTTGATCGAGATGGGCAAGTACAACGAAGAGCTCAGCAAGGCTGGCGTCCTGCTCGCCCTCGATGGCCTCCACCCCAGCTCCAAAGGCGCACGCGTCAAATTCTCCGGCAAGTCTCGTGACGTCATCGACGGGCCCTTCACCGAGGCCAAGGAGCTCATCGCCGGCTTCTCGATCTTGCAGGTCAAGTCCCTCACAGAGGCCATCGAGTGGGTCAAGCGTGGCCCCAACTGCAGCGCCGGAGACTACGAGGTCGAAATCCGCCAGGTCTTTGAGATGGAAGACTTGTCGCCCATCCTGTCCGAAGAGCAGATCCGGCACAAGGTAGCGAAACGGGCTGAGCTGCCGAATCAGACCGCCAACAAATAGCCGGCGCATGCATCCATCGATTTGATTCCGGCTGGAGTGTTCCTTCAGGAACATAACGTCATGACCGTAGAGGGCGTACGATATTGTCATGACAACTAAAGGCAAGAAGGCAAAGGCGCGAAAGGGGCGGGCACAATCTCAGGCCAAACCCGCGACCATTGCGTGGCTGCATGCGTCGGTTGAAGACGACCTTTTGTTTCTGGCGGAGGATGAGCCGGGGGCGGAGTCGCGCTGGAACCGTCCGCGCAAACGCAGGATCTCTTTGCGCGTGGATGTGGAAGTGGTGGACTGGCTGAAGTCCAACGGGCCGGGCTACCAGACGCGGATCAATCGGATCTTGAGGAGAGTGATGATGGAGAGCAAGAAGCGTGCGGGAGTGAAATAGAGGTATTGGACTTCCGCCTCAAGACAACGTCGGGTTTCAGTGGTCCACCCGTCCATACGCGGCGGGGTTTGTGCAGAACGGACAAAAGCTGCGTCGGCAGCATCGCTGCCCACCCCTTCGGCTCCGCTCAGGGCAGGCTCTTGCAAAGAGCACAAGGATGGGGCACCCTCAGTGGGAATGGTGCACGCAAAGATCGTTAAAGGCCGGCCGCCCATTCCTGGTTCTCTCTTTGATCTATAACGATTGAATCCACAATCTCGGCAGGCTATTCTACCAACCACTCTCGGGGGAACCTCACCATGCGTTGCGGCTTCGTTCTGCGCACTTTTTGCTTTTTCTTTCTTGGCCTGCTGCTGCTTCCATCCTGCCCGGCGCAGACTCCGCCGGAGAGCAACTTTTTCTCCACCGTCGCGGAGGAACGTTTCTCCACCTACCAGATGACGGGGAATGGCGATCTCTGGCCCTCATGCTGGGCAAATGACGACAACCTGTATGCAGCCAATGGCGATGGTACGGGCTTTGGGAAGTTTTACACCGACATGGCGGTAAGCCGCATCAGCGGCACGCCGGAAGAGTTGACCGGCACCACGATCGCGGACAATGTCGGCACGAACTGGAGTGGCAGTATCTATACCCGCAAACCGACGGGTATGCTCTGCCGAGGGGGCGCCATCTATCTCGCGTTTCAGAATCTGAATGAATCGACCTTCGACGACGCGCCGGCTGCCTCGATCGCCAAATCCGTCGATAACGGGGTGACCTGGACCTGGAATACAAAGGCGCCTATGTTCGGCAAGCCCATGAACGCCGCGAGCCCCAAGGCCTACAAGTTCACGACTATCTTCTTCCTCGATTATGGCAAAGACTCTGCGAACGCGATCGATGGTTACGTCTATGCCTACGGTCTCGACAACAACTGGCGTTCTCAGGAGACGATGTTCCTCGGCCGCGTGCCTGCCGACCAGGTGCAGGCGCGCAACGCCTGGGAGTTTTATGCGGGCACCAATGTAGATGGAGCGCCCGTCTGGACCACAGACATCACCCAGAAACTGCCCGTGCTCACCGACACGCGCCTGCTCTATCCCATCATGTTTGGACCGGATTGCCCGCCCTACCAGCAGGTGATTGCGCAGGGCGGCGTCACCTATGACGCACCTTTGCGGAAGTACATTTTTGCGTCATGGTCCTGCAGCACGCATGAGTTCTATGAAGCAAGTCAGCCCTGGGGTCCGTGGAAGCATTTTCAGTCGACGGACTTCGGCCCGCTTCGTCTGACGCAGAACCGAGGACAATACGGCACCAGCATCCCCTCGAAGTTCATCAGCGCTGACGGGAGAGCGCTGTGGTTGCAGAGCAATGTCTGTTGCGGTGGCGACTCATATCGGTTCTCTTTGCGCAGACTCTACCTTCGGCCCGCCCAGCCCTCCTCGGCCAGTAATGGCCCATCCACCGATAATCTGGCTCTCTCTCCCGGTACGCGCGCCATCAGCAAGAGCACGCATTTCGGAACCCTCTGCGGACGTGACTGCTCCGACCAGCTGAATAGCGGAGATGCGACCGTGAGCGAAGACGATTACGACGAGCAAGTAAAAACCACGGATTGGTGGGGCTACACCTGGCCCAAGGTCTACAACATCAACCAGGTGGTATATACCACCGGGACCATGTTCCCGAACGGCGGCTGGTATGAGGCGAACCTGCGCGTTCAAGTGCGGCAGAATTTCAAATGGGTGGACGTTTCGGGTGTGACCGTAACGCCCCCGTATCCCTACACCGCCGACGCGGGCAACTTCACGTCGTACACTTTCAGCCTGCCAAATACCTGGGGAGATGGCGTGCGCATCATCGGCCAGCCGGGAAGCACCGGCTACTTCACCTCCATCAATCAACTCGGCGTCTACTTCCAGGCGGAGGATTCAGTTCATTAACCATTTACGCCCGGTGGACGGATCAGTCTGCCGGAGGGGGGTTGGCCAGGTTCTGATCTAGCCGGCATCACCAACACGGTGGGCGCCCCGTCCCTTCGACTGCGCTCAGGGCAGGGTCTTCGCGTACTGGGCGAGCGGCCTGCAATGCCCTTCAGATTGCGAAATGGAACAATCCGTACCAAATCACGAACGTGAGAAGGCATAATCCCAACGTCAGGGCACCAAGAAAAGCCCTGACGCTCAAAGCCTTACTTTGAAGAGTAGCCGTTCCGACGACGAGTGAAATTGGCAGATAGAGCACGGAGGAGGTAATCAAACCGGGGGAGTAGCGGTCAAATTTTGCTGTCGTCAGAACGTGGAACAACGCATCCCAGAAAATGTTTCCGCTCGTCCAAGCGATGAGAAAGAAAACGGCCAGGCGTGAACCAGATTTGCCGACCCAAACGGTTAAACCCACCATGATGGCAAAAAAAACGGCATTATTGACTGCGAAAGCAAGATAGTTGAACGAACCACCAAGCACGTGCGTAACCCAAACCGGAAAATTGCCTTGGTATTCCTCCACGATATGAAGCGCGAAGGCGGCGGGCATAAGCCAGATGAGGCGTGGAAAGGTCTGTCCCTTGAAGGTGTCCGTGGTCATATCGTGTTAACGCCCCATCTTACGATTTAGATCGCGTAAACAGAAGTCTAGAAAAAAATGGAGTGGCTGTCGATTTTCGGTCTCCCGAGCGACTATCTGATAACAGAACGATGAGATGCGGCGCTGAGTCACAGTAAACAACGGCAGCGGTGCAGTTTGGCTTACGTGCTGGGCCGGTTAAGCGGGAGATCCCTTCGGCGCGCTGCGCTTGCTCAGGGCAGGCTCTTCGCTACGACTGAAAGGCGGCTACGCTCAGGATGACAGAGTCGTGTAAGGGCCAAACTGCACCGCTTCCGGAAACAGGGAGGGATGAATGAGATATATCTGTCTGGGCTATTTCGAGCCGGGAAAATTCGAAGGGATGACCGAGGACGGGCGACGCGCGGTGCTCGATGAATGCTTCGAGTACAACGACCATCTGCGCGCCAACGGACATCTGGTTGCCGAAGTGCCGCTTCAGCCTCCGGAGGCTGCGTTGACTCTGCACTGGAAAAACGGCAAAGTCGCGACCACCGACGGCCCCTATGCGGAAACCAAGGAGCAGGTCGGGGGCATTCAGATTCTTGAGGCGCGAGACCTCAATCATGCGGTTCAGTTGGTCTCCCAGCTTCCGGGCTTGAAGTATGGACTGGGGCCGGTTGAGATACGGCCGGTCGCGGATTTGACTGAAATCATAAAGGAGAGCGATCGGCGGCGGCGAAAGGATACCTCGCGATGAGGGCGGCCACGACGAAAACTCTGATTGTTCTGGTTCAAATTTGCGGCGTGTCGGTGCCACGGTTGCGCTTTAGTGTCCGGATCCGTACAGCGGTGTCCTGAACCGGACGGTGGGAACTAACCGATTGCCCACTAAGTCGTTTAAAATGCGACCCTTGGTATTGGCACGCACGATGCATCACAAGGCAGGGAGGGTAAGAACATGTCATTCGTTCGCGATCTGAGAGTTGCAGCCGCCTCGTTAATTCGGACTCCAGGGCTGGCGATTGCCGTGGTCCTCACATTGGCGCTCGGCATCGGGGCGAATGCGGCCATTTTCACGCTGGTGCGCGGAGTGCTGCTCAAGCCTCTGGTCAATCGCGGTGAGGATCGGCTGATCTATATCCGGCAAAGCGCTCCCGGCATTGGCGAAGATAACGCTGCGTTTTCTGTACCCGAGTTACAGGACTTCCGGGCGAGCGTGAAAAGCGTGAGTGCGTTTGGCGACTTCTCCGCCATGAATTTCACCATGGTCGGGCTCGGCGAGCCTCGTTCCATTCAAGGTGGGGTTGTCGGCGGCACGTATTTCGAGGTGATGGGGCTTCATCCCGTGCTCGGGCGCCTGATCGGGCCTCAAGACGACGGTCCTACCGCTGCCGGGGTCGTCGTTCTCACCTACCGTTTCTGGGCGACCGCACTTCACAAGGACCCTTCGGTCATCGGGAAAACCGTTCGCCTGGGTAGCATTGGGGATCGGTCTGCGACGGTCATTGGCGTGCTCGAGCCTTGCGTCCCGTATCCGCAAGATACCGAAATTATTTCGAACGTGGTCACCAGCCCGCATCATCTTTCCGCAACCATGGTGACTGGCCGCATCCATCGCATGACTGAGGTTTTCGGCCGGCTGGCTCCCGGAGCGACCGTCGATCAGGCTCGCGCCGAGTTGCTCTCGGTTTACTCCACGATGAAGCACGACCATCCTGAAGCTTACGCGCAGGAATCGAACTTCCAGATCGGAGTGAAGTTGCTGCGTGACCAGATCACGTCGGGCGCCCGGACTGTGCTACTGGTGCTGCTGGCGGCGTCAGGGCTGGTGTTCATCATCGCGTGTTCCAATGTTGCCAATCTGGTTCTGGCCCGGACGGTTCGCCGCGAAGGCGAGCTGGCGGTGCGTGTGGCGCTGGGCGCAAGCAAAGGCGCGTTGCGGCGTATGCTGTTGGCCGAAAGCCTTCTGCTGTGCGGAGCCGGCGCCGCGCTTGGGGTGCTGAGCGCGCAGCCGATGGTGGCCGTTCTCGCCCGCTACGCCTCGCGCTTCTCCGTCCGTGCTCTCGATTTCAGAGTCGATTCGAGCTTGCTTTGGGTGGGAGCGGTGCTGGCGGTCGTTGCCGCAGTGATTCTGGCCTACGTTCCGCGCCTGCCCTCTTCCGGCACGTCGGGGACATCTTCGGGGACACCTTCGGGGACGTATTCCGGCACCCAGAGTGGATTGAGCCTGTCAGGCGGAGGGGTGCGGATCACCAGCAGCTCACGGCGCCGCCAGCGGATTTTCGCGGTGACCCAAATCGCCGCATCCTTCGTGTTGCTGGCCGGCGCAAGTTCGTTGATCACGACGCTGATCGCACTGCAACGGGCGCAGACTGGGCTGGACACCCAACACGTACTCGCGATCGACGTTCCCCCTATGTCCTTCGGGAAGACGCCTCAACAGGTTGTCGATTTCTACAAGGAAGCGATCCGTCGCATTGATGCGCTGCCGGGCGTGACTGGGACCGCGTTCGGCGACGTGGTGCCGTGGCGCGATGGCGACGGTACCGGCGGTCCCGGTCTGCAATTCTCCGCTGACGGACATGTCCATGCCGCTGGCGTAGAAGATCCCCGGGCGAAGTGGCGTGCAATTTCTCCCGGATACTTTGCGGCGCTTGGAGTTCCTATCATTGCGGGCCGCGATTTCAATGCGCTGGATTATAGTGACCAGAATAATCATAAAGAGCCCGTGGTTATCGTCAGCGAAACTCTGGCACGGCGGATGTTCCCCAACCAGGATGCGATCAATCGGCATGTCTATTGGACGGATCCGATGCTGCAATTCTTTCCCGGGAGCGATCTCGAAAAGGCGCGCCTGGCCGCGCCGCGCCGCATCATCGGCGTCACCGCCGATATTGACGACGAACACGTCGTTCCTGAACCTACGGTCAGCGTTTACAGTTCTTTTGATGAGGGCGCAATTTTTGGCGGCCGGCTCTTCATTCACACTGCGGCAAGTCCCTATGCGCTGGTCGCGCCGATCACGCGCGTCATTCGCGAGATGTCTGCCGATCAGCCGGTTGAGCGCGCCGCCACTCTGGCCGACGTCCGCGCCGAGGTGCTCACGCCGGATCGTTTAAATTCGCTGGTGTTTGGCGTATTCGCGGCGGTCGCGCTGTTGATTGCAGTGGTGGGCGTCGCGGGGGTGCTGGCGTTTTCGGTGAGTGCGCGGACGCGGGAGTTCGGCATCCGGCTGGCCCTGGGATCGGAGCCGGAACGACTGCTGAAGGGTGTGATCCAAGAGGGCGCGGTGATGGCTGCGGCGGGCGTGCTTGCGGGCGCAGCATTCGGGTTCGTGCTGGCGCGTTTGGCGGGAAAATATTTCGTGGACGTCAAGATGCCGGGGACACTGCCGGTGTTGGTCTCTGCGTTCGTGCTGATGACGGTTGCGGTAATCGCTTCGGTGCTGCCTGCGGCACGCGCGGCGCGCGTGAATGTGATGCAAGCGTTGCGGTCGGAGTGAACGTCGGAACAAACGACTGGTACAAGCAGCATCGTCCCCACCCTTGCAAAGAACGCAGGGATGGGGCACCTACGGCGCCGGGAAGCGTTGTTGAATCCAGGCTTCCCAGAGCGGTGTTTCGCGGGCGACGGTGGCGGCTGCCTGATCGCCGTAGAGGTAGAAGCTTAGCGTGACCATGCTCTGGCCGCCGAAGTTGACGGCGCCAAGCGCGGCGGCGCCCGGCCCCGGCTGGTCGAGCCGCAGCAGCGCACTGTATGGACTCTGGCTGACGTGCTCCACCACTCCGCTTAGCGCCGGAACGCCCGCCGAGACGCTCTCTGGAACCGCCCAACGTTGTCCGGCGTTTGCGCTTTTCAGACCCAAGGCCGCGGTCAGCGATTCCCAGGCCTCCGCTTCAGTTCCGGCGGCGGGGGCCATCCACTGCATCATTGCGGAGCGTTGGCCGCGGAAGTGCGTGAGATAGATCTTCAGGATGCGGAAATAGCCCGGCCAGCCGGATTCGGTGCCTTCCAGCTGGTTATCCCAGTCGTCCGTTTCGGCGAAGAGGCTGTGCACGATGCGGACGACGCAGATGCCTCCGCCGCGCGCTTCGACGGTCCACTCGTCGGCGATGACCGGCGAGCCCGGCATCCAGCCAGGGGACTCGGCGGAAAATCTCCGCGGCGGATCCCACGCCGTCACGGCGGAGCTGGACTCCATGCCCGGGCCGAAGTTCAATTTCACCGCAACGGGCTTGCTGTCGCGCTCCTCGAACTCAGTCGGCACGAACCAGGAGGAAATGCCCGGCCCAGTGGCGATGGCCTGCCAGACTTCTTCCGGCGTGCCGGGGACCTCGACTTCGACCTGGACGGAACGGCGTCCGGATGGTTCTTTCTTTACGCTCATGATGGCTCCTTCAGATTCGACTTGGAATTGGATTTCTGCGGCAGCGGGTGCGCCACGACTACCAGGCGATGCGCGCGGCCGCCGGGGGCGGATTGATCGTGGTACTTCGCAACCAGTTTCGTGATGGCCTCGGCGAGTTCGTTGCTGAAAGCTGCCCGGTCCGCCGGCGACCGGAAGCGAACCTCGGTGTCCACCGCGAGGGTCGCCAGGCGTTTGCCCGTCTCTTTCGCACGGCGAACCAGATCGCCCACCTCGTGGACAATCCTTGCGCCGAGGGCGATGAGATAGCTCGCGGACAGCCTATCGATTTCCCGATTCGGATCGGCAGCGACTGGACCCAGGGCGCTCGGCGAAACCACGTAGGAAGCCGCCGTTGCCACGAGCAGACGCTCCGTCAGGCCGCCCCATTTGCGTTCCTCGGCCAGCCGCACCAGCCCGTGCGCCTCCAGCCCGTGCAGGTAGTAGTTGACTTTCTGCCGGGTCAGACCGACCCGCGTGGCCAACGTCGCCGCCGAGGCGGGCACGACTAGCTCGGAGAGGAGTCGACCCCGCGTGGGATCCAAAGCCGCGGTCGCGGCTACCGGATCATCGATGACTTGGAGGTCGAGCACGAGGAAACGGTACCATTGACAACTTTTGTTGTCAAGGAGGGGTCGGTCTTGACGTGTTCCCATATTTCTGCAATTATCGAATTATGCCCAGCGTCCAAGCTCTCCAAGCGCCGGATAAAGTGGCCAAGCTGGCCGACATGCTTTCCGCTATGGGGTCGGAACCGCGGCTGCGGATCCTTCAATTGCTACTGTCGGCTCATCCGGACGGACTGGTCGTCACCGAAATTCAGGACGAGCTAGAGATTCCCAATTCCACCCTGTCCCACCACCTGGAAAAACTCAAAGGCGAGGACTTAGTCCGCGTTCAGCGCGAAAGCACATTCCTGCGATACACCGCCAACACGGACGCACTTCAGGAGTTGCTTCAGTTCTTGTACGCGGAGTGCTGCACTCGAAACAAGGCGGTCAAGCCCGAACAGATCGTTCGGCTTTGCAAATAAGGAGAGTTCATGAGCACCACAGACATTAAGGAAGTGGTTAAAGAGAAGTATGGACAGGCCGCACTGCGCGTGAAAGCTGGCGGCAGTTCTTGCTGCGGAGCGACTGCCAGTAGCGGGTGCTGTGATCCGATCACGTCGAATCTATACGACGCCTCGCAAGCAGGTCAGATTCCCGAAGAGGCCATACTTGCCTCGCTCGGTTGCGGGAATCCGACTGCTCTGGCGAAGTTGAATGAGGGCGAGATTGTTTTAGACCTCGGCTCCGGCGGAGGGATCGACGTGTTGTTGTCTGCGAAGCGAGTGGGCCCAAGCGGGAAAGCCTACGGGCTGGACATGACGGATGAGATGCTTGCACTCGCCGAAGAGAACAAGCGCAAGTCGGGCATCGCGAACGTGGAGTTCTTGAAGGGCGAGATTGAGAACATCCCGCTGCCCGACAACTCGGTGGACGTGATCATTTCAAACTGCGTGATCAATCTGTCCTCGGATAAAGATGCGGTGCTGCGGGAGGCCTTCCGCGTGCTCAAGCCGGGTGGACGATTTGCGGTGTCGGATGTAGTCACCCGCGGCGAGATGCTGCCGGAGATTCGGAAGAGCCTTCTGCTGTGGGTTGGCTGCGTAGCGGGATCGTTAGAAGAGAACGACTACCGCACCAAGCTCGCTGCTGCGGGATTTGAGCAGATCGACCTTGAACCAACCCGCGTTTACAACGTGGATGACGCCCGCGAGTTTCTTGCGGGCCAGAACATTGACGTGGACGCAATCGCGCCGCAAGTGGATGGCAGGATCATGAGTGCTTTCGTGCGCGCCGTGAAGCCTGGCGGCAACTGACATGAAGGACCACTACAACGTGCTGTTCCTGTGCACGGGCAACTCCGCCCGCTCGATCATGGCGGAGGGATTGATGAACGCCAAAGGTAAACCGCGATTCACAGCTTATAGCGCCGGCAGTCATCCATCGGCTGTGGTTCGTCCCGAGGCGCTGAAACAACTGGAGGCGGTGCACATCGCGACGACCGGCTTCAAAAGTAAGAGTTGGGACGAGTTCGGGAAGCCGGCTGCGCCCAAGATGGACTTCGTGTTCACCGTCTGCGACAACGCAGCAAATGAAGTCTGCCCGATCTGGCCCGGCCAGCCGATGACGGCTCACTGGGGCGTTCCAGATCCAGCTGCGGTGCGAGGTACAGAGAAGGAAATTGAGCGGGCATTCCGCGATGCCTTTCTGACTCTGGAACGCCGAATCAGCCTCTTCCTGTGTCTCCCTCTCGCAACCATCGACAAGCTGGCAATCAAGAAAGAGATCGACAAGATCGGGCATCGGTGACGGTCAAATATGAAATTCAACCTGCGTGCTCGATTGACTGCGGAGTTTCTCGGCACAGCGTTCCTGGTTGCTGCTGTAATTGGCTCCGGCATCATGGGCGAACGGCTGGCAGGTGGCAATGTCGCCATCGCATTGCTCGCGAACACGATTGCGACGGGCGCTGCATTAGTGGCTCTCATTCTGACCTTCGGCCCGATTTCCGGCGCACACCTAAACCCGGCTGTCACGGTTGCCGACGCAATTGAGCACGGTATCACTTGGCCGCACGCACTCGCCTACATCGTTGTGCAATGTGCTGGGGGAGTTGGCGGAGCGATCATCGCGCATCTCATGTTCGGACTGCGCTGGTATTCTTTCTCAACTCATCCCCGTCACGGATGGTCGTTGGTCCTCAGCGAGTTTGTGGCTACGTTCGGACTGCTGTCGGTCGTCTGGGGATGTTCGCGGCTGCGCTCAGGAGCTGTGCCGTTCGCGGTTGCCAGCTACATCACCGCCGCTTACTGGTTCACCGCGTCGACCTCGTTTGCGAACCCGGCAGTGACGATCGCCCGGTGTTTGTCGGATACTTTCGCCGGGATTCAACCTGCTGACGTGCCGCTATTCATCGGGGCGCAACTGGCAGGAGCCTTAGCCGCGACTTTTCTGTTTCGGTGGCTCGTTCCAAACCTGCCAACTCGTGCCGAGGAAGTTTTGGTGTCGCACTAGTGGGGTTGGGTATCGACAAGGTGGTGCGGGCGGAGGGACTTGAACCCTCATGGGCCGTTTAAGCCCTGCGGATTTTCGTACCGTCTACGGCTTTCGCCGCCCGGACGTGACGCTTTTAGAAAGCGCGCGCCAGGTTTGCGGTCTGGACTATCCCTTCACCCTCCTCCGGAAAAATCCGGAGCTTAGGTGCTGCCCGTCTAGTCTCTACACCTTCCCGGCTGGTGTCTCTCCGGGCTTGGCTCGGGATTGCCAGTTAAGGTTTCCCCGAATTTGAGCAGTTCTGCATCGCCGGTTTCCCAGGCGAGCACTCAAGTTTTCCTTAAGTCCGCTGCGTATGCCATTCCGCCACGCCCGCGCGCGGCTGCCTGACTCATGATAGGGCAGGTTGTCCGATTTTACACATTCGTTTCCTCGCCATCCGTTTGCGCTTACAGGTGGTCTGCGCGAGAGAAATTCTGCTGGCGCTGAGCCTGGGTGGGGGGTGTGAGTGCGATGTTTGACTTCTTCTGGGGATGCGCGGTTTCCACCCTGCCCGGGTTTGAACGATACTATCGTCCAATTGCTCGCCGCCCGGACTTCTGGTCCGATGGACCCACGCCGTCGATTGGCTGTCGGAAGCTCCGGAGGCTTTCGCCCAAGGTGTCATCGATCTGGACGGTTTGATCAACGTCAATATGGGTGATCGCGGAGGAGAATAAGACAATGAAATGGATCGCGTCCTTTCTGGTTGCAGTTGCAGCGCTGGCTGGCCTTGTCGCCAAGTCGGCCCCTACGGCTGGACAAGCCGATGGACAGGCTGCCCCGATCTTCGGAATCACAATTCCACCCGGATACCGCGACTGGAAGTTGATCTCGGTGGCGCACGAAGAAGGCAACCTCAACGATCTTCGCGCCCTTCTGGGCAACGACGTGGCCGTTGAGGCCTACCGGGAGGGGAAGCTGCCGTTCCCGGATGGAGCCATCATCGCCCGGCTGGCGTGGAGCTACGTTCCGTCTGAGGAAAACAACAAAGTGTTTGGCCGCGCCCAATCGTTCGTCGCCGGGGCGGCCACGAACGTTCAGTTTATGGTCAAGGACTCAAAGAAATACGCCGCGACCGGAGGCTGGGGGTTTGCTCAATTCAAAGACGGCAAACCCGTCGACGAGGCGCTGCTTAAAACGTGTTTCCCGTGCCACGAGCCAGTCAAGGCTCGCGACTTTGTTTTCACCCGTTACGCACCCTGATGGGAAGGCCAATACCATCGTCCAATTGTTTTGCCTCGACGAGTCTGGTGTGATGCGGTGGTCGGGATACGTGAGTCGCAGCCGATGCGGTCGGATTACAGGACAGGCTCAGAAAAGAGGAAAATCCCATGAACTCGGATGAATCGTTTGATTGTTTGACTCATGAAGACCAGACTCACCTGGCGGAACGTGAGTTGGCGTCATTCCTCGGCGCGGTGACGGAGTTATTCGGTCCAGAACAGGCGGGGATTTCCGCCGATGACTGGCTTGACGAGTCGGAGTTGATGGATAGCGCGCCGCGGTCGACGGTTCGAGATTGGCGAGCGGTCACGGTCGCGGCCTCGGCACGATTGGCACATCGGCTGACGGTCGCGCGAGATCGTCGAATCTTGCCGGAAACTTTGCTCGCCGCGTCGACTGATGCCAACGTAGCGCCAATACCATCGTCCAATTGTTTCGCTTCCATGTTTCTGCTGTGATCTGTGACCTGTGGTGGCTGATCGCTGACTTCGTTTACCGAAGCATATCGAGTGGAGGAACCGTTATGAAACGCTTCACATTCTTCCTGGTTGCAGTTGCAACAATCGCCGGCCTTGTCACTCTTGTCGCGCCTGCGCCCGGCCACGCGGATGGGCAGCCCGCTCCGGCTTTCGTTACTGAAATTCCTCGTGGGTACCGGGACTGGCAGTGGATTTCCTCGGCTCATGAGGCCGGCAACCTCAACAGTCTGGGTGCAGTGTTGGGCAACGATGTGGCAATCAACGCCTTCCGGGCAGGAAAGCTTCCCTTCCCGGACGGCGCGATCCTTGCTGCTCTGCATTACCGAAACGTCCCGTCGGACGAAAACAACAAAGTCTTTGGACAGGCTCAGTCTTTCGTTCCAGGCGCTCCCACAAATATTCAGTTTATGGTCAAGGATTCGAAGAAGTACGCCGCGACCGGCGGTTGGGGGTTCGGCCACTTCGCGAACGGCAAGGCTGGCGATGCGGCGTTTATGAAGAGCTGCTTCCCCTGTCACGAGAAGACCCAAGCGACCGACCTTGTCTTTACTCGTTATGCGCCTTGATGCTGAAGACTGTGTATCCAGAGAATCAAGGAAGGAAGAGACGCTATGTCACGCCGCGGTTCTGCGCAAGTAGCGGCTGCCTGAGGCCACGGAAAGGTACATCTTATGAATTACGCAACTTCTTATCGCACGATACAGATCGATGGGCTGTCTATCTTTTACAGGGAGGCCGGGCCGAAGGATGCCCCGACAATTCTTCTGTTGCACGGACTTCCCTCTTCGTCGCGAATGTTCGAGCCGCTCTTCGTGCGGCTTTCCGATCGTTACCACCTGGTCGCGCCTGACTATCCTGGCTTCGGGCACAGCGACTGGCCCGATCCGAAACAATTCGCGTACACGTTCGACCACTACGCCGAGATCATGAATCATTTCACCGAAGCGCTCGGACTCTCGCGGTACACGCTGTACATGCAGGATTACGGAGGCCCTGTCGGTTTTAGGATGGCGTTGGCGCATCCGGAGCGGATGGAGGCTCTTATCGTTCAGGATGCGGTGGCGCACAACGAAGGACTGGGAGCGAATTGGAAGACGCGACGCGCTTTTTGGGCCGATCGCGCTCCGAACGAAAATGCGCTGCGCTCGAATCTCTTGTCGCTAGACGCCGCACGCGCGCGCCATGCGGGGAACGATCCCGACGTCGAGCGCCATGACCCGGATCTCTGGACCGACGAATTCTATTTTCTCAGCCAACCCGTCCAGGCAGAGATTCAAAGTGATCTGTTCTACGACTATCGAACCAATGTGGATGCCTATCCGAAGTGGCAAGCATGGATGCGCGAGACGCAGCCGCGCCTCCTGGTGATCTGGGGCAAATATGAGCTCTCGTTCGACCCGGGCGAACCGGAGCGCTACCGCAAGGACGTGCCGGACGCTGAAGTCCACGTTGTTGATGGCGGCCATTTCGCGTTGGATACGGCCGCCGATGCGATCGCAAACTTTGTAAAAAACTTTGTCGGTTCCTCTCGTGGCGAGGCACGGGCACGGCGGGCTGGTTGATTGGTTGCGGTCACGCCGGTCGCTGAAGATGCAGACCTTCCCACTAGTCTGGCATCGCGTTGTCCCGGCAGTAGCGACCGAGGATGAATGTAGAGTCGTCGTCCCGGGTGATGCGATGGTGTCGATCGATACGTTGGTCCAATTGTTTCGCGTGCAAGCTTTCTGTGTAATCGCCTGTGTTCATCACCCTTAGATCAGGAGAGTTCTATATGTCGAACGAGAGCGCAACAGTTATGACGCGACCTCAACAAGGTACGGTTGAAGCGCACCAGCCCGGCCAGGACGTTTTCAAGTCGGTCTTGCCCGAAGACATCAACTGGAAGCCCTTCGCGGCGTTCCCACCTTCGGTTCGCCTTGCTGTCGTCGTCGGTGAACCCTCGGAGGCCGCGCCTTACACGATCAGGGTCAGAGTGCCTCGCGGCGTGAAGCTCATGCCGCATAGGCATCCGGAGGACCGGGTCTACACAGTGATCTCCGGCGTTTTCTACATTGGCTTGGGCGATCAGTTCGATCCGGAAAAGCTAGAGGCGTATGCGCCCGGAAGCGTGGTCGTTCTGCCCGGCAATACGTCCCATTTTCACTGGGCGAAATCGAGCGAGTACATCACGCAGGTGACGGCCATTGGTCCGCTTGGGCTTGAATACGTCAGTGCGAAAGACGATCCGAGAAACCGCAACTCTTAGGAGACATCTGCGCCATGCCAGTACGCAGTTGCAGGTTTGGCAACCGATGGTAAGCTTGCAGGGCGAACTTTTCGCGTGCGATGCGGGCTTGGCGTTTCGGGGAGAGAGATTGCCTGCACATCGCAAGGACGATAACCCATGGGGACCGATCCGATAGGCGCGGCGGAGGTGGCGCGTAAATCGCCTGCCCTCGCACAGGCGGTGGCCGCGCCGCTCACCCGTGCCGCGATCTTTCTGGTTGCGAAGCTCAACCCGGGCTCTGAGAATCGGGCGACTCTGCGCTCGTTCTGCGGAGACCTCGCGGCGCTGGTGCGCGCCGTGGAATTCCGCGATCTGGAGGGAGGACTTTCCTGCGTCGTCGGGTTTGGGTCCGACGCGTGGGAGCGCCTTTTTGGGCGGCCGCGGCCGGCAGAGCTGCATCCCTTCCGCGAGATTCGCGCTGGAACGCGCCATGCGGTCTCCACTCCGGGTGACTTGCTGTTCCACATCCGCGCCAAGCGCATGGATCTGTCTTTTGAACTGGCCACGCAGATTGTGGCGCGTCTTGGAAACGCAGTTTCCCCGGTGGATGAAGTGCAGGGCTTTCGTTATTTCGACGAACGCGATCTGCTGGGCTTCGTCGATGGGACGGAGAATCCGAGGGGCGCCGCAGCCACCGAAGCCGTGCTGATTGGAGATGAGGACGCGGCGTTTGAGGGCGGCAGCTACGTTATCGTGCAGAAATATCTCCACGATCTTGATGCCTGGAACACGCTTTCCACTGAAACTCAGGAACGCATCATCGGGCGCACCAAACTTTCCGATATCGAATTGGACGACTCGGTCAAGCCAACCTCGGCGCACAGCGCGCTCACCACCATCGTCGAGAACGGTAGAGAGATCAAGATCCTGCGCGACAACATGCCTTTTGGCCGGCCGGGGTATGGCGAATTTGGCACTTATTTCATCGGCTACAGCCGTTCGCCCCGCACCATTGAGCAGATGCTCGAGAATATGTTCATTGGCAGGCCGCCGGGCAACTACGACCGGCTGCTCGACTTCAGCCGTGCCGTTACTGGAAACCTGTTCTTCGTGCCGTCGGCGACCTTTCTGGAGAACGTCGCCGACGAGCAAAGTAATGAAGATCAAGCTAACGAAGATCAAAATAACGAAGTTCAGGCCGTGGAAGATCCGACCGCGCCTGTGGAATCCCCCGGAGCGCCTGCAGCGGCCGAAAGTGCTCCATCCAGCTCATCTTCATGCATCCCGTCATCATCCATCCCATCGGTGCGCGAGGGTTCGCTCGGCATCGGTTCTCTCAAAGGAGACAAACGACATGAATAATCTCCATCGCGAGCTTGCTCCCATTTCCGATTCGGCATGGGCTCAGATCGAAGAAGAAACATCGCGGACGCTCAAGCGCTACCTCGCCGGACGGCGCGTCGTCGACCTAAAAGGGCCAGGCGGCACCAGCCTCTCAGCCGTCGGCACCGGCCACTTGCGGACAATCGCTGCTCCGGCAAAAGGCATCGTCGCGCGCCAACGCGAGGTAAAGGCGCTGGTCGAACTGCGCGTTCCGTTCGAACTGGATCGCCAGGCAATTGACGATGTGGATCGTGGAGCGAACGACTCCGACTGGCAACCGGCGAAAGACGCTGCGCGACAGATTGCCTTTGCCGAGGACGCCGCCATATTCGAAGGCTATGCCGCCGCCGGGATTGGAGGCATCCGCCAGGGCACCAGCAATCCCATCAAGACGCTTCCCGCAGACGTTCGCGAGTATCCCGATGCCATTGCGCAAAGCTTGAGCCAATTGCGTCTCGTCGGTGTCAACGGTCCCTATGCAGTGTTGCTCGGTGCCGACGCGTACACCGCACTCGCCGAAACCAGTGACCACGGATACCCGGTGCTCGAGCACGTCAAGCGGTTGGTCAAAGACGAAATCATCTGGGCGCCCGCCATTGCCGGCGCTTTTGTGTTGACTACTCGAGGCGGTGATTTCGACCTGCACATCGGGCAGGACGTCTCGATCGGTTACCTCAACCACAACGATGCCACGGTCCGTCTGTACCTGCAGGAGACATTTACTTTCCTCCTGCTCACCACCGAGGCCGCCGTCGCGCTGGTTCCTCCGGCGAAAACGAAGAAGAGTTGACGCGCGATGGGGACCTTTCGATTCGGCGAATCTGTATTCCGGCGACATTTTCCTGATCAAGACTGTCGGGCGGCGGACCAGACAGTCAGCTAGAAAGCGGCTGATCGTCCAGCCACGCGATTCGCAACTGCTTCCCTTCCCAGGCTGAAACCCGCGGCCGGAGCCAGTTTCGGGGCATTCCCTCGAAACGATTTTCTTGACAATCCTTTGTAGGTATGGAAAAATCCCGCAACTGGTTTTTCGCTGTTGGCATTGCGCCGCTGAGCCCCAGATACAAAATCTTTAAAAGGAAAAGGTGTACCCGTATGAAAACTCCCCCTATTACAGGCGTCGGCAAGTCCGCGTTCGCTTTCGTTATGCTCCTCAGCCTCGGGGTGCTCGCAGCTCCTCTGGCGCAGGCCCAGACTTTCAGTGTGATTCACAATTTCACGGGGGGAAGCGATGGGGCGAATCCGCTTTCCGGCTTTCTGATGGTTGACGGGTCTTTCATCGGTGCCTCCAGTGCCGGCGGGAGCGCTGGACTGGGCGTAGTTTTCAAGATGAGTGCCACGGGTGAGGAGACGGTGTTGCACGAGTTTACCGGCGGGACCGACGGAGCAAATCCCGAAGGACATTTGGTTAAGGATAAGCAGGGCAACTTCTACGGCACGACCTGGGCTGGAGGCTCTTCCAACGCAGGAACGGTGTTCAAGATTACTGGCAAGGGCGTAGAGACAGTGTTGTTCAGCTTTCCCAGCTACGGCGACGGCGCATCTCCGGTGGCTGGTTTAGCGATCGATACGGCGGGAAATCTTTATGGCACGACGTCGGTGGGCGGCGCGAACTCAGTTGGAACTGTCTTCGAGCTGTCTCCTCCGAAGCGTTCTGGCAGCGCGTGGACGGAAAAAGTTTTGTACAGCTTCGGTGGGGGGACTGACGGCGCGAATCCCGTGGCGGGCGTCACGTTTGATTCCGCCGGGAATCTCTACGGCACGACTTCTGCTGGAGGCACCTACAGTTACGGCACGGTCTTCGAGCTGAGCCCGTCTGGGTCGAGCTGGAAGGAGACCATTCTCCATGAGTTCGCGCTGGGAAGCGACGGAGGCGTTCCTTACTCTGGTCTGGTTGCCGACAGTAAGGGCAACTTTTATGGCGCGGCCACCGATGGCGGAGGTGGTGGTGAGAGTGGAGGCGGTACAGTTTTCGAGCTGACAAAGGTAGGCGGCAGCTGGACGTTCAGCACACTTTACGCATTGTCCGGGTGGGGCATCTCGGGGAGTTTCCGCAACCTTCTTCCCATCGGTGACAAGATCTACGCCACGACGCATTGCGACGGCGACTATAACGCCGGTACGGTTTACGAGCTGACCCGGTCGGGGAATACTTGGACCTACAGTTCCCTCTACACGTTTACTGGCGGCACCGACGGCCTGTACTCGATCAGTAATCTGGTTGCCGACAGCAAGGGGAATCTCTACGGTGTGACGTACCTGGGCGGGGCGAACGGCGACGGAGTCGCTTTTAAGGTGACCCCGTAACGGTATCCTGCAGAGTTCTTCCGCCAGAAGTTTCGTCCGCCGGTGACAGGATGCACGCCAGCCTTTCTGGAAGCCCGCCCAGGAAGTACAACCAGAAAGGCTGGCGGCTGCACAGCAGTTCTCTCGCGTTTGCCTAATCATCGCCCACCGTGAAATCAGGATGACCTTGGATTGAATTCGGCCGGGCAATCCGGCGACCTCCAATGGTAGACTCCGCAGGTTGATCTACGCGGTATGACTTTGTGATGGTTCCCCACCAAAAACGTATTCTAACGATGAACCGAGGGTCTTCGACTCTGAAGTCCGCCCTCTATGGCGCGGGAAGCCACGTAGAACTTCTGCTTTCGATTTCGGTGGACCATACCGGCGAGACGGGTGGTCGCTTGAAGATTGCGGATCCGAATGACACCACATTGTTCGAGTCCGCTGGCGATTGTGGAGACGCAGATGCTGCGTTGGAGGCAATGCTTGCGTGGCTGGCCGAGAACGGCTTTCTGTCGGGACTGGGGGCTGTGGGTCACCGGCTTGTCCAGGGGGGACCTCGACACAAAGATCCAGTGCGGATCACTCCGGAATTTCTAGATGAGCTCCAACAATTGATTCCGCTCGACCCGGATCACCTGCCAGCCGCGATCCAGGGAATTAAGTTCATCGCCGGGAAGTTTCCGGAGCTTCCGCAAGTGGCCTGTTTCGACACGGCGTTTCACGGCTCCATTCCAAAAGTTGCGAACATGTATGCGCTGCCTCGTCGCCTCTACGATCAAGGCATACGGCGCTACGGCTTTCACGGCCTTTCTTATGAATATGTCATGGGCGAACTGCGCACGCTCGAAGGCAAGCTCGCCAACGGGCGCGTGATCATTGCGCATCTCGGTAGCGGCGCGAGCATGGTGGCGGTTCGAGACGGAAAAAGCGCTGACACTTCAATGGGCTTCACTCCTCTCGAAGGACTGGTGATGGCGACGCGCTCTGGGGATGTCGATCCGGGTGCGCTGCTCTATCTGTTCGAGCGCGAGAAAATGTCCGCAAAAGTGATGAGCAAACTCTTGAATAAGCAATCGGGATTGCTGGGAGTTTCGGAGACATCGTCGGACATGAAGGTCTTAATCGACAACGTTCCCCGGGATGCTCGGGCCCGGGAAGCAGTGGATTTGTTCTGCTACCGAGCCAAGAAATACGTGGGCGCATACTCTGCGGTTCTTGGCGGGCTGGACGTGCTTGTGTTTACCGGAGGAATTGGAGAGCACGCACCGGCCGTTCGCGGGCAGATTTGTGATGGTCTTGATTTTCTGGGCATGCGCCTGGACGCGAAACGCAATGAAGCGAATGCCGATTTGATATCTACTCCCGAAAGTCGCGTAAGAGTGCGAGTGGTAAAGACAAATGAAGATTTAATGATCGCGCGGCATGTCGTCTCCGTTCTCGGCTGGAGAACTGCGTAAAACCTATCGCGATCCCTTCTTCTTAAACTCTTTTTCCTAGCTATCGCTGAAAACAGCTTTGGGAGGATGACCCTTGGCCAGCGGCGCAGGAGTGGTTGGCTCGCTGAAATCCGCCGTCCATTGCCAGTTCCTGATCTCGGGCATATCTTCCAAATGCTGTCGAATGTAGTCGTGGTGTTCGTACAGCTTTCGATTGAACATGTCGATCACGTCCGAAGCATAGGAACGAAGCCTGGAGACATACTTCAGGGCGTCGATGGCGATGTGATAGCGGCTCATTTTGTTCAACACGACCATGTCGAATGGGGTGGTGGTTGTGCCCTCATCCATAAAGCCGCGCACATGGAAGCGAGCCTCGTTGGAGCGGCCATGAACCATGCTGTGAATGAGCCAGCGATTGTTGTGGAAGGCGAAAATAACGTCCACAGCTTTGGTGAAGAGCGAATCGAAGGACATGTTGTCCATGCCATGCGGGTGATCGTCCGGGCTCATCAGAGAACTCAAGTCCACAACGTTGACCACGCGCACTTTGATGCCGGGAACATACTTCTGCAGCAGCCAGGAAGCCGCGCAGGTCTCAATGGTCGGCACATCGCCGGCACAAGCTAACACGACGTCGGGATCATCGCCGCCGTCGTTGGTGGCGAACTTCCAGATCGATGCTCCGCGCGAGCAATGTTCAAGAGCTTCGCCCATGGTCAACCACTGCAGCTGCGGCTGTTTTCCGCAGGTCACGAGGTTGACGTAGTTGCGGCTGCGCAGACAATGGTCGAAGACGCTTAACAGGCAATTGCTGTCGGGTGGATAGTAGACGCGGATGATTTCGCTCCGGCGCGCCAATGCGTTGGCGACGAATCCGGTCGACTGGTGGCTGAAACCGTTGTGATCGTTTCGCCAAGCATGGCTGGTGAGAAAAACATTCAAGGATGCGAGCGGCCTGCGCCAGGTAAACTCGCGGCATTGCTCCATCCATTTTGCATGTTGCGTAACCATGGAATCCACGACCTGCGCGAAGGCTTCATACGATGACCACATGCCATGCCGGCCGGTCAGCAGGTAACCTTCCAGCCATCCCTGGCAGCAATGTTCGCTGAGGACCTCCATGACGCGGCCATCGGGGCCGAGATCTTCGTCGATTGAAACGGTTTCTGCCATGAAGCAACGTTTTGTATTTTCGAGAACGGAGTTGAGGCGATTGGAGTCCGTCTCATCGGGGCAGAAGACGCGGAAGTTTTTCGGATTCTGTTTGAGGATGTCTCGGAAAAAATCTCCGAGCTTTCGTGGAGCTTCAGCGACTACCTGGCCCGGCCCCGGAATTTCCAGCGCATAATTTGTGAAGTCCGGTATGTCGAGCACGGTGAGCAGTCGTCCGCCGTTGACATGAGGATTGCCTCCCATCCGGCGATTGCCTTCGGGTGCAAGTTCCGCCAGTTCATCAATGAATTTGCCGTTGTTGTCGAAGAGTTCCTCGGGCCGGTAGCTTCGCATCCAGGATTCAAAGATCTTGAGATGCTCAGGGTTTTCGCGGACCGTGGTGAGCGGCACCTGATGAGAGCGGAAGGTGCCTTCGATCGGAATTCCGTCCACTTCTTTCGGACAAGTCCATCCCTTGGGGGTGCGCAGGATGATCATCGGCCAGATCGGTTGTTTCTTGAAGCCGTTGCGGCGCGCCTCTTGCTGTATGGATTGAATATCGGCATAGCAACTGTCGAGCGTCGCGGCGAGCAGTTGATGGACGCGTTCGGGATCGTCGCCTTCGACAAAGTAGGGCTTGTAGCCGCGTCCTGTGTACAGAGCTTTCAGGTCCGCGTCGGAGGTTCGCGCCTGAACCGTCGGTCCCGAGATTTTGTAGCCGTTGAGATGCAGAATCGGCAGAACTGCGCCGTCCCGCACCGGATTGAGAAAGTTAATCGATTTCCAGCTTCCTTCGAGGGGACAAGTTTCGGATTCGCCATCGCCGATGATGCAGGCTACGATCAGGTCGGGATTGTCGAACGCGGCACCGAAGGCATGTACCATCGAATAGCCGAGCTCTCCGCCTTCGTGCATGGAATTCGGTACATGAGGTCCGCAATGGCTGGGCACGCCGCCCGGGGTTGAGAACTTTCTAAAAAAAAGGCGCAAGCCATTTTCGTCTGGCGTGATCTCGGGATGGACTTCGGTATAACTCCCTTCCAGATAAGAACCTGCATTCAGCGAAGGACCACCATGTCCGGGGCCAGCGATGTAAATAATGTTTGCATCATGCTCTTTGATCAGGCGATTGAGATGAATGTAGATGAAGTTTTGTCCCGGTGAAGTTCCCCAGTGCCCGAGGAGCCGGGGCTTGATGTGTTCCGCTTTGAGCGGTTCGCGCAACAGGGGATTCTTAAAGAGGTAAATCTGCCCAATGCACAGATAATTCATGGCTCGCCAGTAGCGGTTCATCTTGTCGAGCATGTCGGGCGTCAGCGGACCTTCGGTTTTCGGCGCTTTGGCGGCAGGTCGACCGTTGGCGGCGACGGCAGTCGATAGCGTCGCATCAAACACAAACTTGGCGGACTTGGCTTTTTGGTTCTCGGTTCCCGTGGTCGTGTCGTCGTCATCAACGCTAATTGGTTCCGGCATACTTAATTTCCTCTCGCGTAATCTCTAGGATATGCCATCTTCATAAGCCTTGAGAACAATGAGGACGATTCGGCAGAAAATTAACCGGGTGTTCATTCTTGGATTGTCGGGGGCTCGTGATTGGCTTCAGCGGGTGCGTCGTCAGTTTGCGTGGAATTTTGTTTTCGAGACTGGAAGTGATTTGATTCAACGGCCTTCAGGGCGCTTTCGTTTTGCCGAAAGCGCCCTGGCCGGGAACGGTCCCCTGGCTACTGCTGGGGCGAGTCCGGCGCGTTCGCGCCTTGTCCGCCCTGGGGACGTCCTTGTCCTTGCCACTGCTCGCGCTTGGCTTGCATCGCGTCAAATTTCTTCTGCTGGTTGGCATCGAGAAGTGCGCGAATCTGATCGTCAGACGCCTTGTGAATCTCCATCATTTTGGATCGGCGATCCTCTTGCGGGACCGAGGAATCGGCTCGCAGATCCTGCATTTTCGACTGCGCTGTCTTCAAAATGTCCAGCACCTTCGCTTGCTGATCGGAGGTAAGATTCAACTGCTTGGTCAGCCGTTCGGTCCGCATCGCTGGATCCATATGGCCGCCGCGCCCGTGTTCCGGCGGTGCGCCCCCGGGAGCGGACTGTTGCGGGGCAGTGCCGCTGTCTTGTGCCACAACGAAGGGAGCGGCAGCGCATACAGCCCCTGCCAGCATGAGCGCGAGCAAACTGTGTTTCAGCATTGGTGTCTCCTTGGAATTGGGTCGGTCTTCGGTCTGTTAGGTATAAACCACATTATGAGCTTGGAGTTCTGCGAGATGCGCAACTTTTACGAATCTTTACTCGATATTTGACCAGAAAGGACAGACAAAACTTTACCCTCGAATTCGAGAGTATCCAATTATCATCGCATCAAACGTGACAGGGCGCCGACGGGGAGGGGATGGCTCATGATCGCATCGCGCAGGCTGGTTTGCCGGCCTCTGCTACTGGGTTTGACGCTGTCGCTCCCGTTCGATTGCGCGCGCGCTCAAGATCCCCCTGCACAAACTCCATCTGCACCGGCTCCGTCTGCACAAACTCTTTCTGTACCGGCTCCATCTGCGCAAACTCCGTCTTCCCCAGTTCCGTCTAGCCCAGCAACGGTTGGAACGATTCACGGCATTGTTAAGTCGGGCAACATGCCGATTCCGGGAGCGGCTGTCTCCGTCTCTTTAGAATCCTCAGACCAAAAGATTCCTGCCCAGAAAATCAGTGTCTGGACTGATGTGGACGGCAGCTATTCGGCGGCGGTTCCGGCATATGGTTCTTACACGGTGGGGGTGCAGATGATTGCATTTGCCAATGCCACGCGCAAGGTTGAGATCGACGCTTCGCATCAGAACGCGCAGGAGAACTTTGTGCTGACGCTGCAATCGCGAACTCAGGAGGCCAGCGCTCAGCCTCGAAAGCCGGGTGCACCGGCTGCGAACCAGCGTGGATTTCAGAGTCTTTCCGCCTTGCAGGGGGCGGCCGGGCAGGACTCTGGCGGCAGCGTTAGCGATGTCGTGCCCTCGGGCATGCCGGTTCCGGGGATTGATCCGAACGGCGCAACGGAATCTATCGCGGTTAGTGGCAACAGTTCAAATTCGCTTAACTCGATGAGCGGGGACGAACTCCAGCAGCGCATCAACGACGCTCGCCAGCAGGGAGGTGGGTTCGGCGGTGGCGGTGGTGGATTCGGAGGTGGGGGAGGGTTTGGCGGTGGTGGTGGCGGACGCCCGATGACCATCACCGGACGGCGCGGTTTTGACATCAATCATCCGCACGGATCGGTCTACTACGGCGTCGGCGATTCGGCCCTTAACGCCGCGCCTTATGCGCTCACCGGCGAACCGGCGACGCAGCCGGAATACTTGCAGAACAGCTTCGGCGGTTCCATTGGCGGACCGCTCAATATTCCCAAGATCTATCACGGTGGCACCAAGACGTTTTTCTTTGTCAATTACAACGGCAAGCGTGGGGAGAATCCTTTCAATCAATTTTCGACCGTGCCTACACTGCTGGAGCGGCAGGGAAACTTCTCGCAGACGACTTACACGTCGGGATCGGAAACGGGGCTGCCGGTCGAGATTTATAATCCTGCGACCAACACGCCGTTCCCCTGTAATCCAACCTGCAATACGATTCCGCAGATTAGCCCGGTTGCGGCGGGACTGCTGGCGTACATCCCGATGCCGAATCTGCCGGGGAGCTATCAGAATTTTCACTACGTGACTACCGCGACCAGCGACAGCGACGACTTGAACGTGCGCATCAATCACACCTTCGGAGCTGCACCTGCGGGCGGGCGGCGCGGGGGCGGACGAGGCGCTCCGCGCAACAATTTCACGTTTGGATTTCACTATCACGGATCCGACTCCAACATTACCAATCCTTTTCCGAGCGTCGGCGGCAGCACCAACGTTCGCAGTTTTGACGTGCCCATCGGCTGGGTGAAGAGCGTCGGCAAGTTGACCAACAGTCTTCGCGTCGATTTCAATCGCAGCCGGACCCGAACCCAAAATCTTTATGCGTTCAACGAGGACATCGATAGTGCGCTGGGGATCAATGGAGTCTCGACGAATCCGTTTGACTGGGGATTGCCCACTCTTTCGTTCACTAATTTCGGCAGCCTCCAGGACGTGAATCCCCAACTGCTGCGCAACCAGACTTACACCTTCTCGGACTATGTGGTGTGGACTCATGGCAAGCATAGTTGGCGGTGGGGCGGCGACTTCAGGCGCGTTCAGCTCAATACGGAAGCCAGCAGCAACGCGCGCGGCTCGTTCATTTTCAGCGGTCTGAATACTTCGGAAATTGTCGGGGGAGCGCAGGTCACTGGCACGGGATATGACTTTGCCGATTTTCTGCTGGGATTGCCGCAGTCGACTGCGGTGCAGTTTGGCGAAAACAACTACCATTTTCACGGCAATTATTGGGATCTGTATGCGCAGGATGAATGGAAGGTGCGTGGAAACCTGACCCTGAACCTCGGCATTCGTTATGAATATGTCTCGCCGCTGACGGAAGAAAACAATCTGATCGCGAATCTGGATCTGTCACCCGGCGTGCTGAATCCTGCGCTGGGCGCGCCTGCAGTCGCCGTGGTTTTGCCTGGACAAACTGGCCCTTACAGCGGAGATTTACCCGACAGTCTTGTGCGGCCTGATCGCAAAGCTTTTGCACCTCGCGTCGGGTTTGCCTGGAAACCATTGTCCAAGACGGTGGTGCGCGGCGGTTACGGCATCAACTACAACACTGGCGCATATCAAACCATCGCGCAGCAGCTGGCTTTTCAGCCGCCGTTTTCGACGGCCCAGACCAATATCCAAACTGCTCCTGGAGACCTTACGCTGGCGAATGGCTTTCCGACACCGGCTGAGGGTGTGATCACCAATAGCTACGCGGTTGATCCTAACTATCGATTTGGTTATGTCCAGATTCGCAATCTCGATATCCAGCAGCAGCTTCGTCCGACGTTGTTGCTCAACCTCGACTACACGGGGACGAAGGGCACCAATCTCGACATTCTGGAAGCTCCCAACCGCACTCCGACCGGCATTTTGATTGCGAACGCGCAGGCATTCACTTACGAGAATTCAGTTGGCGATTCCGAGGCCAATGCCGGTTCGGTGCGCCTGCGCAAGCGTCTGTCGAACGGCTTCTCCATCGGAGGGCTCTACACTTTCTCCAAGTCGATCGATGATGCGTCGTCGATTGGAGCGGGAGCCACGAGTGGATCGGGCAGTGCCGGCCTGGGAGCAGGAGGCACGGGCGCAGCCGGAGGGGGCGCATCTGCCTCGGCGGGCAGCGGAGCCAACAGCGTGGCGCAGAATGCTCTCGACATCTCGGCGGAACGAGGGCTCTCCAGCTTCAATCAGACGCAACGGTTTACGGGCGACTATTTATTGGAACTGCCTTTTGGACATGACAAGCGCTGGCTGACTGGAAATACTCCTTTGCGCGCCATCTTTGGCGACTGGCAGTGGAGTGGCGACTGGACCATTGCCTCGGGACTTCCGTTCACGCCGCGGTTTCTTGGAGATTCTGAGGACGTGAACCGTGGCACGAACGGCACGCTTCGTCCGGACGTGGTTGCCGGCCAATCGGTCAGCATTTCGAATCCTTCCATTGCAAAATGGTTCAACACGGCCGCGTTTGCTGTGCCGGCGGGAGCGTACGGCGATGCTCGGCGCAATAGCATCATCGGACCTGGAAGCAAGGTTTTTGACATGGCGTTTACCAAGGTTATTCCAATCAATGAAGCGCGCGTGCTGGAATTTCGAGCACAGGCAACCAATATTTTCAACATACCGAATTACTCGTCGATCGATACGACCTTCAACTCTCCAACATTTGGGCGGGTCACGGCGGTGGGGGGCATGCGGCAAATTACGATGACGGCTCGGTTCCGCTTCTGAAAAGAGAACAAACATGACTTCTATTCGGAACCATCGGGCAAGCAGAGTCTTGGCGACATGGCTGCAGCTCGCCTTCGTGTGTGCTTCCCTGCCCGCGCAGCAAGCGACCGACTACACCTTTCGCGTGCAGAGCAATCTGGTGCTGGTGAATATAGCGGTCAGAGACAAGAACGGAAATTTTGTCCGCGGGCTCAAGCCGCAGGACTTCACCATTCTCGAGGACAACAAGCCGCAGAAAATTGACACATTCGATGTGGAGGACGTCGACGCGCTGGCAACTCAGGATGTCGCTCAGGCGAAACCGTTGGTGAGCCCGTTGACTCAGCCGGGAAACCCGGCTGGAGCAGCGCCTGCCCCTACAGCTGCGCAGAATCAGAATCAGTTTAAAGATCGCCGGGTCATTGTTCTGTTCTTCGATCTGTCGGCCATGGAGCCGGACGAAATCGATCGCGCTGTGACGTCCGCGCAGCATTATGTCGATACCCAGATGGCTCCGGCGGATCTGGTTTCAATTGTCTCTCTGGGGAGCGCGCTGCTGGTGAATCAGGATTTCACCAGCGATCGCGATTTACTCAAGAGGCAGATTCAGGCTTTTGGTTCCGGCAGCGGTCAGGGTTTCGAGGAAGGCACTACAGGTACAACCGAAGGCACGCCCGACACCGGCCAGCCGTTCACCGCGGACGATACGGAATACAACATTTTCAATACTGATCGCCGGTTGGAGGCGTTGCGCTCTGTGGCGGAAAAGCTTTCTCACGTCGACCAGAAGAAATCGCTGATTTATTTTTCCAGCGGCATGGATCGAACCGGCATCGAAAATCAGGCGGAACTGCGAGCGGCCACGAACGCCGCCGTGCGGGCGAACCTGGCCATTTACACGATGGATATGCGCGGACTGCAGGCGCTGGTCGCTGGTGGAGAGGCACAGAACGCCAGCCTGCGCGGCACTTCCGCATATTCCGGTCAGGCCACGATTAACGCCCTGAATTCCAACTTCACCACGCAGGAAACGCTGGTTACGCTGGCCAGCGACACCGGCGGACGCGCCTTCCTCGATTCCAATGACTTCAGCCAGGTGTTTAAGGGAGTGCAGCAGGATACTTCGACTTACTATCTTGTTGGCTATCGCAGCACGAATCCCGCGCGGGACGGGCGCTACCGGCGCATTACTGTGAAGGTGAATGTTCCCGGCGTGAAGATCGACTACCGTCGTGGCTACTACGCGCCGGCGGATTACAAACATTCCACGAAAGAGGATAAGGAGCTTCAGCTTCAGGAGGAACTCGCTTCCGAACTGGCCACGACCGACCTGCCGCTTTATCTGAGTACAGCGTACTTTCGCTTGGAACCCAACAAGTTTTACATTCCGATCTCACTCGTCGTGCCGGGATCGGAAATTCCTTTCACGCGCAGTAGCGACCGCGATAAGGCAACGCTGGATGTGATTGGGCTTGTGACCGACGGCCAACACCACGCAGTGACTCAGATTCGCGATACCGTGAACCTTGCCGTGGATACTTCGTCAGAAGTGCAAAAAAAGAATGTGCAGTACGACACTGGCCTGAGCCTGCCACCCGGCAAGTTTCATCTCAAGTTTGTTGTGAGGGAAAATCAGACTGGCCGCATGGGCTCGTTCGAAACCGACCTGGAAGTTCCGGATCTTAAGTCGCAGCCGCTAAAGATGAGTTCGATTGTCCTCGCCAGCCAACTACAGCCTCCGAAGAAGGGCGCGACTCCCAGCCCGCTCATTCGCGACGGCTCGGAGATCGTTCCCAACGTGACGCACGTCTTTTCTTCGGGACAGCATTTAAGGCTCTACTACGAAGTTTATGACCCCGCGCGAGCGGGCGCATCCGGCGCGCCGGAAGCAACATCAGCCAAGGCTGGCATCCATCTGCTGACAAACGTCTCGTTCTTTCGTGGGAAAACTAAAGTGTTCGAGAGTTCACTCGTGGAACTCAGTGAATTAAATGCTCGCGACCGCAAGGCTGGAGTCTTCCAGCTGGAACTGCCCCTCAGTTCTCTTGCTCCCGGCTTTTATACATGCCAGGTGAACGTCATTGATGATGCCGCAGGCCTTTTCCTATTCCCGAGACTGGCGCTGCTGATTCGACCTGAAAACCCCGTTGCAAAGCCGGCGGCTACGGCTCCCTGATTCGGGGACCAGAATCGGTTCATCGACCTAGCTTCACTTAGGCTGCGGCGAGATAGACGTATCGCAGAATAAACAGCACAGTGAGAATCCAGATCAGCGTATTGATTTCGCGAAACTTTCCGGAAGCTATTTTCACGACGGTGTAGGAGATCAAGCCAAGGCTGAGGCCGGTGGCGATGCTGAACGTGAGCGGCGTGGCCACCATGGTGATAAAGGCCGGAACCGCCTCACTGAAATCCTGCCAGGCAATTTGTGCGATCGATTGCGTCATCAGAACGCCCACAAGAATCAGTGCAGGAGCAGTCGCGTAGGCTGGAATTGCACTCGCCAGCGGCGAGCAAAAAGTGGCCAGCAAAAAAAGCGCAGCCACGGCGACATTGCTCAAGCCGGTGCGAGCGCCGGCGGCCACTCCGGCTGCGCTCTCGATGTAACTTGTCAGGGTCGAAGTTCCGGTCAACGATCCGACGATGGTTCCTACGGCATCCGCAACCAGGACGCGGCCTACGCGGGGAATCTTGCCGTCTTTGATGAAGCCGCCCTGTTCGCAAACTCCGACAAGAGTGCCGACGTTGTCGAAGAGGTCGACGAACAGAAATGCGAACAGGATTTCGAGCAAGCCGAGATGGCTGGCGCCGCGGAAGTCAAGCTTTAAGAAAGTGGAAGAGGGATGCGGCATTGCGAAGATTGCCGAAGGCGGAGGCGTGATTCCGCGAAGCATGCCGACCAGCGCTGTGCCAAAGATGCCGACCAGAATGGCGCCGTGAAATCTTCGTGACATCAGGACCAACGTCAAGGCAAGCCCAAAGCAGGCGGTCTGCACTTCCTTGTCGGCGAAACTGCCGAGGCCGACATACGTGGCCGAATTTGCGACTACCAGTTTCGCATTTCTCAATCCCACGAATGCGATGAACATTCCAATTCCAGCCGCGGTCGAATGCTTGAGGCAGTCGGGCATGCCATCGACGATCTGCTCGCGAACCCGCGTTACGGTAAGAACAAGAAAAAGAACGCCCGAACAAAAAACTACCGCCAGCGCGGTTTGCCATGGAACATGCATCGCGATGCAAACGGAATAAGTAAAGTATGCGTTCAGCGACATTCCCGGAGCCAGTGCGATGGGATAGTTGGCATAGAGGCCCATCACCAGCGTCGCGACCGCTGCGGAGACGCAGGTTGCGAAAACGACGCCCTCGACCGGCATTCCTGCCTGGGCAAGAATCTGGGGATTCACCACGATGATGTAGGCCATCGTGACGAAGGTCGTGACGCCGCCGAGCATCTCCTGCTTCACGGAAGTCTGGTTCTCGGTGAGTTTGAAATAGCGATCGATCAATCGTCCTCCGTGGGATTCGTTTCCATAATCCCTATGAGCAAGGGCTGGCGGATCAAGGTTAGTACTCGATCTTGTTGGGCTTGTTTTCCCAGGCACGGAACGCAGACAACGCTTCTTCGCGCATGATTTGAATCATCGGAATCCTGCGTTGCGAATGGGGCCGCGCGATCTCGCTGTAGATCAGCGAGTCGTCAAACCCAATTCTCGACGCGTCGGCATCAGCATTGCCAAAATAAACGCGGGACAGGCGGGCCCAATAGATTGCTCCCAGACACATGGGGCACGGCTCGCAGGAGGTGTAGATCTCACAGCCTTCCAGATCGAAAGTTCCAAGCTTCGCGCAGGCTCCGCGAATGGCGAGTACTTCTGCGTGTGCGGTAGGGTCGTTGGTTGAGGTGACCTGATTGGCGGCTTCGGCAATAATGGCGCCGTCTTTCACCACGACCGCGCCGAAGGGTCCGCCGCGTCCGGAAAGAACGTTCTCAAGCGAGAGTTGAATGGCGCGTTGCATGAAAGGACTGTCCATGTGTTTCGACTCGACGCAGGTTGACACGATCATGCTAGCGATGCGTAATGCTCAGGCGTTCGCCGGCGTCAGCAACCCGCGAATCCGCAAATCAGTCGACATGGACTCTCTCGCAGCCGGTTCGCTGAGAAGCGAGTATAAGCTGGAGTCGGAATTTCGTAAAATGCTCTTTTCGGAGCTGACATTTTGACTTTGCAGGCCTTTTGCGCGCGCCGTGTGGTCACTCCTGAAGGAATCCGCCCGGCGGCCATCCTGGTGGAGGGAGAGCGGATTCGGGCCGTCGTATCTCCCCATGAGATATCGGAAAGATACCAAGTTCACGACTTCGGCGACGCGGCCATCCTTCCCGGACTGGTCGATTCTCACGTGCACATTAACGATCCAGGGCGCGCAGAGTGGGAAGGTTTCGAAACGGCGACACGGGCTGCGGCCGCGGGCGGGTACACCATGCTGGTGGATATGCCTCTGAACTGTCTGCCTGCGACTACTACAGTTGCGGCGCTGCAGGCCAAGCGGTCGGCGGCGAGCGGCAAATGCCACGTCGATTGGGCCGCTTGGGGCGGAGTGGTTCACGATAATCAGTCAGACATTGAGGCTCTCGCAACCGCGGGCGTGCCGGGGTTCAAGTGCTTCCTGATCAATCCTGGCATCGACGGATTCACCATGGTTACGGAGCAGCAGTTGCGATTGGCTCTACCTCATGTTGCCCGGACTCGATTGCCGCTGCTGGTGCATGCGGAACTTTCCGGCCCAATCGATGGGGCCACCGCTACTCTGGGCAACGCCGATTGGAGTCGCTACTCGACTTACCTTCAATCGCGGCCAGATGAGGCGGAGCTGGCTGCCATCCAGATGATGCTGTCGCTGTGCCGCGAATATGGCTTTCGCCTGCACATCGTCCATCTGTCGACCAGCCAGGCGCTACCCGAGCTGCGTGCGGCGCGCGCCGAGGGACTACCGATCAGCATCGAAACGTGTCCACACTATCTACATCTGTCCGCTGAAACGATTGCCGATGGAGCGACGCTCAACAAGTGTGCCCCGCCCATTCGCAGCCGCGAAAACCGCGAGGGATTGTGGCAGGGCCTCAGGGACAAAACGATCGACATCGTCGTTACCGATCACTCACCGTGTCCTCCAGAAATGAAGCGGCTTAGCGAAGGCGACTTCCGCACCGCCTGGGGCGGGATTGCCAGCCTATCCGTAGCGCTGCCGCTGATGTGGACCGAGGCCTGCGAGCGCGGATTCACGCTGCTCGACTTGGCGAACTGGATGGCGACAAATCCCGCGCGGCTGGCGGGTTGTGACGCGCGCAAAGGTCGTATTGCCGCTGGTTACGACGCCGATTTCGTTGTGTTCGACGCCGACCGCGAATTCGTCGTTACGGAGGATAAGTTGCACTACCGGCATTCAGTCTCTCCGTATCTAGGAGAAACGCTGCGCGGCGTGGTGAAGGACACTTACCTTCGCGGTAAGCCGGTCTTCGCTGAGGGCGCTGAGGGAGCCGAGGGAGCGTTTCCAGGCGAACCGGCCGGGCGGGAATATGTTGCAAATCCAATCCGCCGATCGATCCTATAATCTTTTTCTATCCTGCCTCACCACACTTCCGCGCTATTGTCGCCCAGTCTGTCATACACTATCCCATCTGCAGGTATAGGAAAGCATGAACAGCGATCGCATGGTCGGCCAGTCCGTCCCACGCAAAGAAGGACGCGACAAGGTAACCGGAAAGTCGCAGTACGTCGACGACATGACTTTGCCCAACATGCTCTTTGGAGCGACGGTTCGCAGCCAGATTCCGCGCGGCCGCATCAGGAAGATCACGTTCGGGCCGGGCATTGCGTGGGATGAATTCGTGGTCGTTTCCGCAAAAGATATTTCCGGGAAGAATTGCATAGCCCTGATCGGCGACGATCAGCCTTGCCTGGCGAGCGAGTTCGTGAACCATCCCGAGGAACCAATTCTGTTGTTGGCTCATCCGGATCGTTATCTTCTTCCAAAAGCGGTTCAGGCAGTCTCGATCGAATATGATCCCTTGCCCGCCATCTTCACGATGGAAGAAAGTGAGCGCTGCTCACAAATCATCTGGGGCGAGGATAACGTCTTTAAGACCTACTCGATCGAAAAGGGCGATCTTGCCGGCGTTTGGGAGAAAGCTGACTACATCGTGGAAGGCGAATATTTTACGGGCGCGCAAGAACAGCTTTACATCGAGAATAACGGAATGATCGCGGCCTTTGACGCGGCGCAGGGCGTCACCGTGTGGGGGTCGCTGCAATGTCCGTATTACATTCACAAGGCGCTTATGGCGCTGTGCAATTTGCCGGCCGACAACGTTCGGGTGGTGCAGATGGAGACGGGCGGGGCTTTCGGCGGGAAAGAGGAATATCCGTCGATGATCGCGGCGCACGCTGCGCTGCTGGCAATTAAAGCTGGCAAGCCCGTGAAGATTATTTACGATCGCGCGGAGGACATGGTGGCAACGACGAAGCGACATCCTTCGCGCACTCGCCACCGGACCGCGGTCAGCCGCGACGGGAAGATTCTTGGTGGAGAAATCGACTTCACGATTGATGGTGGAGCGTACGCAACGCTATCGTCGGTAGTACTTTCTCGCGGAGTCATCCACTCGGGCGGACCTTACTACTGGCCAAGCGTTCACATTCGCGCCAAGGCGCTCGCCACGAACATGCCGCCTCATGGAGCTTTCCGCGGTTTTGGAGCGCCGCAGAGCTTGTTCGCCATGGAACGGCACATGGATCGAATCGCGCAGAGCATCGGCCTGTCTCCGGTCGAGATTCGCCGTCGAAATTTTCTGCAGCCGGGTCAGGAGACAACTACGCAGCAGATTATCCGCGAACCGATTGATCTGGGGAAATTATTGGATCGTGGCTTGGAACTTTCAGACTATCACGCTAAGAAAAAACAGTTCGCGGTGCAGAATCTCGAGGGAGCCTCAAGAAAAGGCATAGGCATTGCCGCGTTTCTGCACGGCGCAGGTTTCACCGGATCTGGCGAGCGCTACTTGAGTTCGGTCGTCGGCGTGGAGGGTTGTGCCGACGGGAGTGTTCGCATACTCGTGTCGAGCACGGAATTCGGGCAGGGAACGAAAACTGTGCTGAGTCAGATTGCGGCGGAGGCTCTCGGTCTGCCGTACGAAAATGTCAGCATGGCCCAGCCGGATACTTTAGAAGTGCCCAACAGCGGGCCCACGGTTGCATCCCGCACGGTGATGGTGGTGGGAAAACTTGTGCAGTCCGCGGCCTTGGGAATTGCGCAGACATTAATTTCCTCTGGTCTGCTCCGCGAAGATTATTCCGCGGAGGAGTTTCGCGCGGCCTGCCAGCAGCATGTTGCGGAGCACGGTCAATTCCGGTCCTGGTCGCGTTACGAAGCTCCGCGCGGCATCTTCTGGGATGATCAAGCGTATCGAGGAGAAGCCTATGCGGCATTTGCCTGGGCAGTTTACATTGCTGAGGTCACGATTGATCTGGCGACGTACGGCGTATCGGTGAACGATTTCGTCGCGCTGCAGGAAGTTGGCAAAGTTCTGCATCCGCTTCTGGCACGGGGACAAATCATCGGCGGGGTTGCTCAGGGGATTGGCTTTAGTCTTTACGAAAAAGTCGTATGGCAGAATGGACGTATGCAGAACGGCCAGATGACCAATTACATCATGCCGACTTCGAGCGATTTGCCGCCGATTCGAGTGTTCTTTGAAGAGTTGGGCAATGTTCACGGAGCGTATGGCGCAAAAGGCATTGGCGAGCTTCCGATGGATGGTCCGGCCCCGGCGATCGTGAATGCGGTCGAAGACGCTCTTGGGGTTCGTTTCGATTTCGTTCCTCTGCTTCCCGAAGACATCATGGAAGCATTGGATAAAGTTGGACTGGATCGAGTTGGGCTTGAGAACGCTGCGCTCGCAGCTCCGTCGCAGATGAACGACGCAGGTTCCGCAGGCGGAGGCAGATGACTGGTCCGTACGCGAGCACGGCCAAGACCGAGATTTCGTTCACGGTCAACGGTGAACTGAGGACAATACGCGCTTACCCGATGGGGCGCTTGCTCGACATCTTGCGGCAGGAACTTGGATTGACCGGCGCAAAGGAAGGCTGCGGCGAAGGGGAATGCGGTTCGTGCTCGGTGTTGATGGATGGCGCGCTGGTAAATAGTTGCCTCGTACCTGTACTTCAGGCGGCGGGCGCGAGCATTGTTACGATCGAAGGACTCGCAACGGGACAGACGCTGAATGTTCTACAGGAGACTTTTCTGGAGTGCGGTGGAGCGCAGTGCGGAATTTGCACACCCGGGATGATTCTGGCCGCGACACATTTATTGGACGAAAAACCTAAGCCGAACATCGAGGAAATCCGGGAAGGTCTTTCCGGCAATCTTTGCCGCTGCACAGGCTATAGTCAGATCGTTGAAGCCGTAGCGGAGGCAGCACGACGCGGTTTGGGGGCGTGAAGTCGATTACATGAGGACGACGGCATGAGATCGAATCCGTCAGACTACGAGATGATCGCGCCCGGAAGTCTGCAGGCCATCATCTCGCTGCTGGCCCAGGAACCGGGAGCTTGGCTTCCGATCGCCGGAGGCACCGACGTGATGGTGCAATACGCGGCCGGAAAGCTGCCTGCACGAAAGCTAGTTAGCATTTGGAATCTCCCCGAACTGCGCTGCATCGAAGTCGCGGCTGATGAGATTCGGATCGGGGCGGGATGTACTTACAGCGAACTTCGCAAGCACGACGTTGTGGGGCGTGAGTTTCCTCTTTTGGCTTCAGCCGCTCGATGGACCGGAGGAGTTGCGAACCAGAATCGAGGAACGATCGGCGGGAACATCGTGAACGCGTCACCAGCAGCCGATTCGCTTCCGGCGTTGCTGGCATACGAAGCAGACCTGGTTCTCGTTTCAGTTCGAGGCAAGCGCCGAGTCCCGTACGTTACCTTTCACACCGGATATAAAAAAACTGTTCTGGCGCCGGACGAACTGATTCAGGCGGTCTGCCTGCCTCGACGATTCTCGGGATTTTTCAGCCACGCCCGCAAAGTCGGGGCGCGCAACGCGCAGGCGATTTCCAAAGTTTGCGTCGCCGCTTTGGGTCGCATGGTGGACGGCGCAATTGATGATGTCCGGATCGCTCTCGGAAGTGTGGCACCCGTCCCGTTGCGTCTGAGGGAAACCGAACAGGCTGTGAGAGGACGGGCGATTGATTCGGCTCTGTTGCTCCTGGCCAGAAAGACAGCAACTGCGGAGATACGACCGATTGACGACATTCGGTCGACTGCGCGTTATCGTGGAGTCGTGGCGGGCAATCTCGTAGCCGAGTTCTTGACTCGGCTGAACTCTGAACCGGCGGCAGAGAAAGCCCTGGCAGCGAAGGAAGTTCTGACGCAATGGAATCTCCTTCCATCCGAGGAAGCTTCAATCGCAATTCTTCCCTGCTGCGGATCGCAAGTGTGGGCGCGGGGGATGGTTGCCCGCAGGCCGCTTGTCGATGAAATCGAGCTCGTGACAGCGTCTAACGAGACTTGGCGCGGTCTGGCGCCGTCCGACTGGATGGAAGCGTTCAGGAGCCATCCGCGAATCGGCGAGACAGGCGCGTCCGAGTCTCCTCTGACTCAATCTCCGCGAGCCTACTCTCCGCCGGCTCAGTCTGCAGTCTGGTCAGCGCAGGAGCAAAAAGACGCGACGGACGCTGACTCGGTGGTGAGGAAAGCTCTGGTGGAAGCCAATCGGGAATACGAGCGGCGTTTCAATCGCATCTTTATCGTGTGCGCCACGGGTAAGTCTGCCCCGGAGATTCTGCAGATTCTTCGGCGGCGTCTGAATAACGATGAAGCGACCGAACTACGGGAAGCTGCCGAGCAGCAGCGGCAGATTACCGAAATCCGTCTCAGGAAATGGCTGCGAGGATGAAGCGAATTTCGACTCATATCCTGGATCTGGCTCGGGGCAAGCCTGCCAGCGCCGTGCCGGTGCGGCTGGAAGAACAGGACAGCACCGGAGACTGGCGGTTGTTGACCTCGACACACACGGATCAAGAGGGACGGTGTCTTCAGTTGCTGCCGGAGAGCGAGGATCTCGGCGGCGGAGTCTATCGTCTGATTTTTGACACCGGCAGTTATTTCGCACAGCAGAAAATCGCCGCCCTGTATCCAGTCGTGATGGTAGCGTTTCAAGTGCAAGAGGGCGAATCGCATTTTCACCTTCCGCTGCTCCTGAGCCCGAACGGATATACGACATACCGCGGAAGTTGAGCAGCAACTTTTCGCTCGATGGAGTAGATATCTTGATTTCGTCAATCCGCGAATGGCTCAACCTGCTGGTGCGCTGGACGCATGTTTTCGCAGCGATCATGTGGGTCGGCCAAACTTATTACTTCACCTGGCTGGATGGGCAATTCAATAAGCTCGCCAAACAGACGGCCGCTGACGGCGTCAGTCCGTCGATATGGATGGTGCACAGCGGCGGTTTCTACACGGTCGATCGGCGCAAATCTCTGCAGGTAGGCCCGGAGCAGGTTCATTGGTTCCGGTGGGAAGCGCTCATGACTTGGCTGAGCGGCATGGTGCTGCTTTTTCTCGTGTACTACTCCAGCAGCGGACTCATTGATCCAGATGTCGCCGACATCTCGCAAGCACGCGGAATTGCCATCGGACTGGCTGTTCTCGCGGGTGGTTGGATCGTCTACGATCTGGCGCTGAGGTCGCCTCTTGGCCGATCCGAAGCCGCATTTGCTGCATTCTCCCTGCTCATGATTGCTGTACTCGCCTGGGGATTAGTGCATGTGTTCAGTGCTCGCGCCGCCTACATCCACGTCGGAGCCGTTCTTGGAACCATTATGTCCGCCAACGTCTGGTTCCGAATTCTTCCGTCGCAGCGAAAAATGATTGCCGCGGCGGCGGCCGGGCAGACTTTCGATGCATCGCTCGGCGCCCAGGCCAAGCTGCGATCCAAACACAATACTTTCATGGCGGTTCCCGTTGTCTTTATCATGATCAGCAATCACTTTCCCGTCGCGACTTATGGGAACAGTTACGCCTGGGAAGTTCTCGTCGCTCTCGTGCTTCTGGGCTGGGCGGCGGCGAAAGTGATACGCGAGTCCTGAACTTCTCGAGAAAGGGCTCTCGTTGCCCAAATTGAAATCCGTTGCAGACTACCGAGATCACAACGCGTGCGGGAAGGGTTATCGGGCGGTGCCTGAATCTCGCATTTTTTTCTGAAGACTCCGGCAGCCTGCGGCGAACTTTTTTATCTTCGACCATACATGAGTGCCACCGGGCAATTGCCCAGTGGATGGAGCCGCTGGGTGCTCAAGTTCGAGTCGATGCCGCCGGCAATTTTCGCGGAGTTTATCCAGCCACAGAGTCCGACGCTCCGCGCCTGCTCATCGGTTCGCATCTCGATACCGTTCCGAATGCTGGTGCTTACGACGGCGTACTCGGTGTTGTACTGGCTGTAGCCTTGTTGGAAGAACTGCAGGGGCGCAGGCTTCCCTTTGCGATCGAGGTGGTCGGCTTTTCGGAAGAGGAAGGAGTACGCTTCGGCGTTCCCTTCATCGGCAGCCGCGCGCTGACAGGCCGACTGGATCAGGAACTTCTAGATGCTCGCGACACGCGCGGCATCTCGGTGCGCCGGGCAATCGCAGACTTTGGGTTGAACCCAAGGGAGATTTCTCAGGCTGCCTTACAAAGCGATGCGTTGGGTTATCTTGAGTTTCATATCGAGCAGGGACCGGTATTGGAACAATTGAATCGGCCTCTGGCTGCAGTCGAAGCGATTGTGGGACAGAGTCGACTGGAGTTCACGTTTTTAGGCCGCGCTAACCATGCCGGCACAACGCCCATGCATCTTCGATGTGACGCCATTGCGGGGGCGGCGCAGTGGATCGGCGTCGTAGAGCGTGTGGCGCGAGAAGTTTCTGGTTTAGTGGCGACGGTCGGCAAAATCGACGCTAAGCCCGGGGCAGTCAATGTGATTGCCGCTGAAGCATGGCTGACACTGGATGTTCGTCACGGTTCTGACGACATTCGCACTCGCGCCGTCGAGGATCTCATTCGCCAGGCGCAAGGCATCGCTGCAAGCCGCGGGTTATCGGTACGGGAGAAGATTTTATTGAGCCAGCCGGCAGTCGCCATGGATCCGTTCCTCGTTCAGGAAATCGAACAGGCGATCGTTGCGGCAGGCTGCGCACCCCATCGAATGTTCAGCGGCGCAGGTCACGATGCGATGATCATGGCCGAGAAGGTTCCAAGCGCGATGATTTTTCTGCGAACTCCCGGCGGGATCAGCCATGATCCGGCAGAATCGGTCGCCGAGGATGATGTCGAGAAGGCGATCGCCTGCGGCATGCACCTTCTCGATCAACTTGCGTCTGCTCCCAACTTTTACAAGAGGACACACCGTGCATAATCTCGGCTGGACCCGCAGCTCGCAACAACCCAATCACTTGCTGTTGACTCCAGATACTTTTGTGCGCACCACTCTGGCCGGCATGAGCAAGTGCACGGCGATTGTGCACGTCAATCCGGCTCTAGGAGCCAGGTTCACTCAATATACGGCTGAATTCGAAGTGGGTGGAGAACTGGGCGACACTCCAGCTCAGCGTTTTATCTTTGTAATTGAAGGCGCCGTGAAGTTAGAGGTCGGAAAGAAGTCGAAGAAATTGAGTGCGAATGGATATGCGTACATTCCCGAGGGAGTGCATCATCGGGTGACCGCTACGAAAGTGAGCCGTCTCGCCGTTATCGAAAAGATCTATCAAGCTTTCGATTCAGCCAAGGCGCCGGATTTGATTATTTCCAGCGAAGATGTGGTTTCCTCGCATCCACTCGGTGACGATCCCGGCTTGCAGGTCAAATGTCTGCTTCCCGATCAGCCACCGGATGCGATGAGTTTCGATTTCGCCGTGAATACCATGGTCTATCAGCCTGGCGCGGCGCTGAGCATGGTGGAAATGCACGTGATGGAGCACGGGCTCATCATGCTCGAAGGCGGCGGAATCTACCGGCTCGGTGATTCCTGGTATTCGGTTACCGCGGGAGATTTCATCTGGATGGGGCCATGGTGCCCGCAATGGTTCGGAGCAATCGGCAAGGTGCCCGCAAAATATCTCATCTACAAAGATTGGAACCGCCACCCGCTCGCAGGCTTGCATCCATGATGCTTACGATCGACCGAAATCGGATGCTTGCCGAAATCGAAGCGTTGGCTTCGATTTCCGAGGCTGAGCCCCCGGTCGTAACTCGAATTGTTTTCACCCCCTCCGATCTGAAAGCTCGCGCCTGGATGAAAGCACGATGCGCGGAGGCCGGACTCACTGTACGCGAGGATCCCGTCGGGAATACCTTCGCGCGCTGGAATGGTTCGGATCCGTCTGCGCCGGTGGTCGGCACGGGCTCGCACATCGATGCCATCCCAAACGCGGGAAAATACGATGGGGTCGTCGGCGTGCTCGGAGGTCTGGAAGCCATCCGGGCTTTGCAGGGCCGCGGATTTCGGCCTAAGCATTCGATCGAACTGCTGATTTTCACTGCCGAAGAGCCGACACGATTTGGAATTGGGTGTCTCGGAAGTAGGCTGCTATCAGGCACGCTTTCTGCGGACGCGGCGCGAAAGCTGACCGACAAAGACGGTGGCATGCTCGATGAAGTGCGCCATGGGGCCGGCTTCGGCGAGGAACTCGAACAAGTGAAGTTACCAGCCGGATACTACAAGGCCTTCGTCGAACTGCATATTGAACAAGGTCCGCTGCTGGAGCGGGTGCAAATTCCTCTCGGCATTGTTACGAAAATCGCCGCACCGGCCAGTCTCCGTATTCTGAGCGAGGGCTCGGGTGGGCACGCCGGCGCGGTTTTGATGCCAGACCGCCGCGACGCTCTCTGCGCGGCAGCTGAGATGATTCTGGCAATTGAGAGCGCAGCGCGCACCAGCGGAGCCACTGACACGGTCGCAACCGCAGGCATCTGCGATGTATTTCCCGGCGCAGTCAACAGTATTCCCAGCCGGGTGCGTCTTAGTGTCGACATCCGCGACACCGACCTTCAGCGCCGCGACCACGTCATGAGCAACATTAAAACCACATGCATTTCGATAGCAACCGAGCGGAACGTATCGGTCAACATCGAATTAGTGAACGCCGACGCGCCCGCCGATTGCGCGCCAACCATCATCGAAATACTCTCCCAATCCTGCCGTAAGCACGAACTGAATTTTCTTCCCATGGTTAGTCGCGCCTACCATGATTCGCTATTCATCGCACGAATTGCTCCGGTCGCCATGTTGTTCATCCCCTGCCGCAATGGATACAGCCACCGGCCCGATGAGTACGCGGCGCCGGAAGACATCGTTCGCGGAACACTTGTGCTCGCCGAAACTCTCGCATCCTTGTCCAAGTGAATTGTTCAGAACTCGTCTTCGATTACGGAACGTGAGGAATGGTCGATTCCCGTTCCGTCCAGTGCTCCACGAGATCCCGCACCACTTTATCTCCGACAATCTGGGCCGCTTCAAGAGCAGGCATATAGGCCGAATAATTGCCGGAAACCATTTCCTGCAGACTCTCCGTCGCCGGCACACCCGGAGCTTCACGGTCGTAGTTGCTGACCGTGCGCAGCACCAGGACCCGTTGCCAATCGACCCGCCCAGCCTGATTCAGAAATGTGAGAGCCTGCAATGTGCCGGAGTCTTCCATGGCAGAAACCATATAGTTTCCTTTTCCGCCGGTGTAGTAGCGAGTCCAGTCGTTGGCCCATTCGTCCATCTTCGAACCATGCCAGAAGGTGCTCGCCGACAAGGTGTCGCCGCGTGCCACGAAGGGTGGTTTCAGTGCGTTTGGAAAGCCAGTGAAGCGTGCCCGCGATTTACGCAACGCATCGGAGTCAGCGAGCGGCACATCGTGGGTCAGGCGAAAGGCCCAGTTCACCAACTCCGGGTTCAAAGCGTAGGTCTCGCCGTAGAGGTCGTCGGCTGGCTGCTCGTAAGGCGTGCTCTTCCGCAAAGGAACATAGCCCGTCGGCCAATTCGCGGGAATTTGACGCGCATCGATTTCGAACGCGAGGTCGCCATCGACCACATGATCGGCCCAAACCGCCGACCCAACCGAAACGTCCGCCGGATCTCCGCCGCCGATGCCGGCGACAATCCAATACGCTTTCGAGAGATCGAAACGCGGGTCAAGGCCCAGAGCCATCACCGACGTCGCAGCCTTGGCGGTTCCGACACCCGTCACCATGCCGAGGACTCCGTCTTTGTTCATCCGCAGGTGATGATAGCCAGCAGGCAGTGAAAGAATCTCATCGAGATGCTCGCGCTCCACCCAAAGCTGAAATTCGCCGGGAGTATCGCCGGTGTCTTCGCCGCGCTCGAACATCGCGACCACGACGACCTTAATTTTAATCGGAGCGCCGGACCGCACCGCGGTTTGAGCCGAGAGACAGCGACCACAGATCGCAAGCATGGCGAGCGTGAGCCACCGACACCTCGCAGCACCGAACATGCACTCTCCATTTCCGCGTAAATCGTCTCAAAGCGAAGCAATCACTCCGGCGATTCCCGAATTGTAGATTCGCGAGTGGTCAATTCGCGGCTCATCAATCTCGAATCACGGTCGACTCATCGATTCGCGAATCTTCGCATAACCGGGCTTGATGGCTTTATAGATGAAATCGCAGCGTTCGTGGTATGGCAAGAAAGCGCTCTTCATCGCGTTGATGGTGATTTTCTCGAAGTCGTTCACCGACAGACCGAATGCCTCGGCCGCCGCCTCAAATTCCTCTGTCATGGTGGTACGGCTCATCAACCGGTTGTCGGTGTTCAGGGTGACGCGAAATTTCTCTTGATAAAGAATCTTGAAAGGATGCTCGGCCAGGCTGGGCGTAGCGCCGGTGTGAACGTTGCTCAACAGGCAAATTTCCAGGGGAATGCGCTTGTCGAGCACGTATTGAGCCAGATCGCCCAGCTTCACCGCTTTTCCGTCCACGACCGCAATGTCGTCGATCAGGCGCGTTCCGTGACCAATTCGATGCGCGCCACAATACTGGATCGCCTGCCAGATCGATTCCTTGCCATACCCTTCGCCCGCGTGAATCGTGATGTTGAAATTTTCACGCTGGATGTAGTGAAACGCATCCACATGCTTTTTGGGGGGATACCCGCCTTCTTCGCCGGCCAAATCGAAGCCGACCACTCCGCGCGTCCGGAAATCCACGGCCAGTTCCGCCATTTCCAGTGAGGTGTTCATGTTGCGCATCGCACAAATGATCAGGCCGGAGGAAATCCCGAAGTCCTTTCGCCCTCGTTCCAATCCCTTCAGCACGGCCGAAACAATCTGCTGGTGGGTCAGTCCTTTGTGTGTATGAAAAACCGGAGCAAACCGGGTTTCAAAATAAATAACTCCATCGTGACTTAGGTCTTCGGCTTGTTCGTAGGCAACTCGTTGCAGTCCCTCCTCGGTTTGCATGACGGCGATGGTGTGCGCGAAACCCTCCAGATATTTTGTCAGACTCCCTTGATTGGCTCCGCGAAAGAACCACTCGGAAAGCTCCTGGGGATCGTCGGTTGGAAGGTCGGTGTACTTTGCATCTCTAGCCAGTTCAATTACGGTTTGCGGCCGCAGCACTCCATCCAAATGCTCGTGCAAAAGGACTTTGGGAAGGCTTTGCAGTAATCGTCTCTCAGGTTTCATGAAATAGGTCAACTCCCCAATACCTTTCGCGTTGGATGGTAGCGCAACGTTGCAAGATAATACACCACCCGCGCATCAGACTGTCTCTGCGCCTTTGTGAGCAAGTGGAGCAACGATAAGACACCGGCGTGAGACAATGCCCGCACGAGAGATAATCACCACACATATTCGCGACATATGCTCATTGACGCTCATCAGCACTTTTGGATTTACAATCCCGCCGAATATGACTGGATCGACGATTCCATGGCCGCGCTGCGCCGTAATTTTCTGCCGAACGATCTGAAGCTCGAACTGGACAACAGCGGTTTTCACGGATCTGTTGCAGTCCAAGCGTGCCAGACGCTCGAAGAGACTCGGTGGCTCCTCGAACTGGCCGAGCGCTCACCCTGGATTCTCGGAGTGGTGGGATGGGTCGATCTGCGGTCGCCGAATATTCGATCGCAATTGAAAGTCCTGTGTGGGAATCCGAAGCTCGTCGGAGTCCGCCACGTGGTACAAAGTGAGCCTGACGATCGCTTCCTGCTGAGGCCGGACTTTCTGCATGGCATTTCCGCGCTTGAAGAGTTCGATCTTGCTTATGACATCCTCATTTACACCAAGCATCTTCCGGTAGCCGCCGAATTTGTAAAGCGCTTTCCGCGCCAGCGATTTGTTCTCGATCATCTTGCCAAACCGCCGATCAGGAGCGGTGCAATCGATTTCTGGGCGCAAGGTATCAAGCGGCTGGCCGAATTCCCGAATGTATTTTGCAAACTCTCGGGATTGGTCACCGAAGCTGAATGGGAACATTGGGAACCCGCGCAGATCATCCCGTTTCTCGACGTTGCGTTTGAATCGTTCGGCGCGGATCGGCTGATGGTTGGCTCCGACTGGCCCGTATGTCTGGTGGCCGCGTCTTATGCCCGCGCGATTGAAGTCGTGAAGGCCTACTTGCTCGCGCAAAAGCGAGATGACCGAGACAACGTGCTCGGAGGAAACGCTCGACGGTTCTGGCGATTCACGGATTGGTGAGAATTCTCGTGACGCTTCGGGCCACGAATACATCTTAAAGAGCGCCTTAGGACGAATGCTTTACAATGACCGAGCATAATGAGCGGCTGCAATCGCAGGTCGCAATACTCTGGAGGGGCTTCCGAAATCCGCAATGCATCGCACCGTTCTCCAACTCGATTCCCGTGATAACGTTTTGATCGCCCTCACCGACCTGAAAGCCGGCGAACGAGTCGAATTCTCAGGACAGTTTTATGTTCTCGCGACGAATGTCCGCGCTAAACACAAGTTCGCCATGCGAGACCTTGCCGTCGGCGACGACGTCATCATGTACGGTGTTCTGGTGGGCCGGGCCGCGACGCCCATCGCGGCCGGTGAATTACTGACGGTCAGCAACATCCGACATCAGGCCGCACCTTTTCGCGAGCAGTCGGGCGAATTTCACTGGAAGCCGCCCGATGTTTCCCGCTGGAAGGACAAAACATTTCTGGGGTACCGCCGCTCCGACGGTCAAGTGGGCACGCGAAACTATTGGCTGGTCGTTCCTTTGGTTTTTTGTGAGAACAAGAATATTCAGGTTCTCAAGCAGGCCCTCGAAGAAGAACTGGGCTTCGCTGCGCCCCAGCTCTACCGCCAACAGGTTGCCGACCTCGCGCAACTGTATCGCGACGGGCAAACGGAAAAGATCGACCTTCACGCCTTTTTTGCGGATGCGGTTCCGGCCCAACGCAGCCGGCTTTTTGAGAATGTCGATGGCATCCGGTTTTTGCTGCATGAAGGCGGCTGTGGCGGAACACGCGAGGATTCCAACAATCTCTGCGGACTCATCGCCGGCTACATTCACCATCCGAATGTTGCCGGCGCAACCGTCTTGAGCCTGGGCTGCCAGCATGCGCAGATCGCAATCCTTCGCGACGAACTTCGCAAGCGAGATCCCAACTTCGATAAGCCGCTGTTCATCCTCGAGCAGCAGCGCAGTGGTTCGGAAGCGGCAATGATGTCAGAGGCCATTCGGCAAACATTTCTCGGGCTGGTCGAAGCCAACAAGGCTCAGCGCAGTCCCGCACCGCTCTCCGGTTTGTGCGTGGGCCTCAAGTGTGGAGGGTCAGACGGCTTTTCCGGCATTTCCGCAAATCCGGCGATTGGACACGCTGCCGACCTGCTCGCCGCCCTTGGAGCCCGAACGATTCTCTCGGAATTTCCTGAGCTGTGTGGAGTGGAGCAGGAGCTCATCGACCGCGGCACGGGCAAATCCGTCGGCAATCGTTTTATCCAACTGATGCGTGACTATGCCGCTCGCGCCGCCGCCGTGCGCTCCGGCTTCGACATGAATCCTTCGCCCGGCAATATGCGCGATGGATTGTTAACCGACGCCATGAAATCCGCCGGAGCCGCGAAAAAGGGCGGCACGTCGCCAGTGAACGCTGTTCTCGACTATCCCGAGTACTCCGCCGATCCCGGTCTGAATCTGCAATGCACGCCGGGCAACGATGTGGAATGCGTCACGGCACAGGTCGGCGCCGGAGCGAGCGTAGTATTGTTCACCACCGGGCTGGGCACGCCGACCGGAAATCCCATCGCCCCGGTCGTGAAACTTTCCACCAACTCAGATTTGGCGCAACGCATGCACGACATCATCGACATCGATACCGGAGCGGTTGTCTCTGGAGAAAGAACAATCGAGCAGATGGGCGAGGCCATTCTTGACCTCGTGATTCGAGTGGCAAGCGGCGACGTCCGAACTAAGGCTGAGCAGAAAGCGCAGGAAGATTTCATCCCCTGGAAGCGAGGCGTTTCGTTGTGACCGTCCCGACCGTCGGCTCACAAACTTTCCGGCTCGATGGCAAAGTCGCCATAGTGACGGGCGGCGGAAGCGGCATTGGACGGGCCATTGCCTTGAAATTCGCGGCCCAGGGCGCGGCGATTCGCATTCTGGATGTCAACGAGTCCGCTGCGGCAGCGACCTGCCAGCGCATTTCCGACTCGGGCGGCAACGCCTCGTCTCAACAGTGCGATGTGACCGACCAGGCGATCGTGGATGCCAAATGTCAGCTGTTGTTCCGTGAAGAGCGCGTTCACATTCTCGTCAACAATGCAGGGATTTCGCATATCGGCACGGTTGAGAGCACGACCCCGGAAGATTTCGACAAAGTTGTCCGAGTCAACGTGAAAGGATTCTATAACTGCATGCGTGCCGTGGTCGGGCACATGAAACACTCCGGCGGGGGAGTGATTTTGAACATGGCATCGATCGCGGGGTCATCGGGTCTGGCTGATCGTTTCGCCTACTCGATGAGCAAGGGCGCGGTCATCGCCATGACTTACTCGGTGGCCAGAGATTATCTCGCGCACAACATTCGCTGTAACTGTATTTCACCGGCGCGGGTTCACACTCCGTTTGTCGACGCCTATCTGCAAAAGAATTATCCCGGACGTGAGCAAGAGATGTTCGAGAAGCTCGCTCAGGCTCAACCGATTGGAAGAATGGCAGAGCCCGTGGAAGTCGCCTCCCTGGCGCTGTTTTTGTGCTCGGACGAGGCAGCGTTCATCACCGGCGTGGATTACCCCATCGACGGCGGCTTCTTCAACCTGCGAGGCTAGAATCTGCGAGGCCGAAATCTGCGAGGCTAGTTCATGGATTTGCAACTAAAAGATAAAGTCATTCTGGTTACGGGCGGCGCCAAAGGAATCGGCGCAGCGATTGTCCGCGCGGCTGCCGCCGAAGGCGCCATTCCAGTGATCGTCGATCGCGATGCCGAGGCCGGCCAGCGACTCCATGAAGAACTGCACACTGCAAATATCACCTGCGGACTCGTCACCGTGGATCTCACCACTTCGGAAAGCTGTTCCGAAGCCGTCGAGCACGCTGCCGGGACTTTCGGCCGCATCGATGCCGTCGTGAACAATGCAGGTCGGAACGACAAAGTCGGACTGGAGCATGGCAGCGTCGACGAGTACGTTGCGTCGCTCAACCGTAATCTGGTGCACTACTACGGCGTAGCTCACTATGCGCTGCCGTACTTGAAGCGCTCGCGCGGAGCGATCGTCAACATCGGTTCCAAGACGGCGGTGACTGGCCAGGGAGGTACGTCGGGCTACGCGTCTTCGAAAGGCGCGATCATGGCGCTGACTCGCGAATGGGCGGCGGAACTTCTGCCCTGCGGCATTCGTGTCAATGCGGTCATTCCGGCTGAGGTCATGACGCCGCTCTATCGCAGTTGGCTTGACACTTTTCCGAATCCCGAAGAAAAGCTGAAACACATTCTTGCCAAGATTCCGCTCGAGCAGCGCATGACCACGCCGCAGGAGATTGCTGCGACGGTTGTATTTCTGATCTCGGCCAAATCCAGCCACACTACTGGCCAACATTTTTTCATCGACGGCGGCTACGTCCACCTGGATCGCGCCCTGACATGAAAAACTCCGAATGAGACATCCCAACTAATGCCGGGTCGACGCTATGTCGTGCCTACGAACAGAGGTCAAATGAACCGACGCTTCTGCCTCACTCTCGACTTGAACGACGATCCCCAGATGATCGCCGAATACAAGCGCTATCACGAAAAGATATGGCCCGAGATTACACGGAGCATCAGAGACTCCGGCATCGAGGACATGGAAATCTATTTGCTCGGCACACGCATGTTCATGGTCATGGAAGTGAACGAGTCGTTTTCGTTCGAGGCGAAAGCCCGAGCGGACCAAGCGAACCCCAAAGTTCAGGAGTGGGAGAGGCTCATGAGTACCTTCCAGAAAACGCTCCCTCAAGGCAAGGCCGGCGAAAAGTGGCTACGGATGGAACGAGTTTTTAAACTCGAAGAGTAAAAACTCACGGCCGCTCCGGCCACGCGTGCTTCGGATAACGCCGCATCAGTGCGCGGCGAACTTCCGGGTAAAGCCTCTCCCAGAATCCCGCCAGATCCGTCGTAGTCTGCACTGGCCGCTGGTTCGGAGCCAGCAAGTGCACGACCAGAGGCGTTCGCTCCGGTCCAATCCGCGGTGTGTCGCGCATGCCGAAGAAGTCCTGCAGGCGGGACGCTATCCATGGCGGCTTGCCGCGCTCATAGTGAATCTTAGTCTCGCGGCCCTTCTGCAGGCGAACGCTCGCCGGAGCGATCTCCCGGAGCCGGCGCGCGCCGAGCTTCTGTTCGAGAACTGAAACAAAACCGGCGCCAACTTTCTTCAACTCAGCAAAGCTCCTCAATCCGACGCACAACTCACGGACTACCCGCGGAATATCCGGCATCTCGAAACCGGCAAATTCAACTCTTCCCATGAATTCATTCAGCTCGTCGCCGTCGACGAAGCGCTCAATGCCGGCTTCCAGGGCCCTCTGAGCAAGCAGCTCCGCCGCGGCTTGTGCGTCCGGCACCGCGCCTCGTGATTCCTGAATGACCAACTCGTCATAGAGCAGTCTGCTCACCGCATCCACGCGTTCTGCGACTCGATTCCATACCACGCCCGATTGATCCTTCACGCGCTCCGGAAACAGGTCAATCAGCCACTCCGGCTCGATGCGGGCCGTCATTCGGATAAGCGGCAGCGTCTTCTCCTTCCGGTCTTCGGCATCCACTGCGACCATGAACTCATACGGCGGAGGATCGCCCGCCAGCTCGGCCGATACGCCGCTCGACAGGAGCACCTCACTTCCGGATCTCAACCGCGCGACGCGATCCGGAAATCCTGCGAGCACTGACATGAGAAGCGCATCGTCATTGTGCTTCGCTCGATTATGATTAGCTTGTCCGGAGGTCCGGGCAATTCGTCGGAGCTGTGTGATGTGCTGTCGCACTCTGTGGTCCTGCTCCAAATCCATGGAGGCGAGAAGATCACTTCTTTCGGCGTGTACGCCAGACCCGAGTAAGGCCACTGCGGCACAGCCATCCTCACCCACACCGCGCCGCAACGCTTCCAGAAGAATTCGTGACAGCCGCGGGGGAAGCGGATACTGCACCAACTGCTGCGTCGTGTCCCCGGTAGCACCGATGCGGTCGAGCAGCGCCTCCGCTGGTTGAACTGCGGCTGCGGCCGGGGCATCCAGCCATGAAATGTCGTTGACATGTGCGACGCGCATCGCGCGCAAAGCAAGGCAGAGTTGAGACAGGTCACTACGCAAAATCTCAGGGGCATCGTGATCCGGACGGCGTGAGTAATCCTCCTCTGTGTAAAGGCGCACAACAATCCCGGGTGCGGTGCGCGCGGCCCGTCCAGCTCTCTGTTTCGCTGAAGCCTTGCTCACGCGGCCCACGTGAAGCGTAGGCAAACCGCTCCAGGGAGAATACGTCGCGGAGCGCGCCAAGCCACTATCGATTACAGCACTTACGCCTTCTACCGTAATCGAGCTCTCGGCGACATTGGTGGCAAGAACCAGTTTGCGCTGCAACGCTGGTAAGAGCGCCTGGTCCTGGTCCTGCGGAGTCAGGCTGCCGTGCAGAGGGAGCACGAGCAACCCGGCCCGACGCGCAACCACTTCGCAAGCCCGCATGGCGCGACGAATTTCCGCCACCCCCGGCAGAAAGGTCAAAATATCGCCGGAGTGGGTCGTATTGATCAGCAACTCCACTGCAGTCCTCACCTGTGCTTCGAGCGGCTCAGGGGAATATGGCAAATGTTTGATCGAAAGCTCAAACAATGTTCCCGAGGAGCGCACTACCGGACAACCGCCCAAATATCTGGCGACCGGATCGGCATCGAGAGTGGCCGACATGACGACGATTCGCAGATCGGGCCGCGTCAGTTGCAGGCGCTTCAACAATGCCAGCGCGAGATCGCCTTCGAGGTGCCGCTCGTGAAATTCATCGAGCACAACGGCGGCCACGCCCTCCAGCTGTGGATCCGAGAGCAGCCGCCGGGTGAGTACGCCCTCAGTGACAAATCGCAGCCGCGTGCGCGGCCCTACAGCCTCTTCAAACCGAACCTGGTATCCGACAGTCTGGCCGACTTCTTCGCCGAGTTCCCACGCAACTCGACGCGCCGCCAGCCGTGCCGCAATCCGGCGTGGTTCGAGTACAACCACTTCCCCGCCGACAATGCTTAGGACTGCCGGCGGCACTCGCGTCGTCTTTCCCGCGCCGGGAGCGGCAACGATCACCAGGTTCGGCTGTAATTTTAGAGAATGAATAATCTCCGGCAGAAGGTCGTCCACCGGAAGAGAGGGTTTGTGGCGTGGCACTTCTCATCGAAGCACGGAGCCTTGACTGGCGTCAAATCGGAAACCGTCGGGATTATGCGGACAAAAGTCCCTGGTAGATCGCCATTCCGACCACGGCATCCACGCCGATGGCGTGAAGTGCATCGATCTCCTTTTGTGAGCGGATTCCACCCGCGGCGATGAGCTGCTTGCTCGTAGCCGCTCGCAGCGGACGGATCACGTCCTGCGGAAAGCCCAGCAATAGGCCTTCCGTGTCCACGTGAGTATAAAGAAACGCTCCACACCACGGGTCGAGTGCTCGAATCATTTCCGGCGGCGTCACGTCAGTCACTTTCTGCCATCCGTGAATCGCCACCCGGCCTCCGACCGCGTCGACGGCGAACACGAGCCGGTTGGAACCCACCGTGCCGGCTAACCGCTCCGCGAAATTCTGATCCAATTTACTCCCCGCGAACAGCGCCGAACCAATGATGACTTTTTGTGCCCCGGTTGTGAGCGCAGCCTGAGCCGCCTCTAGCGAGCGGATGCCCCCGCCGACCTGGCACGGCAGCTGCCGGGCGAAATAGCGCACAAGCTGATTGTTGTCGCCCGCTCCCATAGCGGCATCGAGATCAATGAGCTGCACCAGCGGATATTTTGAGAAGCGCGCGACCCACGCATCGAAGTCGTCGAACTCCAGAGCCTTCCTCTTGCCCTGCACCAGCTGGACAATCTTGCCGCCCATCAAATCGATGGAAGGGATCAGCATGGCAACCTCACTGGAATTCCCTGCGCGCCCAGCTGTTGCTTGAGGTCTGTGATCCGACTGAAGCCGTAGTGAAAAATCGACGCTGCCAGTGCTGCGTCGGCGTGCCCTTCGGTGAAGACTTCCGCGAAATGCTGCGCGCCGCCAGCGCCGCCAGATGCGATTACTGGAATTCGAACCGAGTCCGCCACGCGACGCGTGAGTTCGCAATCGAAGCCCGCACCGGTGCCGTCGCGGTCCATCGAGGTCAGGAGGATCTCTCCTGCGCCCCGCGATTCCGCTTCCTGTGCCCAGCCAATCGCATCACGCCCGTTGGGCTTTCGTCCGCCATGAGTGAACACTTCCCAGTACACGATGCCTTCGGATCGCTTGGCATCGATCGCAACGACCACGGCCTGCGAGCCAAAGCGCTCTGCGATGCGCGTGATTACGGTCGGGTCGACGAGGGCTGCGGAATTGATGCTAATCTTGTCCGCGCCCGCCGAAAACACGGCAGCGGCATCCTCCAGCGTACGAATGCCACCGCCCACAGTAAAAGGAATAAACAACTGGCGCGCAGCGCGGCGCACGGTTTCAAGAAGAGTCGCCCGTCGCTCGTTGGCTGCTGAGATATCCAAGAGCACGATTTCATCCGCTCCTGACTCGCTGTGTACCTTGGCCAGCTCGGCCGGGTCGCCCGCATCTCGAAGATTCTCAAACTGCACGCCTTTGACGACACGACCACCATCCACGTCGAGGCAAGCGATAATCCGTTTCGTCAGCATGTCAGAACTTAGTATCAGGATCCTTATGTCAGCGGCGATGGGACATTGCCAAAATTAAAGTGCACAAAAATTGTTCAGCATCTTCAACCCAATCGTCCCGGATTTTTCAGGATGAAACTGCACACCGAACAGGTGCTCGCTTTCCACCGCTGCGGAAAATCGGCCGCCATACTCGCAGCACGCCACCGTTGTGTCGCTGAGTGGCGCTCGATAGGAATGCGTGAAATACACAAACGAGGAAGACGGAATTCCCCGCAAGAGCCGAGACGACGGGGCGACCTCCAGTTGGTTCCACCCCACATGCGGCGACTTCACGCTCGCGGGAAAGCGCTCGCAATCACCTTGCAACAGGCCCAACCCACAAGTCCCACGCGATTCCTCACTCCCTTCAAACATCCACTGCATGCCGACGCAGATGCCGAGGAACGGAATCCTTCGGCCGATGGCGTCCGCGATAGCACTCTGCAAACCTAAGCGCGCGAGCGCCGCAGTGGAGGCAAAATGACCGACGCCAGGCAGGACGATCTTCGCCGCTTTCGCCACCTCCTCGGGAACAGAAGTTATGGCACATTCCTGCCCCAGCCAATCCAGCGCCTTCTTCACCGAAACCAGATTGCCAGCGCCGTAATCGACGATCGCAATCATCACAGCACTCCCTTGGTGCTGGGCAGCAGTCCCAGCATTTGCCGATCACGCCAGCAAGCCGCTCGCAGTGCCCGCGCAAATGCCTTGAACAGTGCTTCTATCTTGTGATGGCTCGATCGCCCATAAAGCACACGCGCGTGAACATTGGCCCGCGCGCCGCGGGCAAAACCTTCGAAGAAGTCGTAGACAAGTTCCGCCTGCAAATCCCCTACCAGCCGCGTGCGCACTTTGGTGTCCACCACGGCGGCAGTGCGCCCGCAGAAATCGACGGCGGCCATACCCATGGTTTCGTCCATCGGCATCAAGAAATAGCCAGCACGAAGAATACCGCGCTTGCTGCCGAGCGCCTTATCGAACGCCTGCCCCAGAACGATGCCTACATCTTCCACCGTGTGATGCTGGTCTACGTCAAGGTCGCCCCGGGCCTTCAGCTTCAAGTCGAAGCCACCGTGATGCGCGAACAGTTCCAGCATATGATCGAAAAAGCGAATGCCCGTGGACACCCGATAGCGTCCGCGACCCTCAATGGTGAGCGACAATTGAATCTGCGTCTCTTTGCTGACACGCTTGATGTTTCCTTTTCTCATCGACGCGATGCTCCTTGCCCAATGCAAAGTTCTTCGAGCGTTTCCTGCAGCGCGGCGAGCAATCGATCTGCGTGTTCACGGGGGCCGAGCGTGATGCGCACGCATCCTTCGCACCCATGGTCGCTCGAGCGGTCGCGAACCAGAATGCCGCGCCGTCTCATATGCTCGACGAATGAAGACGCCGCACCCACTCGCGCTAGCACAAAGTTTGCCTGGCTGGGCCAGAATTGAATTCCATTGGCCGCGAGAGCATGCTCCAAGCGCGCCCGCGATTCGCGAATGTCTGATACGTAGTGCCGGACATAATCTTGATCGCCGAGTGCTTCCGGCAGACAAGCTAGCGCCACCGCATTCACGTTGTAGGGCGAACTCACCCGCCGCACGGCACGCATTTGCTCTTCATCCCCAGCCAGCATGCCAATGCGCAATCCGGCCAGCCCGTACGCCTTGGAAAACGTGCGCGCCACAAACAAGTTTGGGAATTGGCTTCGCGTGGCCAGAATGCTCTGGCCGTAGAACTCGAAGTAAGCTTCATCCACGAGCAATGCAGCGTCCGGAGCAGTGCGTGCGATGCGTGCCAACTCTTCCGGCGGAGCAACGGATCCGGTGGGATTATTCGGGTTCGCGATCGCGATCAGTCGCGTGCGCGACGTGATTCCGGCGCAAACATCATCGCAGGGAAAGGCGAAATCCTTGCCCGCGGGAATGTTAATGACCCGCGCGCCGGCCGCCATCATATAAATCCGATACATCGAATAGGTGGGCACCACAATCAACGCTTCGTCGCCCGCTTCGAGGTAGGTCTGACAGAGCAAATGGATCGCTTCATCCACGCCATTCGTCAGCAACAGTTCCGGCGCGGCGATCCCAAGCATGTCAGCCACCTTCGCTTCCACCGGCTCGCGCTCGGGATAACTTGCGAGTTGTTCGGGCCCCAACTGCCGCAGCCGTTCAAGCACTCGCGGCGAACAACCTACCGTGTTCTCATTGAAATCGAGACGAAGCCCATCGCGCCCAGCCAGCGGCGGATGATACGACGGCAGCGTGCGCACCCCTTCGCGTGGGCTAAGCATGTTCGCACCTCACTCGAACCGATTGCGCATGTGCGGGCAGTCCCTCCGAATCGGCGAGACATTCAATCGCGGGCGCAATCCGCTTTAATCCAGCGACCGAGAGTTGCTGCATCGTGATGATTTTCACAAAATCCAGTACGCTGAGGCCTCCTCGGAATCGCGCCTGCCCGGAAGTTGGTAGCACATGGTTGGGCCCGGAGGCATAGTCGCCCGCAGCCTGCGCCGAATAGTCACCTACGAAAACGGAGCCCGCATTCTGGATGAATGGCAAGTCTTGCTCAGAGACCGTAATGTGCTCGGGCGCGAGTCGATTGGCCCAATCTCTTGCCTGCTCGCGAGACGCTGCTACCAGCACTGCGCCGCGTGCGCGCAAAGATTTCTGCGCAATCGGATTGTCTTTGGCAAAGCGTTGCACGCACAGCTTCACAGATCTCGCCAACTCGCGAGAGGTCGTGATCAACACAGCCAGTGTCTCCGGATCATGCTCGGCCTGCGCGACCAGGTCGGCCGCAATGAATTCTGGAACTCCCGAGTGGCATAGAACCACCGCTTCCGTAGGCCCGGCGAGAAAATCAATGGCGCAGTCGAACGCGACCAACTTTTTCGCAACCGTGACATAAGAGTTTCCCGGCCCCACAATCTTGTCCACCTGGGGAACGCTGGTGGTTCCGTATGCCAAGGCCGCGATCGCTTGTGCCCCTCCCACGCGGTAAAAATCGCGCACTCCCAACATGCTGGCCGCAGCCAAAACCTCCACCGACGGCCTGGGCGAGACTACGCGAATATTCGTCACGCCCGCGACCTGCGCCGGGATCACGGTCATGAGCACGGTAGAAATCAGCGGATAGCGTCCGCCCGGCACATAGCAGCCCACCGACTCCAGAGGGCGCACCATTTGTCCGAGCGTGATTCCGCTGCGCGTCCGGCTCCATTCTCTCGGCTTCTGCCACTCGCTGAAACGCCGGATGTTCTGAGCAGCGAGACGCAAGGATTTACGCAGCTCCGAAGTAATGGTTCGCCACGCCGCCGCCATCTCCTCCTCAGACACTCGCAGGGACTGCTTCGGCCCCAACCCATCCCATCGCTCCGCGTAGCGTCGCAGGGCGCGCTCGCCACCGCGGCGGGCATCATTTCGAACCGTGTCGATGATGCGACGGACTCGCGCCTCCGACGCCTTGAACTGGCCACCCCGCGCCGTGACACGCTCCACCATCGCGCCGGCTTCGCGGCCTGAGACGATCCGCATCACAGCACCACCTTGTTCAACGGATACTCCACAATGCCCTGCGCCCGCGCTTCTTTCAGCCGCGGAATGACGTCCCATGCCGCGCCCTCGTCGATCACCGTGTTCACGGCCAGCCAATCCTCATCGCTCAGGTGAGAAATCGTCGGTTTTTGCAGCGCAGGCAACACGGCCAGCACGGCCGTCAAGTCTGCCTTCCGCACATTCAGCATCAGTCCCACGCGATATTGCGCTTCCATGGCCCCTTGGAGCATCAGAGCCAGATTGTCGATCTTTCGTCGTTTCTCGCGATCAGCGTACGACGATTTGTTGGCGATCAACTGCGTATTCGATTCCAACACGGTTTCGAGAATCCGAAGCCGGTTCGCTTTCAGTGAACTGCCGGTCTCGGTCACCTCCACAATGGCGTCGGCCAGCATGGGCGGCTTCACTTCGGTTGCGCCCCATGAGAACTCTACGCGCACGTCGACACCTTTCTTGACGAAGTAGTCTCGCGTAACTTTCACCAGTTCCGTGGCGACGATTTGTCCCGACAGTTCCTCAGCCCGTTGAACCGAAGAATCCTCCGGCACCGCCAGCACCCAGCGCACTTTTCCTCGGCTTCGCTTGGCGTAAATCAAGTCACACACCGTAACGACTTCCAGTCCGCTCTCGATCACCCAATCGCGTCCGGTCAGGCCCGCATCCATGGCGCCGTGCTCCACATAGCGGGCCATCTCCTGCGCGCGGATCAGCATGCAATCGACCTCTGGGTCGGGGGTGCTGGCAAAATAGGACCGTCCAGTGGTGTGCGCTGGAAGGCCGGCACGGGCGAAGAGCTGGAAAGTCGCTTCCTCGAGGCTGCCCTTGGGAATTCCAATGCGCAGCTTCATCGTTTTTCCTCCGGCAAAGCCACTCTCGTTTCGACGGCCGGCACGGGAACCGGTTCAGTGAAACACGAGCGGGTCCCGCGGTGGCAAACCAGCCCCGCTCCCTCGACCTGAACTCGCAGCAGCAGCGTATCGCGATCACAGTCCGTATGAGCCGAGACAACCCTCAGCCGGTTCCCTGAACCTTCGCCCTTCGTCCACAGTTCATTGCGGGTTCGGCTGAAGAACGTCACGTATCCGGCCTCCAGCGTTCGCTCCAGAGCTTCACGATTCATAAACCCCACCATCAATACTTCCCCGCCTGCGGAGTCCTGTACCACGGCGGGAAGCAATCCGCTCATCTTCTCGAAATCAAGTTCTGCGTTCATATCCCTACTCGCTTTCTCCGAGAAACAAAAAGCCCGCTGAACGTTTTCGCGTCAGCGGGCCGAAACTCCTGAAAAGTGCTGGTTACGTCAAGTCTGCAATCTCAGGTAGACATCGCCGCCGTCGCGCTATGCGCGTGATGATGATGGCGGTGATGGAGATGCAACGACATATGCTTAACAAGCGTACGAGAGGAGCCTCGTCCCGGTCAATAAATTTAATCCGGACGCCCATCCGTTTTTTGGATGGAAGCGATTCAACTTTTGCATTCTCGCCAGAATGCCCCAACCTACCAAAGCGTGTTTTCGTTCACGAACTCGGCTCGCCCGCCTTGATCTCCGCCGCCTTCCCGTCGTGATAGACGACTACTACCGGCTTGCCCCCGTTGGGATAACGCACTGTCTTTTCGTCTGAACCCCCGCCCGCATCCGGCACGCCCATGCCGATCGCGAAATCCGCCTGCAACTCGTTCATACCCGGCTTGACTTCGTGCTGCTGCACCGCCTGCCACACCTCGGCGGGCCAGTGCTTGTACAAGTCGTGCGGATCTTCCACGAAAAACATCTCGTCGGAATAAAATTTGTATTGCTCCTCGGCCTCATAACCAATCGGCACGGCGTAGGGTTTCCCGTCCTTCTGAAACACCGCCATCACCTGCCGCCGCTCTCCCTTCCCCGCGGGCATCACCGTGACCACGTCCTTGATCTCCAGCTGTTCGATCGGCAGTAGCACTCCCGCACTCTGTGCGAAATCGACCGTCTTGTCGCTCGCGTTGTAACGATAATATGTGTAGCGATATCCTTCCTTCACCCATACCGGCTGCTGCATAAGCTGCCGCGCGCTTTTCAGGTCGTAGGGATAAAGTTTCTTCGGATTCACGTAGTAGTCAGCATTGGCATATCCTGCGTTCAGCGCCTGCTTCTGCTTCTCCGCCGCAACCTTGTCTTGATGGCGCTCATACACGATGTAACCCGCGCGTACGCTGGCAACCACGAAAGCCAGCAGCAGCGCCAGTTGTATCCTCTGCTTCGCCTCTGGACTCATCATGAAAAGACTTTACCAACTTTCCGGCTCGAAGCCGCAGTCTGCGCGCCAGGCCGCAACTATAAGGTAAACTGAAAGAGAAGGTAGAGAGGTAATCGCCGCAATGCCCGTCATCACTGAGCAGGATGTACTGAGCGCCTTGAAGAGTTGCTATGATCCGGAGATTCCGGTCAACATCGTCGATCTCGGTCTGATCTATAAAATCAACTTTGCCGACGCGCCCCCCGAACCTCAAGTCGAACATCAGGCAGAAGCCAAACAGGACGTGACCGTGGAAATGACCCTAACCGCGCAAGGCTGCCCCGAGCACGTCAACATCAGCGCCCAGGTCAAATCCCGAGTCGAGCAACTGCCCGGCGTCAGCACCTGCATTGTGAATGTAGTGTGGACTCCGCCCTGGACCCCCGAGCGCCTTACGCCCGATGCCAAAAAGCAACTGGGCATTGAGTAAAGACGGCCGCTGACTGGCTTACAGCTCGCTGACATCGGCTTGCTGAACTCGATTTTGGATGGCGCAGAGTTTGGGTAGCGCAGATTTGGGTGTAGGTTTTGGGTGGCGCAGCGCTTTCAGCGCTGCGATAAAACGTTTCTTTTCAGTGAGGGCTTTAGCCCCTGTACCGCCCTCATCCCCCGATTTCGTCCCAGGCTTCCAGATCGCCCCGCCCCGCAGCCTCGGAAATCCGTTTCCCGGCTTGTCCCGCCATTTCCATCACCCGCATGCCGTCCTCAAAATAACCCGGCAGCGACTGCCGTAGGTCCTCAAATTTTTCCGGATATTCCGACGCCAGGACTGCCAAACCAACTCCCGTCGCCAGCACTCCCGCCGGATATCTTTTCTTCACAAACAAGATTCCGGCCGCACCGATCGAACAGAAAACCGCAGCTTTTTTCCAAGCGTCCATGATTCTTCCCCCCAAAATCAGGCTCGTTTTGCGATTGTACTCCAGCTCGAGCCGCGCCGGGACGCACCAGACGGCGCAACCCCTTTGGCTTTCCGATCCTTTATACTTCCACCGTTGCTGGAGATCCCATGTCCTGTCCTCTCGCGCTTCTTAGCCGCTTCATTCTGTCCATCGCCCTGGCAACGACCGTGTCGGCACAATTCATATCTGCACAAATCATGTCTGCGCAAGTCACGTCTGCGCAGACTAAGCCGCGCGCCCGCGACCTCGGCGTCCCCTTCGACGGAACTCCCGGCCCCAACAATGCGATCACTGACGTAAAGGGAGTCGAGGTCGGCCACACCACGCTCATCTCCGGTGAAGGCAAACTCGAGGTCGGGAAGGGGCCCATCCGCACCGGCGTCACTGCCATTCATCCCCGCGGCAAGGCCAGTAATGACGCTGTGTTCGCCGCCTGGTTCACGCTCAACGGCAATGGCGAAATGACGGGTACCACGTGGGTCGACGACTCCGGCTTCCTCAACGGCCCCGTCATGATCACCAACACGCACAGCGTCGGCGTCGTCCGCGATGCTGTCATCGCATGGAAGGTCAAGCACGGCACCCCCGACATGGAAGGTTATTGGTGGTCACTCCCTGTGGTCGCCGAAACCTGGGACGGCTATCTCAACGACATCAATGGATTCCACGTTAAGCCCGAAGACGCCTGGCACGCCCTTGATGTCGCCCACTCTGGTCCCGTCGAAGAAGGTAGCGTGGGCGGTGGTACGGGCATGATCTGCAACGAATTCAAGGGAGGCATCGGCACCAGTTCGCGCGTGCTCGACGCGAAAGGCGGCGGCTATACCGTCGGGGTGCTAGTGCAATGCAACTACGGGTCGCGCGAGCAACTCCGCATCGCAGGCGTGAACGTGGGCCGCGAGATCCCCGAGCACACGGTCTGGAACGAGGATGTGGGCTCGATCATCGTAGTGCTGGCGACCGATGCTCCGCTCATTCCAACGCAACTGAAGCGCATCGCCCGGAAGATTTCGCTCGGGCTCGGCCGCGACGGCAGTTATTCGGGCGACGGCTCCGGCGACATCTTCATCGCCTTCTCCACTGCGAATCCCGGCGCCGTCGGCACCAAGGGATTGCACCAGCTCACCATGCTCCCCAATGATTCCTTGGACCCGCTTTTTCTGGCGACGGTGCAAGCCACTGAAGAGGCGGTGGTCAACGCCATGGTGGCCGCTGACACCATGACCGGGATCAACAATCACACCGTGATCGCCCTGCCCCACGACCGACTGCGCGAGGCCCTGAAAAAATATAATCGCCTGGAAAAGTGACACAAGGGTGCTCTACCCTTCTCGCGTTTTCCGCGAGAGGGTGGAGATTTTGATCTTTGATTTTGATCTTAGATTTTGATCTTAGAAGAATTTCTAGTGTTGCACCGAGCCCACCACATCGTTTTTCAGCAGACTGATTTCCACTCGTCCTCCGCTGATCGGCTTCGCCATGGTTCCATCCGCGCCAGCCACCGGCGCACTGCCCATGCTCAACACGTAAATCCGGTAGACCGGAATCTGATGGTTGAACACCAGATAGCGCACCACCGAGTCCGCCATCGTCTGCGAGCTCGCGATCGCAGCCTGACCATGGCCGGGAGAGAACCCGCGAACTTCAATGATGTAGTTGCGCTGGCCCTTCAGTGGAGCCGCCATCTGATCGAGCGCATCCTTCGACGCCTTGCTCAGAACGCTTTGGCCCGGCCGGAAACGAATTTCGGTCTGCCCGCTCCCTTGGTATTGATCAAGGTTGTCCACGATTTGCGCCGCGGTCGAAACCCGGTTCACGGCCTGGGTGGCAGCCGTCTGCGCCAACTGCGCCTTATTGGCCGCGTTGGCCGCATCCGCAGCATGCTGCTCCGCCAGGCTGACCTTCTCTGAGACCAGCTGAATCCCCTGCTGCGCGCGGGCGTCCACGTCCTTGATCATCCTGCTGTTTTCCGCGGTTATTTCATCGAGCTCATTGATCCGATCCCGGATCGGAGCCATCATCCGCTGCACATACTTCTTGCTGGCAAACGGGTGCACGATCAGATTCACCAGGTTGGGATCATCTCCATCCCAAAAGTCGGCGGGCTGGTTAGGGGCCAGCGGTTCTCGGACATCGCTCTGAGAGCCAATCCCGGCCGGCGGCGCGCCGGAACCTGAAGGAGCCTGCTGCGCGAAGCCCGGAACTGCCAATGCAACGCACAGGAACAACGCTAAGAATATCCAGTTTTTTTTCATTTTTCGACCTTCTTCCGAGTGGCAGTTTGGGGCTCCACTCCGGCGGCGTCTTTCGTGACCTTTTGATTGTGCCCCTAGCGGGCGAAACGCGCAAGCAAATCCTTGAGAAAACATTCCGGTGCCAAGCCGCCAAATCCCGCGCCCCGCAACGGTTTTGGCCGAAATACGGGCTTCAGATAATCCCACGGGCAGAATCAGGACTGCCTGCGAAAAAGCTTGGTATTCTTGCGATCTTTCTTGATCATCTTGCGCTGCGCTTTTTTTTGCGCCTTCAAATACTTCTTCATGGCTTTCTGCTGCTTTTTCGCCGCTTTGCGCGAGGCGCGGCTTTGGGAAGGAACTCTGGTCCGTGTTTGCGCGGAAGCCTGAACCGAGCTACCGACAGTCAAAATGCCGAGCAAGATCAGGACATAGATACTCAGTCTTTTCATAACGTCTCTGGAATCACGGCGTTAGCCTTGATTCTAACATCTGGCGGCGAGGCCCCCTCCCATCTCCCGACGTTTGAGCAGACCCAGGGACCAAATGAGAATCTTGACTTGGACTCAAGTACTTGAACTTAGAACGAAGATTTGACCGGGACTTGCACTCTTAGTCCTTGACCGCTTTGTCCGTGATCTCGAGCCCCTTGTCGATGATGGCAAACGCCTCCCGCAATTGCTGCTCGTTAATGCACAGCGGAGGGTTGGTGTAGAACGAGTTCCAGCGCACGATTGTGTACAGCCCCTGCTCGCGGAAGAAGCGGCCCAGCGCGCCCATCTCCTCGGAAGTGCCGTTAAACGGAGCCATCGGCTGCCGCGTCTTGCGGCTGCGCACCAGTTCGATGATGCCGAACAGACCAATCGACCGCACCGCCCCCACCGACGGATGTTTGGCCTGCAGCGCGGCGCTCAGATCTTTCATGATCGCGCCCATCTTCCTCGTGTTCTCGATGAGGTGGTCTTCCTCATAGACGCGAATCGTCGCCAGGGCCGCAGCGCAGCCCATGGGATGCGAGTTGTAAGTCAGCCCGCCGTAGAACACTTTGTCCTGGAAGTGCTGCGCAATGTGATGCCGCATCCCCACCGCTCCCAGCGGCAGATAGCTCGCAGTCAGCCCCTTGGCCATGCAGATCAGGTCTGGAACAACTTTCCAGTGGTCGATGGCAAACCACTCGCCGGTGCGTCCAAAACCGGCCATCACTTCGTCGGCGATCATCAGAATGCCGTACTTGTCGCAGAGTTTGCGCACACCTTCCATGTAGCCGTCCGGCGGAATGAGAATCCCGTTGGTGCCGACCACGGTTTCGAGGATGAATGCGGCGATCGTAGCCGGGCCCTCGAGTTGAATGGTCTCTTCGATCATCGCCAACGAGCTTTCGGCGGACTCCCAGCCACGTTCAATGCCGTGATAAGGATCGAGCACATGCACCACGCCCGGAATCCCCGGTTCCGCCGCCCAGCGTCGCGGATCGCCAGTCAGCGTGATGCTACCCCCAGTCGCTCCGTGGTAAGACCGGTAGCGCGCCATGATCTTGTGCCGTCCCGTGAAGAAACGGGAAATCTTGATCGCATTCTCATTGGCCTCGGCACCGCCGTTGGTGAAGAAAAATGTGTCGATGTCCCCGGGTGTGATTTCGGCGAGCTTTGCGCCTAGGCGGGCTCGCGGTTCGGTCGCCATGAAAGGATTCGCGTAAGCAAGCGTCTGCGCCTGTTCGTGAATCGCCTGGATGACTCTCTCGTCGCTATGGCCGATGTTGACCGACATTAGCTGGCTGTTGAAGTCGATGAAGCGTTTGCCCTCGGGCGTCCAGAAGTAGATGCCCTTGGCCTTGGCCACGGGGATAGGATCAACCTTCGATTGCGCCGACCACTCAAACAGCGTGTGCTTCTTGGTGAGATCAACAATTTCCTGCCCGGTCATAGATGGATTGGCAACGGTAGTAGTCATAAGATTCCTCGTTCTTAATTCATTGAGTAATTGGGGAATTCGGTAATTGAGTAATTGAAAACCGAAACCTTCATGGGACGCGGCGATACGATTTTAAATTCCTCAATTACTAAATTCACCAATTACCAAATTCTTCTAGAACTTTCTCGAATGCTCCTTCGCCCAGCGCTCGACGACAACTTTCTTGTCGGTATAAAACTCAATCGCGTCACGCCCCTGGCCGTGGAGGTCGCCGAAAAAGCTGTTCTTCCACCCGCTAAACGGGAAGTAAGCCATCGGCGCCGCAACTCCGATGTTGATGCCGATGTTGCCCGCGGGTGCTTCGTAACGAAAGCGGCGAGCGGCCGATCCACTGGACGTGAACAGAGACGCCTGGTTTCCGTAAGCACTGCGTTCGAGGAACGCCAGGGCTTCGTCCATGTTATCGGCGTGGACAAGGCTGAGCACGGGCCCAAAAATTTCGGTATCGGCGAGATCGCTCGTCGCCGGCACGTCATCGAGAATGGTGGGGTTCACGAAATTTCCAGACTCATATCTCGAAATCTTCGCGTTGCGGCCATCGACCAAAACCTTTGCGCCCTGCTTCTCACCAAGACCGATCAGCGATTCCACCCGTTCCTTGCTCTGCTGCGTAATCACGGGTCCCATCTGCACGCCGTCTTCGAGACCGTTGCCCACCCGCAGTTTCGAGGCGGCGTCGGCGATCGAATCGCGAAAAGTCTTCTGCGCTTCGCCGATTGTCACCGCAACCGAGACGGCGAGACAGCGTTGACCGGCGCAGCCGAAAGCACTGTCGCTGATGATTTGCGTCGCCATCGGCATGTCGGCGTCGGGAAGAACGACCACGTGATTCTTCGCTCCGCCCTGGCACTGGCAGCGCTTTCCCTGCTCGCCCGACCGCGCGTAGATGTAGCGCGCCACTGGAGTCGATCCAACAAAGCTGATAGCGCGCACTTTCGGATGATCGATCAGCGCGTCGACCACGGTCTTGCCCCCGTTCACAAGGCTCACGACGCCCTTCGGCAGGCCAGTCTTTTCGAGTAACTCGTAAACGTAGCGCATGGTCAAGGGCACGCGCTCGCTAGGTTTGAGAATGAACGTATTCCCGGTGGCGATTGCGTAGGGCAGATACCAGAACGCGATCATGCCCGGAAAATTGAAGGGCACGATGGAGGCGGTCACGCCGATAGGCTGGCGGATCATCATCTCGTCAATGCCGCGGGCCACGTCTTCGAGGTTGTAGCCCTGCATCATCATCGGAATGCCGCAAGCAACTTCGACGTTCTCAATCGCCCGGCGCATTTCGGCTTTGGCTTCGGTAAAAGTCTTTCCGTTTTCCGCTGTGATGATGCGGGCGATGTCATCGATGTGCTCTTCGAGCAGCATCTTCAGCTTGAACAGCGGCTGGATGCGGTCTTCCGGCGGCGTACGGCGCCACGCGGGAAACGCTGCGGCCGCGGCTTCGATCGCGACGTTGACTTCAGCCGCATCAGCAAGGGGAACGCTGGCCAGGACTTCGCCTGTGGCCGGGTTGACCACGTCTCGCCATTCGGAGGCGGACGAGTCAGTCCACTGGCCGTCGATGTAGTTCGTCAGCTTCAGTTTGACGATGGGAGGTGCGGCTACGCTCATGATGTTGCCTCTGCTATCGCGAAGAATGTTTGCACGCGACTCATGTGAGAGCTTTCTGAAAACCAGCAACTAATGATACAGCGAATAGAGATCCGTCGACTGCGGTTGCTTTCGCCCTTTTGGCGCGAAGCCAAATCTCGCTCAGGATGAGTATGACAAATCTCTAAACCAGCTGCGCTACTGCGCCCTTCTGGGCACTCACCGTAGCGATCGCGGACTCCAGCACGCCGAGTGCTTCGTCCATTTGTTCATCGGTGATCACCAGCGGCACCAGTACGCGGATCACGTTGGAGTACGATCCTGCCGTAATCGTGATCAGTCCGTGCTCGTAGCAATATTGTGTGATCTTCTTTGTGTCTTCCGCCGCGGGTGCCTTGGTTTCCTGCGATTGCACGAGTTCGATGGCTTGCATGCCGCCGAGGCCACGCACGTCGCCGATGATAGGCCAGCGGCTCTGCCACTCGCGGGCGCGCGTCTGGAAGCGGTCGCCGAGTTCGTTGGCGCGCTCGAGCAAATCGCCGCGCTCGAACAAGTCAAGCACTGCCAACGCTGCCGCGCAGGAGAGCGGATTGCCGGCAAACGTTCCGCCCAGGCCACCTGGGCCGGGTGCGTCCATGATCTCGGCGCGGCCGGTGACGGCGGCGAGCGGCAATCCCCCGCCCAGAGATTTTGCCGTCACGATGAGATCGGGTTCGATTCCGTAACGCTCGCTCGCAAACATTGCGCCCGTGCGCCCGAAGCCGGACTGGACTTCATCCGCAATGAACAGGATGCCATGCCTGTGGCACAAATCGATGAGGACCTTGAAGTAATCTGGCGGAGGCGCAACGAATCCACCTTCTCCGAGAACTGGCTCAGCCATCACCGCGGCAACCTCTTCGTTGGCCACCACGCGCTTGAACGTGTCTTCAAGATGGCGCGCGCAGTAAAGATCGCATGACGGATACTTCAAGTTGTAAGAGCAGCGATAACAATACGCAAACGGAACACGATAAACTTCCCCCGGAAACGGCGCGAAGCCCGCCTTGTAAGGATGTGTCTTGCTGGTCAGCGCCAGCGTCATCATGGTGCGCCCGTGGAACGCGTCTTCGAAGGCGATGATGCCGGGACGCTTGGTGTAAACGCGCGCGATCTTCACCGCGTTCTCAACCGCCTCAGCACCGCTGTTGACGAAGATGGTTTTCTTCGCGAACTTCCCAGGCGTGACTTCGTTCATGCGCTCCGCCAGCCGCACGTAGCTCTCGTAGGGCGTAACCTGCACACAGGTGTGCAGGAAACGATCGAGCTGTTCTTTCACCGCGCCGACAACAGCTTCCTGGCGATGCCCGACGTTGAGGCAGCCAATACCTCCGGCGAAATCAAGATAGCGATTGCCGTCGACATCTTCCAGCCATGCGTCTTCTGCCTTGGCGACATAGATGGGCGTGCCATGAGAAAGCCCGCGGGGTACGGCTTTGGCGCGGCGCTCGGAAAGTGCTTTGGATTTCGGCCCGGGAATTTGCGTGCGTAATTGAATGATAGACATCTCAGTTCTCGTCTCAAACAAAATCAATCACTGGCAACTGACAACCGGCAACTGTTTTTAGTACCAGCCAATCGGCGCTTCGTTTAGGTTGATGTAGACCTGCTTGGTCTCTAGATATTCTTCAATGCCCCAGGGCCCGAGTTCACGCCCGAAACCAGATTGCTTGTAGCCTCCCCACGGCGCTTCGACGTACGTGGGTTGCATGTGATTCACCCAGACGATTCCGGCGCGCAGTGCCTTCACGGAGCGCATCGCCTTGAAAATGTCGCGCGTCCAGACCGCTGCTGCAAGACCGTACGGAGAATCGTTAGCAATTTTGAGCGCGTCTTTTTCGTCCTCGAACGGAATTACCGCGGCTACCGGGCCGAAGATTTCTTCTCTGGCGATGCGGGCGCTGTTGGTCACGTCGTAGAAAATTGTCGGCTGCACGTAGTAGCCCTTGGCGAAGTTGGCGGGGCGTCCGCCGCCGGAAGCGAGCTTGGCTTCCTTCTTGCCGATTTCCAGATA
>Ga0302324_100000763_pt1 | contig 81358 bp, 55 predicted proteins | sample Palsa_T0_1_FD_201949 | JGI IMG/M metagenome (GOLD analysis project Ga0302324, IMG submission 201949) | Peat permafrost microbial communities from Stordalen Mire near Abisko, Sweden - Palsa_T0_1 | ecosystem: Environmental > Terrestrial > Soil > Palsa > Peat permafrost | place: Sweden: Abisko...
AGACGGGCGGCTGCGCTTGAAGATCGACGGTGGGCGTATGGTTGAACTCGATCCGCACAAGCATCCGCATCTCGATCATGGGTATGCCATGACCAGCCACTCCAGCCAGGGACAGACTGCCGACCGTATCTTGATTCACGTGGACACCGAACTGGGTGCCAAGGATCTGCTCAACAGCCGCATGGCCTATGTCGCTGTCTCGCGTGGGCGCTATGACGCGCAGATTTATACGAACAATGCAGCAACGCTCGGGCAAGAACTCAGCCGCGATGTGTCCCATTCGCCCGCGATTCAGCAAGAGCCAGCAGCGCACAAGATGGAACCACAAACCAGGCACACGAACGAGATTGCTCAGAGTTTGGGTCTTGGTCTCTAGCGTTCCAAATCGAAATGATATCCGGGGAATTTCGGACGGTTCGACGAACCGGCGCCAAATCGAACCGCTGTTGAGTGCCGACCTCGTCGATCCTGGCTAAGGTCCGCGGCATCACAGATCGGTGCTACCGGCGACTGTAGTTATGCAGAGTATATCTCTGAAGCACACGGGCCCCATTAAAGACACAGCATGCAGAAACTTGCGCACTTGTCCACCATTCCCGAACGCGATAGTCTGATAGCGCTCTTTCCGCGGTGAGTTTAGTCCACAAATCACTTGGTATTGAGGCGCCTTGGAGGAATCGTCATGAATCGAATCCAACTCAAGCTCAGTCCTAGCCGGGGCGTGTGCAAACTATGTGTCTTCGGGGTAGCCGGGATTGTTCTTCTGCTCGGTTTAACGGACGCAAGCCGAGCACAAACCGTCAGCGATGTGTACGCTTTCAACAATAGCGACTCGTCCCAATACCCGTTGGCGACGCTAGTTCAGGGGCGAGATGGCAGGCTATATGGCAGCACCACAGGGTTGACTGATGGCTCGATATTTGGTCTAACCACGGCGGGGGCATTCACGGAACTCTTCGCGTTCGACGGCAGCGATGGCGCTAACCCTGATGCGGGGTTAACCCTTGCAGTTGATGGAAACTTTTACGGAACTTCGTTTACGGGTGGGAGCGCCGAGTATGGAGTGCTCTTCAAAATCACTCCTAGCGGGACTTACACGCCACTGCATGAGTTCGAAGGAAGCGCAGATGGTGAACTTCCCAGCGCTCCGCCGATTCAAGCATCCGACGGCAATCTTTACGGCACTACCCGTGGGAACTTTGGCGTTGAGGCTACGGTCTACAAGTATAATCTCGCTTCTGAGACGTTCACCACGATCTATCAATTCGATGGCACGCATGGCCAGACGGTACCTGCGGCCCTCACCCAAGGCGCCGATGGCAATCTTTACGGAACCGCGCAAGGAGGTGGCGCTTACGACTGTGGCACCATCTTCAAGATGAACAGGTCGGGCGTCATTCTGTATTACTACAGTTTTCCCTGTGGCACGGGCGGCGCACTTCCGTCCGCTCCGTTGGTGCAAGCCTCTGACGGGAATTTCTACGGGACAACATTCGAAGGCGGAGTCGGGCAAGGCCAGGGCGACGGAACGATCTTCAAGATGACCCAGAAGGGCGCCGTTTCTATTCTCTATAGCTTTAAGGGCGGTCGAGACGGGGCCTCGCCAAACGCCGGCTTCGTTCAAGCAACAGATGGCAAACTGTATGGTGCAACAGGAGTCGGTGGAACCTCGGGCTTTGGAGCCCTATTTCGGATTACCACCGCGGGTGCATACGAGTTACTTTACAGCTTTCCTCAGAACATAGGTAAAGTTCCCGAGTATAGCCTCACGCAACACACTAATGGACTGTTCTACGGAACCGCTGAGGGAGGCGGTGCAAACAACTACGGAGCTGTGTATGACCTCAACATGGGCCTCGGCCCTTTCGTCGCGTTCGTGATTCCCACGGGCGGAGTTGGCAAATCCGCACAAATCCTTGGCCAAGGGCTAACTGGGACGAGCAGCGTAACCTTCAATGGCATTGCGGCGACGAGCTTCAAAGTTCTCACTGATACATACATGACCGCAGTTGTGCCGAGCGGCGCGACGACAGGACCAGTCATAGTGACGACTCCCGGTGGAGCGCTGAAAAGCAACAAGAGTTTCAGAATCATCGGTGCTGCTAGCGCAGCAAGAACGAAAGCCGTACCGCTGATCTCTCACGCTGCAAGGAAGGCGAATTGAAACAGAGCATCGGATGGCCTAGATATGGAGATGAGTGCTGAGCCAATTCTGGGTCATTGGCCTGAACGAAGGAACGACACTGGACCAAGCCATACGTTCTACTGTATCGGTTTAGGTCTCGCCTCTTTCAAAGAGCTTCCCACCGCTCGGTTGCGACAACTCGGAAGCGTTGCCGCGCGAGTGAGCATGGTATCGACTGCCACAGCACGTTTTTATCGATGGTCACAACGTGATGACCTCCCGGCCCCGCGAAGCTGCCCCACAGAATAATTCCTTTCGCATCTCGTCAGCGCAGATAAACACGGCATCCACAAACTTCCCCTGAATGCGGTCGGCAGTGACGGCGTTGCCGCGGATCAATTGCTTGTAGTTCTCCGGCAGAGCGCGACCGTCCTGCAGATGAATGCGGCCGGTCCTGGCGCCCAGGCCGTTCATGCGCTTCGCAAACTTACAGGGGATCGGACCTTGGTCTGGCGCAGGGACGAAGCCCTTGTTAGGGCTCTTGCAGGGCAGGAACCCCGAGCCGTTTCGCGAAGGGAACTTTGGTTTCTACGCTATTAAGCGCGTCAGTTAACGATGAAATAGCTCAAACACGCCGGATGGTTCATGATTGGATTGGAGGATCCGATGGTAAAGCTAGTACCCGGGCTTCTGGCCGAAACGAAATAGGTATTCGCCGCTCCTGATGTGCTATTGCATTGCGTGATTCCCAGAGCACCCGCGAGGGACGCATCAAACACGACGAAAATCTGGCTTTTGGCCGTTACCGCGCTCGTGTCTACGACGACCGTCGATGACGAGACGGCAATCACGACAAAGCCAGCAGGGTCCGCCGAACAGGACGCGGGCGACGCTGACGACGCGCAGGCTGCTGAGGTTCCAAGGAGGGGATAAGTAAATGGCTGGTTGGCGGTCACCTGCTGAGGATTTGCGGTGAGGAAGGGAAAAAGCGAGAGCAGGGATAGAACGCCGACGGCGACTAGAATCTTGCGGAACGAGTTCGACATGGTTAGCTCCTTCAGTATTCAGTGAACAGCTGCCGTCGCGATCTCATTCGGCTTGAGTGAGAACAAATCGTCAGCTACTTCGCTATCCGGAAGTTGACATTGCTGGTCAGGTCCCCAGTTTGTGTCGCGACTACGACCTTTCCGCTGGTCGCGCTGCTCGGCACAACCGCGGTTATATAATTGTCGGACACAATGGTGAAGGTGGTTGCAGGAACACCGTTAAACGTCACAGAAGTCGTGCCGGTCAGTCCTTGGCCCAGGATCTCCGCCGTTTGTCCGATCTTGCCGATGGCGAGAGCGAAAGTGACGAACGGACCGAGCCCCGTGTCCAAGCTGAAGAACGTGCCATTCGTCGATCCGTCTCCCGTCGTGGTGCCGTAAAACATCCCATTTGTGGCTTGCAGCAGTCCCGCGAATGGGTGGATGCCGTCGAGGCCCCCATTAAATGCGGAGAGGGTTGTCAAGCTACTGCTCCCCACGGTGGTATCGAAGATCGTGCCCACGCCCAATCCGTCGACCGTTGTCCCGTAAAGATTGCCGTCAGTGGCCTGAATCATTGGGGAGTACGGCTCGAAGCCATTGCTCCAGTCGAGGTGATCCAACGTGACGAACTTGCCAGTTGAAGTGACCGCAAACAGTGAACCGCACCCACTGCCGCAGTTGTTGAGCCCCTTGCCGCCAGAGAACGTTGAGCCGTAGAATTTCCCGTTGCTGGCCTGAATTAACGAGGCGGTCGGATTTTGCCCGTCCCTAAAGTCGAAGCTGTGTAGCGTCGTGAGTATCCCATCGGCCGAGAGCTTGAAAACCGTGCCATAGCCATACGCCCCACCATCATAAGTCGTCCCGTAGAGGCCACCGTCCGCACCTGGAAATAGCCCACCGATCGGATCGGAGCCGTCCACACATGAGGCCAGAGCGCAAAAACTATAAAGCGTGGTGAGCCTGCCCTGTGGTGTGATCTTGAATATTGTCCCGGCGGCGTGCGCCCCGCCGCCTGACGCGGTCCCGTAGAAGTCCTGGTCGCTACCTTCGATCAACGCCGAGGACGGGAATTCGCCGTCAGTACAGTTTGCCTGGGCGCAAAAGCTGTAAAGCGTAATCAACCCGCCGTCTGGCGTGATCTTGAAGACGGTTCCACCGCACTCGATTGCCCCTGCGCAGTTGTGATCCCCGCCCGTGAAGGTCGTCCCATAGAAACTCTCATCTGTTCCTAGCACCAATCCGCCGAAGGGTCCGGCGCCGTCGGCGCAGTTCGTTTGGACGCAAAAGGCATATAGCACGGCCAGAGTCCCGTTAGGAGTCACCCGGAACACCGTGCCGCACCCAAGCGGCGGGTTGCATAAACTGTTCCCGCCGCTGACTGTCGTTCCGTAAAAATTGCCGTCTGTTCCCTGTACAAGGGAAGCATGCGGGTTGGAAGCGGTCCCGTCGAAGTTCGCCAAGGTGGTGAGCGTCTGTGCATGAGAGACCCCAGCGAAAGCGAACCATAGTGCGGCCACGGCGCAGCATGGCCAAAACAGGCCTGAGCCTGTGATGCGATCATGCCAAGTCGAATGGACCAAAACACTCTTTGAAAACTTAGCTTGATTCATACCGAAATCTCCTTGCTCAGGCTGGCGCTGTCACGACAGCGCCAGTTCACTGTAGCCGAATCGTGACGTTGATGTTTTTCAATGAATCACTGGCGCCAGTGCTGACCCTTATCGAATAGGTTTGCCCACCCGTGATTGTGAGGGTATGTGTCAGGTCTGCGCACTGCCCAGTCGTCGTCGGCGCACATGAGACTGGGGTTGTTCCCGAGCTACCGTTAACAAACAGAGTCACTGTATCGCCCGTGAGCCCAACGTGGCCGTAGTTCACATACATTTGACTAAACCTGTATGTGCCGGATGGATACGGCAGGGTAAACTCTACGGCGTCAGTACCTGATCCGACGGAACACTGTCCTCCGTTAAGATATATGGTGCTAGCGACGGTCGGAACCGCGCCGATGCACGTGAACTGCAAAATCTGCCCCTGAGCCGCCGCACCAGACACGCTAGCTTCTGGAACTAAATCTACAACGTGAGACGTGCCCGAGGATGGGTCGCCCACGGCGATGCCGATCGACTCGCCAACGGGACACGGAGTAGTGCTGTTGGTCACGACGTAGCTTGCGTTTGCGTCATCCTTGCAGACGAAATCTCCGGCGTTGAATGTCACCGCCGTACTGCCAGCCGTCTTGATGGGCACCCTCCCATACCTTAGAGGCGTGACGCTCACTCCTTGAGAGCCTGGTATGCTGTTAAAAACTCCAACCCAGTTTTCTGCTGCTCCAGTGGTCAGGCAAGGGATGACTGTCTGTGCTGCTACAGGGCAGGCTAGCGTCCCAACCGCCGTCGATGCCCCGCTCCCCGCAATATAACTTTGCAAAATCTGTAGCGGGCCTTCGGTCGCTCCCGCCGGTACGCTGCTTGCTGTCAGCTGCCCAGGTTCAAGCGTCACCGGCCCGGCGGCAACAGTCCCTGAGTTAACCTGGGTCTTCTGGCCCGTAAACGTACTCGGGATGCCCGATACGTTTCCGAGCGATGTGTCGACATTTGGGCCTACGGTTATCTGGCCATCGGAGGCTAGGTTGACGGCTCCTGGCCACAGCATCGTAAGATCACCGGTCGGGTTCCCATACCCAGTACCTGTTGGCCGTGTCCACTCAATTACATCCGGCGAGTCCGTCGTGCCCGCAGCACCGCCGCCTTTTACGTTGAGGCACCACACTGCGGCAACCGATGCGCTCGCGGCTCCGTTCCACTGGTTGCCTGAGATGCAGAAGAGGGGCGAATTTTCGCCCGCGCCGCTCACTGCCGGGCTATTCTGTACCAATAGCAAACCTCCAAAGCCGGTTCCCATGACACTCGAAAGGTTGGGGGGACTCGACGTCAGAGTGGACTGGCTAGTGACCTCGATTCCCTGCGTTGATGACACGGCACCACCTTGCAGCTCCAGAAGAGGAAGGAATGCACCGTCACTGGCAGAATCCTGGAGGACAAGCAGCGGATTAGGTATCGTTTGCGCAGCTGCCGACAGGGAGGTTAGCGTTAGGGCGAAAATCAGAAAATTGTGGTGAAACTTAAACAAAGATTTTTCCATCGCGGTTTTCCTGGGGCGAGCAGCGGCCGATCGCCCCTCGTTCTTCTGGGTGCGTCAGCGCCAACAAAAAGCGCGTCGTCCTCTTCTAGGCTCTAGGGAAGGAAACAGCCGGAAGCTTGCGAACTCTGCCCCCTCTGGAGAGTTCCTTCAAGCTGAATGCTAAGAATTATGGACTGATCGGAAGTCTGTGTCAACTAAGTTCGCTCATCGGTAGTGTCCTAATTCAAATTTAGGACACTACCCGCTCATCGGCAGTGGGCTATTTTAAACAGCCCACTACCCGCGCATCACGGGCCTATCGTGGGCGCTGCCGTCGACGGGAGCGCTGTCGTACTCTTTTGATTGCGAGGGCTCATTCAGCGATTCGATTGTGAGCGCGACAATTACGTGGGGAATATCTACGTCAGCCAACGTCACGATCCTGAACGCGGTAATGTTGAATGCAAACAGTCCATCCAACATAGCAACGGGCTCCCTCATGAATGCCACCACGGCAGGAAACAACACCATAGGCTCGCAGACACTCCCAAGCATGGGAGCAGGAGTCAAACTACACTGGCACCTCTCCGGCACGATAGAGAATCCAGCCACGACCGCCAACACTATCGACATTCTCGCAAGCACGGGTGGAGGGACGCTAACCGTCTACCGGGGCTCGTTCTGCTTCTTTACTCCGTAGAGGGGCCAGCACCTCGACCCGCAGCAGATTCAAACTCGATCCGCGAAATCCAGCGCAAGATCTCGCGGAAGGTCAAGTCCCCTTTCCTAGATTCGAACGCCTACGAGAGTAAGAGTAGAGGTTTCTTCGACAGCCTAACTGATCGCAAACACGGCCACCAAAATTCCGCATCCGGAGTATGTATAGTTTCTAGGCCACCCCTGAAAAGGCTGGATGCTCGATGCTTCGACGAAATGATTCCTCGCGTTACAGACGATCCAGTAACCAGAAGCCCCATTGTTCGAGAGGCTGGGTTCCGGGCACCCTCCGGGCACCCAGACGAATGTCTTGTTCGTATCTGCTTGATTTTGTTGTGTCGTGCATGGAGTAAGCTGGACGTGCAAGTTGTTGTTTGTAATTGGGTTGCCGACCCTTTTAAGGCATGGGTCGCAGGTTCGAGTCCTGCCGCGCTCACCAAGATTTAGAATACGGCGGCGCACTTTGAAATTACCCTACGGTTAGCGTCCACAGCAGCTTCGTGGATTCCCGTAGCCAGGTTTTTGCGGATCGCCGGTCATGCCACCATCCGGTGGGATGAAACTCTGGGTCTGAGACTCCATAAACCCATAACTGGACCGGCAGATGCTGTTGCCGGAGAGTCTTTTTCCAGATCATCCGCGCTTGCCGTGTTTGATAGTTCGAAGTTACCACCACGATGGAATGCCAACCGTGTTCGCGGATGCAGCTGGCGAGGGCTTGAGCCTCGTCTTCGGTCGAATTTCGCGAAACCGGCCGCCAGGGGCGTCAGTTTCTGCGTGTCGTGATATTCTCCCAGAACCGTAAGCGAATTCTACTTGATCAGAGATTATGAAACTTTCTGTCGTAATCCCGATTTATAACGAGCGGCCGACGCTGAGGCTGGCGATCGAGAGAGTTCTGGCGGTCCCGTTGGAGATGGAGTTGCTCTGTGTAGACGACGGCTCGACTGACGGCTCGCGAGACATTCTTGCGGAACTGACAAAGGAACACCCGCAGGTGCGCGCGTTTCTGCAGCCGCAAAACATGGGAAAGGGGGCGGCGCTCCGGAGGGGCATCAAGGAGGCGACTGGCGAATATGTTCTGATCCAGGACGCTGATCTCGAATATGATCCCTCAGAGTATCCGCTGCTTCTGGCGCCGCTGATCGAAGGTAAGGCGGATGTGGTCTACGGCTCGCGCTTCATCGGATCAGGGCCGCACCGGGTCTTATACTTTTGGCACTCGGTGGGCAACGGACTGCTGACTCTGGTGTCGAACGCGGTGACCAATCTGAACCTCACCGATATGGAAACCTGTTACAAGGCATTCCGGCGGGAGATCATCCAGAGTATTCCATTGGAGGAAGATCGATTTGGGTTTGAGCCCGAGATTACGGTGAAAATCTCACGCATGAACCTGCGCATTTACGAGATCGGCATCAGCTATTCGGGCCGCACTTACGCGGAAGGCAAGAAGATTGGGTGGAAGGATGGTGTGCGTGCGCTGTGGTGTTTGTTGAAGTACGCGGTTAAGGAACCGCCGCCGAGTCGCGTGGAAGCGGGGCTCAGACAAGATCATTCAAACTCGTTAAGGGAGAATCCGCATCCCCGGCACGAGTAGCGTACGGCGGGGCCGGGGCTGCGCTCCGGGATGCACTTTCACGCCGCAGTTGTCGATCATTGCTCCGTATCCCTACGCGTCGTCATCCTGCGCAGAGCTTGACGTGCGGCTCGATGTGCGGCTCCAGGAGGGAGAGCAGTTAGTAATGAAGGTCAGGCTGAACAGTCGGACAGTCTGCCGACGCTGCGTGGGATTGCCTTGGTGAAGCTCATGCGGATTCCGTGCTCGGGGCGCAGGATCACCATGGGGCGAGCTTCGATGGTCTGGCCGGGGACCAGGCTGAAATCGTATTTTCTGAGTAGAACACTCAGAATCATGAGCATCTGCAGCATGGCGTAGTTGCCGCCGATACATCCCCGAGGGCCGGCTCCGAAGGGCAAATGGGCGAAGGGGGTGTGCAGCTTCTCTTTTGTTTTGGAGAAGCGTTTCTGATCGAAAGTCTCAGGGTTCTCCCAGTACTGCGGGGAATGGTGCACGCCGTAAATGAACACAACGACTGTGGATCCCCGGGGAATGTCGAGATCGCCGGCGCGGTCGTCGGCGAGAGCCATGCGGTCGACCATCCAAAAGGGCGGGTACAGGCGCAGGGCTTCCAGGATTATCTGAGTGGTAAATTCGAACTTGGGAACGTCGGAAAAGCCTAGAGGCCGGTCGCCGAGCACAGAATCGAACTCCTCGCGTATGCGGTCGACACAGTCGGGGCGCGAGCTCAGCAGGTAGAGAAGCCATGACAAACCATTGGACGAGGTTTCATGGCCCGCGACCAGCAGTTGCATGCTCTCGCTGAGAACCAGGTCATCAGGCATGCCCTGGCCGTCGCTGTAGCGGGCGTCCATCAGGATCTGCAGCAGATCGTGGCCGGGAGACTCCTTGCGGCGGCGGCGAATATAGTCGCCCAAAATGCCGAAGGCGCGGTTGCGCATGTCCTCGTGGCGGCGCAACTCGCCGGAGACCGCGAACCAGGGATTCAGGTAGGGCTGAATGGTTTGACGAACCATGAATTCCTGGACTGTCGAAATGGCTTCGCTGACCACCTCAATGTCTTCCTGTTTGAGTTCGGCGCCGAACAGGGATTTGCCAACCATCGCGAAAGTGATCTTCATCATGAGGGGGTAGATATCGACCGGGCCGAGCTGCGCTTGGCGGTCGAAGTCCCGCAGAGAATCGGTGAGGGAGTCCTGCATGATCGAGGCCAGAACTTCGAGCTGCTTGCGCTCAAAACCAGTTTGGATGAGACGGCGTTGCGTTTTCCAGGGCTCGCCTTCGGTAGTGAGCAGGCCCTTACCCAGGAAATGGCCCATCCGCTTCTTTTGAATCTCGGATTTGTAGTAGTTCTCGGAATTGGTCTTCAGCACATGCTGAATGACGACGGGATCGATGGTGACGATGGCTTCTTTTACGCCGCCAAAATAGAAGCGGAAGGTGTCACCCTGGAGTTTGATGTACTTGGTGAGAACCCGCACCGGATTGTGGGCCATGGCACGGGAATCCAGGAAGGATTGGGAGCGGGAGACGGCGGGTATGCTATGCGGCACGCTACGCCTCGCTATCCAACGGCTTCAGGAGTGAAACATGATCCTGGTTTCCCAGCTGCTTCAAGAGGAGTAGATGATGTTTGACGGCCTGGGTCATGGTGGGATGTTGCCGATAGGGAATGCCATATTCCTCGGCGGTCTGCTTCACGATGCGGGTCAGTGGGGCGTAGTGAGTGTGGCAAACAAAAGGGCAGAGATGGTGGACGATGTGATGGTTCAGGCCGCCGACGAGCCAGCCGACCAGCGGGGTCTCAGTCGCGTAGTCGGCCGTGGTGGCGAAGATATGGTGGATCCAGTTATCGAATTCGTTGCGGTCGGCGGGGAAGTAGGTGCTGTCGATCACGTGCGTCGTCTGGAAGACGAGCGCAACGCTCAAGCCGATGATCAAATGAGAAAGCACGAAAGCCAGGGCGACGAGCAGAGGGGATTTTCGCAGCAGCACGACCGGCAAAATGAGCATGTAAATGACGTAAAAAGCTTTTCCGGCAAAAAGAGTGATGTATTCCCGCAGCGGATGCTTGGTGCGTTTCAGATAATCGTGGGACGGGAAGAAGAAGCACTCGAAGTCTCTCACGAACACATAGTCGAGAGAAAACACCGCGTACATGAGCAGCGCATAGATGTGCTGGAAGCGCTGCAGGCGCGTTCGGGGTTCGTGGGGCGTGAACCGTAGAACACCGCGTCCGGTAAGCGCGTCGTCTTCGCCGTGGAGATTGATGCAGGAGTGGTGGCCTCGATGATGGAGGATGCGCCACATGTAGGAACTGATTCCACACACATCGAAAACGTAGTTGAGGGCTTTGTTGACAGACCGCCTCGACGAGATGGCGTTGTGGTTGCTGTCGTGCGCGATGTTCAGCAAAAGGAAGGTTTGCGCGACCGCATTCAAGAGGTAGAGGCCGACGAACTTCCATGAATCGGGTTTGAAGGTGTAGAGGGCAATCCAGCTGCCGGCCAGCACGGCCAAACCGACTGCGATTTTGAGCCACATGGCGAAATCGGCCTTGGGAGAAATGTTCCCGGCGGAAAAGTAATCATCCAGGCGCCGACGCAGGACTTTAGGGAAGGAAGATTCAGGGGCCGAGGCGGAAACGGAGTCCCGCAACGAGGCCTCCGCTGGTACAAGATCATCAATCGCCGGATTCAGATTAATAACCGCCTCGTCTCAGGGTCAATTTCGTCACTGGCTCAAATGATGTCAGGCCGGATTGGTGCGTCCCGGGCCGGTTTGCGGAGGGGTCCACTCGGCCAGCGGCGAATTTTGTTGCCCCCACACCGCCTCCGGTGAAAAATGTCGGAAATCGATGTTAGCTCGAAAACTTGAGGAAGATCAAGGAAATTTCGGATCATGGGGAACGGGCGTAACGGGCTTGTTCGCGGAACGGGCCGGCAGCGAGGAATGCTTCCCAGCGTTCCAAATCTCTGTTAACATCGTGCGCTTAGTCCTATGGAAACATTATCCCGAAGTCGGATGATCCGACGCTGGGCGGGGCTATGTTCAAAGGACCGAGAAAGGCATGGTTTCAGGAGTGGCTCTGATTCTGTTCTCGAAGTCGGGCTGCCCCCTGTGCACGGGGAGCAGTGGGAAGTTTGTTTCTGGTTGAAGAGTTTTGTCGACACGGTTCGCAGCGTAGTTCTAAACATAGGAGGTTAGCGAAATGGCGGTGCCACCGCCATGTAGTATCGATCCGAATCTATGATGGCTTCGATTTTAGACAAGCTGGATAGTCTAGGGAATCAGCACCCGCACAGGCTCCTTTATTCGTACATTGACGTCAACGGCACTCCGATCGGAGGGTATTCCTACGAGTCATTTCTCCATCGGACCAAGGTGATCGCCGGACATTTGCGCAAGGAGCACGGTTTTAAGTCCCAGGACCGTCTACTGCTGGCCTACCCGCCGGGGCTCGAAATGATTTGCGCGTTTTTTGGCTGCGTGCGCGCGGGATTGATTCCCGTGCCCGTTTATCCGCCCAGCTCTCGTGGATTCCAGGGCGCCCTGTACAAGATGGTGCACATTGCCAAGGATTGCCAGGCGGCCGGCGTTTTAACCAGCAAAGACTACCTCGGATCCCTGAAGACAAATCTTGCCAGAAGCGGAGTCTCGGCATCCGCGGTCGACGTCGACTACATTTCCGGGCTTCGTTGGATTGCGACGGAGGATTTCGTCGAGAAGATTTCGGACGAAACCTTCAACGGTTCTTCCAACGGTGGTTCCAACGGCTCCTCCAACGGTGCTTCGAAGATTCTGTTTCTGCAGTACACGTCCGGGTCGACTCGAGATCCTAAAGGCGTGATGGTCACGCACGAAAACATACTGCACAACTGTCCGCTGGTGATCGACCATGACGCACCGGTAGTCGTGTCGTGGCTTCCGCAGTATCACGATATGGGACTGATTGGGTGCTACCTGTTTCCCGCGATTACAGGGGGCACGACCTACGGCTTCGCCCCCACGGATTTCATTCAGCGTCCAACCCTGTGGTTTGACGCGATCAAGAGGTATGGGGCCAGCGCCTCAGCGGCGCCCAACTTCGCGTACGACTATTGTTTGCGGGCCGGAAGAGTTTCGAAGGAGAGTTTGGAGAGTTGCGATCTTAGCTCGCTGCGGTTGCTGATGGTGGCCGCAGAACCAGTTAAGCCGGACACGTATACGCGCTTTCTGGAGGCCTTTCAGCCTCATGGACTGAAGTCGGAAAGCTTTTTTGTGGCGTACGGGCTGGCAGAAAATACGCTGGCGGTTTCGCTGCGCGGCCGCAACATTATTTCGGTCAACAAGAACGCCGTTGCTCTGGGGAAGGCCCGCGTGACCAAGGAGGTTTCCGAAATCGGCGGGGCCACGCAGATTGTCAGTTGCGGAAAGCCCCTGCCGGGGCTCACGGTAAAGATCGTGGATGCGGAGAAGCATGTCGCTCTGGAGCCGGGTCGCATTGGCGAGATTTGGATCGCGGGAGGGAGTAAATGTCCGGGGTTCTGGAACAATCCGGAGCTGACGCAGAAGCTGTTTCACGCCCGGCTGGTAGATGACAGCCCCTATGACGACGGTTATCTTCGGACTGGGGATATGGGCTTCCTGCATGATGGCGAACTTTTCGTCTGCGGCCGCATCAAGGACATGATTATTATCCGCGGGCAGAACTACTATCCGCAGGATATCGAAGCAGTGGTGGAGAAAGCGTCGGGCCTGGTGCGAGCGAGTTGCGTTGCCGCTTTCCAGATTAACGAAGACATCGAACCGGGATTGGCGATCGTGGCTGAGGTGAAAAATCCGAAGGCGTTGCCGGATGCGCTGCAGATTGCGGCCGCGGTTCGGAATTACCTTAACGTGGAAGTTGCGCTGATTTCATTCATCGCACCCCGTGCCATACCGCGAACCAGTTCGGGCAAAATCATGCGCCACAAAACCAAGCACATGTGGCTGCAGGGTCAATTTACCGTGCTCTCAGAATTTTCGCGGGAAAAAGAGACCGGACCATCAGCATCGGATGTGGGAGGCCAATCGCCTTTCGATATATTGAAGGCCCGTTACAACCTCACGGGCACGGAAGCGTACAACCTGGTCGAAGCTGGACTGGATTCCATCGATCTTGTGGTGTTCATGCACGAGATCAAAGAGCTTTTGAAGAATAAAGACGCCGATATGCTGGCGAGACAAGTGGATATCGGGCTGATTCAGCGGGTGAGTGTAGCCGAGTTGTTTCGACTGGCGGAACAGTTGGAGCATGCACCCGAGGAAGCGCTGGTCCCGCTGCGGCAATACCTGGCTGCCTTCCGCGAGGAGCAGCGTGTAGCGGAACAGAGGATGATGAGCAGCGACCGGAAGCTCATCTTTGAACCTCCTGCGCCGGCGTTATTACCCGCAACACCGATCGTTAATCCGATCATGAATAATGTTCTACTCACCGGCGGCACCGGTTTCATAGGGCCGTTCCTGGTAAAGAGCCTGCTGGAACAAACGCAGGCAAAGATCCACGTTCTGGTGAGAGCGTCGGATGAGGATCAGGGCAAGCAAAGGCTGAGGGCGGCAATGGAATCCATGGGACCGTGCCCGGCAAACCTGATGCGAATGTTCGAGAGTCGGGTGGTTCCGGTATGCGGAGATCTTGGCCAGAAGGGTCTGGCTTTGACGCGGGGCGTGTGGGATTTTCTCGCCAATGAAATCGATACGGTGTTCCACAACGGGGCCACCGTAAATTATTTACTCAATTACGACCGGATGCGTGACGCGAACGTTCTGGGGACGAATGAAGTCCTGAGATTGGCGTTCGAAGGACGCTCCAAGAGCTTCAATTATGTTTCGACCACCTTCATCTTTGGCTGGGCGGTTAAGAAGGTGCTGTATGAGACGGATTTCAACGAGAAAATGGAGCTTCTCGATTTTGGATACAGCCAATCGAAGTGGGTGTCAGAGCAAGTGATTATGGACGCCCGGCGGCACGGGCTGAGTACGCGGATCTTCCGGCCCGCTCTGGTGAGCCCGTCCGTTACTGGCGGAGGCAACAACTTCGACATTGCGGTTCGTCTCGTAGCATTCATGGTGAATCACGGCATTGGAGTTGATGCCCTGAACCAGGTTAGTTTCGTGCCGGCGGACATCACCGCGAACAACATTGTTGCGATTTCCGCCACTCCCGGCACGGATAACAAGAACTATCACGTGGTGCGGGACGACTATGCGAACATGCTGGATATTACCGGGCTCATTACCAAGGCGACCGGCCGGCAATTTGAAGTGTTTAGCCTTCCTGAATTCGTTCCTGAGCTGATCCGGCGATGCAATAAAGACGATTTACTGTTTCCGCTGCTGGACTTTCTGGTGGGCTCGGTGGACAACATCTCGTCGATGGAGTTCAAACGCTACGACAGTTCCAGCTATCAGGCAGCGCGGAATGCATCGGCATGGGGCCGGCCCGATCCTTCTCTGGAGGATACGGTTAATGGCATCCTGCGATTCATGCATCGCAAGGGGATCATCTCGGTTGCGCCTCGTGAGTTCAAGGCGCTGAGTAACTTGCTGGCAGACGGCGAAGCTGCGAGTGCAGCTGGTTTGGCACAGCCATAGTTACTGTTTCTTAAATACCAGGCTCTCTTTTATTTGTTGACCGCTCTCTAAGGTGCCGGTGGTGGTGAGGGTCATTTCTGCGCCATCGGCGGAAACCACCCAGCGATCCTTTTGGGTGATTTGATTATCTCGCCGGTAAATCGAATCGACCGTGTGGGGGTCGACGAGTTGCAGGGTCACGGTATCGTTGGGGGCGTTTTTCAGGTCGTATTCCTTGCCGTCAAAGCGGGCGCTGTAGCCGAAGTCTCCCAGGAAGCGGACTCCGCCGTTTCCATCCGCTTCGATCTTGAGCGTCATGCCTTGCCGCACTCGAGTTTTGCTGAGATCCTGGGCCCACTCACCGGAAAACAAGTCAACGGCCGATTTCTTTCCCCCGGATCGCGTCCACACGGTGATCTTGTCGGGGCGTCCTTTCTGCGAAGTCGTGCTGGTTAATTCATTTCCATCCTTCGACAGCTTGTCGTGAATCGTGGTTACTACGGCTCCGTCTTTCTTTTGGATGACTTCGACTTGATGCTTATCGATCCTCTTCAGCTCGATTTGATTAAATGCCGGATTGCCCTGTACGGGTGATTCATGGCCGTCCCGCTTCGCCGTGAACTCGATGTGGGTCTCGCCCGAAATGACTACGTGAACATCGCCGTTTAGAGATGTGACGGAGAGTTTGTTGGGAGGATCGAGGGAAGACTGCGCAGAGGTAAGCGTCCAGGAGCCGATGCGGGGGTCTGCGGCACCAATTTGAAGGGCGGCGAACAGCCCGAGCAAAGCGAGTTTGTGCAATGGTCCTCCTGGGAAGCCGATTTATCCTTTACCCACAATAATACGAACCGGTGCGGAATGCGAACTCATGCGCACCAGATTGTTGCAAAACAGAGCCTTCAAAGTTCGAATGAATACCGGTCCGGAAGTGGCACTCCGCGTTCCGGGGCGGGATGAGAATCTTCTTAACCGTAACGATTTTGAGTAGGGGGAGAATTCCGTATTGCTGATCTTTCCGCCGATCCTCTAGGATTCTGAACTAGACAACTGGTAAATGAAGAAGAATTAGTCCGCTATCCCGTTTTGCGTGACATTATGAATCTCATGCATCTGCGCCGTTTCTGGTTGGCTGGGATCGTTCTTGTCGCCGTCCTTGCCCTGGTTCCGTTTTCCTTTCACGCCGAGCGTCATCTGGAAACTGCGACGCGCATCGAGAGCAGCGAAGCGGGAAAAATTCCAGAGGAATTGGCTACTCGATTTCGTTCGCCCTTCGTGGACCGCGTGGTCCTGGTGATTCAGGGACTGCCTCCGGTTGATTCGGAGGAGGGCGAGCAAGCATTGGGAACGATTGAGGAGAGGCTGCAAAAGGAACCCGGCGTGTCCGGAGTGGTTTCGCATCTTGATCTTCGCGATCCGATTTTCGTGGGCAAGGGAGGAGGGACTTTTATTCTGGTGGGACTGGCCTCGACCGAGGGGCCAGTGGAATCGCTCGTCCCCAAGCTTCACGAACTGGAGAACTCGCTTCAAAACGAATTGCGCGGGCGCTATCCCGGGATCAAGCTCGAACTGACGGGTGAGACGCCGCTTAATTTCGACATTCGAAAAGCTAGTGCTGACGACGTGCAACGTGCCGAGACTCTCGCGATCCCTGCCACCCTCATACTTCTGCTGGTGGCATTCGGAAGCCTGGTCGCAGCCCTGATTCCGGTCGGCACCGGTCAGCTTGCCATTGCGACGGCTCTGGCGATTGCAGGGATTCTGGCCCTGCGTTGGCACTTATCCATATTGGTTCAGAGCTTGGCCACAATGCTGGGGCTGGGGTTGGGAATCGACTACGCGCTCCTCATGGTCAGCCGCTTCCGTGAAGCGATCGCGGCCGAGCCGAGCGGACTTAAGGCCTCGGCCATCGCGGGTCGTCAGGCGGGTCACACACTGCTGATTTCGGCTTCGACTGTGGCGATCGGATTTCTGGCCCTATTGACTGTCCCGATTAGCGAAGTCCGTTCCATCGGGTTGGCTGGAGTGCTGGTGGCGGGAATGAGTGTGCTGCTGGCGAATACGCTGCTTCCGGCGTTGCTGGCGGCTCTCGGTCCGCGAATTAATGCGGGCCGGGTGCCCTTTATCGCAAGTTGGGATGCGAACCGGGCAGCGCGCACGGAAAACCGCTGGCGACGATGCGGCAAGGTGATTGTCGCTCATCCCTGGCTTGCCATTTTGCTGGCGGGGGCGCCGCTGCTTTTGCTGGCCTCGCAGGCGATGCGGCTGGATACCAGTGTGCCGCGAGGGGACTGGCTGCCGTCACAGGCGGAATCGGTGCGCGCGCTGCATACCCTCGAACACATGGATCGGGTGGGCATCGTTTACTCGCTGCGCGTGATTCTCGAACTACCAGCGGATTCCATTGCGCAAACGGATGCAGGCTGGAATGCGCTCGATGGTCTGAGCAAGCGGCTGGCGAGCGACCCGCGTTCCTTCCGCGTGATTTCCATTACAACGATTGCGGAGAGTAACCGCTCCGGGCTCGGCAATCTTCCGCGGGAGACGCGTCGCACATTCTTGAGTCAGGACGGGCGGGCGGCGCTGATCGAAATCTTGCCCGCGACTTCGGTTTCGCTGAACGATCAGGTTGCCTGGGTGCGAGAGCTGCGGAAGGAAGGCGCGGCCGCACTCACTGGAGTGCCCGGCGCCACGCTGCGCATTGGCGGCATTCCGGCCCTGACCGCCGACTATCAAACGATTGTCCGCGACCGGTTCGTATCGGTACTGGAGCTGGTGGTGGGTGGGACGCTGCTGGCGCTGTTGAGCGGATTTCGATCGCTTTTCGCCGCGGTGAAGGCCATTGCATTGAACTTGCTCTCGGTGGGGGCGTCCTTCGGAGCGTTGGTGCTGGTGTTCCAGGAGGGCCACGGAGTTCGCCTCTTCGGAGTTCCGGAGGGAACGGGCAGCATATTTCCCATTGTGCCGATCGTTGCATTTGCGATCGTCTTCGGACTGAGCATGGATTACGAAGTTTTCCTGGTGGCGCGGGTTCTCGAGGCGAGGAGGAGCGGTCTGAGTGAAATGGAGGCGATCCCCGAGGGGATGGCCAAAACCTCCGGACTGATTACGAGCGCGGCGGCGATCATGATTGTGGTATTTGCGGCATTCACCTTCGGGAATTTCCTGGTGATTAAGATGCTCGGATTTACGCTCGCGATCGCAGTGCTGATTGATGCAACGCTGGTTCGCATTGTGATTGGGCCTGCGCTGCTTCGCCTGGCCGGCGCCTGGAACTGGTGGCCTGGAGGGCTGAACTCCGGACGCAGTGCAGCGGCGATCGACAAAGGCGAATAATGCAAATCGTGCAAATCGATTGGGGGCGTTCAGCGCATTCCGGCCTCGTCATGCGTCATCTGCTTGTGCGGACCACCGTCAGCGAGGCCCACAAATTGCCCGCTGCAGATAGCAGGATTTTTTCAATACTCACTCCCGATTACGCTCATTGACCCCGGCCGGCCGCCCGCCAAACCTCGATGAGTGTAATGGCCTTCCATCCATCTGACTACAATAGCTAGCTTCCGGGTTTTCGGGGGAATGGTATGCAGGCGAAACGAACGCGTTGGTGGGCGGCGTGTGCTCTCACGGCATATGGCGCACTTCTAATCAGGCTGGTGGTCTTCAAGGACATACCTGTCATTCGTATCGGACACCTGAGGTTCAGGTTTGCCGGTACTCACACAGGTCCTGGCAACTTCGTCCCGTTCAAGACCATTGTTCCCGAACTCCTTGGTCGGGGGAATCACTTGATCGACATGGTGAACTTCTTCGGAAACATCATCCCGTTTATGCCGATAGGACTTCTCGCTCCGCTTGTCGTTCGATCGTTTTCATGCTCATGGCAGAAGGCGCTCGCCCTCGGAGTTGTTACCGGGCTAAGCTTCGAAGTGATGGAGGTTGTCTTCCGCGTAGGCATCTTCGACGTTGACGACGTGATGCTGAACGCATTCGGCGTCATGGCCGGCTACGGAGTGTTCGTAATGTTCAAACGTCGGGCCCAACCTTGCCCAGGGTGAGCTCTTCAGTCCCGAGAAACGAACAATTCTCTGCTGGTATGTGGCTGAGCTTCTCGGCTGATGGTAGAACGGATTACAACTGAAGAAGAAATTACAACGTCGTTTCTGGTGCGGCCAAGGTCCGAGGGGTTAATCAACATGCCATCGAACACTAGAGTTAATGGAGAAGGAAGGAAGAATGACGCGATTCAAGAATTTTCAATTGCTGGCTGGCGTTGTTGTGTTGGGTGCACTGCTTTTTGCCGCGGCCGGAGTCAGTGCTCAGGCGACGCCGAGCCGGGCCTTGTTGGCGCTTTCCAAGCGTAACCACACGCTTGCGATCGTGGATCCGAATACGCTGCAGGTCATCGCGCGCGCTCCTGTGGGCGCTGACCCGCACGAGGTGATCGCATCTTCCGATGGGAAGACAGCTTATGTCTCGATTTATGGCGGGGGACGATACCATGCACTTTCCGTGATCGACCTGGTTGGGCAGAAAGCGCTGGCCGACATCGATACGGGAGCGTTGAATGGGCCTCACGGTCTCGCGTTTGTGGGAGGGAAGGTATGGTTCACGGCGGAAGGCGCGAAGGCCATTGCAAGCTATGATCCGGTCTCCGCGAGGATCGATTGGATCATGGGCACGGGGCAAAACCGAACGCACATGCTTTACGTTACTGCGGACGAGAAGAAGATCTACACGACCAATGTCAGTTCCGGGACGGTGAGCATTCTGGAAAAGGTCGCGCTGCCACCGATGGGACCTCCTCCGGGAGCGCGTCCGCCGCAGGGTTCCCAGCTTCCGGGGTCCCAGCCTTCAGGCGCGCAGCCTCCACCGCCTCCGCCGGGAGGGAATCAAGCGCGGATGGATTGGAATCAGACGGTCGTACCAGTCGGTAAGGGCGACGAAGGTTTTGATGTATCGCCGGACGGACGCGAGCTGTGGACGGCGGATGCGCAGGACGGAACGCTCTCGGTGGTCGACCTCAAGACGCGGACTGTGTCGGCTACGCTGGATGCGAAGACGTTTGGTGCGAATCGGCTGAAGTTCACTGCGGATGGAAAGCTTGCGCTGATTTCAATGCTGGGGAATGGGGACCTGGTAATTTACGATACGGCATCGCGCAAGGAATTTAAGCGGGTAAGGATTGGCCACGGAGCGGCTGGCATTCTAATCGATCGGGATGGGAATCGCGCGTTCATTGCGTGCGGGCCTGACAACTATGTCGCTGTACTGGACCTGAAGACCCTGGAGGTCACGGGTCACGTTGACGTTGGGGGCGAGCCGGATGGGTTGGCTTGGGCGATTCGGCCGTAAGGAGCCATCGAAGCTTATGATTCTGCGGCTGGGATATGACATTCAGTTTGAGTTTCCGGCTCCGGTGGCGGTGGTGGCGCTGCTGCACGTGCATCCTTCGCGAGTTCCCGATCTGCGCGGGACGGATGAAGTACAGGCCGAACCTGCGGTGAGAATGGAAACTTATATTGATAGTTTTGGAAATCGCTGTACGCGATTTCTGGCGCAGAAGGGCCGGCTGCGTTTGAGCAATACGACTTCGATTTATGACTCCGGACTGGCCGATCCGGTGAGCCTGGGGGCGCGAGAGGTTCCGGTGCAGGAGTTGCCGCATGAGGTTTTGAAGTATTTGTATAACAGCCGCTACTGCGAGGTGGACCGGTTCTCAACCATTGCGCTGGAGTTATTTGGAGCGGCGGCGCCGGGATGGGCGCGCGTGCAGGCGGTTTGCGACTGGGTGCATGCCAAAGTTGCCTTCGGATATCAATATGCGCGGGCCACGAAAACGGCATTGGATGTGTACACGGAACGGGTGGGGGTGTGCCGGGATTTTCAGCATCTGGCGGTTACGATGTGCCGCGCATTAAATATTCCGGCGCGGTATGCCACAGGATATTTGGGAGATATTGGGGTTCCGGTCTCGCCGGATCCGATGGATTTTAGCGCGTGGTTTGAGGCGTACTTGGAGGATCGGTGGTGGACGTTCGACGCGCGGCACAATCAGCCGCGGATCGGGCGGGTGTTGATGGCGACGGGACGGGATGCGTCCGATGTGGCTATTACGACTTCGTTCGGGATGGCGGATTTAAAGCATTTTAGTGTGGTGACGGAGGCGGTTGACTCTCCGTGAGGCACACTTGGGCGTATTCTCCTGACGCCTTCTTCATATTTGCTCTGCAGTTTTCCTCCACTGTTTATGGTTGTTTTGTTTCTGCCTTCTTTTCCGCGGCTTTCTTTTGGGCTGCCGCGGTCCAGGGCGGGACGATGCCGGTTTCACGCGCGTAGGCTACTGACTGTCCCAGGTGTTCGTGGGCATCGGCTACGAGAATGTACACCACGTCGCCGGCGTTTGCGTCGGGGCCCAGTTTTGGGAGGGGCTTGGCGAAATCGGCGTTGGTCATGGCGCTGATCGTCTTCTTGGCGAAGTCCCATGATTTGTTCAGTTCGTCCACGATTTTGGCCTGGTCGGTGGTGGATTTTTCGAAGGTCTTGCCGTCGAAATCGGCGGGAGGTTGCGTTCCCATCAAGGCCAGGATTTGGTAGCGCTCGCCGGCCACGTGCAGAAAGACCTCGGCGAAGGAGCGAGAGTCGGGTGAAGGGCGCCAGGTGAGTTTGTCGGCGGGGAGAGCGTTGGCCAGGTCGACAAACTTCTTCTGCATGGTTTCGAGGTCCAGAAGTGACTGGGGTTTCATGTCATAGCTGGGGGGAGTGTGGTCGATGTCGGGGGCGTTGGCTGCGCCGAATGCGAGTGCGCTCATGGCCAGCAGGGCTAGGCATGCTGTAAGAGCAGAGTTTTTCATGGGTTCATTCCTCCTGAGTAAAACGTTTGTTGGCTTAGACGAGCGGGAGGGGAAAATGGCGTTGTGGTTTGCCCAAATTGTTTTCTGGGGGCGCACAGTTCAATGTGAAATTGAGCACTTACGGATTGAGCACTTAGGATTGAGCAATCGATGCGCGGAGTGCCTGGACTGTATGAAACGCTCATATTCCCGTCCACGGCATCGTCAGCGTCGAGCGACGTAAGGTCCCTCGCCCGGCTGTCGCCGCGCTCCGGATGACATCGGGCTGAGGTAACTTTGAAGTGAGCCATTACTCCGGCCGACGGTGGCTTGCGTGGAAGGCTTGGGATCAATAAGATAGCTGCGCCTGCTCTTGGGCCCTTACGGAATGATCGGCCAGAACATTTCCCACTACCGGATTGTTGAGAAACTGGGTGGCGGGGGCATGGGTGTTGTTTACAAGGCCGAAGACACGAAGCTGAAACGCTTTGTGGCTCTGAAGTTTCTTCCTGACGATGTAGCGAAAGATCCGCAGGCGCTGACGCGCTTTCAGCGGGAGGCGCAGGCGGCATCGGCGCTGAACCATCCTAATATCTGCACAATTTATGAGATCGATGAGCACGATGGACACACGTTCATCGCGATGGAGTTTCTTGACGGGCAGACGCTGAAGCATCGCATTGGCGGGCGGGCGATGGATGTGGAGTCGCTGCTTGGGATCAGCATTGAGATCGCGGATGCGCTGGATGCGGCGCATACCCGGGGAATCGTGCATCGCGACATTAAGCCGGCGAATATTTTTGTGACCAAGCGCGGGCAGGCGAAGCTGCTGGATTTTGGTTTGGCCAAGCTGGCGCAGAGTACGGAGCATACGCTGACGACGCCGGAGGGGCCGATGACCAGTCCGGGGTCGACGATCGGGACGGTGGCGTATATGTCGCCGGAGCAGGTGCGGGCGGAGGAACTGGATCCGCGCACGGATCTGTTTGCGTTTGGGTCGGTGATGTACGAGATGGCGACTGGAGACATGGCGTTTTCCGGGAGCAGTAATGGCGTGGTGTTCGAGGCGATTCTGAACCGGATGCCGACGCCGGCGGCGGAATTGAATCCGGCGATTCCGGAGAAGCTGAATGATTTGATTTCGAAATCGCTGGAAAAAGAGCGCGAGATGCGCTACCAGACGGCGGCGGAGTTGCGCGGGGATTTGAAGCGGATCAAGCGCGGGCTGGAGAGTGCGAGAGCCGAGAGCCGGGCTGAGAGTGCGCGAGTGCGGACGGCGAGCGCGTCCGGGATTGCGGCCGTTTCCGGGACGGGTGGTCCGGCGCTGGCGGGGGGGGGGAATCTGGTGCCGCGTCGGCGAGTGTGGACGGCGGCTGGAGTGGTGGGAGCGGTGGCGCTGCTGGCCGGGCTCGGCGCGGGCGCGCTGTTGATGAAAGGCGGCGCGAGTAAGAAGGAGTTTGCCGAGTATCATCCGCTGACGTTTCGGCGGGGGATTGTGCATTCGGCGCGGTTTGCGCCGGACGGGAAGACGGTGATTTACAGCGCGGCATGGGAGGGCAAGCCGCTGGACTTATATACGACGCGTCCGGAGAGTCCGCAGTCGCAGTTGTTGGAACCGAAGGGAGCGGATGTACTGGCAGTGTCGGGGTCGGGCGAGATGCTGCTGGCGCTGCACAGCAAGCCGCGGGATTCGTCGTTCTTGTATGCGGGGACGCTGGCGCGGGTGCCGCTGGTGGGCGGAGCGCCGCGCGAGATTTTGAACGACGTGGAGTGGGCCGACTGGTCGCCGGACGGGACCAATGTCGCGATTGTGCATGACGTCGCGGCGCGGAAGCGGCTGGAGTTTCCGCTGGGCAAGGTGCTGTATGAGGCGGACGGGTGGATTGGAAATCCGCGGGTGGCGCCGGACGGAAAGAAAGTGGCCTTTGTGGATCATCCCCAGACAGGGGACGATGGTGGGTTGGTCGCCATCGTGGACTTGGCAGGGAAGAAGACAAATCTCTCCGACGGGTGGGACAGCATACAGGGGTTGGCGTGGTCGCCGGACGGAAATGAAATCTGGTTTACGGCCACGCATACCGGTGGAGACCGGTCGATGTATGCGACGGACCTGGCGGGGAAAGTGCGTCTGCTGGCGCGGGTGCCGGGCGAGTTGACGCTGCTGGATGTGGGCAAGGAAGGAAATGTGCTGCTGACGCGAGGCAACGATCGCGCGGGCATGATCGGGCTGGCTCCGGGTGAAAGCAAAGAGAGGGACTTGTCGTGGCTGGACTGGTCGCGGCCGGGAAGCTTGTCGCCCGATGGGAAGACGATTTTGTTTCAGGAGGCGGGTGAAGGCGGTGGTCCGAAGTACGCAGTGTATTTGCGGGACACGGATGGATCGCCGGCGATTCGGCTGGGCGACGGCAGCGGGCTGTCGTTGTCGCCGGACGGGAAGTGGGCGATGTCGCGGCTGAATATGATGCCGTCGCCGCTGGTGCTTTATCCGACGGGCGTGGGCGAGATGAGGCAGTTGAAAGACGATGGGCTGAATCACACGACCGCGATGTTCCTGCCGGACGGGAAGAGGTTTGTGTTTACGGGGACGGAGAGTGGACACGGCGCGCGGCTCTATGTGGAGTCGCTGGACGACGCTAAGCCGCATGCGTTCAGTCTGGAGGGAGTGGCGTCGGCCGTGTTGTCTGCGGATGGGACAATGGTGGCGGCGCGCGGTCCGGACCAGAAAATCTATCTGTTTCCGGTTGCGGGCGGTGAAGCGAAGCTGGTGCCGGGACTGCAACCGGACGAGTTTGTGACGGCGTGGGCGGCGGATGGGAAGTCGCTGTTTGTGATGACGCGGGGAGTTCCGGCGCAGGTTTTTCGCGTGGACCTGGCAACGGGACAAAGAAGTTTGTGGAAATCGTTCGAACCCTTGGATGCCGCGGGAATTGATAACATTTCGCGGGTACTGATGTCGGCGGATGGGAAGGCTTATGTTTACGGGTACATTCGGACGTTGTCGGATTTGTATTTGGTGGAGGGGTTGAAGTAGCGAGAGGCTGCCAGGCTTCTCTTTTGCCGGGGAGTGAGTCGGTTTTCGGGCTTCCTGTATATTCTGGGAGTGATCAAAACATATTTGCGGTGGGCGGTGCTGCTCTTGTGCGCGGAGTGCGCGCAGGCGCAGTCGTACAAGTATTTTCGGATTGGAAATAAAGAGGATGTTCAGACTCAGCCTATTGCGGGCGTTGCCATGATGGGCGGGGGGACGGATCTGGATGAGGCATTTCGCTGGCTTTGCGAGCGGGGAAATGGCGGAGACTTTCTGATTCTGCGGGCGCGGGGAGATGATGATTACAACCCGTATGTGAATGGGCTGTGCAAGGCGAATTCGGTGGCAACGCTGATTGTTCCGGATCGCGCGGCGGCGGAGGAGCTGGCGGTGGCGGAGATTATTCGAAAGGCGGAGGTTGTGTTTATTGCGGGAGGAGATCAGGCGAATTACATTCGCGGGTGGAAGGGGACTCCGGTCGAGAGCGCGATCAATGACGATATTGCGACGGGAAAGCCGATTGGCGGGACCAGCGCGGGGTTGGCGGTGCTGGGCGAGTTTGTGTATGGGGCGATGGGAGATAAAGAGGACGACAAGGATTTGGCGTCGGGACAGGTGTTGGCTGATCCTTATTTTGAGCGGGCGACGCTGGTTCGGGACTTCCTGAAGGTTCCACATTTGGAGGGGCTGATTACTGATTCGCATTTCGCGAAACGCGACCGGATGGGGCGGACGCTGGGATTTCTGGCGCGGATTATGAAGGATGGATGGAGTAGGTCTCCGCGGGAAGTGGCGATTGATGAGAAGTCGGCGGTGCTGGTGGAGGCGGACGGGAAGGCGACGGTGGTGGGCACGGGGAAGGGCGCGTATTTCTTGCGTCCGACGATGGCGCCCGAAGTTTGCGAGAAGGGAGTGGCGCTTACGTTTCGAGGCATCAGCGTTTATCGCGTTCCGGCGGGCGGGCATTTTAATTTTGTTTCGTGGACCGGGGATGGAGGGATGGCGTATTCGCTTTCCGTTGAGCGAGGGAAGATTGAGAGTACGCAGGTGGGGCACAGGATTTATTGAGGTCGCGGTTGAGAGATGTCATGAAGAAAAAAGTGGTTGGGTTGGGGGAAGTGTTGTGGGATCTGCTGCCGGAGCGGACTTGTCTGGGCGGTGCGCCGGCGAACTTTGCCTATATCACTACGCTGATGGGCGATCGGGGGATTGTGGCGAGCCGCGTGGGCGAGGATTCGCGCGGGATGCATGCGCTGCAGCGGATGAAGGAACTGAAGCTTGATGTTGATCATGTGCAGCGGGACCCGGAGCACGCAACCGGCACCGTTAGAGTAGAACTCGACAGCCGGGGAGTGGCTCGGTTTGAGATTGCGCATCCGGTGGCGTGGGATTTTCTGGAGTGGACCACGGACTGGCAGCAGTTGGCCGAGAGCGCGGATGCGGTTTGTTTTGGATCGCTGGCGCAGCGATCGGGGGAGAGCCGGGCGACGATCCTGCGATTTATTCGCGCGATGCGGCCGGGAGCGGTGAAAGTGTTCGACGTGAACTTGCGGCAGTCTTACTACTCGCGGGAAGTGCTGGCGGAGTCGATGCGGATGGCCGACATTCTAAAACTGAATGACGAAGAGCTGCCGACGGTGATGAGCCTGAACGGTTTTGATTTTTCGCCGGGAGATGAGTTGGGAGCGGCGCGGCGGTTGATTGAGGCTTACGATTTGAAACTGGTATGCATCACGCGAGGCGGGCAGGGTAGTTTGCTGGTGTCGGGCGAGTTGGAGCGCGGTGGCGAGGTCAGCGAACATCCGGGGTTTCAAGTGCGAGTGGGGGATACGGTGGGAGCGGGGGATGCATTTACGGCGGGGCTGGTGCATGAGTATTTGCGTGGGGCGGGGCTGGATCGAATGAATGAAGTGGCGAATCGCGTCGGGGCCTGGGTGGCAAGCGAGGTGGGGGCGACGCCGGTACCGAAAAGTAGGTTGGAAAGGACGCTGGCGGGGATTGGGTGAGAGTTGGAAGTTAAGGTCCCACTCTAACGTCGCAAAGAGCGCGACGTTAGAATGGGCCAGGGCCACCCTCGGGATACGCTGCGCTTACGGGAAAAAGGGCGGAAATCCTCAGGCTGTTGTATAGTTACGGAGCATATTACGAAAGGTTGTGATTGCTTTCGTTGCGCGACGATCTTACTCCGAGGGAAATATGAAGCAGATTGAAGGTTACGGCTGGAGCACACCTTCCCGGTTCCGCTCTTTCATTTTTGTGATGGCAATTGCTGGAATTGCGGGGCTGATGCTCAGCTGCAGCAAGCCGGCGTCGCAGCCGAAAGTCGCGGCGTCGCGGCCTTCCGCTATTCAGGTGGAGGTGCGGGGCGGCGGGCCGATTGTGGTCACGACCAGCAAGGCGGAGTTTCAGATTCTGGCTTCTGGATTTTTGCAGGCGACGCTGTTGAAAGATGGGAAGCGGTTGACGCTGGACGAGCCGGGGGTGGGATCGGCGGCGGGCAGTGACTACATTGTTCAGCAGGGGAATGATCTGGAGTTTGTGCCTGACTTTGGGGCGGCGAAGGTTCTGGAGGCGACGGGAAAATTGGGGCGCGGGAAGCGGGTGGAGATTCCGGCGCATCCGCTGGCTCCGGCGGGGATTGCGGTGGAGCGCACGATGGTGATGGAAGTGTACGATGACTTCCCGAATATTGCGCTGGTCAGTGTGGCTTACAAAAATGTCGGTACGACTGATTTTCAGATTGACCAGGTCGTGACGCAGCAGCATCGCTTCAATTCCAACGAGGTTAAGGCGCAGCCGTTCGATATGTGGTCGTTCCAGGGGTCGAGTTATGACTGGGGCGAAGATGATGTGCAGAAACTGACACGGACATCGGCGCAGCCGAACCTGATGGGCGAAGCGGTGAAAGGCGGCTATGGGGGCGGGATTCCGGTGGTCGCGTTCTGGACTGGCTCGGTGGGGGAAGCGATTGGAGACGTGGAGACCCTGCCGTGGACGCTCTCGATTCCGGTGAAGGTGGAAGGGGATGGGCGGGTGAAGGCGGGAGTGACGATTCCGGCGAATGTGGTGCTGAAGCCGGGAGAGATCTATTCGGCGCCGCGGACGTTTGTTTCGGTTTACAGCGGAGATTTTTACGAACCGCTGCGGATGTGGTCAAGCGTGCTGCAGAAAGAAGGATGGGACATACCGAAGCCGTCGAATGAGGCTTACAACGTGAGCTGGTGCGGGTGGGGATACGAGTTCAACGTGACTCCGGCGCAGATGCTGGGCACGGTGCCGAAGCTGAAGGAACTTGGCATCAAGTGGGCGACGCTGGATGATCGGTGGTTTGATACGTATGGAGATTGGAATCCGCGGGCGGATACGTTTCCTGGAGATTCCATCAAGAAGATGGTCGATGATTTTCACAAGCAGGGGATACTGGCGCAGTTGTGGTGGCTGCCGCTGGCCGTGGAGGATGGGCAGGGGAAATATGAGTCGCATAAGTATTCTGTGTCGAAGGTGGTGCAGGAGCATCCGGAGTGGTTGATTCTCGACAAGGATGGGAAGCATGCGCGGATGACGCGCGACTTGGCGGTGCTGGATCCATCGCTGCCGGAAGTGCAGGCTTTCTACAAGCAGCTCACGGAGAAATTTATTCGTGACTGGGGATTTGATGGGTCGAAGCTGGACAATATTTATAGTGTTCCGAAGTGCTACAACCCGGCGCATCATCACAAGTCGCCGCAGGATTCGGTGAATGCGATGGGCGAAGTGTATAAGACGATTTTTCAGACTACGCGGGCGATCAAGCCGGAGAGTGTGACGCAGGCGTGTCCGTGCGGGACGCCGCCGTCGCTGGCGTGGCTGCCGTTTATCGATCAGGCGGTGACGGCGGATCCGGTGGGAGGGGTGCAGGTGCGGCGGCGGATCAAGATGTATAAGGCGCTGCTGGGGCCGGAGGCGGCGGTGTATGGAGATCATGTGGAGTTGTCGTCGATGACGCCGCTGGGGCATGGCAATTGGAGCGAGCATGGAGACGATTTCGCTTCGACGCTGGGAGTGGGGGGAGTGCCGGGGACGAAATTTGTGTGGCCTGATCCGGGGGCGAAGTTCAGGCCGGTGGCGCTCACAGCAGAGAAGGACGCGCACTGGAAAAAATGGATTGGGTTGTACAACGAGAAGATGTTGTCGAAGGGGGAGTTTCGCGATTTGTATGTTTATGGGTATGACTTTCCCGAGGCGTATGCGATTGAAAAAGACGGGAAGATGTATTACGCGTTTTTTACAAAGGAGAACGGGGAGTTTTCGGGTGAGGTGGAGTTGCGGGGGTTGAAGGCAGGGAATTATCACGTGGTGGATTATGTCGATGGGAAAGATTTGGGGACGGTGCGGGCGGAGGCGGGGAAGGCTCCGCGGGTGAAGACGGAGTTTAAGGGGAGTTTGCTGGTGGAGGTGAGTGGGCAGTAGAGTACGGTAAGGACGCGAAGTTTTGAGCGATGACGCCGCCTGTGGCGGCGCGTGGCGTGTATAAGGGGATTTACCCTCGGAGATTAGCAATTAATGCGGCCAGCACTTGTCTTTCTAATTCCCTTGTTCGCGCTGTGTCTGGGCGAAGCGCAAGACACGACCACCTACATCGGGCACTCGCGAGCCTTTCCAGGCCCTCAGGTTTACAAAGACCCGACCAGCGGAACGCTGTTCTACATAGAAACAGACGGGCGGCATGTGGCTGCGATCTCAGGCGAAGGAAAACTGTTGTGGAGCAAAGATCCCTTCAAAGATGCGCATTTGCGGTTCTATCGGACGGAAAAACCTCAGATAGTCTATATTGGGCCACCCCCGAAAGGCGCTCGGCCAGCCGGAGAGAAGTCAAACGGGTTCATCTCTATTGAGTTCAATTCGACTCAGTCTGGATTGATGAGGATTAGCAACGGTGAATTCCTATTTCTTGGCCAAGATTAGGATGGCGTTGGCTAACGGTTGATGAAATCCGGATTTCACTCAGGGGCCTCGCTTCCGAAAAAACTCTTGCGATGCTCGGCGTCACGGAAGGCTTCGGTGCCGCCGGGGCGGGTGGTGGAGAGTGCTCCAGCTTTGTTGCCGCTTGCCAGGCATGTGGGTAAGTCGGAGCCGCGGACGTATTCGTGCAAGAATCCGGCGTCGAAGCTGTCGCCGGCGCCGACCGTGTCGACGGGGATGACTTCTTTCGATGCGCTTTGGAATCGCTCGGAGCCCTTCTGAGCGAGCGCGCCTTTCGGACCTAGTTTCACCACAACCAGCGGGACTAATTTGGAAAGCTTGTTAATCGCGGCTTCCACGTCATCGTCATTCGTGCCTGCGGCTTTGCAGGCTTCGCGTTCGTTGGGCAGGAAGACGTCGACGTGGCGCAGGACTTCGTGGAGGCCGCCTTCCCAGCGGTCGTCCGGATCGTCGTTGGTGTCGAGGGAAATTGTCAGGCCTTTCGATTTCAGGAGTTGAAATAGTTCGCCCACTCGCGGGCGCAGAGCGCGCTGCAAGTAATAGGACGAGAAGTGGAAGTGGCGCGAGTCGGCGAGATAGTCGAGGTCGAGATCGTCCCAGCAGGTTTCTGCAATCGTCCCGGAATAAGTGAGGATGTTGCGCCACTGCGCGTGGTGCAGGATGACGGTGAGGCCCGTCGTGGTTGAGCCGGGGACGCGGCGCACGCGGGAGACATCGACGCCGCCTTGTTGGAGGCGGTCGAGGGCGATTTGTCCGAGGGGATCGTCGCCGATGCGGGATTGAAAGCCGACGCGGCTGCCGAGTGCGGCCAGGTTGTGGGCCACGATGGCGGAGGACGAGCCGAGGGTGAGCATCATGCGGTCGGCGAGGAGTTCGCGCTCGGGGGGGAGTTGCTCGGGGAGACCGTAGAGGATCAGGTCGAGGTTGAGTTCGCCGGCGATGGTGATGTCGAAAAGGGGCATGGGGTTCTAGATTCAGGCTGCGCAGCGGATTATAGGGATCCTTCGACTGCATCACTGCTCGGCTTCACCGACCAGTGACTTCGCTCAGGACGACAATTCATTTTCCGTTAAACCAGTGTGACATCGATGCCGGCTTGTTTCAGGGCGCGGATGTCGGATTTGGGGACGGCGCGATCGGTGATGACTTCGTGGAGCGCCGAGGGCGGGGCGATCAACGACAGGCTGCGGCGGCCGAATTTGCTGGAGTCGCAGACGGCGACGGTTTTCTTGGCGATCTCGACCATCACGCGGTTTACTTTTGCTTCGAGCAGGTTGGGAGTGCTCAGGCCGAAGTGGACGTCGAAGCCATCGACGCCGAGAAATAAAAGATCGGCGCTGAGGCGGCGCAGGGTTTCTTCGGCGATGGGGCCAACCAGGGAAAAAGAATTCTTGCGCAGGGTGCCGCCGGTGAGGATGACTTCGACGGCGGTGCCGGCGAGTTCGGCGGCGATGTTGACCGCGTTGGTGATGATGGTGAGATTCTGAAAGTTGCGCAGGGCGCGGGCGATCGCGGTAGTGGTGGTACCGGAATCGAGAATCAGAACCTGGCCTTCTTTGACTTTTTTTACGGCGCTGTCGGCGATGCGAAGTTTTTCCTGGTGGTGGAGTTTTTCTTTTTCGCGCAAGGTGGGATCTTCAAGAGCGCCTTCACGCGAGGGGAGCGCGCCGCCGTGGGTGCGGTGAACGAGGCCGTGGGCGTGGAGGATTTCGAGGTCCTTGCGAATCGTAACCTGAGAAGTTTCGAACTGGCGGGAGAGTTCGGTGACCAGAACGCGTCCCTGGTGGGTGAGCAAATCGAGAATGGCGCGGCGACGTTCTTCGTTGAGCACGGGAATTAGGATTGCCGGCGGCGAATCCGTCGGGTAAAGACGGTTCGTAGGCCGCATTTCTTTTTATAGCGTTTTGTTTCGTTTGTCCACTGCAAAGGTGGACGTGGCATCGCTGGGCGCAGCGGCGGAATTCTGGAGGGTCAGCCCTTGATCCATGTCCAGAGCGGAAGCAATGTGCGCCCTTAACCCATCGTTTTATGCCTAGTTGGGAACCATTGCGGGTGATAACCAATGCAGTACCTGCCACCAAAGTCCGATTGCTCAGAGGGGGTGGTTTTGCCGTAGTCTCAGATTGGGACGAAACAGCCCCGGGTTTCGAAGCGCAGGTTTGTTACGAAATCCGGAACAGGAGGTGGCACCGTTGCAAACGACATTGTGGGAACAGAGTTTTGTGCGGTCGCAATCGGTCGTGGCGCGCGTGGTGGCGGGCGAAACGCTGCTGGTGCCGATACGCGCCAAGGTGGGCGATCTGGCTTCGATTTACAGCTTCAATGGGACGGGGTCGCTGATCTGGAAACTGCTGGAGTCGCCGCGAACGGTGGCGCAACTGGCGGCTGCGGTGGCGCAAGCATATGAAGTGGATGCGGCGCAGGCCGAACGCGATGTGACGGATTTTGTGGGCGAGATGAAATCAGTTGGTCTGGTCGAGGCTCCGGCCGCCGCCCTTGCGGCGATGGCGGGAGACTGAGAGAAGCGACCAGTGGGGCGGGAAGAACTGGTGGCAGCGGACGCGGGCCGAAATAAGGATTGCGTCCGCTGCTTCCGGACTTGTTTCCGGGGCATGGAGGGGGAATTTGGAGCAGTTAAGTTACGGCGCGTTTAGTGCCGATTTGCACCAGCGCCAGGCTGGTGAACGTGTGCCGCTGCAGGTTTCGATTGAGGTGACGCGGCGCTGTCCTCTGGAGTGTCTGCACTGCTACAACAATCTGCCCATGGGCGATGTGGAAGCCCGTCAGCGGGAGTTGACCAAGGAAGAGCATTTCAAGATGCTCGACGAACTGGTCGAGATGGGATGCTTCTGGATTCTCTACACGGGCGGCGAAATCTTCGCGCGCAAAGATTTTCTTGAGATTTATACCTACGCCAAGAAAAAAGGATTTCTGATCACGCTGTTCACCAACGGCACGATCATCAACGAACAGATTGCGGATTATCTGGTGGAGTGGCCGCCGTTTGCGATTGAGATCACGCTATACGGGCGGACACGGGAGACGTATGAGGCGCTGACGGCGGTTCCGGGATCATACGACAAGTGCTTGCGGGGGATTCGTTTGCTGAAGGAGAGAGGACTGCCGCTGAAGTTGAAGACGGTGGCGACCAGCATTAACAAGCATGAAGTCATGGCGATGCGGAGGTTTGCGGAGGAAGAGTTAGGAGTGGAGTTCAAGATGGACGGGCAGATTAGTCCGCGGATTGATTGTTCGCAGAGTCCGCTGGCGGTAAGGCTGACGCCGGAGGAAGTGGTGGCGCTGGATATGAGCATGCCGAAGGCCAGTAATGAATATCTGAGGTTGGCGAAGCATGATCTAGAGAAGCCATCGGGTTTGTCGCTCATCGACACGATGTATTTCTGCGGCGGAGGAATGAATTCCTTCGCGATCAATGCGTACGGGGAGATTGGCATCTGCGTGATTTCGCAGCAGGAGACCTTTGGGATTCGAGGCTCGGGAGTAAAGGAGGTTTGGGAGGAATCTCTCCTGCAACTGCGAAGTCGGAAGCGGACGCGAATGACGAAGTGTGTTGAGTGTCGCATCCAGTCGCTGTGCGGGATGTGTCCTGCGAACGGTGAACTGGAAAATGGGGATCGCGAGAGCCCGGTGGAGTTTCTTTGCCATGTCGCTCATTTGCGGGCGGCCACTGTCGGGGTGGAAGTTCCAGCGCACGGGGATTGCGAGTTCTGCGCAGGCGGAAATGAGTATGAGGCAATGACGGAATCGGCGCGCCGGATCGTAAGCAGGGAAATCGACGTGGAAGGCTGGGTCGGGCCAGGGCAGATTTTGCCGATCTTGAACAACCCGACGGTAACGGCTGGGGGCTGCGGGAGCTGTGGGAGTCACTAGGCTGATCCGGTGGAGGGATAGATGGACAACAGATTGACTCAACCCGACAGCAAAAAAAAGTATGATCCGCCGCAATTGACGACGATTAGTCTGCGCCCAGAGGAGGCAGTTCTTGGGCATTGCAAGACTGCGACAGGTGGCGGGATGAACGGATCGTGCCAACAGATCTTCGGGGGATGCCCCAACCAAGGATCGTAGTACAGGGGGAAGGCGTGGAATCCCAGGTCAGAGAGGATACCGACTGTTGGCGAAACGTGTCGCGCCAGGAATCCTGGGCACCGTATCGCAGTGGTTTCTGTGTGGGCGGAGTGTCGGTCGGAATCGCTGGCTCACGCGAGCAGGACGTGCTCCTTGGTCCGCAGCTAAAACCATTCCATCTCGCGGCGGCTTCTTACGATATTGGCATTCGCATTGAGTGGATCAGCGATCTTCCTCAAATGCCGGGTCGAAAGCTCTTCGATTCCGGTGCCGCCTGGCGACTCTATGAAGGACAGGAGGAGCTTCAGTTCGACTTCGGGTATCCGTTGCCGGGCAAGGCTCCACACAAGCGCCTGTTTGTCGACAGCAATTTTTGCCGCGCCACCTTGCAGATGAGCGAGGAGTCTTTTGCTGACATCCCCATCACTCCAGATCCCTTGGAGTATCCCCTGGATGAGCTGTTGATCATGCATCGGCTTACGCAGGAGAAGGGGATTGAGTTGCATGGGTGCGGGATTGTTCGGGAGGATGGGGTGGGGAATCTGTTTGTGGGGCATTCGGGGGCGGGGAAGAGTACGACTACGCGGTTGTGGACGGCGCGGGAGGATGTTGAGGTTTTGAGTGATGACCGGATTATTGTGCGGAGGGATGGGGGCGGGTCCGAGGTGAAAACGCCTAGCGGGGCTACGGGTGGCGCCGACGAACAGCAGGTCCCTCGACTGCGTGACTCGTCCGCTTCGCGAACGAATCACTTCGCTCAGGATGACAAAACTAAGAAAAGTTGCGGGATGAGGATGTATGGGACGCCGTGGCACGGTGAGGCGATGTATGCATCGCCGGGGAGTGCGCCGCTGGGGCGGATTTTTGTTTTGGAGCATGGGCGGGGGAATGTGGTGACGCGGCTTTCTCCGAGCCAGGCGGTGGGGGAATTGTTTGCGCGGAGTTTTGTGCCGTTTCACCGGCATGAGTATGTGGAGTCGGCGCTGGAGTTTTTGCACGAACTGGTGGGCGCGGTGCCGGTCTACCACTATGCGTTTGAGCCTGCGGAGGCGGCGGTGGAGAGGATTCTGGAATTCTGTGATTGAGGGATCGCTCAACGAAGGGCTCGCGGGTGGGGCTGAGGCGGTGGTGGGGACTCCTTTAGAAGGCGGTGATGGCGCTGGCGGGCATGGGGTCCCTTCGGCACACTCAGGGCAGGCTCTTCGACTGCGTGACTACTCCGCTTCGCGGGGCAGTCACTCCGCTCAGGATGACAGAACACAGGGACATCACGCGGAAACCGAGGTCCCTCGCGTTGCTCGGGATGACAACTTCGCTTGGGATGACAAGTTCGCTTGGGATGACGACGCTGGGCGGGCGGCGCGGTCGGTTCGGAATTTTGTTGAGGATCGTGGGTGGTCGCGGGGGTTTGAGTGCCTTAGTCGGGAGTTGCTTCGGTCGGGAACGGGGATTCGGTTTCAGGCGCGGGGGGCGAGCATGTCTCCGGCGATTCGCGACGGCGAGATGGTGATCGTGAAAGCGGCGCTGCTGGCGGAGTTGCGGCGGGGAGACATTGTTCTGGTAAAGGGTGAGATGGGGTTTCGGCTGCACCGGCTGGTGGTGGCGGATGCGGAGTGCGATGTATTTATCACGCGGGGTGATTGTGGGGAGCAGGATGATCCGGCGGTGAGCGGGGAAGAGATTTTGGGTTTGGCGGTGGCCAAAGAAGTGCGAGTGGGAGGGAAAAGCTTGCCGGTGAAGTTCCGGGGCCCCGGCGGACATTTGCTGCGTGGCGCGGCGCGCGGGCAACGGGTGGTGGCGAGAATCTGGAACAGCGCGAGATCGGGAAGGGCACCGAGTGCCACGAACGATCCTGCCTACGACATATCGCGCGAAAAGTCTCCCGAAACATCTCACGACGCATCTCACGAAACATCTCACGAAACGTCTCTCGACACATCTTGCAACACATCGCGCGAAGCATGTCGCCTGACATCACGCGAGAGTTCGTGCGAGAGTTCACACCGGACTTCACACCGGACTTCGCACAATATTTCGCGTAAGCGATCGCGAATCGCGCTGGGACTTCTTGGTTTTCTTTGGGTGCTGCTGGGGGCGCCGTATTCATGGGCGCAAGTTGCGGTGGATGCTTCGACTTCGGCCGCGGGCGAGTTCGCGGGCTCGGGCACTGGCGACTTTACTCACACGACCACGGCGGCAGCGAATCGGTTGCTGATTGTTGGCATCTCGATGAACATCACGAACTCCGCCACTGCCGCGATCAGTGGGATGACCTACAACGGCACGGCGATGACTCTTCTGGGAGCGCACAATGATGCCGGGAACACGCGTCGCGTAGAGATGTGGTATCTGCTCGCTCCGGCATCGGGGACGAATCTGACGATTGCTGTAACGCTGAACGATCCCGGGGGAGGGACGGTGGGGGTTGCGGCGGGCGCGACGACATTTACGGGGGTGGATCAGACTGTCCCTTTGGGGACATTTGTTTCGGCGGATGGCGCCGCAGGTACTTATTCGCAGCTGGATATACCCACCGTCGTCAATGGACTGGTGATGGACACGCTGGCCACCGGCGGAAATCAGACGGTGACTGTGGGCCTGGGCACGCAGGTCCAGCAGTGGAACCTGAACAGCGGGAATACGGCTTCTCCCGACGTGACTGGATGGGGCAGTACGCGATCGGGTGCGCCGAGTGTGCCGATGTCGGAGACTTTTAATGGCACATCGAACTGGTCGCTGGGGGGTGTGGGGATCAATCCCACCTCAGCGGATATTGGAGTTACGACCAGCGTTAGCGCGGTGGCCTTGGGGCAGGACTCCACTTACAACATCACAGTTTTTAACAACGGCCCGTCGGCCGCGAATGCGGTTACGTTGACCGATACTTATGCCGACACAGGGCTGGCGATCGTGTCGGTTACGGCGAGCTCGGGAACGACGTGCGTGACCGGCACCACAATCAATTGCACTTTGCCAACTCCGTTTGCCAGCGGAGCGACGGCGACGATCGCGGTGAAGGTGTCGACGACGAAGGCGGGCTTTTATCAGAACACGGCAAAGGTCAGTGACTCGGGCGCGCCTCCCGATCCGAATACTGGAAACAATACTTACGTCTCACTGGCTCCGGTGGTGAGCCTGGTTTGTTCCGGCGCCACGCTCAATGCGGGGGGAACGCTCAGCGGGGTCATTAATACGTACTATCCGGGAACGGCGAGTGTTGCAGCGGGAGCGACTTCCATTCCGGTGGGCACCGCGACGGGAGCGGGAGGGACGATTGCGAACGGCAGCCTGCTGCTGGTGGTGCAGATGCAGGATGCCAGCATCAACGATTCGAATACTGTCGCTTACGGCAACGGATATACGGGCGCAGGTTTTACGACGATCAACAATGCGGGAAATTATGAATTCGTGACGGCAACGGGGCCAATTGCAGGCGGGTCGGTGCCGATCAAAGGGGCGGGGCCGACCAATGGATTGGTGTTCGGGTACACGGCGGCCGCGGCGTCGGCGACTAAGGGACTCAGCACGTACCAGGTTGTGCTGGTGCCGCAATATTTGTCCGCGACGGTGGGGGCGCTGGTAGCGACGACATGGAACGGAAGCACGGGCGGAATCGTCGCGTTGGATATTGCGGGACAGTTGAATTTGGGTGGCGGGTCGGTGGTGGTGGACGGGCAGGGTTTCCGAGGCGGCGCCGGGTTGGAATTGACGGGAGCGACCGGCGCGAATACGGATTATTGGCACACTTCGCCCACGACGTACGCAGGCGTTGCCGAAGCCGGCGTGGATGCCGCCAAGGGTGAGGGCGTGGCGGGAACGCCCGAGTGGGTCGAGTCGAATGACACGTACTTGCAGACTACGAGCGGCTATCCGAGCGGCACCGCCGGGACGGATGGCAGTATGGCGCGCGGAGCGCCTGGGAATGCGGGCGGTGGTGGCACGGACGCTGACCCAGGTGCGAATGACGATAACGCGGGCGGTGGCGGCGGGGGGAATGGAGGAGCCGGAGGATTCGGCGGGGATTCGTGGAACTCCAATTTGAGTACGGGTGGCGCGGGGGGATCTTCGTTTCCCGCGACCATTGACCGTATTGCGATGGGTGGTGGAGGCGGCGCGGGAACGCGAAACAATTCCGACGGAGATAATCAGGCCAGCGGTGGAGCTGCGGGCGGGGGAATGATTTTTATTCGCACCGACAGTCTGACGGGCGTCGGAACGCTGACTGCGAATGGCGCGGCTGCTTACAACGGAACTTCCAATGATGCGGGCGGCGGCGGCGGGGCGGGCGGAACGATCGTCGTACTTGCTGCGAACGGCGGGGAGAGCGGACTGACCTTGCAGGCGAATGGCGGCAGAGGCGGCAATGCGTGGGAAAGCGAACCTTATACGTTGGCGAACCGGCATGGTCCGGGAGGGGGTGGCGGTGGTGGCGTGATTTTGGTTTCCGGAACGCCGGCAGGCATTAGTGTGACTGGCGGGGCGAACGGGTTGACGGAAAATCCCGGAGTCCCGTACGGAGCCACGCCGGGAGCGGCGGGAACAACGGCGACCAACGCGACGCTGTCGCAGGTGACCGGGATGCAGTCGGCAGCGTTTTGTGCCCCGGACATGACGATCAGCAAGAGCCATGTGGGGAGCTTTACGCGTGGGTCAACGGCGAGCTACACGATCACGGCTTCGAACGTGAGTACGCTGGGCGCGACCAGCGGGGTGGTGACGGTCAACGATACGCTGCCGCTGGGACTGAGTCCGGTGAGTGCGGCGGGAACGGGATGGACGTGCTCGATTTCAGGGCAGACGGTGAGTTGTGTACGGTCGGATTCGCTGGCGGCGGGCGCGGCTTATGCATCGATCACGCTGACCGCCAGCGTACTGCAGTCCGCTCCGGCGACGGTGACGAATACGGTGGTGGTGGGCGGCGGAGGAGAAGGGAACCTGCTGAACGACACGGCGACGGATACGGCCAACGTAATTTCGAGCGCCGACATGAGTGTGACCGATGCGGGCTCGCCCAGTCCGACGGTCGCGGCCGGTTCCAACATTACTTATACGCAGGTTGTGACGAATAGCGGACCGAGCGCGGCGGACAACGCAACCCTGGTGGCGACGATTCCGGCGAACACGACGCTGGTGTCTTTGGCGGCGCCAGTGGGATGGAGTTGCCTGAACGTCGGATTGGGAGCGACGGGTAACGTGGTGTGTACCAATGCCGACATGGCGGCTGTGACCGCGGGCACGTTCACCATGGTGGTGAAGGTGACGGCGGGAACCGCGAACGGAACTGTGATTGGCGAAACTGTGACGGTGGGCTCGTCGGCGCTGGATCCGAATTCCTCGAACAATACGGCTTCGGTGAGCACGATTGTGGGTGCGACCGGGCCGAACCTTTCGGTGACCAATGTGGGCACGCCGGTTCCGGTGCTGGCCGGGACTGACATTACTTATACGCAAGTGGTGACGAATACAGGGACGACGGCGGCGACGGGCGGCTCGTTCAGCCAGGCGATTACGCCGGCAGCGAATATGACATTTGTTTCGGTAACGCCACCGGCGGGATGGACTTGCACCGGTTTTCCGACCACGCCTTGCTCAAATCCGAGCGTGGGCGCGGGCGTTTCGGGAACGTTTACCGTGATTTACCTGGTGAAAGCGGGAACGGCGAGCGGAACGGCTATTGCGAACACGGCGACGGTGAACGCCACGAACCAGTCGTATGGAGCGAGTTCTGCAGTGGCGAATGATGTAGTTGCGACGGCTACGCAGGCGAATCTTGTGTTGAGCACGGCGGGGGCGCCGGGCACGGTGCTGGCGGGGAACGACATAACTTATGCGCAGACGGTGATCAACAATGGTCCGGCGGCGGCAACGACTGCAAACTTCACCGAGGGGACTCCGGCGAACACCACCTACCAGTCGGTGCTGGCGCCGGCGGGTTGGACCTGTACGACGCCGGCGGTGGGCGCGACGGGAAACGTTGTTTGTACGGATCCGACTTTCGCGGTGGGAGATGCGGCGGATATTGTGGTCGTAGTAAACGTTGCGCCGACCGTGACAGCCGCCGCGATTACGGCGACTTCGACGCTGTCGGCATCGAACTCGGTGAATACGAGTACGACGATGGTCGTCACCAACGTGAGCGATGTTTGCGATCTGATTGTAACCAACAGCGGGACACCAAGTCCGGTGGCGGCTGGGGCGAACATCACTTATACGCAGACGGTGTACAACTCCGGTCCCAGCAACTGCAGCACCGCAACCTTGACGGAGCCGACGCCAGCGAACACGACGTTTGTTTCGGTGGCGGCGGTGACCACGGGCGGAGGAACGTGGACTTGTCCGAACACGGGGCCGGTAAGTTGCACGAACCCCAGCGTGCCGCCGGGTTCGACGGGAACGATTACCGCTGTATATAAAGTAGCGGCGGGGACGGCAGCAGGAACCATTATTACCGACACCGTTACGGGCGCCAGCGCGACGCACGATTCAAATACCGCGGATAATTCGGCGACGGTGACTATCGCAGTGGCGTCGGGGACGCAGGCCGATTTGAGCGTGACGAACTCGGGCAGTCCCAATCCGGTGACTGCCGGAAATAACATCACCTATACGCAGAGTGTGACCAACGGTGGACCGGCTACGGCGAATGCTCCGGTGTTCACGGAAACGCTTCCTGCCGGAACTACGGGCGTGTCATTGATCGGGCCGGCGGGATGGACCTGTGTGCTGGCGACGCGCACTTGTACGGACACGACAACGATGGCCGCCAACACGACGGCGAACTTTACGTTCGTGGTTACAGTAGGGACAACCACGGCGGCGGGCACGATCACGCAGACGGATTCAGTCTCCTCTACGACGGCCGATCCGAACGGTGGCAACAATAGCGCGACGGTGAGTATCCAGGTCGCAGACTCGGCAGACCTGGCGGTGACGAATAGCGCGAGCCCAGTTCCAGTGCAGGCGGGCAACAATATTACTTATACGCAGGTGGTGACGAATAATGGGCCCAGCGCGGCTGCTTCGGTGACCCTGAACGATGCGCTGCCGGCGAACACGGCCGCGGTGTCGCTGAGCGGGCCTGCAGGATGGACTTGCACACTAGCGACCTTCATCTGCACCGATCCAAGTTTAGCGCCCGGCGCGCCCGCGACGATTACGTTTGTGGTGAAAGTGAATACGGGCACGGCTTCTGGGACAGCGATCAACGAAACGGCAACTGTCAGCTCTTCGGTCACTGATCCTAACCTGAACAATAACAGCGCAACTGCGGCCGACGTGGTTGCCACCGCGACCCAGGCATATTTGATCACTACCAATACGCCCTCCCCGACTTCGGTCGCGGCGGGAAGTAATGTGACTTATACGCAGAGCGTCACGAATAACGGTCCGGCGGCGACGGCAACCGGGATGACGTTTACGGAGGTCACGCCACCGAACACGAACTTCCAGTCGATGACGCCCCCTGCGGGATGGACTTGCGGCACCAAACCTCCAGTGGGCGGGACCGGCACTATTACGTGCACTGATAGCGGCGCGCTCGCGGTGAACGGCACTGCGAGCTTTACGCTGATACTGCAGGTGAATACGGGAACGCCTTCGGGGACGAACATTACGAACACGGCGACGGCCAACACAACGAACATGGTCACCGGGATCACGAGCAACAGTGCGAGCGCAACCGTGGTCGTGGCCAACGCCAACAGCGCCGACATGGCTATCGTTAAGATCGGTACTCCGAATCCGGTGACGGAAGGAACTCCGCTGACCTACACGCTGACGGTGACGAATAACGGTCCAGCGTCGGCGACGAATGTGACGGTGACGGACACACTGCCCTCGGTAGTGACGTATCTTTCGACCAGCACAACCCAGGGATCTTGTTCCGAAGCCGGCGGAACGGTGACCTGCCTGCTGGGTACCATGGCGAACGCGGCTACGGCGACGATTTCGATTCTAACGATTCCGAATGCTGCCGGTGTGGTAACGAACACGGCGACGGTCGCGGCGGATCAGACGGATCCGAACCCCACGAACAATACTTCGACGCAGACGGAGACGATTACGTATCCGACAAAGATTACGTTGCAGTCGTTCTCGGCGCATATTGGCACGGATAAGAATGGGGCGAGCCGCGTGGTGCTGACGTGGAAGACGGGCGGCGAGGCACACAACTTGGGATTCAATGTGTACCGCGAGCAGGGCGGAAACCGGGTGCGGATGAATCCTTCGATGATTGCAGGGTCGGCGCTGCTGATGAGCGGAGCGCTGCCGAAGCACGCGGGCCGGACTTATGCGTGGATCGATGCTGCGGCGGGAGTTGCGGGCGACGCTTACTGGCTGGAAGACATGGACGTGAACGGGACGCGGACCATGCATGGGCCGGTTACTGCCTCGACGGGAGTTCAGACGGGGAGCGACGCAGTTGCAGCTGACACCCGGATGGTGAGCCAGATGAATCAGGCGCTGCCTGCGTCGCGGGAAAGTGAGACGAGTCATCGTGTAGAGACATTGCCGATGGCTGCGGCGCGGACGCCGGCGCAGTTGCAGAAACAGTTTGAGCTGGCGGCGCATCCGGCGGTGAAGATTTATGTGCAGCATGAGGGTTGGTATCGCGTGGCGCAGCCGGACCTGGTGAAGGCTGGGCTTGATCCGAATGTGGATCCGGCGCTGCTGCATCTGTATGCGGAGGCGACGGAGCAACCGATTCAGATCACGGGAGCGACGGCGGGTGAGGGCGGATTCGGGCCGCAGGCGGCGATCAATTTCTACGGGACAGGGATTGATACGGTTTTCTCGGGCACACGAGTTTACTGGCTGGTGGCGGGCGAAACTCGAGGGGCGCGAATTCCGCAGATCGGGATTTCGTCGGGATCGAACCAGCCTCCGGCAAGTTATCCGGCGACGGTGGAACTGCAGCAGCACACCATTTACTTTGCGGCGTTGCTGACCACGAATGGAGAAAACTTTTTTGGCCCGCTGGTTTCGCCGACTCCCGTGGAGCAGGTGCTCGATCTGCCGCATCTCAGCACGACTTCCACGCAGACGGCAAATCTTGAAGTGGCACTGCAGGGCGTGGTTACGGCCTTCCCCCATGACGTTGCTGTAGTGCTGAACGGAACCGCGCTGGGGGACGTGATTTTCACCGGCCAGGCGCAGGGAACTCTAAGCGTGAGCATTCCGGCGGGAGTGCTGCAGCCGGGGAGCAACACGGTTACGCTGACTGCGCAAAACGGGGAATACGATACTAGCCTGGTCGACTACGTTCGGATCACGTATCCGCACCGGTATTTGGCGGACAACGATGAACTGAAATTTACCGGACGGGCTGGGGACGAGCTGATGGTGAGCGACTTCACCAGCGCGCCGGTGGTGCTGGATATTACGGATCCGAATCGTCCAGTGGAGCTGACGCCGCAAGTGATTACGATGAACGGAAAGTATGAGGTTGCAGTGCAGGTTCCGTTTACCGCGGCGAATGGGGCGTCGCCTTTGAAGCATACGCTGCTGGCGGTAGCGCAGGACCGGATTGCCTCCGCTGTGGGCGTGTGGCCGAACCATCCGTCGCACTGGCACAGCGCGCAGGCGGGTGCCGACATTGCCATGATCACATATGGGCCATTCGCGAGCGCGCTCGCGCCGTTGATTCAGGCGCATAAGGCGGAGGGAAAAAATTCTGCGGTGGTGCCGATCAATGATTTGTATGACGAGTTTAATTTTGGCGAGCGCACGCCGGTTGCGATCCGGTCTTTCCTGCAGACGGCGGAGCAAAACTGGAAGACGCCGCCGAGTTATCTGCTGTTGAACGGGCGGGCTTCGCTGGACCCGCGGAATTATTTGGGCTTCGGCTATCTGGATCTGGTTCCGACGCGCATCGTGCAGTCCACGAGCTTGATGACGGCGTCAGACGACTGGTTCTCGGATTTCACCGACTCGGGCATGCCGACAATTCCAACGGGGCGCTTGCCGGTGAGTACCCTGGATGACGCTACGACCGTGGTGGGAAAAATTGCTGGGTATGAAGGCCAGTCGACTAATGGATCGTGGAGTGCGAACGCGCTTATGGTTGCGGACACCGACGACACGGAAAACTTTTCGGGCGACAGCCTGACAGTGCAGGCGAAGCTGCCATCGACCATGCCGGTGACTGATGTGTTCGTTGACGTGGTGGGGACGACGGCGGCGAAGGCCGACATTATTAATGCGATCAACTCGGGGCAGGGGCTGGTGAACTATCTGGGGCACGGGTCGGAGGAGCAGTGGTCGGGATCCGATATTTTTGATACCACGTCAGTGAGTTCGCTGACCAATGGATCGCAGCTGCCGGTATTTCTGATCATGGATTGCCTGAATGGATTTTTCCAGGACGTGTATGCGGAGCCGCTGGGAGTGACGTTGTTGTTGGCGTCGAATGGAGGGGCGGTCGCGGTGCTGGCATCGAGCGGGCTGAATCAGTCTCCGCCGCAAAATCAGCTGGATGCTCTTGTGGTGAAGAATGGCTGGAATGTGACGGGATCGAGGCTGGGGGATATGATCGTGGCGGCAAAGTCGCACATCACCGATTTGGATGTGCGGCGGACGTTTAATCTGTTTGGGGATCCGGCGATGCGAGTGAAGCAATCGTTATCTCAGGCTCCGGGCTCTGGGGCTAAAGCCCCGGTCGAAGCAAAGGGTTTATCGCAGCGCTGAAAGCGCTGCCCCACCCAAAAGCACTTCGGCACCCCAAAAGCGCTGCGCCTCCGCAGACGTAATCTCTGCCCGCGGCTAAATCCGCTGCTATTTTTCTGCTGCTTGCGGCGCGGCTGGAAGCCGCGCCCTTTCAAAGCAACAGCCGTTCAAAACAAACAATCCTTCAAAATAACAGTCCCTCGAAACAAGAGTCCTCCGATCCTTAAAAACAACGGTCTTTCAAAGCTACAACGCTGCCGGCACTGCTGCGGGGAGGCTGGCGGTTTGGCGTAGTGGTTCGGTGAGGGCGCGCATGACTTTGCCGAAGCCGGCGAAGTCAAGCGACTGTGGACCATCGGACAGAGCGCGCTCGGGACAGGGATGCACTTCGATGATGAGGCCATCGGCTCCGACGGCGACGGCGGCGCGGGAAACGGCTGCGATCAAGCTCTGCTTGCCGGTTCCGTGGGAAGGGTCAGCGATCACGGGCAGGTGCGAAAGATCGCGCGCGAGGGCGACGGCAGCCAGGTCGATGGTGTTGCGCATCTCGGTTTCGAAGGTCTTGATTCCTCGCTCACAAAGCACGACTTGCTGGTTGCCCCCGGAGAGCAGGTACTCGGCGGCGAGCAGCCACTCTTTCACCGTTGCGGAGGGGCCGCGCTTCAGCAGGATTGGCTTGTTGACGGTGGCGAGCCGGCGCAGCAGGGCGAAATTCTGCATGTTGCGGGCACCCACCTGCAGCATGTCGACGTGCTCGCAGATGACGTCGACATCTTCGGTGCTCATGACTTCGGTGACGACGGGCAGTCCGGTTTCTTCGCGGGCTTCGCGTAGAATTTTGAGCGCCTCGAGACCGAGACCTTGGAAATCATACGGGGAAGTGCGCGGCTTGTAGGCTCCGCCGCGGAGCATGGCGGCCCCGGCGCGCTTTACCGCGTGGGCGGTGTCGAGAAGCTGGGCGCGCGATTCGACTGAGCAGGGGCCGGCGATGACAACGACTTCGGGGCCGCCGATGGCGACGCCGTTGATCTTGACGACGGTGCGCTCGGGCTTGACCTGGCGGCTGACGAGTTTGAAGGGCTGGGCGATGGCGACGACGTTGTCGACTCCGGGAGCGACCTGGAGAGCTTCAATCTCGTGGCGGCGTCCGCTGCCGACGGCGGCAACGATGGTGCGCTCGGTGCCGCGGGTGACGTGAGGGTTGTAGCCGGCCTCGCGGATGCGTTCGATGACATGGTTGATTTCCTGCTCGGTGGCCTTCTCGGACATGTTGACGATCATGGGGCTGGTTCTCCTTGTGTAGGTTCGTTCTGCTGGTTCGTCGTACTCACTTGCTCGCAAAACAAAAGCCGCGATCTCAGGATCGCGGCTGCGGTGGAAGCTTGATTCGTTTCGGTGGCCTTTAGGGGCTCATCCTCACTCCAAGCTGCTCCGCAGCCGCTGCTTCCGTAAATCGGAAGTAAGCGGTAAAGGCGGCGCCTGGAGTAAATCGTGTCATAAAAGTTGAAGTCTTCATTTCCATTACGAAATCAGAGCGATACGAATCAGATCAGCAAATCGGTTAACAAGTCAGACGAAGAGCGCGCAACCATCGGAGTTGCGTGCCTACTGAAGCGAACTGGCCACGCTGGAGAAAGCATTGTTGGCATTCGATCCGATCAGGCGAACCGTTCCGACCACCAGAACCAGAATGACCGCCAGCATGACGGCGTATTCGGCGATGTCTTGTCCCGCATCTTCCGACCAAAGACGTTGCATCAACTTGAACATTTATTCTCCTCCAGGCCGCTGTGAGTTCCTCGAGAGGGAAGTACCGAACTCAAAACTGGGTGCTGACATGATGCATGGGGGCGAAGGCTCTTGTCAATGCGCGATTCGACATTTTCGAGCGAGGGAATCAGGGCTGCAAAAGGGCTGCTGGGGGCTGAGTTTGAGCGGTATTCGCTGGGCTTGAAGAGGGCGGTTGCGGAAGCAACTGCTGAGCCGACTGCTGGGCATATTGCAGAACGCGATCGGGAAGGATGCCGAGATATAGGGTGGCCCCGAGGCTGATGGCGAGCGCCAGGCCCAAGCCAAACGGAACCGGGGTGACGGGGACTGATTGGCGCGATTCGCGCATATACATGACGACAATAATGCGGAGGTAGTAGCACGCGCCAATGGCGCTGTTGATGACGCCGATGATGGTGAGCCAGATCAGGTTGGCTTTCATGGCGGCACTGAAGACGTAAAACTTGGCGAAGAATCCGCCGGTCATGGGGATGCCGATCAGCGATAGCAGAAAAATGGTCAGCGTCGCGGCCAGTAGTGGCGAAGTGCGGCCCAGACCTTCGTAGTCCACGAGGGTGACGTAACGTTCGCCGGCGTTGGCGAAGTGGCTGACCACGGCGAACGCGCCCACGTTCATGGCGGCGTAGGCGGCGGTGTAGAACATGGCGGCGGAAATTCCGTTGGGCGAATTCGCCGGGGTGGTCATGGCGAAGGCTACTAGAAGATATCCGGCGTGGGCGATCGAGGAGTAAGCCAGCAGTCGCTTGATGTTGGTCTGAACCAGAGCGCCGACGTTGCCGATGGTCATGGAAAGGGCGGCTGCGATCCAGAGGAGCCAGAAACGGCCGGGCGCGTTGATGGTGAATACGACGCGCAGCAACACCGCGAATGCCGCGGCTTTCGGAGCCGTCGACATGAACCCGACGATGGGAGCGGGCGCGCCTTCGTAGACGTCGGGGGTCCAGATGTGGAAAGGAGCGGCGGCGACTTTGAAGCCGAGGCCGACGAACATCAGGGCCATGGCGACGTAGACCAGCAACTGCACGGGGCCGGACTGCAGCTTCTGGCTGATGACGTCGATGTTGGCGGATCCAGTGGCACCGAACATCATGGCTACGCCGTAGAGGAAAAATGCGGTGGCGAAGGAGCCGAGCAGGAAGTATTTCAGGGATGATTCGCTGCTGGCGGCTTCGTTGCGGCGGAATCCGGCGAGGATGTAGGTGGAGATCGAGGAGATTTCGAGAGCAATGAAAATCAGTACCAGCTCGACCGCCGAGGACATCAGCGTCATGCCGACTGCGCCGAAAAGGATGAGGGCGTAGTATTCGCCGGCACGAATGCGCTGCACTGCCATGTATTCGAACGAACTGAGGATGACGACGGCGGCGATCGCGATGATCAGAAAATGGAAGAATACGCTGAAGCCGTCGATCTTCACCATGTTCGAGAAGGCGAGGCCGGGAGACTGCGCCATATAAGAGGTGGCGACAAGGGCGGTGACGGTGCCCAGGAACGCGATCAGGCCAAGCAGTCGCTGGCTTCTTTGCTCGTCGACCAGCGGATCGAGCAGCATGACCACGATGCCGAAGGCGGCGAGGACGAGTTCGGGGAGAATGCGGATGTAGTCCGCGGTCTGCGGAATCGCCTGCGAGATCGTTTGCGGCATTGATTGCAAAAAAGCGGCGGTGACGTGAATCGTTGCCAAGTGAATCGTTGCCAAGTGAATCATTGGCCAACCACCTTGCTGACGACCTGGGTGAAGGGCGTGAGCGCGGATTGCACGGCGGGATCAATCGCGGTCAGCCACAGGATGGGAGCCACGCCCATGACCAGGGCGGCCGCAGCGCAAGGCCAGACCGCGGCTTTTTCAACCAGGAAAAGGTCGTGAACAGAATTGTTGGCCGGGTTGGTAACTTTGCCGTAGAAGACGCGCTGGTACATCCACAAGAGATAGCCGGCGCTCCAGATCACACCGGTTGCTCCGAGGATTCCGTAGATCGGTTTGGCTTGGAATGCGCCGCTCAGGACGAGGAATTCGCCGATGAAACCGTTGAGTAATGGGAGGCCGAGCGAGGCCAGCACGATAAAAAGATACGTGGCCGAGTAGACGGGCACGGTAGAGGCTAGTCCGCCGAACTCGGAGATTTCGTAAGTGTGGCGTCGTTCGTGGAGGATTCCGGTGAGCATGAAGAGGCCACCGGTGGAAATTCCGTGAGCCAGCATGACGAACATTGCGCCGTTTAACCCCGCGGTGGTGAAGCTGAAGATTCCGAGAACGACAAAACCCAAGTGGCTGACCGAGGAGTAGGCGATCAGCTTTTTCATGTTGGGCTGCACCATGGCGACGAGTGCGCCGTAGATGATGCCGATCAGGGCTAGCGTCATGATCCAGGGAGCGTTGTGGCGGGCCTGCTCGGGGAACAGGCCGAGGTTGAAGCGCAGCAGGCCGTAGGTACCCATCTTGAGCAGAACGCCGGCCAGCAGGACGGAGCCGGCAGTGGGGGCTTCGACGTGGGCGTCGGGCAGCCAGGTATGGAACGGGAACAGCGGGACTTTCACGGCGAACGCCAGAAAGAAGCCGAGGAAGAGCCACTGCGCGGCTGCGGGGAAATTCGGGACTGCACCGCGCGCGATCTGATCGCGAATGGTGACGAAATCGAAGCTGCCGGTGTGGGCGTAGAGCCAGAGGATCGCTGCCAGCATAAAGACGGAGGCGATCATCGTATACATGAAGAACTTCACTGCGGCATAGACTTTGCGCTCGTGGCCGAAAACGCCGATGAGCAGGGCCATCGGGATAAGCGTGGCCTCCCAAAAGAAATAGAAGAGGAAAAGATCGAGGGAAGTGAAGACGCCGATCAGTGCGGTTTCCATGATCAGCAGGAGGATGAAGAATTCTTTCACGCGATCGTGGATCGATTTCCAGGAGATCAGCACGCACAGCGGCGTGAGGAACGTGGTGAGAACCACTAGCCAGAGGGAGATGCCGTCCATGCCCATGTGGTAGTGGATATTGGGAGAGGAGATCCATGGCTTGTCGATTTCGTACTGGAATCCGGCCTGGGCGCGATGGAAATGCACCGGCAAGTGCAGGGACAGAAGAAACGTGAGGAGCGAAAAAACCAGCGCGAAGATGCGGATGTCGCGGTCGCGGCGCGGAAACAGCACCAGCAGCATGGCTCCGAGGAGCGGCGCCAGTGTGACGAGGGTGAGGATGTAGGGGCTCCAGCTATCGGTGCTCATCGTTCTATGCTTATCGCACTCCCATCCAGATCATGTAGGCAATCACCACTGCCGAACCGGCGGCGATCCAGCCGGCGTAGGAGCGGAGGTTGCCGGACTGCATCTTGCGGACCTCGTTGGAAACGTCGCGCGCGCCATCGGCAGCATTATTCACTGTGTCGTCGATGACTTTGCGGTCGACACCTTGCCACAGAATGCTGGTCGATCCGTCGATGAGCGGCTTAACGAATAGCTTTGAGTAGAGTTCATCGACGTAGTACTTGTTCAGGACGGCGGTGTAGAAGCCGTTCAGGCCGTCGGCGATTTTCTGCGGGAGAAGCGGATTGCTGATGTAAAGCACGTAGGCGAGAACGAAGCCGAGAATCGCGACAGTGATCGAAATACCCATCAGCACATATTCCTGCACGCTACTTGCGGCTTCACCAGCCGCTTCCACGACTCCTGAGCCGAATACAGGCCCAAGAAAATGTTCGAAGCGGTTGCCGATTCCCACCAGGCCTCCGACCGTCGCAAGCAAAGCGAGAATCATCAGCGGAACCAGCATGACCATCGGACTTTCGTGAGGCTCGCCGTGGTGTTCGCCGTGAGCGTCAACGTCATCTGTGCCAGCGTGGGCGTGAGCGAGGTGTGCGCGCCCGTGCTCGTCGACCTGAACTCCGTGATAGTCGCCGAAGAACGTCATGAAAAGCAGACGGAACATGTAGAACGAGGTGAGGAAGGCGGTGATGAGGCCGATCACCCAGTAGACTTTCCCCTCGGGTCCGCTGGAGAACGCTTTCCACAAAATTTCGTCCTTGCTCCAGAAGCCGGCGAAGGGCGGGATTCCGGCGATGGCCAAGGTTGCAATGCACATGGTTCCGAACGTCCACGGGATGTAGGTGCGAAGGCCGCCCATCTTACGCATGTCCTGCTCGCCGCCGACGGCGTGGATGACCGAGCCCGCGCCGAGGAAGAGCAGACCTTTGAAGAAGGCGTGCGTCATGAGGTGGAAGATTCCGGCGGAGAACGCTCCAACGCCGCAGGCCATGAACATGTAGCCGAGCTGCGAGACGGTGGAGTAGGCGAGAACTTTCTTGATATCGGTTTGAGTGATGCCGATCGTGGCGGCGAAAATCGCGGTCAGAGTTCCGATGACCGCGACGACGGTCAGGGCCACGGGCGCGCGCTCGAAGATCACGTGCGAGCGCGAGACCATGTAGACGCCCGCGGTGACCATGGTGGCTGCGTGAATGAGCGCGGAGACTGGCGTGGGGCCTTCCATGGCGTCGGGCAGCCAGACGTAGAGCGGGATCTGGGCGGATTTGCCGCAAGCGCCGACCATGAGAAGGATTCCAATCGCGGTGAGAAGTCCGGCGCCGGCGGTTTCTGGGGCGATGGGCTGCACTTGCGCGAAGACCTTGGTGAAGTCCAGCGAGCCGAAGTGTTGGATGATCAGGAACAGGGCGATGAGGAATCCGAAGTCGCCGATGCGGTTGACGATGAAGGCTTTCTTTCCGGCGGACGCGGCGGAATCTTTCGTGAACCAGAAGCCGATCAGCAGATACGACGCGAGGCCCACGCCCTCCCAGCCGATGAACATGAGCAGGTAGTTGCTGGCCAGGACGAGCGTCAGCATGAAGAACATGAACAGGTTCAGGTAGGCGAAGAAGCGGTAGTAGCTGGGATCGTCCCACATGTAGCCGACGGAGTAGATGTGGATGAGGAATCCGACGCCGGTGACTACGAGCAGCATGATCAGAGAGAGTTGATCGAGATAAAGAGAAAAGTCGGCGGAGAAGGAGCCGAGAGCGTCGACTTTGCCGTAGCGGATCCAGTGCGCGATGTATTCCGCATAGGGGAGATCGGCGGCTGAGACGCGCCAGGCAACTGAAAGCGCCCACGCGAAGGCCGCGCCGGAGAAAAATAGTCCGATGACGCTGACTGCGGTGCGCGAAGACTTCTTCCCGAGCAAGCCGTTGATGGCCGCGCCCGCCAGGGGCAGGATCGGGATCAGCCAGAGATTGAGAGAGGACGTCATAGTTTAAGCCGACTCATAGTTTGAGCAGATTCACCTGATCGACGTTGAGCGTTTCGCGGGTGCGGTAAACGGCGATGATGATGGCCAATCCGACGGTCGCTTCGGCTGCGGCGACGACCATGACGAAGAAGACGAAGACTTGTCCGGCCAGCGAATGCCAGTGAGCGGCGAAGGCGACGAACGAAAGATTCACGCCGTTGAGCATGAGCTCAATCGACATGAAGATGGTGATGATGTTGCGCTTGATGAGGAATCCGGTGACGCCGCAGGCGAAGAGAAATCCGCTGAGCACAAGGTAATACGAGAGTGGGACCATCAGTCCACCTTCCTTGCCGGCGCGGGTGCGGGAGAGGTTGGCGGCTTGCTCGCCAGAACAACAGCGCCCATGATGGCGATGAGAATCAGGACGGAAGTAATTTCAAAGGGAAGCAGGAACTGGTGGAAAAGCAATTGACCGATGGTGACGGGATCGCCCTTCAAAGCTCCGGCGGCGACGGACTCGGTTCCGGAATGTTGCAGCACGACCCAAGCCACGAGAATGCTGCCCAGCAACATGCCGGGGACGCCGAATAAAATCGCGACGCGGCTACCCTGGGTGTGTTCTTCGACCCCGGCGTTCAGGAGCATGATGACGAAAACAAACAGCACCATAATGGCGCCGGCATAGACGATAACCTGCACGGCGGCGACAAACTCCGCGCCCAGCAGCAGGTATTCGCCGGCGAGCGCGGCCATGACCGCGATCAGCGACAGGGCGCTGTTGATGGGATGCGTTTGCGCCAACAGGTTGACTGCGCCTGCTACGCAGACGGCTCCGAAGGCCAGAAAAAGAATCAGATGAACGTTCAACATTGAATCTCGTTTTCGACTACCACGCTATCGCGATCGCGGTGGCGATCAGGTTCACCAGCGCCAGCGGCAGCAGGAACTTCCAGCCGAACGCCATCAACTGGTCATAACGGAAGCGCGGCAGCGTGCCGCGCACCCAGATGTACAAAAAAAGAAACCCGGAAACTTTTGCGGCGAACCAGAATACGGGCAAAATTATCTGCAAGATCCGGGGGCCGAAGAGCGGACCGTTCCATCCACCGAAAAACATGAGCGTGGCCAGGCAAGCGACCGTAATCATGTTGGCGTACTCGGCCATGAAAAACATGGCAAACTTCATGGCGCTGTACTCGGTGTGGTAGCCGGCCACCAGTTCGGTTTCGGCCTCAGGTAAATCGAACGGGATGCGATTCGTCTCCGCATACGCCGCCATCAGGTAGCAGAAGAAACCGACGAACTGCCCGGTGAATATGTTCCAGTGCGGAATAAATCCCCAGAAATGTCCAGCCTGCGAATTCACGATATCGCGCAGGCTGAAGCTGCCTGACTTGATCAGCACGCCCACCAGCGAGAGGCCGAGCGAAATTTCGTAGCTCACCATCTGGGCGCTGGCGCGCAGGCCGCCGAGGAGCGAGTACTTGTTGTTCGATGACCAGCCGGCGAGCGCAACGCCGTAGACGCCGATCGAGGTGACGCCGAGAATCAGCAGCAGTCCAGTGTTCACGTCGGTGATCTGCAGCGGAATGCTGTAGCCACGGATGGTGAACGAATTGCCGAACGGAATGACCGCGATCGAAGTCAGGGCGAAGATGACGGCGATCAACGGCGCCGCGAGGAACAGCGGTTTGTAGACGTGCGGCGGCGTCAGATCTTCCTTGAACAGAAATTTGATGCCGTCGGCCGCGGGCTGCAGCAGGCCGAACGGGCCGACCCGCGTGGGTCCCCAACGATTCTGCATGTGGCCCACCACCTTGCGCTCGAGCCAAACCGTGTAGGCGACGGCCGTGAGAAGCACGCCGAGGACCACTGCGGACTTGATCACGGAAGCGAGCAGGTAGATCCGGATCGGCTCGGCGAAGAACCAGTCAGCCAGAGATGCGAAAGCGTCTTTCATCAGTCGGCCGCGACCTCCGCGGGCTTGACTTGGTGACTTTCCATTACGGACTTCAAAGTGCGCGAATAACGGCCCAGGGTGCCTGAGGTGAACAGGGTGTCGTTGGCCGGGGAAATCGATTCTGGGTTGTGAGCCGCGCCGTGGCCACTTTTCGTTAGCGAGGTGTGCTCGCTATTGCCCGCCAGAAGATTGATGCGGGAAATGTCATAGCCGGGAACGAGGCGCTGAATTTCGTCGAGGATGGCCATCGGATCGAGCGGACTCAGTTTCGTCTCCAAGCCTTGCATCTCGAGCCAAACGGCGTGGCGGTCGGCTTCGCCGGACTGAGCGCCGCGGGACTCGCCCATGTCGGCGCGCGTGCCACTGCCGAAGGGAACGAGTTTGCGGACGTCAAAGCCCATGGCGTCGGCGATGCGGACGATCATTTCAAAGTCAGTTTTGGAACCGGAAATTTCTCCCGCCTTCTTGACCAGTTGCACGTCGCCGCAGGTGTTGGTCATGGTGCCCGATTTTTCGTAGGCGTTGGCGGCGGGGAGGACGACGTCGGCCATCACCGCGGTTTCGGTGAGGAACATGTCTTGCACTACGACGAAGCTTTTCGAGAACGCGAAGGGATCGAGATCCAAGCGGCCAACGGGATTCGAGCCGACCACGTAGAGTGCTTTTAGTTTGCCGGCCTTGCCGGCTTCCACCATGCCGGGGAGATCGAGTCCGGCAGTTTGCGGGACGGTCCACTCGTTATGGAAGTCGCTGTTTCCGGCCGTCGGGTGATAGCCGGGCAGGAGATCGGGATAGAGTCCCATATCGGCGGCGCCGCGCGAGTTGGCGTAGTCGGCGAGGCAGATGAACTTGGCGCCGGGAATGGTTGAGCCGAAGGTGACGAGGCTGGCGATGTCGGTGCCGCGGATCTCTGAGCCGAAGATGATGATGAGATTCTGTTCGGCGCGCAGCTGGTTGCGTAGCCCAATCCATGCATCTTTATTTGTTGTTGCGTTGTTGATGGCATCGGCGGCGGAATCATCGCCAGCCAGAAAACTCGCGACTTTGCTTTCTGCTCCAGCCGGAATCTGGATGTAGCTCGTGGCCTGACGCCGCAGCTTGATCGACTCGGAGTTAATCACGTAAAGCTTGGCGCGGTGCAGTCGCACATTATTGCGAATCTGCCAGGCCAGAAGCGGATGCTGTTCGGTGGGATCGTTGCCCATCAGCAGAATTGCGGGCGCGTTGTAGACGTCGGCCATGCTGGCGGTGGCGTCGGGCTTGCCGCGTAGCGCCGCCGAAAGAGCAGGGAAGTCGGCGGTGCGGTGATGATCGACGTTGTTGGTTTGCAAGACCACCCGGGCGAACTTCGAGAGCAGGTAGGCTTCTTCGTTCGTAGTCCGCGTCGAGCCGATCACGCCGATAGACGAGCCGCCGTCTTTGTCTTTATCTGTGTCCCGGGCTTCCGCAAACTTTTTCCCCACCAGGTCGAACGCTTCTTCCCACGTGGAGGGCGTCAGCTTTCCGTTTTTGCGAATGAGCGGCTGGGTCAGGCGTTCTTCATGATTCGCGAAATCGAAGGCGTAGCGTCCTTTAATGCACAAGAAGTCACCGTTGGTGCCGCTCTTGTCGCGGTTGTCGCCGCGGACGATTTCCATTCCTGTGTCAGATCGGCGCACGCCCAGCGTGGTCTTGCAGCCGTCGCCGCAGTGGGTGCATACGGTACCGACGTGCTTCATTTCCCAGGGACGCGTTTTGTAGCGATAGGCGCCGGAGGTGAGTGCGCCGACCGGGCAAATGTCGATGCACATGCCGCACTCTTCGCACTCCAGATGATCTTCTTTATTGGGAGCGATGAGCGAGCTCACGCCGCGGTTCTGCACGCCGAGCGCCCAGACGTCCATGCCCTCGCCGCAGACGCGCACGCAGCGGTAGCAGAGGATGCAGCGCGGGCGGTCGAAAAACACGACGGGAGACCACTGCTGTTCCTCTTTGTGGTTCTTGGCCTCCATGAATTTCGACTCGGCGGCGCCGTAGGAGAACGTCATGTCCTGCAGTTCGCATTCGCCACCGGCATCGCAGACGGGGCAATCGAGGGGATGATTGCCCAGCAGCATCTCCAGCATCGACTTGCGCGCCTGCTTGATCTCGTCGCTATCGGTAACGGCGACCATGCCTTCGCTGATGACCGTGGTGCAGGCGGTCTGCAGCTTGGGCATCTTCTCGACCTTCACCAGGCACATGCGGCACGCGCCCTGTAAAGAGAGGTTGGGGTAATAGCAGAATGAAGGCACTTCGATGCCCACGCTCTTGCAGGCCTCGATGAGCAGCGTGCCCGCGGGAGCGGTGAGTTTCTTGCCGTCGACAGTGAGAGTTACGTCAGCCATGCGAATTGAGTAATTGAGTAATTTGGTAATTGAGTAATTGAAAAAGCCTACGCTGATTTCTTTGCTGTCTGTCTTGATGCCGTCAGGATTGCCGCCAACTCCTTGGCTTCTTTGAGCAACGCCACCGTCATCTCGGATTTTATGATTCCAGATTCAATTAATAATTCCAGCCACAGTACCGCTTCATCTGCTTCCTCAGCCACGATCGCGATCCGTGCTATGAATTCAACCTTGGATCGCGCACGGCATGCCGCTCGATAATTTGCGGCGACCGAAGTACCACATCGCAGCAGTTGCTTACCCAAAACCTGCGTATCCGTCTTGTACGGCAACGAGCGAAACAATCGTATAACACGAAGTGCAGACGCCTTGGTGCGATCTCGAAGCTGCTCAGGCTGCGAATTCATACAGCACGTCAAATTACTCAATTACCAAATTTCCCAATTACTCAATCTTGTTCAGTGCGCCATTTCTGGAATCAATTCCGCGCCTGCCTTTTCATAAGGGCACGGCTTGCCATCCAGATGATCTTCGAATTCTTTTCTGAACTTTTTCACGAAGGCGATGGTCGGCATCGCGGCCGCGTCGCCGAGCGGACAAAAGGTTCGGCCGAGCATGTTTTCCGCCAGGTATTGCATGTTGTCGATGTCTTTTTTCATGCCGCCGCCGTTGTGAAAGCGGATGAGCGTTTTCTTCAGCCAGTCAGTGCCTTCGCGGCATGGGATGCACCATCCGCAACTTTCGTGCTGGTAGAACTTCATGGTGCGGAGGGCGAATTTCACAATGCACTGCTGATCGTCAACGACCACCACGCCGCCCGAACCCAGCATGGAGCCCGCTTTCGCGACCGAATCGAAATCCATGGCCACGTCGATTTCATTCGCGGTGAGGCATGGACAGGACGCTCCGCCGGGGACGACTGCCTTCAGTGTGCGGCCGTTGGGGATGCCGCCGCCGACCTCGTAAAGCATTTTCTTTAAGTTATAGCCCATGGGCAGTTCGTAGACGCCAGGTTTCGCAATGTTGCCGCTCAGGCAGAACAGGCGGGTGCCGCCATTTTTTGGCGTGCCCAGCTTGGCGAACCAGTCGGCGCCGCCAAGAATAATGTGCGGGACGTTGGCAAGGGTCTCGGCATTGTTGATGACCGTCGGCCCACCCCATAGTCCGACTACAGCAGGGAACGGGGGCCGGATGCGGGGGATGCCGCGCTTGCCTTCGAGCGACTCCATAAGGGCCGACTCTTCGCCGACTTCGTAGGCTCCGGCACCGCCGTGCCAGTAGATGTCGAGGTCGCGGCCGCTGCCGAAAATGTTTTTGCCGATGAATCCGCGGGCGTAGGCGTCGGCGATCGCCTTCTGCATGATCTCCAGAAGATAGCGGTATTCGCCGCGAATATAGATGTAGCCGCTGTGAGCGCCCACGGCCAGCGCGCCGATCATGACGCCTTCGATCACGGAGTGGGGATCGTGCTCGAAGATCAGGCGGTCTTTGCAGGTGCCGGGTTCGCTTTCGTCGCCGTTGCAGAGAACGTATTTCGGTTTGGCTGATTGCTTGGGGACGAACGACCATTTCATGCCGGTGGAGAATCCAGCGCCGCCGCGGCCGCGCAGGCCGGAATTCTTGACCTCGTTGATGATGGCGTCCGGCTCCATGGCGAGTGCTTTTTGTACGGCTTTGTAGCCGTCGAGTTCGAGATAGCGGTCGAGGTTCGTCGCACCCTGGCCGAAGCGCCGGGAGACGACTCTTACCTCGTCGGGATGGGAAACTAAGTCAGCCATACAATTGAATCATTGAGCGATTGAGTGATCGGGTGATTGAAAATCCAATCGCCCGATCACTCAATCTCACAATCGCTCAATCTTACCTATTGCGTTGCCTTCTTCTTATAGTCGTCGAGAATCTGGTCCATTTTTTCGGTGGTCAGGTTCTCGTGAAAATCGTAATTTACCTGCGCCGCGGGCGCCCAGCTGCAGGCGCCGATGCATTCCACTTCTTCCAGGGTGAACATGCCGTCGGGCGTGGTCTGCTTGTGGCCTACGCCTAATTTCTTGGCACAGTGATGCAGGATTTCTTCGCCGCCGCGCACCATGCAGCTGATGTTGGTGCAGACCTGCACGTTGAACTTTCCGCGGGGCTTGGTGGTCAGCATGGAATAGTAGCTGATCACGTTGTTGACTTCGAGTTCGGTCAGGTCGAGGCGGGCGGCGAGTTCCGCAATGACTTCGTCGGACAGGAATCCGATTTCGTCCTGCGCGTAGAGCAACGTGGGGACGAGCGCCGAGCGCTTGGTCGGATAGTGGGTGACCATGTCGGCGAAGCGCGTTTCGAATTCGGTTGAGAATTTCATAGAAACCAATTTAGTAATTGGGGAATTTGGTAATTGAGTAATCGAAAGTCAAAACCAGCTGCGATTTGTTTTCAATTTCTCAATTACCAAATTACACAATCACTCAATCCCCCTACCGGTCGATCTCTCCCAGCACGATGTCGATGCTGCCGATGGCGGCGACCACATCTGCCAGCAGCCTTCCCTCGCACATTTTGGGCAGCGTTTGTAAATTCGCGAAGCAGGCGCTGCGCATGTGCACACGGTACGGTTTGGCCGTTCCGTCGCTGACGATGTAGTAGCCCATTTCGCCGCGGGGGGATTCGACTGCCTGGTAGACTTCGCCCGCCGGAACAGCAAAACCTTCGGTGATGATTTTGAAGTGGTAGATGAGCGATTCCATCTGCGTCTTCATTTTTTCGCGGTCGGGTAGGACCACGCCAGGAGCGTCGGCCTTGGTCGGGCCTTCGGGCATACCGTCCAGCGCCTGGCGCACGATGCCAATCGATTCGCGCAGTTCCTGGACACGGCACATGTAACGGGCGAAGACGTCGCCCTCCTGTGAGATCGGCACTTTGAACTGGAACTTTTCGTAGCTGGAGTAGGGCATGTCGCGGCGCAGGTCGATATCGACGCCGCTGCCGCGCAGGGTGGGGCCGGTTGCGCCGAGGGCGATCGCGTCTTCGGCGGTCATGCGGGCGACGCCCTTGGTACGCATGGTCCAGATGGGATTGCCGGTCAGCAGATTCTCGTACTCGTCGACCTTCTCCGGGAAATATCCGGCGAAGTCGCGCACGCGGTCGAAAAATCCGAGAGGCGGCTCCAGGGCGATTCCGCCAATGCGGAAATACGACGTCATCATGCGCTGGCCACTGACCATTTCGAAAATGCGGAGAACTTCTTCGCGTTCGCGGAAGCAATATAGGAAGACGGTGAGCGCGCCGATGTCCATGGCATGGGTGCCCAGCCAGACTAAATGCGAGTTAATTCTGGTTAACTCGTTCAGCAAAACCCGCAGCCACTGCGCTTTGGGCGGGATCTCGAGCCCCAGTAACTTCTCTACCGCCAGCACGTAGCAGAGGTTGTTGGTCATGGGGCAGAGGTAGTCGATGCGGTCGGTGAGGGGGACGACCTGCTGGTAGAACTTGGCTTCGCAGGTTTTCTCGATGCCGGTGTGCAGGAAGCCGATGTCAGGCATCATGCGGACGACGGTTTCGCCGTCGATCTCGAGCAGCACGCGCAGCACACCGTGAGTGGACGGGTGTTGCGGGCCCATGTTCAGGATCATGGTGCGATCCTGGCCAGGCTCGAGTACGGGAGTGGGGGTGAGGTGGGCCATGTTTCGTCGCTATTTCAACTTCAGCGGTAGCCCTCCACGGGATAATCTTTGCGCAGGGGATGACCTTCCCAGTCCTCGGGCATGAGGATGCGGCGCAGATAAGGATGTCCGGTGAAACGGACGCCGAACAGATCAAAAACTTCACGCTCGAAATAATTGGCGCCGGGCCAGACGGAGGTGAGCGACTCGATGGCCAGGCTCCCGCTGTTCAAGTGAACTTTCAGACGGATGCGTTCTTTCTTCGGAATCGAAAGCAGGTGATAGACGACCTCAAACCTGGGTTCTGCGGGATACCAGTCGACACAAGTGACGTCGGAAAGAAAGTTGTAAGGGCAGGCGGGATCTTCTTTGAGCAGGACGCAGGCCTCGCGGATCGAGGACCGGTCGACGAAGATGGTCATTTCGTCGCGATCGAATTTCACGCCCGTTACGGCCTGGGGGTTCCAGCCGAGCAGACGAGCCACGGCGGGATGGTTCTTCAGTTGCTCCAGATCGGTGATGGCGGGGGCCAGCGGCATTAGAAATTGCCTCGTTTTGCGGAGGTTTCGCCCCAGTCGAGCACGCCTTTTTTCCAGACATAGAAGAAGCCGACCAGGAAAATGCCGATGTATAAGAGCATCTCGTAGAGGCCGAAATGGCCCTGCCCGGTGGCCTTCAAGGTTCGAAGGATGACAGCCCACGGATAGATGAAAACCGCCTCAACATCGAACAGAATGAACAGCATGGCGACCAGGTAGAACTTGACGGAGAAGCGCTGGCGGGAGTCGCCGACGGGAGTCATTCCGCACTCGTAGGCCTCCATTTTGGCGCGGGTGGGTTTACGCTGCCCGATGAGCCACGAAAGGGTGATAATTGCAGTCGCAATGCCGCCCGCCATCAGAATATGGATCAAAAACGGGAGGTATTGAGCGAAGTAATTGTCGGGCATAGGATGAGGTGGATATAATTCGCGCCAAGCGTTGTGTAAACGTTCTAGATTATTGGCTTACACTGAAGAGTGTCAAGCGTGCGAGCGATAAATTGAGTTATTGTGTAATTCGGTAATTGAGAAATTGAAAAGAGGAGCGAGCGGGCCGGTTTCGCTGGCGCTGCAGGGCTTTCAATTTCCCAGTTACATAATTTCTCGATTGCGAAATCCTTATGATTTTTGGCTTTAATACCGACGTAAAGCACGGCGACACGATCTACCACGTACAGAGCGAAGCGCGCGAAAGCGAGTTGCTGCTGCAGACGCAGGTGTTCGTGCGCGGACGCTGTGTTGGCAAGAAGGCGACTTCGTACGGCAGCAAGAGCACCGATGGAAAGCTAGGCGACGCGCAGAAAGAGCAGCAACTGCGCGAGCAACACCGGTTAGTGCTGGACGCGATCCGGGAAGGCAAGCTGGACCAGGTGCTCGACCATCCTGAAGCCGAATTGGCGACGGTGAAGGAGTTGGACGTCGCGTGGATCAACGCCGAGTCGGTACATGCCGAGCGCAACCTGACCATGCAACTGCGAGTGACCGACGGGGGCGCGGCGGCTTCAGGGGCGCGGTTGACATTTCGCTTTGCCCGTCCGGGGGCATCGCCGTTCTATACGCAAGCGGTGGCGGATTCCGGCGGCGCGGCCGAGGTCAAGATCGAAGTGGAAGAAGCCCAGTTGCCGGATGCTTCGCTGCTGGTGCAGGCCAACTTCGAGGGGCGGACGGCAACGCGGAAGTTTGCGCTGAGGAAAGCGGAGTAGCGGCTGCCGTTACAATCTCCCTGCCGTGGAAGCCTCATCACGGAATAAAACTTCAGATCTAATGAAACTTCAGATCAATGGGGAAGCGCGGGAATTCGGCGATTCTCCCGCTCCTTTTACCCTGTCGGCGCTGGTGGAAACACTTGGCATGAAGGCCGACCGGGTGGCTGTCGAACTCAATCGCGACATTGTGCCGCGGGATCGCTGGACGCAGACTGCGCTCGCCGAGGGCGACCGGCTGGAGATCGTCCATTTTGTGGGTGGCGGTCTCGACCCTGACTCCTCCCAGGAACTCTCTTAGTCACCTCTTTTCCACCGATTCTCTGCTTGACCTTCTCCCGTTCGTGCCTAAAATGTTTGAAACATTCGACTTGAGAATTGTTTCAAACATGTTTGGAGGATCGTTTAGGCGACCATGCAGGACCGCTTCACATCGAACGAAGTGATTGCCTTGACTGGGATCACGCCGCGCCAGTTGCAGTGGTGGGACGAGCGTGGGGTGGTAAAGCCGGAGCGGGAAGGGCATCGGCGGCTGTATTCAATGAACCATCTGACCGAAGTGGCGGTGATCTGCGAGCTGCGGCGGAAGGGGATTTCGCTGCAGGGCATACGCAGGGTCATGCGATTTCTCGAACGCGAGATTGGTAAGGGGTTAGCTGAAATTGTGGGCCGCGGCTCCGACTATCACCTGCTGACCGACGGGAAGCGCATGTATCTCGAGACTTCGGCGCGGCAGATTGTGGACATTCTGAAGAATTCCGACCAGCCGATCCTGGCGGTGTGCCTGAGTGACGCGGTGCGGCAGGTGCGGGCTGGGGTCATTTCCGGGAAGGTGAATACTTCGGTAACTTCGTCGGATTACCGTCGGCGTGCTAAAAAAGTTTCGTAGGCAAACTTCTTAGGCAAACATTGGTCATCGCAGCACGAACTTGAGCTTCAGCTTTAAACAGGGGGAGGAAGACATGGTCGGTGAACTGGATCTTCTCAATGAGTGGATTCCGGAACAGATGCAGCCGGGGACTGTCTTCGTGTTGGAAAACGCCGGGGAGATCGGCGAGAAAGAAGATCCCTACTGGGCCGTGTTGTCGTGCCCGTCGTGCGGAATGCTGGGGCTGATCACGCGCAAACAGATTAACGGATTTATCCCGGTCATTTGCGGGTCGGAGCACTGCTCGGCGCAATTTTTCATTCGTGAGAGCGAAGTTGTGGTGCGGAAACCGTTCTAGGCGCATTCTTGTGGAGCGGGCACTTTTGCCCGCTTGCCTGAAGTGGCAACAATCCAGGGGTTAGAAAAAGAAGCGTCCCGAAGATTCTGGGGCGCTTTTGGCTTTTAGCGGGCAGGAGTGCCCGCTCCACAAAAACCTGTCAGCTTTTCACGCCCTGCAAAACGACTGGGACCTGCTCGACGATTTCAATTCCAAATCCTTCCAGCGCGGCGACCTTCTTCGGTCGATTCGTCAGTAGGCGGATGCGGTGCAGATTCAGGTCGGAAAGAATCTGGGCGCCGATGCCGACTTCGCGCTGCGTCTGCCTTTCGTTTTCCAGCAGGGCGGGGAGTTTGCGGCCGCGGTGGAAACCGAGGGCGGTGCGGTCGCCGATCTTCTCGACCGAGAATCCTTGCGAAGTCTGATGCAGGTAGATCAGGGCGCCGCCCTCCTGAGAAATGCGGCGCAGCGAGCCTTCGAGCGTGGCGTGGCATTCGCAGCCGGTCGCGCCGAAGACGTCACCCATGAGGCAGTGGGCGTGCATGCGGACCAACACCGGATTCTTACTCTGTTCGATATCTCCTCGAATCAGAGCGACGTGCGACTCGCCGCCATCGATTTCGCTGGAGTAGGCGATGAGGCGGAACTCACCGAAGCGGGTGTCAATCAAGGCTTCGCCCACGCGATGCACGTAGCGCTCGTGCGCCATGCGGTAGCGAATGAGCTCGGCGACGGTGAGCATCTTCATCTGGTGCTCGCGGCAGAATTCGATCAGGTCGGGCACGCGGGCCATGCTGCCGTCGTCTTTCATGATTTCGCAGATGATTCCGGCGGGGACCATGCCGGCTAGGCGCGCGAGGTCGACTGCGGCTTCAGTTTGGCCGGCGCGGACGAGGACTCCGCCTTTGCGGGCGCGCAGCGGGAACATGTGTCCGGGACGAGCTAGATCAGAAGGCTTGGTCGCGGGATCGATTGCGACCTGAATGGTGCGTGCGCGGTCATGCGCGGAGATGCCTGTGGTCACTCCCGTACGCGCGTCAATGGCTTCACAAAACGCAGTACCGAACTGCGAAGTATTTTCCGAAGTCATGGGGCCGATGTTGAGGTGCTCGAGGCGTTCCTCGGTCATGGCGAGGCAAACCAGGCCGCGTCCGAACTTGGCCATGAAGTTGATAGCTTCGGGGGTGACTTTCTCGGCGGCGAGGGTCAGGTCGCCTTCGTTCTCGCGGTCTTCGTCGTCGACGACCACGATCATGCGGCCGGCGCGGATTTCCTCGATGGCGTCGGGGACATCGGTGAAGGGGTGCTGGGGACTCATATTGAGGCGATTGTAGCAAGTAGGCCGCGAGATTTCTGAGGGACTGCCCGCGGCTGGGGTCTTGGGAGTGAGAAAGCAGGTTCCTCCCCGGGCGTTCAGCTCGATTCGGAATGACAAGCCATTAACGACCAACCCATTAGTGGGTCCGAAGGCTCCGGTCTGACGCGTACCCGGCTTAGCTAGCGAGCCAGTTCTTGTTCGGCGCCGCGGAACAGGGCTCGCATGGCGCGGATCACCCAGTGCGTGAGAAGCAGGATGATTACGACGAAGATCATGGCTACGCTGCCCGCTACGTACGGATGCCGCGTGGCGAGCCAGGTGAGGGCGATGGCGACGGCGTCCTCGGCCAGGCTCAGCGTGATGTTGGAGAACGGTTCGGGCGAGGGCGTGATTGCAGCGCGGGCGGCGGTTTTGCCGCTGTGGGCGATCAGAGCCACGGCGGCGCCCAACAGTGTGGCCAGCAGTTGATGCTCGGGCGAAAGCTGGCGGGTAGCCTGATAGGCCAGGAGTGCGGCGGCGGGGACGCGAACGAAAGTGTGCAGGGCGTTCCAGACCAAGTCGAAGGCAGGGATCTTGTCGGCGAAGAATTCGATCACGAACAGGGCAACGCTGGCGGCGATTACAGGCCAGGTGTCGAGTAGTTGCAAGCCCGAGGGCAGCGGTAGATGGGCGAAATGCGCCAGCAGGCCGAGGACGGCGACGGTAGCATAGAGATTCAGTCCGGCGGCGAAGCCGATCGCGGCCAGCAGTGCGAACAGTTCCGCGAGCGGGATTTGCAGGACGTTGAGCACTGGGTCGTGGGCCAGCACCACAAACAAAAAGGCCGCTCCCGAGTTTCGTTAACGAGCAGCCCTCAGACTACTAGGTTTACAGGGTGGATTCGATCTCGAATCCCCAGGCTTCGAGAAGAGGCTCAGGGATGTACTTCGAGTTCTTGTTGCGGCGGGCCCACTCGCGCAGGCGCGTCGACCGCAGGTACTGGTCGGGGGAAAGCTTGTACTCGCGTACAACTTGTTCGAATTCAGTGATGGTGGGGGTGATCGGTCCGATCGGCTCGGGCTTGCCCCAGTTCGGATTTCCGCGTCGCTTGGCCATGAAAGATGCCTTTCCACTCCAGGGGATGAAACTGCAAACTCGTCGAACTAAAATCGCCTAACTATATGATTCTCCGAGCCGTCTTCAGGATTCAGCTTCAGACGAGAACGCAGTCCGATTCCAGACAAAGCTAGAACCTGTTACTGACAGCTACTCAAAAGCTGATCGGAGACTCAACATCCTACAGTCAATTTCGTCTGAAAGTCAACGTAATTTCTGCTTCGGGTTAAGTCTTAAGTCTCCACTTAAGCACATGTAAATTAAGGTACTTATGACGGATGGCTCAGTTGGAACCTTAATGCGTGGCGTCATCCCGAGGCGGAGCCGCTTTTCGAGCGGAGAGAGCGATCTCCCCGAAAATCAGCATTGGGAGACCCCCTTCGGCTTCGCTCGGGGCAGGCTCTCCCATGGCTGAACAACGCCAGGGATCGGGATGACCCAAGGGCTAGAGATTCAGACTGAGCCGAGAAAACGTGAGTTCGCAGGAACTTGCAGATTACGGGCGTAACCTGTTGGGTCGCTTGGGACGTTGAATCGACGCGTCGATAGACATAGAGTGCTGACATGGAGTCTCCTTCGTGGCTCCTCCTAGAGCTCAGTGTGGTGTCAATGCGATATCCGGTTTGGCTCCAGGCCTCTTCGGGAGAATGTTTTCTGGCAATCGGATTCCCGAGTGCGTGGGCAGGAATAGGTCCGGCATGAGTCTGAAATCGTTGGTGCTGTGTGCTGACGAAAAAATCGTACGAGTCTTGCGTCGCGTGCTTGGCGATCTGGATATAGGAGTCGAGTTGTGTGTGGACTCCGACAGCGCTTTGCGCAAGCTGACGCGGCAGCGGTTCGAGGCGATCATTGTCGATGTCACTGACGACGGCGCTTCGGATGTGCTGCGCAGTGCGCGCACCGCTCCGTGCAACCGGCAGGCGGTGGCGGTCGCTATTGTGGATCCCATTATTGGATTGAAGGCGGTGTTCGGGCTGGGCGCGCACTTCGTGCTCTATAAACCGGTGTCGAGTGAACGGGCGAAGTCGAGTTTCCGGGCGGCGCGGGCGTTGATGAAGAGCGAGCGGCGGCGCAATGCGCGGGTTACGGTGGAAATTCCGGTCGTGATGCGGAGCCCGGAGGCGGGCGGCAACATGAAGGTCACGACCGTCGACCTGAGCGAAGGCGGGATGGCAGTGAACATTCCGAAGCGTCGGCGTCCGACGGGGCGCTGGCAAGCGGTGTTTACCCTGCCGGGAACCGAAATCTCACTGGAATTGCCCGCGGAGTTCGCCTGGGAAGGCGAGAAGGAGCAGGCGGGACTGCGCTTCCAGCAAATTCCGCCGGAAGCGACGCAGCAGTTGCGGGAGTGGTTGAAACAGAATTCTCCTGAAGCGGAGCAGGATGATCCGCCGATTCGCTGCCAGCTGACTGATCTGAGTCTTGGCGGATGCTACCTGGAGATGGCGTCACCGTTCCCGGCGGGGAGTCGCGTGATGCTGTCGATGCGCGCCGGCGAGGTGGAAGTGCGGGCCCAGGGCGCGGTGCGGATCATGCATCCGGACAAAGGCATGGGCGTAGAATTTACCCAAACGACGCCGGAACATCGCGCTGCGGTGGAGAAATTTCTGGGCGTGCTCAACGAAAATCGCGGGCTCACGCCGGAGTTGCTGGTGGAACCGGAAGGGCTGGAATCTGAACCTAACGCGGGCAAACCGCCGACGGAAACGGATGATCCGCTACTCCACCTGTTTTATGGCGATGCGCTCACGGCGGAACAGTTCCGCGACGTGCTGCAGAAGCAGCGAGCGACGCCCTCCCCGATGGCGAGCAGTGCGGCCTCTGCTCATTCCTAGGGTTGGCGGGCCTAGGGCTGGCGGACTACTCTCGAAAACAACACCTGGTTACCTCGATCCTGCCAATTGCAGTATGGCAGGGCCACGCCATTTGTCGTTTTTCATCACAGAGCCACAGAGAAAACCTTGAACCTGTAAAACCGAAAGGGGTTACTACGCATTTGGTTTTCTCTGTGTCTCAGTGACTCTGTGGTGAAAAACTAAATCAGGGCAGCACCTCCAATCAGTTCCTTCCTCGGCCAATTCAGCTACTTCGGCTGATAACTCTTTTCGTTCCGCATCTCTCTAATCCGTCGGCGACTTAGATCGCCGCTTTCCCGTTCAGTCTCACGCACCTGGAAATCGCTGACCGCTGCAACAAAATGCAGGCGCAGAAAACTATTGCAAGTAGTTGCAACATTTGCGCTTGCGGTGCTGATGAATCATCAAAGAAATATTTTAAATGTCCTAGTGAGGGGTTGCATTTTTAACTTGGACACATTACTCTGTGGGTCCCCCGCAAGGCAGCGCTCGGTGCTGCGTGTAACTCCCCTCAAACTTTCGGTGAAACCGAGGAGCAAAAACCATTATGAGTAATCGCGGCATGCAATCCACTCGACTGATCGCGGGGCTACTGGCCGGCCTGCTGTTGACGATCCTGGCTGTTCCACTCGTTGCCCAAACCGAACGCGAATCCCGTCCGATGTATGACATCTCCAAGGAAGTTACCCTTACTGGGACGGTGTCGAGTGTGCTCGCCAAACCCGCCGCGGGAATGCTTTTCGGTTCTCACTTGATGCTCGACACGAAATTCGGCCCGGTGGATGCCAGTCTCGGAAAATGGGGACTGCAAGGTAAAGGCGCCCTGTCGATTGCCGCTGGAGAACCGGTGGAAGTAACCGGCGTCATGAAGACGATGAATGAGAAACAGGTCTTCATTGTCCGCACGGTAAAAGCGAATGGTCAGGTTTATACGATTCGCAACCAGTACGGCGTCCCCAGCTCGCCGCAGTCGCGGGAACGCGTTAGCCAGAACGCCGCCAAGGCAGGGGAGTCGCTATGAACCGCAAAACTTACTTGAATATCTTCACCCGCATTTCCGGTTTTGTCCTGGTGTGCCTGACCATGGGTTTGCTGGCCAGTTGCGGTTCGTCGGGCTCGAACATAGCGCCAAAGACAATCATCAACATCACGGCGGGTAGTGGATCGCCTCAAAGCGCACAGGTTAGCACGGCTTTCGCCGCGCCCCTGGTCGCGAATGTAACTTCCAACGGAACGGCGCTAAAAGGTGCAACGGTGACCTTTGCCGCGCCTGCATCGTCATCAGGCGCGAGCTGCGCGCTTTCGGCGACTTCTGCCACTACCGACTCCAGCGGCAACGCATCCGTCACGTGCACGGCCAATACGACGGCTGGCGGACCTTATAACGTGACTGCCTCGACTTCGGGAGCGACCGCGACCGCTAGTTTCGCTTTGACCAACACGGCTGCGCCGCCACCGACCATCTTGATCACGCCCGTCAGCGGATACACAACGACCGCTGTCGTCGGCAGCCCATTCAGCGCACTTTCAGCAACGGTTACTTCCAACGGAGCGCCGGCGAGTGGTGTTTCGGTGACCTTCACGGCTCCATCGACGGGCGCGAGCGGCCTTTTTGCGACCCCGACGCCTGCGGTTACAGATACCGAGACGACCAACTCCAACGGCATTGCAACGTCTCAGATATTCACCGCCAACTTGGTAACCGGCGCATACTCAGTGACCGCCTCGACTTCAGGAGCCGCCACGCCCGCTAGTTTCGCTCTGACGAACACGGCGGTCGTTCCACCGGCCATGGTGATCACGGCAACCAGCGGCGGAGGACAGAGCGCGATAGTCACGACCGCGTTTGCCGGTCCATTGGTTGCGACAGTCACGAACGGTGGCAATCCCGTCAGCGGTGTTTCGGTGACCTTTACGGCACCAGCATCGGGCGCGAGCGGTACATTCGCGACCACACCGCCGGCAACTACCGATACCGAGGTCACCGGGGCGAACGGCCAGGCTACCTCGCATACCTTCACGGCCAATTCGACGGCTGGCGGCCCCTACAACGTGGTGGCCTCGTCTGGAACGTTGACGCCAGTCAACTTCGCCGAGACCAACACGGCGGGTGCGGCGGCAAACCTTAACGCCACCAGCGGAGGAGGACAGAGCGCGGCGATCAGCACTCTGTTTACCCTCCCATTGGTAGCGACAGTCACCGACGCTCACGGCAATCCCGTGAGTGGAGTTTCGGTGGCATTCGCCGCTCCAGCATCGGGCGCGAGTTGCGTGCTTTCCGCCCCGGCTGCCACCACCGTCGCCAACGGTACCGCGTCCGTAACGTGCACGGCCAACACGACGGCCGGCGGACCTTACAACGTCGTGGCCTCGTCGACCGGATTGGCTTCGGTCAACTTTGCTTTGACCAACACCGCCGGCGCGCCAGCGCACCTCACTGCCACTAGCGGAGGAGGACAGAGCGCGACCGTCAGCACCGCGTTTGCCAGCCCGTTAGTAGCGACAGTAACCGACTCTAATAGCAATCCTGTGAGCGGAGTTACGGTAACCTTCACCGCTCCTGCTTCGGGCGCGAGCGCCACGTTCGCGACCACGCCGGCATCAACAACTGATACAGAGGTCACGGGCGCGACCGGCCAAGCCATCTCGAAGGCCTTCACTGCAAATTCGACGGTCGGCGGCTACAACGTGGTGGTTACATCCGGAACGTTGGCCTCATTCAGCTTCCCCGAAACTAATATCCTGGGCTCGAATGGAGTCCTCACTGCGACCAGCGGAGGGGGACAGAGCACGGCCATCGCAACCGCGTTTGCCAGTCCGTTGGTGGCGACAGTCACGAGCGGTGGCAATCCAGTGAGCGGAGTTTCGGTTACCTTCACCGCTCCCACATCCGGTGCGAGTTGCGTGCTTTCCGCCACCTCTGCTACTACCAATGCCAGCGGCAGTGCGTCCGTCACGTGCACCGCCAACACAACGGTTGGCGGACCTTATAACGTGGTGGCCTCGTCGACTGGATTGAGTTCGGTCAATTTCGCTTTGACCAACACCGTGGGCGTACCGGCCAGCCTCGCTGCGACCAGCGGCGGAGGACAGAGCGCGACAGTCAGCACCGCGTTTGCTAGTCCGCTAGTGGCGACAGTAACTGACGCTCATAGCAATCCTGTGAGCGGAGTTTCTGTGACCTTCACCGCTCCTGCTTCGGGCGCGAGCGCCACATTCGGGACTGTGCCGCCATCAACAACCGATACCGAGGTGACTGGCGCGAACGGCCAGGCTACCTCGCATATCTTTACCGCAAATTCGACGGTCGGCGGGTACAACGTGGCGGTCTCGTCCGGAACGTTGACGCCAGTCAACTTCCCCGAGACCAATATCCTGGGCGGGGCTGGAACCCTCACTGCGACCAGCGGAGGGGGACAGAGCACGGCCATCACGACCGCGTTTGCCAACCCGTTGGTGGCGACAGTCACAAACGGTGGCAATCCAGTCAGCGGAGTTTCGGTGACCTTCACCGCTCCCACATCCGGTGCGAGTTGCGTGCTTTCCGCCACTTCCGGCATCACCAACGCCGGCGGCACTGTGTCCGTCACGTGCACCGCCAACACAACGGTTGGTGGACCTTACAACGTGGTGGCCTCGTCGACTGGATTGGCCTCGGTCAACTTCGCCGAGACCAACACTGCAGGCCCAGCGGCAAACCTTACTGCCACGAGCGGCGGCGGACAGAGCGCGACCGTCAGCACCGCGTTTGCCCTCCCGTTGGTAGCGACAGTCACGGACGCTCATGGCAATCCGGTGAGCGGAACTGCGGTGGCCTTTACTTCTCCGGCTTCTGGCGCGAGCGGCCTGTTCGCGACTACACCGCCATCGACAGTCGATGTTGAATTGACCGGCTCGAACGGCCAAGCCACCTCGAAGTCTTTCGGAGCAAATGCGACGGCCGGAACCTACAACGTGGTAGCCACGTCGGGAACGTTGACGCCGGTCAACTTCGCCGAGACCAACACCGCGAACGCGAACATCCTCACTGCCACCAGCGGTGGAGGACAGGCCACGAAAATCGTCACCGCGTTTCCGCACCCGTTGGTAGCGACCGTTACGAACGGTGGCAATCCAGTCAGCGGAGTTGCGGTGACCTTCACTGCTCCCGCCAGCGGCGCGAGCGGTCTATTCGATACCTTGCCATCGCCATCAACAACCGACACCGAGCTCACCGGCGCGAACGGCCAGGCCACCTCGCAGGTGTTCGGCGCAAATTCGACGGCCGGAACCTACAATGTGGTGGCGACGTCGGGAACGTCGACGCCAGTCAACTTCTCCGAGACCAACACGGCGGGCACAGCGACCGTCCTCACTGCCACCGGTGGAGCGGGACAGAGCGCGACCGTCGGCACTGCCTTTGCCAGCCCGTTGGTTGCGACAGCAACCGACTCGCATGGCAATACCGTGAGCGGAGTTTCGGTGACCTTCACCGCTCCGGCGTCGGGCGCGAGCGGCACATTCGCGAACACACCGCCATCCACAACTGATACCGAGGTGACCGGCTCGAACGGGCAAGCTACCTCGAAGGTCTTCACGGCAAATTCGACGGCTGGCGGACCGTACAACGTGGTGGCTTCGGCGAGTGGAACGACTTCGGCCAGCTTCGCCGAGACCAACACCGCGAGCTCGGGCGAAACCCTCGCTGCCACCAGCGGAGGAGGACAGAGCGCGACAATCAACAGCCCGTTTGCTCTGCCGTTGGTAGCGACAGTCACCAACGCTGGGGTTCCGGTGAGTGGAGTTTCGGTGACGTTTACCGCTCCCGCTTCCGGCGCCAGCGGTCTGTTCGCGACCACACCACCATCCGTAACCGATACCGAGGTGACGGGCGCGAACGGCCAAGCCACCTCGCACGTCTTCGGCGCAAATACGACGGCCGGAACCTACAACGTGGTGGCCTCGTCGAGCGGATTGACTTCGGTCAACTTCGCCGAGACCAACAACGCCGGCGCGGCGGCAACGCTCACGGCCACCAGCGGCGGAGGACAGAGTGCGGTGATCAGCACTGCGTTTGCTCTACCGCTAGTTGCGACCGTAACGGATGCTCACAGCAATCCGGTGAGCGGAGTTTCGGTAACCTTCACCGCTCCTGCTTCGGGCGCGAGTGGCACATTCGGGACGACACCGCCCGCAATCACTGATACCGAGGTTACCGGCTCGAACGGCCAAGCGACCTCGAAGACCTTCACCGCCAATGCGACGCTCGGCGGTTACACCGTGGTGGCCTCGTCCGGATCGTTGGCGCACGCCAACTTCGCCGAGACCAACACCGTCGTGGGCGCCTCATCCACGTATGTCTTCTATGCCAGCGGCGAAGACACTTACCAGGGCCTCGAGAATTACTACGCCATCGCAGGCGCGGTAACCATCGACTCGAACGGTAACGTCACCGCAGGCGAACAGGACTACAACGACGGTAACGGCGACGTCTCTCCCGGAGAGCCTGCCGCCGACATCATCACCGGCGGAACGCTGACGGTGAATCCCACGACCGGCCAAGGGACACTCACCTTGATCACGAACAATACCGGCGTTGGCTCGCCGGCGGGAACTGAAGTCTTTGCTGTGCAGTTCGCCAATACCAAACACGCGCTGATTGCGGAGTTCGATGGCTGGGCAACTTCCAGTGGCAGCCTCGATCTGCAAACGGCAACCACCGCCAGCGGCAATTTCGCTTTTGCCCTGTCCGGCGTCGACCAAGGCTACAACTCGGTCGCCTACGGGGGCGTTTATAGCATCAGTGGTGGAACCGCCAACGGCATCCTTGACATCAATGACAATGGCGACAGCCAGCAGACGGGCGTGGCCTTCACCTCAACCTCAACCACCCCGGACGCTTTCGGGCGCAGCACGGTCAGCGGCATCACCAATTCGACGATAACTCCCGCGTCTTCGATCGTTCTGGCCTCCTACGTTGTGGGTCCGGAAGTAGTCCGGCTCATCGACATCGATAACGGAAACGGAACGACAGCGGGAACATACGCGGACGCTGCAGTTGGCTCGGCATACGGTCAGGGCTCAACCACAACCTTCACCAACGCGACGTTCCCCAGTACGTCGTCCTCCAGCGGCGTCTTCACACTGCTCGGTCAGTGGAGTGAAGCCTATGCAACCCTGGGCGAGTTCACTGCAGACGCGACGAACAAGAGTTTCAGCGCGGGCACGGCAGACGACAACGAACTGGACAACGGTATCCTGGTGACAGCCGCCTCGATTGCGAGCAGTACCTATAATTTTGTAGGTACAGCAGCCAATGGGTACGGCTCCATGACACTCGATTGGAACGGCGCCACCTCCAACGGGTCTTCGCCAAGTGTGGGCTTGCTGGGCGTCTACATGGTCGATCCCAAGCTCAACATCAACGATCCCAACAACACGACCAGCGCTGACGTGGGTGGAGCCCTTGTTATCGACCTGGTTCTTGCTGGCGGCATGGGGGTCATCACTCCGCAAACGAACACGACGGTAGCCAAGTTCAGCGGCACTTACGTGGCTGGATTCCAAAACTTCAACGACTTTAACTTTACCTGCTATGCGTGCGAGCTCGACATGGTCTCGCAGGGCACGATGACGAGTGGCGCTGCCCTCAGCCTGACCGGGGACGACAGCGATCCGTTCGGTACCTGGACCGGGACACCTGCGCAGAGCGCGGGCGATACTTTCACCTCAACTCCGTTTTCGGCCGGCACGGGCATTTACTCCATGTCGTCAGGAAACACCATTCCCAACCCGCTCGAGGCTACGATCAACGCCGCGGCCCCGTTTGGTCTTAACGTCGATATCTATCAGGCCAGTGGTTCTACGCTGTACTGGATTGACGTTGATCCCTCGGGCTTGAGCGTATTCCTCGGACCGATCGAGGAGTTCACTGGGGCCCCGACGCTGCAACCGGCGGAAGAAACGCAGCCACAACCAAACACGAACGTGAAGCCAACGCAGGGACTCGGAGGCACCAGCCACTAGTCCTCTGAAACCAACACGCTTCACGCTTGATTCTTTTCTCAGTGGCGCACTTCGGTGCGCCACTTTTTTGCTTAGGATGAGACTCCGCGTTATTTCGGTCGACCTTCAATCGATGCCCAGAGGGATGCCCGGAACGATGCGCCGGATGTGACCATCCGCGTCGGTTCGCGTGCGCCGTTAAGGCCTGCGAGCAACTACACAGGCTAGTAGGAAATGGTGGAAACGCAGCTTGTAACTTGCTGGAAAATAAGGTATCTGACCCTCCATGTTGCAGAATCTTTCATCTTGCTTCGGAATTCTCGGATGGCTATGATGATCTCATCGTTTGATTCCGCCGGGCATCTCAGGTTCCCAGCGTCCTCAATGTCATCCTCCCCCCGGAGAGTTAGCCAAATCGTTTGGAGGTTTCCCGATGCACCGTAAGCTGACCCTTGCCTTCATTTTCTTCTTCCTGTCCTCGTTTGCCTTCTCTCAGACAGTGAATGTTCTGACCCGTCACAACAACAATCAGCATACGACTCAGAATTTGCAGGAAACCATTCTGACCACGACGAACGTGAACTCCGGTTCGTTCGGGAAGCTGTTCAGCTATCCCGTGGACGGCCAGATTTATGCCGAGCCGCTCTATGTGCAGGGCCTGACCATGGCCACGGGCGGCGTGCACAACGTGGTTTTCGTGGCCACGGAATACGACAGCGTTTATGCCTTTGATGCCGACAGCGCCGCGCTCAATCCGAAGCCGCTGTGGCACGTGAACTTTTTGAATCCGTCCGGTACGCCGAAAGTAATTCCTGTGCCGTGCTCATTCGGATCCGGCATTTGTCAGCTGTTCCCGATTGTCGGTATTACTGGCACGCCCGTCATCAACCTGGCGACGAATACGCTGTATGTGATCGTGCGCACGCAGGAAATTACCGGCACAACGACTAACTGGGTGATCCGGCTGCACGCTCTGAACATTACCAGCGGCGCGGAGCAGACCGGGAGTCCGGTGGTGGTCTGCTCGGCTACGGGAAATCTTGGATGCGACCTCAACGGAAACAATGTGGTGTTTGGACCGGGCCATCAGCAGAGCCGACCGGGCATCCTGCTGGTTCCCGAGGCCGGGTTCCCGCAGGGTGTGCTCTTCATCGGCTTCGCGGGAGATTCCGGTTGGGTGCTGGCCTATGATCCGACCTCTCTGGCGCTGCTGGCCGCGTTCTACACGGACACACAAAACCACACGGGCACTGTCGCTGGCGCCAAGACTCCGGGCGTTCGGCCTCCGGGTATTCCGGGTGAAGGGCATAGCGGCATATGGGGTGCTGGCGGTGCAGTTACGGCGGACGCGAACGGATACGTCTACGCAACTACGGGCGACGGCTATTGGGACGGCGTGCTGAACTGGGGGGACAGCATAGTCAAGCTACAGCTGGTTCAGAACGGCAGTACTTATTCGTTGAATGTCGTTGACTACTTCACCCCGAGCGACGAGGCATGCCGCTATTCTCACGGTCTGGACTACGGATCAGCCGGCCCGATGCTTCTGCCGACCCAGACCGGTTCGGCCACACCGAATCTGATTTGGACTACGGGCAAGACGGCCACGATCTGCGACAACCCCTACAGCGGATACATTGTCAACGCCGACAACATGGGGCATACGGGGGGGCAGTTTGCCCTCACGGGTGCTTCGAACGGCGGCGGCGAACAGAACTCCGCGTTCTGGGCGACTCCCACGAAACAGTACATTTACAACGGCGACGACGGCGACCCGATCCGCGCGTTTACCCTGAACGCCTCGGGTGTGAGCAAGTCCGGCGTGATGGCCACCGTTCACGTCTTTGATGATGGAACCGCACCGGCGATTTCTGCCAACGGAACGAGCAATGGCATCGTCTGGGCGATCGAACAAACCGACGACGGGGACCATCAGCCGACGTTTCAGCCCGCCGTGCTGCACGCCTTTGACGCCACGAATTTGACCTCTGAGTTGTACAACACGACGCAGGCGGCGTCTGGGCGCGACACCGCAGGTCCGGCAGTTAAGATGCAGGTTCCGATGATCGCCAACGGTAAAGTCTACGTGGGAACGCAGACGGAGCTCGATGTCTACGGCTTGTGCCCTTGCGGACTCACCAAGTAGTTGAACGGGCAGTAGAGCTTTGATTTTGCTTGTTTTTTTGGATGTTAACTGAGTTCGTGGAAGTTTGACCCTCCGGCAGATTAGGCCGGCATCGCTGAAGGAGACATTATGTCCGTTCGGATTCTTACTCTGAAAAACGCTTTGCTGCTCATGATTCTCGCCCTGAGCGTTGCGGCATGGGCACAGACCGAGAGCACACTCTACACGTTCAGCGAAAACACGACCTTCTGGCCGAATGGCACTCTTCTCGAAGACGCAAAGGGAAACTTCTACGGCACCACCCGCGGTGGCGGAACCTACGGAGCCGGCACGGTGTTTGAAATGTCGCCGCCGGCTGTGGTGGGCGGGGCGTGGACCATGACGACCCTCTACAACTTCGTTAACTATGGAACCGGCGGATGGCTGCCGATTTCAGATCTCGTGCAGGACCAAAGCGGGGCCTTCTATGGAACTACTTACAACGGTGGCAACCCGACTTGCAATTGCGGGGCGGTCTACAAGCTCACCCCGCCTGCGGTGGCGGGCGGCGCTTGGACTGAGACCCAGCTCTACGCCTTTCCCTACGACGACATCCACGGACGTCTCCCGGCGAATGCGGCTCTAACTCTTGGTGCGCATGGAACACTCTACGGCGTCACTGTGCAGGGTGGAGCCTGGAATGCCGGCGTGATCTACGAACTTCAAACCAAGAACGGTAAGAGCTATACCGAGACCGATCTATATTCTTTCGGCGATGAAGCTGACGCCAACACGCCGAATGGTCCAATCCTTCTGGACTCTGCTGGAAGCCTTTATGGTGTGAGTCTTTGGGGTGGCGCTTTTAACGAAGGAACTGTCTACAAGTACACGCCTGCCACCAGGGCCGTGCCCGCGGCTGAGACTATTCTCTATTCGTTCGGCACTGCTTCTACTGACGGAGCCAATCCGAGCGGCAATCTGATTTTCGACTCCACTGGCGACATCTACGGAGTCACCAACACCGGAGGCGACGCGAACGGCGATGGAACGGTATTTACCCTTACCAAGAGTGGGACAACCTACACGGAGAGCTTGCTCTTCAGCTTCGACATAAACACGACAAGCGGAATCGCTCCGGTGGCGGGACTTGCCTGGAACGCTACCAATCACTCGCTGTACGGCACCACCAGCCAGTATGGTGAAGTCCCCGCCAACGGCGCAGGAACGGTCTACCAGTTGTTGCCGCCAGCAGCAAAAGGGGGAGCGTGGACCTTCACGTCTCTCTACAGTTTCCCTTATGACATCAATGGCGGCTACCCGACCGGCATCGTCACCCGCGACCCCACGAGTGGAAATCTCTTCGGTACGGCTCAGAATGGCGGCATTGAAGGCTGCGATTTGTATTGCGGCACCGTCTGGGAGATCGCAAATCCGTAACCGTTATTGAGTATGGAGCGGCGGTCTGAAAATATCTTCCAACAGGCTGCGTTGAAATCGCGACTTGAGTCGATTCCGGAGCAGGGCCGATTCACTACAGAGGGAGCGGGCTGTTTTTGCCCCGATCCTCAAAAACCGTTCGTCTTGGCGATAACTTTGCGGAGTTCCTTCTGATGCTTCAGAGAACCTTCCGCTTCGTCCAAGGTCGTACCAATTCCAAAGCAAAAATGTGCGCCCGGTATCGTCGTAATGCGACCGTCTAGAGCCGCGACGACAAACGGTTGTGCCTTTAAAAATTCACAAGCCTGATTGAGTTTGCTGTTGAGTTCCCGGAAAGACGCTCCCCGGCACAGGAACTCATCTCCCTTGTCGTGATAGGCAGCCAGACCAACACTCACGAGAGCCTCGGCTAATCTTTTTATCAGAACATCCCCAGCGACGTAGCCAAACTCGTCATTCATAGTCTTCAAGCCGTCCACGTCACACATTGCTATGAACGGACTCGGCTCAGCTTCATCGAAGGCACGCTTGTTAGGCAAATCGGTTTTTTCAGATAGCAGCAAAGCACGCTTCATCTCTTCTGGGGACATCTCTGCTACGTGTTTGCGGGTTGCGCGGTCGGTTCGACGTTCAGTCATCGGGAGCCCCTGCGGGCCCATTATTGTCGTAGAACCAGCTAAAGGGACAGTTACAAAAGTAACCTCGGAGCATCCCTTTGCTTCGCCCAGGGGAGGAGCCCACGACCAAGGCCAATCGGTCGGCGTGGTTGTTACGACTTAGGAATCACCAGGGCAGTGATGCTATGGCGTGGCACCACTATTGTGAAGGTGCCTCCCAGGCCATCCATTGGAGTTTCTGTGATTCCTTTGCCTACTTCGAGGGTTACCTTGCCCCACTCGTAGCGCGTTCCCTTGGCGGCGTAGTTGTAGCCGTCGACGGTGACGGTGGCCGTGATGGACTGAACCGGGTCTTTGTTAATGAAAATCACGCCCAGGCCGCCATCGCGGCGCTTGACCGCATGCACCGACAGACGGTCGTTCGGCGTGCTGGCGGCGACAAAGGTATCGCCCACCCGGGCCACCTGATGGAGGAGTTTCAGGCCGAAATAGGCTGGCTGGGGCTGGTTGTTGTAATCGAACAGAAACGGGCTGAGGGCGTGAATCGGCGCCCACTCGACCGCATAGACGCCGTTCTCGACCAAGGTAGCGGTTGCATCGAGGGTATAGAGGCCCGCGACTTCTGGGTTCTTGGCCGGTAGCCAGGGAACGATGCCGATGTTCGTAATAGCCAGGGGCGGGAAGTGGCCGGCGGGACAGAATTTCTTGTACTTCTCGGAGAGATCGGTAACCAGCAGCGCGTAATCGTGGTTGAGCGCAGATACGTTGAAGTACTTGGTGGCATCCAAGGGATCCCTGGCGGTTCTGAGCAGATCATCTTCGTCGAGATTGATGTCGAAGTTGGGCGGAGCGCCTTTACCTTCAAACATGGTGATGGCGCTGAAGTCCATGCTGGCGCAGGCGGCTTTCAAGACGCCGGCGTTCCAGTTCTTGCCCATCGGATTCGGGCTGTTGTCGCCGGAAGTAGAGATCGGCAGCGTGAGCGCGGCTCCGACCAGGATGGTGGGATCGACGGCCTTCATGGCCTTGACGAATGCGGGCACGGCTGCGCCGTAGGCCTGCGGTCCTACCTTGGCGTTTTCGGAGTGATGGCCCCAATCCTTCGATGTGGCCACCGGGCCGAGGTGAAGGTCGGGTTCGGGAGAACCGCTCTCACGGTACTTACCGGAATTGTCCGCATCAGAGCCGAGAGTGTGGGCCTGGCCGTAGAAACCATTGTTCCAGGGTTCGTGGCCGATGGTCCAGAGTTGAATGCCCAGGGGCTCGGGATGGCCAAGGCGCAGCGCGTTGAAACCGTCGTCAGTGGGCAAGGGAGTCGCGGCGCGCAGGCTGGCCCAATATCCTACCGTCTTCCAGTCGTTGCCCTTGGAGTCTTTGCCAATCTCCTGAGTGTTGGTGGGCTTGCCGTTGACGTAGGCGACCCAAGCCGCGGCTTCTGCCGGTTCGCCTCCGCCAGTACCGTCGAGGTTGCTGCCGTAGTTGACCGTGATCAGAGCAGTTCCCAGCTGGTCGATGACTGGGGCAATGGCGGGGAACTTTCTCTCCGGCGCGAAGGCGGGTGCGCGGTCGTTGGTATAGGGATTGACGACATTGCCGGTGGACCAGTGGTACAGGGCATCGATGCCGTTGTTGCCGGGAAAGCGGAGACTGGTGACGCCGGCATCTTGAAGGAGTTTCATGGTTGCGGGATCGAAAGCCTTGGCGTCCCAACGGTCGCCGGATACGCCGATCGACGTGGTGTAGAGAACGGCTTGGCTCTTGGATGGGTCTACGTGCACCGTGGCCTTCAATTGAGCGTGGATGGGAGCGGCTGCCGAGAGGACCATCGCTAGAAGCAGGGCGGAGGTGAATGCGGCGCGATGACTCTTGAAGCGGAACTGGCCGAATCTCAGAAATACTAAAGGGCTCAACATTAAAGGGCTCCCAGAGGCAGTGATGGCGAAAACTAAAGAACGAAAATTAAAGAACAATGAACGATACGCTCTTGTATTTCGGCGTGCAACCAAGTGGAAGGTATTCTGATCAAAGAGACTGGCGGCTCGAGTTACTGTGGTCACGAGTCACTTGTTTTGCGAGTGGGCGATTCTATATGGTAGAAAGAACGTAGTTGGGTAAGATCTGAGATGTTGCGGCTGACCAATCTCGAGCAGCGATGGCGCAGGGGTAGTTGTGCGATCGTGGTTTTGCTCGCTGTATTTTCCCTCACCGTAAGCGTTGCTACGCGTTATTGTTCTGCGCAGAGTTCGTCGGCTTCTTCGCTGAGAAGCTTTCACGAACACTCATCCCCGGAGCGAAGCCGGCAGCGCCTGACGAAGAGCGCTGCGGACTGGATGCCTCCCGTGGTCCGTGTAGTAGTCTTCGAAGCGCCGACAACTTATACCCGAGTTGCGGCCACAGGGCCGCTCATTTCCAGCTTGCTTCTAGAAACAAGTCTTTATAACCGGCCTCCTCCATCCTGCTGATCTTTATCCGTATCCGTATCTATTCATCCGTTCTTACTCCGTCGTCAAGAAGCGGTCGCTAGAAATTATTCGGCCTCATTCTTGGGACACGATGCCTGGTTCTGGCACCTAATGTTCGCGCCTCTGGCGCGGGGCCAGGCCGGCTGGGCGAGTTGAGGAAGGCGAAATAGTAAGCCGGGTCCGTGCGCGAAGTCGCAGAGAAAAAACTGGTCAAAAATACGATGACTGAAAATTGCACTCGATACAGCCTGCTCCGAGCACGTGTGCGTGGCAATGGGATTGTGCTTGGAGTCTTGACGATCATGTTCGTAACTGCCCTGGCTTCGTGCTCTGGAGGCCGGAGTACGCCGGTTCAGGTTACGGTCGGAGTCACGAAGGTGGCGAAGAAGTCGCTGGGCCGGCAGATTACGCTTTCTTCCGAGCTGGTGCCGTTTCAGGAGATTGACGTGTATGCCAAGGAATCCGGCTTCGTGAAGAAGTTGATGGTCGATTACGGTACGCATGTCAAAGCTGGCGAGGTGCTGGCAATTCTCGAGATTCCTGAACTGGAGGCGCAGTTGCAGGAAGACGAGGCGGGAATCAAGAACGCGGGGAATCAGGTGACGAGGGCGCAACATGAACTGGAGCGGTATCAGGCGCAATACACTTCGTTGCATCTGCAGTACAAGCGGCTGAATGGAGTGTTCGAAAGCCAGCCTGGCATTGTGGCGCAGCAGGAAGTGGATGACGCGCAGGGGAAAGACTTGGCGGCATCGTCGCAGGTGGAAGCAGGACAGGCGGCGCTGGAGGCTGCGCAGAGCGAGCTTTCCGTGGCG